>Ga0105238_10004780_pt1 | contig 13407 bp, 15 predicted proteins | sample KBSC34metaG_FD_81526 | JGI IMG/M metagenome (GOLD analysis project Ga0105238, IMG submission 81526) | Corn rhizosphere microbial communities from Kellogg Biological Station, Michigan, USA - KBS C3-4 metaG | ecosystem: Host-associated > Plants > Roots > Rhizosphere > Soil | place: Michigan, USA... | reverse complement strand
GCCACGGGTCCGTTCGCGACGGTGCGTGGAAAGATCTGGCGAGACATCGGCGTGAACATCTGGGGCGTTCGCTGGAACAGCGCGGGCTACTATCGCCCGCAGCTGCAGTCGCACGAGGAGCTCTACATCGACACGCAGTGGCTTCAGCGATTCCCATCGAAGCACTTTCGGCTGGTTGCGGGCATTGCGCACGAGTACCGCCAGGATGTCCTGTTCCCCACCGCGGGCGGCTTCGAGTCGCTCTCGGACCCGAACGGGATCGCGGCGTTCTTCAGCCACGCGATCGTCGGCCGCATCGAGTTCCACATTCTCGATGCCGCGATTTACTTCAATTCCTATTCGGGTGTCACGCCCACCCGAGTGGAGCAGGTGAAGAGCTTCTATCTCCCGCCGCAGCGCCTCGAATACGGCATTCGCTGGCAGTTCTGGAATTGACAAGCTCGTTGTGCCGTCATAACTTACGCGATTCCACATGATACGAAGCATGACGGGCTTCGGGGCCGCATCAGGCCCGATCGGATCGCAGCAGGTGACGCTCGAGCTGCGAACGGTGAACCACCGCTTTTTCAATCCGAGCATCAAGCTTCCTAGCGCGCTGTCCCAGTGGGAGGGCGAGCTCCGGGAGCAGCTGCGCAAGGGCGTCGCGCGTGGGCACGTCACCGCCACCGCGCGCATCGAGCGTCGCGCCGACGACGTCCAGGCGATCGACGAGCAGAAGGTCGCGCGCTATGCGGAGATGCTCCGGGGACTGCAGCAGCGGCACGGGCTCGACGGGCCAGTGGACGTCGCCACGATTCTGCGCTTCCCCGATGTGCTCGGGAGCGGACAGGATCAGGAGAGCGCCGGCACCGCGGCCGAAGTGCAGCAGCTCGCGAACGAGGCGCTCGGCGCGCTGACGCGCATGCGCGAGGTCGAGGGCGCGCGACTCGCCGCGCTGCTCGACGAGCGCATCACGATCGTGGAGGGCGCGCTGGACCGCATCGCGCAGCGGGCGCCCGCGCGGCTCGTGGCCGAGCGTGAGCGGTTGACGAAGTCGGTGCGTGAGTTGACGGATGGCGTGGATCTGGATCCGCAGCGGCTCGCGCAGGAGATCGCGCTGCTCGCAGACCGGCTCGACGTCAGCGAAGAGGTGGATCGCTTCCGGTCGCACGTGTCGGCGTTTCGTGAAACGCTTGCGAGTGGTAAGAAGGAGCCGGTTGGAAAGCGACTCGGATTCCTGTTGCAGGAAATGCTGCGCGAGGCGAACACCACGGGCAGCAAGTCGAGAGACGCCGCCATGCTGCACGATGTCGTGGCGGTGAAGGAGGAGCTGGAGCGGATCGCCGAGCAGGTGGAGAACATCGAATGAAGATGTTCCCGGTCATCCTGTCGGCCCCGTCCGGCGGCGGGAAGACGACGATTGCACGGCGCCTGCTCGAGATGCGGGGGGATGTGGGCTATTCGGTCTCGTGCACCACGCGTCCGCCGCGCAGCGATGAAGTGGAGGGGCAGGATTACTACTTTCTGTCCACAACGGAGTTTCTGGCGCGGCAGCAGCGCGGAGAATTCGCGGAGTGGGCCACGGTGCACGGAAATCTGTACGGCACGTTGCGCTCGGAAGTCGAGCGCGTGTTGAAGTCGGGGCAGCACGTCATCATGGACATCGATGTTCAGGGCGCGATGCAGTTCCGCAGTGCATTTCCGGAGTCGGTGCTGGTGTACGTGCTGCCGCCCTCGGGCGAGATCTTGCTGGACCGGCTGCGAGGGCGGGGTACGGAAACGAGGGAAACGCTCAAGAAGCGACTCGAGAGCGCGCTGGTCGAGCTGCAGGCAGTGCAACGGTATCAGTACGTGGTCGTGAACGACGATCAGGACCGCGCCGCGACGAGCGTGTCGCAGATCATCGATGCAGAAGGGCTCAGGCGCGAGCGGCTGCAGAACGTGGAACGCGATGTTCGCTCGATCATCGAGCGGCTGGAATTGGAGTTGGACACTCACAGCGAGGAGCATTAGATGCAGGTCTTCACCCCGATCGAGGTCGCGAAGCACGCGGCCAACAAGTACCTCGGCGTTCTCGTGGCGGCGAAGTACGCGCGCATTCTCAACGAGTTTCCGCGCATGAGCGCGGACATTCACGAGAAGAAGCTCACCACCCGCGCGCTCGAGGAGCTCACGAGCGACGAGTCGATCAAGTACCACGTCGTCCCCCGGCGCGGCCGCTAGCAGCGGCGAATCCGTGAGACCGTTCGAAGGCCGCCGCATCCTGCTGGGCGTCACGGGCGGGATCGCCAGCTACAAGTCGGCGTGGCTGGCGCGCCTCCTCTCGCGGGAGGGCGCGGCCGTCGACGTGGTGATGACCCGCGCCGCCACGGAGTTCATCGCGCCGCTCACCTTCGAGGCGCTCACGGGCCGTCCCGTGCACACGGCGCTCATCGCCGAGGGGCACGCGCTCGATCACATCAGGCTCGCGCGCTCGGCCCACGCGGTCATCGTCGCACCCGCCACCGCGGACTTCTGCGCCCGGGCCGCGCACGGCCGCGCGGATGATCTGCTCGCGGCCATCCTGCTCGCCACCGAGGCGCGCGTGCTGCTCGTGCCCGCGATGAACGATCGCATGTGGGCGCATCCGCAAACTCGCTTGAATTCAGAACATTTGCGCGAGATCGGCTACACGGTGCTCGATCCCGAGATCGGCGCGCTCGCCGCGGGCGAGGGAAGCGGCGAGGGGCGCATGCCGGAGCCGGAGACCATCCTCGCGCACGTCGCGCGTCTGCTCGATGATGCGTCGTTCGCGGGGCGAAACGTCGTCGTCTCCGCCGGCCCCACGCGCGAGCTCGTGGACCCGGTGCGCGTGCTCTCGAATCGCAGCAGCGGGCGCATGGGAGTCGCCCTCGCCGCGGCGGCGTGGCGGCGCGGCGCCACGGTGACGCTGATCGCGGGCCCGCTCGAGGTTCCGGTGCCGGTCGGACCACGCGTCGTGCGCGTCGAGACCACGGAGGAGATGTCCAACGCGGTGAATGCCGCGGTGTCCACGGCCGACGTGCTCGTCATGGCCGCCGCGCCCGCGGACTTTCGTGCGGCGGCCGTTGCGAGCGCGAAGATCAAGAAGGGATCCTCGGCCCCCTCGATCGAGCTCGCGCCAACGCCCGACATTCTGCGCGAGAGCGTGCCGCACATGCGCCCGGGCGCGGTACGCGTGGGCTTCGCTCTCGAGAGCCACGACGGCATCGCGAATGCCCGGCAGAAGCTGGAGTCGAAGTCGCTCGACATGATCGTGCTCAACGATGCGCTCGAGCCCGATGCCGGCATCGGCGTCGAGACGAATCGCGTCACGATCATCTCGCGCGACGGCGGCGAGGAGGAGATCCCGCTCATGCTCAAGCGCGAGATCGCGGACATCATCCTCGACCGCGTGCTCGATCGCATGCGCCACGCGACGGCACATTCCCGGTGAAGGCTGAGGATCTGCTCAGGCGCTACCTCGAGCAGCGTCGTGAGATGGGCGAGACGGAGCTGGTGCTCGATGGTCTCTCCGTCGAGGAGGTCATGAAGCTCGTCGGCATCAAGCGCGGAAAGCGCGAGCCGGTCGAGCGCGCGCGGCCGATCACCGCCGAGGCGGAGGGCACCAGCGCGGTGGGCGAGTCGCCCTCCGCCGGGTGGCGCGACGCACTGCGCGCGAGCGGCGTCGCGCCCGAGGCCGCGCGCCCGCAGGCGCCCGCGCCCGCGCGAGCGGACGATCTGCCGCCCGCTCGCCCCGCACGCTCCGCTCCCTTCGTCGAGCAGGTTGCCGCCGAGCCCGAGCCCACACCGTCCACCACCGCGCCGGTCCAGGCGCCGCACGGACTCGTGGTCGGCTCCGCCGAGATGGAGCGTGTGCCGGGCGACATCGGCGCGGCCGCGGACCTCGAGCAGCTCGCGGAGCTCATCCGCCGCTGCACCCGTTGCGATCTGTACAAGACCGCGATCAACGCGGTGCCCGGCGAGGGCAACCCGCACGCGGACTTCATGTGCGTGGGCGAAGCCCCCGGCGCCCAGGAAGACGCCACCGGACGCCCCTTCTACGGCCAGGCGGGCCAGCTACTGACGAAGATTCTTCAGGCGGTTAACTTGTCGCGGGAAGAGGTGTTCATCCTCAACGTCCTGAAACACCGGCCGCCGGGGAACCGCAACCCGCTTCCGGACGAGGTGAGCGCGTGTCGCCCCTATCTCGTCCGGCAGGTTGAGCTCGTGGCCCCGAAAGTCATCCTCGCCCTCGGCACCTTCGCCGCCCAGTCGCTGCTCGAGACCAAGCTGTCGATCGGTAAGCTCCGTGGCTCGGTTCACCGCTATCACGGCATTCCCGTGATCGTCACCTATCATCCGGCCGCGCTGCTCCGCAATCCGGCGTGGAAGCGGCCAACATGGGAAGATGTCCAGCTCGCTCGAAGAATCCTCGACAGCGCAAGCGCGTGACCCCTTCCGCGACCGCACCGCTCCCCGCGCTCCCGAGGCCGAGCAGGCGGTGATCGCGGCGATGCTCATGGACACGGATGCCATTCTCCGTGCCGGTGAGCATGTCGATGACACGATGTTCTACGACGAGCGCCATCGCCGGATCTTCCGCGCGATGATCGCGATCTCGCAGCGCAACGAAGTCGTCGATCCCGTGACGCTCGCCAACGAGCTCAATCGGCGCGGCGAGCTCGATGCGTCCGGCGGGAAGGAGTACATCGGTGAGCTGATCGACGCTGTGCCCACCGCGGCCAACGTCGAGTACCACGCGAAGATCGTGAAGGAGAAGGCGCTGCTGCGCCGCCTCATCGAGACCTCCACCGCGATCATCACGGAGGCCTTCCAGGGCCGCTCCACGGCCGAGGAGCTGCTCGACGACGCGGAGCAGAAGATCTTCCAGGTGAGCCAGCAGCGCGGGCTGCAGGGCTTCACCCGCGTGAAGGAGCTCATGTGGCCGACGATGGAGCGCATCGAGGCGCTGCAGCGCGGCGGAAAGACCATCACCGGCGTCGCGAGCGGCTTCACCGATCTCGACGAGCTCACGTCGGGATTCCAGCCCTCCGATCTCGTGATCGTCGCCGCGCGCCCGTCCATGGGAAAGACCGCGCTCGTGCTCAACATCGCGCAGTACGCGGCGATCGAGAAGAACGTCCCCGTCGCGGTCTTCTCGCTCGAGATGAGCAAGGAATCGCTCGTGCAGCGCATGCTCACCGCGGAGGGGCGCGTCGATGCGCAGAAGATGCGCAAAGGGCTGCTGCGCGACGAGGACTATTCGCGCCTCGCGCGCGCGGCCGGAATCCTGAGCGGCGCGCCCATCTGGATCGACGACTCCGCGGGCATCTCGCTCCTCGAGATCCGCTCGAAGGCGCGGCGACTGAAGGCCGATCAGGACATCGGCATGGTGGTCGTCGACTATCTGCAGCTCATCCAGGGCCCCGCGAGCTCCGAGAGCCGGCAGCAGGAGATCAGCCAGATCTCGCGCTCGCTCAAGGCGCTCGCCAAGGAGCTCTCGGTGCCCGTGATCGCGCTCTCGCAGCTCTCGCGCGCGCCCGAGCAGCGCGCCGGCGACCATCGCCCGCAGCTCTCCGATCTCCGCGAATCGGGCGCCATCGAGCAGGACGCCGACCTCGTGATGTTCATCTACCGCCAGGAGATCTACGACGGTCCTACCGACAAGGATGGCAACTCGCTCGAAGGACGCGCGGAAGTGATCATCGGCAAGCAGCGCAACGGACCGGTCGGACTCGTGAATCTCTTCTTTCACAAGGCGTACACGCGGTTCGAGAACTACACGGCGCCGCGGCAGCAATGAGCTGCGCGCGGGCGGGATGCGCGCGCGGGAAGTCGCGCGCGCGAAATCAATGAAGAGCAAAGCGCGCACGGCCTACCGCTGCACGGAGTGCGGCGCCGAGCATCCGAAGTGGTCGGGGCGCTGCGACACGTGCGGCGAGTGGAACACCCTCGTCGAGGAGATCGTCGCCGCGCGGCCCGCCACCGCGGCAGGACGCGCGCGCGCCGCCGGCGGCCCGACGCTCGCCACCACCGGCAACGCCGCCACCGCCACCCGGCTCGGCGATCTCCGCTCGTCCGATACGCCACGCTGGAACACCGGCATCGACGAATTCGATTTCGTGCTCGGCGGTGGAATCGTTCCCGGCTCGATGGTGCTGATCGGCGGCGAGCCCGGCATCGGCAAGTCGACGCTCCTGCTGCAGGTCGCGGCGCGGCTCGCGCAGAGCGGGCATCGCGCGCTCTACATCTCCGGAGAGGAGTCGCCGCTCCAGGTGAAGCTGCGTGCCGATCGCCTCGCGGAGTCCTCGGAAGACGTCGAGCTCATTGCGGAGACGGAGCTCGAGACGATTCTCGCGACGGGATCGGCCATGCGTCCGCAGGCGATGTTCGTCGACTCGATTCAGACGATCTTCACGAACGAGCTCGAAGGTGCGCCCGGCAACGTCGGCCAGGTGCGCGAGTGCGCCGCGCGGCTCATGCGCTTCGCCAAGGAATCGGGAACGGCGGTTTTCGTCGTGGGGCACGTCACGAAGGGTGGCGGCATCGCGGGGCCGAAGACGCTCGAGCACATCGTCGACACGGTGCTGTACTTCGAGGGCGAGGGCTTTCTCGATCAGCGCGTCCTTCGCGCGACGAAGAATCGCTTCGGCGGCGTCGACGAGATCGGGGTGTTCCGCATGACCGAAGGCGGGCTCATTCCCGTCGCGAATCCGTCCGAGCTCTTCCTCGGCGATCGGCACGCGAGCGCGTCGGGCACGGCGGTGACCGCGCTCATGGAGGGCACGCGTCCGCTGCTCGTGGAGGTGCAGGGGCTCGCCGCGAAGGCGGGGTTCGGCACGCCGCAGCGCGTGGCCACGGGCTACGATGGCCGCCGCCTCGCGCTGTTGCTCGCGGTGCTCGACAAGCGCGCCGGACTCTCCTTCGCGCAGCTCGATGTGTTCGTGAACGTCGTGGGCGGGCTCAAGGTGCAGGAGCCCGCTGGCGATCTCGCGATCGCCGCGGCGCTCGCGTCGAGCGTGTACGATCGCGCGCTCCCCGGCAACGCGATTCTTCTCGGTGAGATCGGACTCGCTGGCGAGGTTCGCCCCGTGTCACAGGCGGAACGGCGGCTGGCGGAGGCGGAGAAGATGGGGATGAGCGTCGCCTATCTCGCCGAGCGGAGCATTCCGAAGCGAGTGCCGAGCGGAATCAGGTGCGTGGGCGTGCAGAGCGTGCGCGAGCTGCTCGAGCGCATCTTCGCGTGACGAGCACGGCGCGCGACGTCGGCGTCGTGATCGTCGCGGGCGGATCGAGCACGCGCACCGCGGGCACGGAGCTCAAGCAGTTTCGCTGGGTCGCCGGCAAGCCGATGCTCCTGCACAGCGTGCAGCGATTCATGGAGCGCGCCGATGTCGCCCTCGTCGTGTGCGTGCTGCCGAAATCGCACGCGGGCGACCCGCCGCCCTGGCTGTTCCAGTGCGACATCGACCGGCTGCTCGTCTCGGTAGGCGGCCGCGAGCGCGGCGAGTCGGTGCTCAACGGACTCGAGGATCTTCCGCCGGACGTTCGGATCGTGCTCGTGCACGATGCGGCGCGGCCCCTGGTCGACTCCGAAACGATCGAGCGCGTGGTCGCGAAAGCGCGCGAAGGTGTCGGCGCCGTGCCGGCGCTTCCCGCCGCGGACACGATCAAGGAAGTGGACGAGAGCGGCGCGATCGTGCGCACTCCGGACCGCGCGCGACTGTTTCACGCACAGACGCCGCAGGGCTTTCCGCGCGCGATGATCGACGAGGCGTACTTGCGCGCGAAGAAGGACCGCGTGCGCGCGACGGACGACGCCGCGCTCTGCGAGCGCATCGGGGCGCGCGTCGTCGTCGTCGAAGGAAGCGCGACGGGAATGAAGGTCACCACCGACGAGGACTTCGCGAGGCTCGACGGACTCGTGAAATTGGTTCGATGAGCGTCGAACCATTCGTGGTCCCCTTCTGGTCGCCGGCGGAGGTTGCCGCGTCGATCAACGGCACGATCGCCCACCTCGCTGCGCGAAAGGTGCTCGCGTATCCCACCGAGACGGTCTACGGCTTCGGCGGCGCCACCGACTACGAGTCCGTCGAGTCGCTGGTGCGCATGAAGGGGCGCCCCGAGGGCAAGCCGTTTCTTATTCTCGTCGCCTCGAGCGAGATGGTCACCCGCCTCGATCTGCGCCTCACCGGCTACGCCTCGCGTCTCGCCGCGCGGCACTGGCCCGGGCCGCTCACGCTCGTGCTCGGCGGCGGCGAGCGGCGGCTCCCGGAGCGGCTTCGCGGCCCGGAAGGCGGTGTGGCGGTGCGGTGGACCTCGCACCCGAATCTCGCCCGGCTCCTCAAGGCGTACGGGGAGCCGCTCACGTCCACCAGCGCCAACCGTCCCGGTGTCCCTCCGGCGATGACGGCGCGGGAGATCGAGGAGCAGTGGAGCGCGCAGATCGGGCGCGGGTTGCTTCGGGTGCTCGACGGCGGCCGATTGATCCCGTCCCCCCCGTCTACCGTGGTAGATTGCATGGGCGCGCGGGCGCGGGTGATTCGTCCCGGCGCCATCTCCTCCGCGACGTTGCGGGAAAGCGTGCCGGACCTGATTGGAGATTTGTGAGTCCCATGCGTGTGCTCTTCGTCTGCACGGGAAATACCTGTCGAAGTGTGATGGCCGAGTACCTGGCGCGGCACATCGCGGCCGAACGCAACCTGGCCATCGAGGTCGGGAGTGCCGGCACGGCCGCGTGGGACGGCGCGCCGGCATCCGATGGCGCGCTGCTCGTGTGCCTCGAGCACGATGTCGATCTCTCGCCGCACCGGGCGCGGCTGCTCACGCGCGAGCTGCTCGAGGGCTACGATCTGGTGCTCGCGATGGGTCCGCATCACCTCGAGCGCGTGGAGGCGATCGGCGGCAAGGGACGCACGTTCCTGCTCACCTCGTACGGCTCACGCGGCACCACCGACAGGCCGATCGGCGATCCCTTCGGCGGCGATCTGGGTCTCTACCGCGAGACGTACGACGAGCTCGATCGCGAGATCCGGCGCGCCTTCGACCGTCTCGCCGCGGAACGAGCGCCAGGCGTCTCGTGATCGCGGGTCCGAGCCGCCTCGTCCTGCTCGGCAATCCCGTCAGTCATTCGCTCTCTCCCGTGTTCCAGAATGCTGCGCTCAGGAGCGCCGGCATTCCGCTGACGTACGAAGCCATCGAGGTCGCGGCGCCGGATCTCGGCCACGTGCTCGCGCTGCTGGCCGAGGACAACGCGGCGGGGAACATCACGATTCCGCACAAGGAAGCGGCCGTGGCGCTCTGCGCGCGACTGTCGCCGCTCGCCGAGCGCGTGGGCGCGGTGAACACGTTCTGGATGGAGGACGCGGCCGGTGGTGGCGTGCTGGTGGGCGACAACACGGACGTGGGCGGCTTCGAGCTGCTCGTGAAGAGCACGATGGATGCGCTGCCGCGCGGACGGATAGCGCTGCTGGGCGCGGGCGGAGCGGCGGCTGCCGCACTCGCCGCCATCGAGAAGTGGCCCGGATGCGAAGTCACGCTCTACAATCGGAGCCAGACGCGTCTCGCCCGTCTCGCGTCGCGCTTTCCCGTGGTGACGCGCACGGCGCTCACCGCGGAAGAGGCGGTGCAAGGAGCGATGCTGGTCGTGAACGCGAGCGCGTCGGGATTGGAGGACGACCAGTTTCCGGTGCCCATCGAGGCGCTGCCGTTCGACGCCGCGGTGGTCGACCTGGTTTATCGGCGCGGCGAGACGCCGTGGGTGCGCGCGGCGCTCGCGTGCGGGCATCGCGCGAGCGACGGGCTGCCGATGCTGATCGAGCAGGGCGCGCTTTCCTTCGAGAAGTGGTTCGGGCGCCCCGCGCCCCGCGCCTCGATGTGGGATGCGGTGACGATGCCGGCCGATGGCTGAGCAGCTCGTGGGGATCGCCGCCGCGCGCGCGTACGCGCGCGCGATGCTGCCCGGCATCGCGGATCTGCTTCTCCCGCGCAGCTGCGCCGTGTGCGAGCGAGCGATGGATGCCGGGGAGACGACGCTCGTCTGCGGGCGATGCTGGGCTCGCGCGCACGAGCTGCCGCACCCGCGATGCGATCGCTGCGGGCATCCGCAAACGCGGCCGACCTGCGCGTGGTGCGCACAGCTGCCTCCCTTCGTGCGCGCCGCCCGGTCGGCGTACTGGATGCCCGGCGGCACCGCCGGCGCAATCGTGCACGCGCTCAAGTACGGGGGCTGGTCCGGCGTTGCGGACGCGATGGCGGAGCGCATGGCGCGGCTGCCGTGGCCGCGCGACGTGGTGGCGGAGCGCTCGATGGTGATCGCGATCCCGCTCGCGCCCGCGCGCGAGCGCGAGCGCGGCTTCAACCAGAGTGTTCTGCTGGGCCGCGCGCTGGCGTCACGGTGGAAGATCCCGCTCGTCTCTGATTGCGTGGTTCGCGCGCGCGCGACGGGTACGCAAACGCGGTTGACACCGGAGGAGAGGCGGAGCAACGTTTCGGGCGCGTTTCGTGCCTCGCAACACGCGCGGGAGCGACTGCAGGGCGCCCACGTGATCCTCGTGGACGATGTCGTCACCACGGGCGCGACACTCGCCGAGTGCGCGACCACGCTGTTCGAGAGCGGCGCGCGAATCATCAGCATCGTGACCTTCGGACGGGCGCCCGCGGCAGGCGACCGCGCACACTGACAAGAGCATCGACAGGAGCAATCGGAACAATGGCCATACGTGTAGGCGTCAATGGATTTGGCCGCATCGGCCGGCAGGTGGTTCGCGCGCTCCGCGAGCAGAACGTCGCGGATGTGACCGTGGTGGCGGTGAACGATCTCACGGACACGAAGACGCTCGCGCACCTCTTCAAGTACGACTCGGTGCACGGCATCTACGACGGCGACGTCTCCGCCGGCGACGGCGTGATCGTGGTCGACGGCGACGAGATCAAGGTGCTCGTCGAGAAGGATCCCGCGGCGCTTCCGTGGAAGCAGCTCGGCGTCGACATCGTGCTCGAATCCACCGGTCGCTTCACGAAGGCCGCCGATGCCGCCAAGCACATCGCGGGCGGTGCGCGCAAGGTCGTGATCTCCGCACCCGCCACCGGCGAAGACATCACCGTCGTGCTCGGCGTCAACGAGCAGCAGTACGATTCGGCGAAGCACAACATCATCTCGAACGCGTCGTGCACGACGAACTGCGTGGCCCCGATGGTCAAGATCGTGCGCGATGCCTTCGGCTTCAGGCACGGCTCGATGACGACCATCCACAGCTACACGAACGACCAGAGCATTCTCGATCTTCCGCACAAGGATCTGCGCCGCGCGCGCGCGGCCGCGCTGTCGCAGATCCCGACCACCACCGGCGCGGCGAAGGCGACGGGGCTCGTGATTCCGGAGGTCAAGGGCAAGATCGATGGAATCTCGGTGCGCGTGCCGACGCCCGACGTGTCCTTCACGGACCTGGTGGTCGAGGTCGAGCGGCCCACGACGATCGACGAGGTCAACGCCGCCTTCCGCGCTGCGGCCGACGGACCGCTCAGGGGAATCGTCGCGGTCTCCGACGAGCCGCTGGTGTCGGTGGACTACACGGGCAATCCGTACTCGTGCACGCTGGACGCGAAGACGACGAACGTCATCGACGGCACGCTCGTGAAGGTGTGCGGCTGGTACGACAACGAATGGGGATACGCCTCCCGCTGCGTGGACCTGCTTCGCTTCGTCGGCGCCCGGTTGTGAGCCGCGTCGTGACGCGCGCCGACCGCACGCGCGATGTGATGGCGGTGCTGGTGCTGATCGCGGGCTTCGCCCTCTACGCGTACGCGTGGTGGGGCATGCGCGGTCTCGCGACGAAGCAGCTGGTGATCCCCAAGGGCATTCCCGCCATGCGCTACTTCGACACGTACTGGCAGATGTCGCGCTTCGCCATCCTGATCATGATCGCCGGCACGGCCGCCATCGTGTGGTCGTGCTGGAGCTACTCGAGTCGAATCGATCCCGCCGCCTGATGCCCAAGAAGACGATACGCGATCTCACCGACGCGCAGCTGCGCGGCAAGCGCGCGCTCGTGCGCGTGGACTTCAACGTGCCGATCGAGGACGATCGCGTCACCGATGACACGCGCATCCGCGCTGCGATTCCCACCATCGAGGCGCTGCTCGCACGCGGCGCCACGGTCGTGCTGCTCTCGCATCTGGGCCGCCCGAAGGGCAAGCCGGACCTCCGGTACACGCTCGAGCCGGTCGCGCGCCATCTGAGCACGCTGCTGCATCGGCCGGTGACCTTCGTCGAGACGACGGACAGCGATGAGGCATTGCGGGCGACGCTCGGCGCGGAGCCCGGAACGGTGCTGCTGCTCGAGAATACGCGCTTCCTGGGCGGCGAGGAGAAGAACGAGGAGCGTCTCGCACGTGCGCTCGCCGAGCTCGGCGATGTGTACGTGAACGACGCCTTCGGCTCGGCGCACCGCGCACACGCGTCGACGGAAGGCGTGGCGCACTATCTCAGGCCCGCGGTCGCCGGATTGCTCATGGAGCGCGAGCTCCAGTACCTGGGCGACACGCTGCAGGCGCCGGCCCGTCCGTTCGTCGCGATTCTGGGCGGCGCCAAGATCTCCGGAAAGATCGACGTCATCGAGGCGCTCCTGCCGAAGATCGACAGGCTGCTGATCGGCGGCGCGATGGCGTGCACCTTCTTCAAGGCGATGGGCCTCGAGACGGGGAAGTCGCTCGTCGAGGCTGATCGCGTCGAGATGGCGAAGACGCTGCTCTCGCGTGCCGGTGACAAGCTCGTGCTTCCGAGCGACGCCCTGGTCGCTCCGTCGCTCGATGATGGCGCCGCGGCGAAGGCGGTGGCGCGCACTGCGATCCCCGCCGATCAGGCGATGTTCGACATCGGACCGCAATCCGCGAAGGAGTTCACCGACGAGATCTCGAGAGCGAAGACGGTGCTCTGGAACGGTCCCATGGGCGTGTTCGAGAAGCCGCCGTTCGATCGCGGCACGAAGGCCATCGCCACCGCGCTCGCCGCCGCCACCGAACGCGGTGCCACGACGATCGTCGGCGGTGGCGACTCGGCGGCCGCCGTCGAGCAGTTCGGACTCGCGAGCAAAATGAGTCACGTCTCGACGGGCGGCGGTGCGTCGCTCGAGTTTCTCGAGGGCAAGGAGCTCCCGGGCGTTTCCGCACTCGAGGACAGGGGTGGCGCATGAAGAAGCCGGTCTTCGCCGCGAACTGGAAGATGAATCTCGGCCCGCAGGAGGCACGCGCCTACCTCAAGACCTTCCTCGATCTCTTTCCGCCCCGCGACGACCGCACGGTGATCTTCTTCGCGCCTGCCATCTCTCTCGTCGTCGCCGGCTACGCGCTTCGCGATCGCGCCGACATCATGCTCGGCGTGCAGAACATCCACTGGGAAGAGAAGGGCGCGTTCACCGGCGAGAACGG
>Ga0105238_10004778_pt1 | contig 13409 bp, 9 predicted proteins | sample KBSC34metaG_FD_81526 | JGI IMG/M metagenome (GOLD analysis project Ga0105238, IMG submission 81526) | Corn rhizosphere microbial communities from Kellogg Biological Station, Michigan, USA - KBS C3-4 metaG | ecosystem: Host-associated > Plants > Roots > Rhizosphere > Soil | place: Michigan, USA... | reverse complement strand
TTTCATCACGAATCGCCTCCGCCTCGAGCGACACCGGCGGCTCCATCGACACCAGCGCCAGCACTTGCAGCATGTGATTCTGCACCATGTCGCGCAACGCGCCGGCTTCCTCGTAATAACCGCCGCGTCCGCCCACGCCGATGCGTTCGCTCACCGTGATTTGAACGTGGTCGATTGAATCGCGATTCCACAGCCGCTCAAAAATTGAATTCGAGAAACGGAACATCAAAATGTTCTGCACCGTTTCCTTGCCCAAATAATGATCGATGCGAAAGACCTGCTGCTCGCGCGCAAACCGCGTGAGTTCCTGGTTCAACGATTTGGCCGACTCCAGATCATGACCGAACGGCTTCTCCACGACGATGCGCTGCCAGCCCGCTTCGCCATTTTTGTGGAGGAGCGCCGCCTTATGCAATTGTTCCACCACCTCGCCAAATTGGCTCGGCTGCGTGGCGAGATAAAAAAGCAGGTTTTCCCGCAAAGGCGCCTGGCCGAATCCGCCCAGCATTCCTTCGAGCTTTTGGTAGGCCGCCGAATCTGTCAGGTCGCCCTGGCAATAAAAAATATTTTTTGCAAACGCGGTCCAAACTTTTTCGTCGACCGGTTTGGTGCGGGAAAATTGGTCCAGTGCCGCGCGCAATTCCTGGCGCCAGGAATCGTCGGTTTTTTCACGGCGCGCAAAGCCAATCACCCGAAAGGACGACGGCATCTGCTGCTCTTTGAAAAGATGATACAGCGCGGGAATCAATTTGCGCGCCGTCAAGTCACCGCTTGCTCCAAAGATGACAATGGAGCACGGTTCAGTCGGTTTCCGCGAGTCCGCCGAACGTAACGCGGCCTCACCACCAGGATTTTCCGTTTCAGACATTGCGCGAACATGGCTGAGACCAGAAAGAATTTCAATGATTGTTCGCGAGGGTGTCTACAGAAGTTACCGAACCGCTCTCGTAAGTCGCTGTGAAAGTAATGATTCCCGTTTGACGGGTCACTCGTCAATCATGTCACCGCTCGGCGGCCAGATGCCGGTTTCATCGTAGTTTGTTACACATCACTTTTTCATCCGGATTTTGCTAATGATTGGCAGATTCGCGCGATGTTTATTGACGAGTGCTTAAACTGGTTGATGAAATTACCTCATGATACCGTTGACATCGGTTGGACTGCCCTGCTGGAAACAGGGTGGGAAATTTAACGGTTTTACAACCAACCGAATGCCAGGTATTTACGGATTGCCAATTTAAACAACGTCTCTAAAATTCTCAAGCTGCCGTCAGGCCAGCATTTAAATGTTACAAACTTGTGACAAATAGCCATGTCTCAAGACCACCGCCTCCAACAACAACGCTTCGAGCTCAAATATCTCGTAGAAGAATCCATCATGGGGAACATCCGCGACTTCGTCAGCGGCTACCTCGAGCTGGACGAATATGGCGTCGGCAAACCGAACCTTTCCTATCCCGTCCACAGTCTGTATCTGGATTCCGACGACATGCACACGCATCAGGCGTGGGTCAACGGCACAAAAAACCGATTTAAATTGCGGCTGCGCTATTATGACGACCGACCGGATTCGCCGGTGTTTTTCGAGGTGAAGGGCCGGGTCGACAATTGCATTCTCAAACGGCGATGTGGAGTGCGACGAGATGCGGTAATCCCGCTGCTCAACGGCCAGTGGCCGCGTCCGGAACAATTTATCACCAATGAGCCGCGACACTTCGCCGCGCTGGAACGCTTCCTCCTCCTGATGGATAGCATCAATGCCCGCCCCAAGGCGCACAATGGCTACGCGCGTGAAGCGTGGGTGAGCCCGCACGATAACTCGGTGCGCGTGACCTTCGATCGCAACATCCGCATCGAGCCGCACTTCAAACCTTCGACTGTCGTGGCGATGCAACAGCCGAGTCCTCTCTACTCGCCTATCGTAGTTTTGGAACTGAAATTTACGGACCGATACCCCAACTGGTTCAATGGACTGGTGCAGCGGTTCAATCTCATGCAATCGTCCGCCGCAAAATATTCAGGCGGCGTGTTATTGATCGGCGAAAGCCGTTTTCGCCCGCAAAATGCCTTTGAAATCGCGCCCTTTACGCCGCCGGTACAGGCTGCCGCCGTCAGGGATTTGACGCTCACAGAATTTTGACATGAACAACTGGTTTGTAAGAGGCGATTATGGCACCGGCTCGACCGATGCTCATCTGCTGATCCTGGGATTGCTGCTGGCGTTTGTGTGCGGCCATGTCATCGCGTGGGTTTACATGCTCACGCACAACGGCCTGTCGTATTCGCGTTCCTACGTCAACACGCTCATCCTCCTGCCGGTGTTGGTGACACTGGTGATGATGATTTTGGCTAACAATCTCGTCCTGGCCTTCGGCTTGATGGCGATTTTCGCGATGGTTCGTTTCCGCAGCGTCCTGCGCGATACACTGGATACCACCTATGTACTGGCCGTGATCGTACTGGGGCTGGCCTGTGGCACGCTGAAGTTCAGCTCTGCAATTTGCGGCTGCGCAGTCACAGTCGGCATCATGCTTTATTTCCACCTCAGTCGTTTTGGCACACGCCATCGTTATGATTTGATTTTAAACGTCCAATGGTTGCGCCCCGCGGGTGAACTGGAGGAGTTGCGCCGACTGCTTGAGCGCCACGCGCAGAAGAGCTTCTGTTCCAGCCAACGCTCGCGCGAGGACGATGGCGGTGTGGATCTCTCCTATCGCTTGCTGCTCCGCGACCCGGCGCGTAGCCAGGAACTCGTCTCCGAAATTCGGGCGCTGAACGGCGTGTCCCACGTCACTGCGCTGCAATCGGGTGAAGAATCCGAAATATGAAATCCGCTCCACTTTCGCCAATAGCCACCCCCTGGGAGCAACGCCTGCGCGAATTGCGCCTGCGTTACGCGCCGGCGCTGGTCCTGGCGGTTTGTGTCACAGTCATTGTCACGTTTTGGCGCGAAAATGTTTCCGCGCCTCAGTTCACCGGGCAGGCCGAACCGGTGCTGGCAAATCTGTCGTCGCACAAGCCCGGCACGGTGGCTTTGCCCAATGTCGTGCGCTTTCAGAAAGTTCAGGGCGGTGAAGTGCTCGGGCAGGTACTCGTGGCCGATCCCGAACTCGTGAAAGCTTCGCTCGCCGTCCTACGCGCGGAACTGGAAAATTTGAAAGCCAACCTGTCTCCGCTGGTCCAGCAGCAGCGCAATGCCGTGAACTTTGCGCAACTGCGCCTCGATTGGATGCGTCAGCGGGCGGATTTAGCCAGCGCGCGGGTCAACCTGCAACTGGCCGAAGTGGAATTTCGCCGCGAAGACGAGCTGTTCCGGAACAAGCTTATTTCTGAAAATGAATGGGACATTGCGAAAGCCAGCAGGGACGGCCTGCAAAAGCAAGTGGACGAATTGCAAACACTCGTAGCGGAAGGAGAAAAAAACTTTGAAAATATGCAGCCCGCCGGGTTGGAGCAAATGACGCATTTGACCGACAACACGATGCGCGCTGCGCTGGCCGAGCAGGAAGCCAAATTGAAAAAGACCGAGGCCGAACTCGCGCCGGTTTTGTTGCGCGCACCCATGAATGGCATCGTTTCTATCATTTACCATCGTTCCGGAGAATCCGTGACCGCGGGTGACCCTGTGCTGGCGGTGGCGTCGGAAGCGCCAGTGCGCATTGTAGGATATCTACGCCCCCCGAATCTCGAGACGGCCAAGGTGGGCATGAAGGTGCGTGTCCGGGTTCGGACACCGCACCGCGAAGCGGCGCTGGCACAGATCACCGAATTGGGCACGCAACTGGAAACGCCTCCCCTGCCCCTCGCGTTGCCCGTAAATCCGGGCGCGGATTTGGCGCTGCCTGTCGAAATCAACATGCCGTCCGGATTAAAAATTCGCGCGGGCGAATTAGTGGATCTGGCGTTGGTGCCTGAATAATACTGATGGCAAAAATCGTTTCACTGACAGTCCGCATGATGGCTTTCTTCCTGTTCTTGGCCGCTTGGGCAATCCCCAATGCAATCGCTGCGCTGCGAATCACCGCGTTTGACGCGTTCGGAACGTTGGAATGGACGAACGCCATTGTTCCGGGCGCAAGCACAGTGGAAACAGCCACCGCACCGAACGGAAACTGGACGCCGCTGCTGAATGTTTACTCCACTAACGCCACCGGACGCGTCTCGGTATCGACCACGGATTCGTCGAACCGGTTTTTCCGAGTCGCGAGCGTGGATTTGTCACCGACCGCAGCCGGATTCACCAACTTCATTCATTGCTACGGTTTGCTTGAAACAGTTGCCGGAACCGGCGCGGGCAGAACGGACAACACGAGCTACTGGCAAAGTTCATTTGAAGGAGGCCCCGCCACAAACGCCGCGCTGTCGCGCCCGCATTACGCGATGGCCGATCGCGCCGGAAATATTTACATCGCAGATAAAAACAGCCATGCCATTTTGTGCGTCGATACCAACGGACTGATTCATACGATCGCCGGCACGCACGCCGGCGGTTTCAACGGTGACGGTCCGGACATCGCCACACATTTGCAACTGAACGCCCCGAACGGGTTGTGGGTGCGCGGGGATGGCACGGTGTATGTGCTCGACACCGGCAATGCCCGCGTGCGGCGAATCGCGACGAACGGCATCATGACCACGTTGTTCCTCGCGCAAAGCAGTGGCACCAATTTGGACGGAGGCCGTTGTCTCTGGATGAAGGATGACGAGAGCCTGGCCTATTTCGGCAATACAACGCGTTTGCGGAAATGGACGCCCGGCGCGGGAGTGCAAACGTTCTCGAGCGGTTACAGCGAACTCGGCACGTTTTGCGTGCTGCCGTCCGGAAACTTGATCGTCGCTGATCGCGGCGCAAACCAGGTCTTTAGTGTCACATCAGGAGGTTCCCAAACCCTCATCGCTGGCAACGGCAACAGCAGCGCCGGCGTCGATGGCGCGAGCGCCTTGAGCACGGCCTTCTCCGGCGCGCGCGGTGTCTGGCCGGTTCCCACCGGCGGCTATTTGCTGCTGCTCCACGACGGCGCGCAGCTTTGGTATGTGGACGCCGCGAATACCGCGCACCTACTCGTGAACGGCCTTGGTGGCAATGTTTTTGTGCACGCCGGTGATGGCGGATATTTTTATGCACCCGACCAGGCCTTTATCGGCGAGGGCCGGAGCGTATCGATGGATTACGCCGGCAATATCATCATTTGCGAAAGCGACTATGGTTTCATTCGCCGAATCCAATTCCGCCGCCTGGCGCCATAAACACAAACGAAAATTCACGAAGGACTTGCCGCCGCGTGATATTCTGCCATAATGACTCGCGTCAGGAGTTGCCACTCCTGACCTACAGATGTGCCGATGTGGCGGAATTGGCAGACGCGCTAGACTCAAAATCTGGTACTCTTACGAGTGTGTGGGTTCGACCCCCTCCGTCGGCACCATCGTTTTTCTCTAAAATTCGAAGATGTGACTTGAGTCATTTCTTGGCCGCAGAAGACTCCCGATGCCCCCGGCCCGTTTATTCCCCTGGTTCGTTTTGACCATTTCTGATCAATTAATGGCCGGTTGTCGTGCGACAACCGGCCATTAATTGACCGTGGAAAATCATTAGGGACTTCCTCATTCAGTCCTGCGAAGTGGTTTCGAGTTGGTCCGGCTGACTGCACTCGCGAGAAGTTCCAACTTGGTGCAATCAATGCAACCAGGGTTGCCAGTGGGGCACTCCTGAGCATCACAAATATTCCGGACTTGCCGAAGCAACGGTGGAATTCTGCTCACATCCAGTTTGACGGGTACGAGCTTAGGAGCGAATTCGAGAAAGAAGCCATCTTCCTCAATGAGAGACGCAGAGTCCGTGGCGTTGATCCCGGTTATCGGTTCATAAAACAGCAATCCCAAACTGTAAACGGATTACTTCCCACACCGAGGGAGTGAGTGAGTGCCGCGGCTGAAGATTCCTATTGAACCCGGGTGATCTGTTTCTCCGCGGGCAATTGTTCGACTCGTTCCAATAGAGATTAACCTACGGGTGGATAGTGCGGTAAAGCGCGCCTGCCGGAGATGGAGTCGTCTCGTGGTAATCGATAATGCCGAAGGGAGATGCAATTTGAGTGTCGATTGTATCCCAAGGGCCCGCAATGTTTGTGGCGCGCTGTAATCGGTAGCTCAGATCAGGAATGCCATGGAATTGGAGAAAAAAACCGCCTGTGCCATCGCCAGAGATCGAAAGATGTGGCCCGATCCCCAACCCCGCAAAGAGGTAAGCGGCGCCAGAACCGCTGCCGCTGTTGTTCGCCTGGTTTCCATTAACGCCAGTGGCATTGCTGTCTTCGCCGAAAGCTCCCACCACGACAGTGTCGCCAGAAGCGCTGATCGAAACGCCGAATTGATCATTTATGTCCGTATTGGATGCCTTGAGATAAGCCTGCTGACTCCATTTTGAGTCAGCGCGCGTGAAGACGTAGGCTGCGCCCGAGGAGGCGCTCGCATTGTTGGCCCCATCGCCATTAATGCCGGTAACGTTGCTGTCCTCGCCGTCCGCGCCTACGGCCAGCGTGTCGCCCGATAAAGAGACCGACGTGCCAAAGTAATCGCTATTACCAGTATTAGATGCCTTAAGATAAGCCTGCTGTGGCCATGCCCCTCCATTTCGGACGAAAATGTACACGGCACCAGATGAGAAGGCGGAGATGTTTGTCTGATTGCCGTTCACTCCGGTGGAACCGCTTGATTCATAAGGCGCGCCAATCGCGACTGTGTCTCCCGAAACGGAAACAGAGGTGCCAAATTCATTGTTTGCGCCGGCGTGCCCGGCATTGGAAGCGCGCAGATAGGCTTCCTGGGTCCAATTCGTGCCGCTGCGCGCGAAAATATATGCCGCGCCACTGTCCGAGGTGGCGCTGGATTCTCCCCACGCGCCGACCACCGCAGTGTCGGCGGATACGGAAACAGAATAGCCAAAATAATTGGCAAGACCGGTATTGGAAGCTTTAAGATAAGCTTGTTGGCTCCAATTGGTCCCGTTGCGCTCAAAAACATAAGCCGCACCTGAGTCGCCCGCGAGATTGTTCGTTTGGTCTCCGTTCACACCGGTGGCGTTGCTATCTTCGTTATACGCGCCAACGATAATCGTGTCGCCAGAGATGGAAACGGACGTGCCGAAGTTGTCTCCATTCCCGGTATTGGACGCTTTGAGATAGGCTTGCTGGGACCAGTTGGTCCCGTTGCGAACAAAAACGTACGCCGCACCGGAATTGGGAGTGTTCATGTTGAATTGATCGCCGTTGACGTTGGTCGCGCTGCCATATTCGAACGGCGCACCGACCACCACGGTGTTACTCGATAGCGCAACCGCAAAACCGAATTGTGCGGCCGAACCGATGCTGTTATTGGAAGCTTTCAGATAAGCTTCCTGCACCCAATTCGTTCCGCTGCGAACAAAGACGTAGGCCTCGCCGCTCGCCGAGTTGAAAGAATTTGACTGGGTTCCGTTCACACCGCTGGAGGTGCTGGTTTCATAAGGCGCGCCGACAACCATGAGATCGCCGGACACCGCTGTCGCGTAGCCAAACTGACCAACGTAGGGTGTGTTGGAAGGTTTAATGTAGGCTTGCTGGGACGGGGTAGCTCCTGTTGAAGCGATCGCGAAAACTGTGGCGATCGTCACACCAAAAAGCACGAAACGATTTCGTTTCATAAAATCCTTGCGTTGGTTAAGTCACGCTCCCAGCCGGGCAACGCCCGTCAATCAAGTTCGTCGGCGGAAGCCGATCCATTGAACTCTTGTCCGGGAGAATTTCAAGAATCTTTTGGATCGTTTTGGTTTATTCCGGGCGAAGCTTCGGGAACAGCTACGCGTCGTTTCTACTGGCCGCGAGTCGGGGAAGAGCAGGCAATTCATGGCCGCGAGTAAGTACTTTCGGTCATAAATTACCCTCATTTGAGGGTTGACGGCTCAAGATCAATTCACCCGCAGTCGACGCGGCAATTCAGCTTCTCAGCGTATCGGCTTGCATCTCAATTTTTTGGAATTGTGTTCTCCGGCCCGAGGCCAATATCGAATGCAGCGGCGGTCAATTATTGATTCGAGTCACGCAAAGATTGTTTTCAACGGGTCCTACTCTTCCTAGGAAAGATTCTCAGATCGCTTCTAAAAACCGGTTCTAATCTCGCGATTGCATCCATCCGGCACCGGGATTGTATTCATTCATTGCGGGAGCGATGGTAGATGTGTTTTTTCCAAGATCGCGTTGGTAGACGCGGCCTTGTTGATTGACAATGAAGGTCATTACACCAGAGTTGCCGTAATCCGCCGGCCATGCGATCAGGCCAAAACCGGCGATCATATGTCCGTTGATTACGTAATTATAACTGCCGCCCGGCGCGCTGCTCCCCTGGCGTTTCAAAATTTTGAAATAATAACCGTGGAAGGGCGTGTGGGATGTTTCCTGGCCATTTACCCTCGCCTGGTAACCTTCCGTTTGTGCTTCTGCCACCAGCGGTCCTAATGGACTCATGGAACCATCCAGGTCCATCGACCAGTAGAGGCCGTCCTTTTTGCCGGGCGAACTGGAAATACGCTGGGCGTATTCCAACACGCTGTCGCCATTGCGATCCTGGCTGGCGTATTCGCGTTGTGCATCCACATAGGCGCGCATGGATTTCAAAACGTCGAGCTCATTGCGCCCGACGCGGCGATTAAGCAGTTCTTCTTTGCCTTCGTCCGTGTCGAAATACCACTGCCCGTCCTTTTCCACGATCGGCACTGGGAAAGGCCACGCATCAGTGCCCACTTCCAGTTCGTATTTTTCGCTGGAATCGCGGACTAATTGATTTGTGGTATTGAGGGCCTTGGCAAAGACGTCCATTTCATTCGTCGCCTGGACACGATCAGGATTTTGCAATTCCTCCCCGCCGGGGCCAAAAATTTGCATCAGTTGAGAGCTATCGTGAGAATTTAGCGCGACAGTGAGAGCCGAAACTGCGGCTTGCGGTGTGGTGAACGCCTGACCGAACCGGTTCGCGGCGATGCCTCTCAATGGCGCGATTAGCATGAGCGCACAAAGGAACGTGAATTGAAATTTTTTCATATCAGTAATTGGTTTTCAACTTCTCATTCAGGAACTGATCAGCGACGTCCTCCGCCGCGTCCTCCCCCTCCGCCGCGGCTCATTCCCCCTGCGCCACTACTGAAACTACGACTGGATGATCCACGGGCGCTGGAACTACGCGCGGAGGAAGCATTCCCGCCGCTGAACGCGCTGCCGGAGGAACTGGAGCGCGCGGGGGCCGATCGCGTTTGCGCCGCCCCCGCGGAGCCCGACCGGTTGCCGGTCGAGGAAAGATTGCCGCTGCTATTTGCGGTGGATGCCTGGCCACTCCGGGTGCCCGCGCCGGTGGTGGCCGCCCGATTTCCGGAATTTGCACCGGCGGCGCGATTCGCAGTACCCGCGGTTCCGGCGCGATTTGCCGCGGCACCATTTGCGGTGCGATTGCCCGCAGTTCCACTTGCCGCCCGGTTCGCTGCCTGGCCGCTCGCTTGCGTGGTGCCGGGGCGATTTGCACCCTGACCATTTCCATAGCCTCGAGCTTCGCGGTTTTGGGCGCTGGACATTGAAGAACCGGAATTCTTCAACCGATTGGAATCCGGCTGCCATTGGCGATTCGAATTTCCGGTGCGATTGGAACTGCGATCGCGGTTCACATTCGAATCACGATTTACGTTCCTGTCCGAATTGACATTGCGGTTGTAATTGTGATTCACATCCACGTCCACGTGCCCGCTGTTCCAATTGCAACCGTTGGCCATCCACGCGCCCATCGCCATGCCGGCTCCGAAACTCACAATGGATGCTGCCGCCATCGCGCCGGGATAGTACGGCGGATAATAATATCCCGGATAGGCAACCGGATAACCCGCATAAACCACGGTCGGGTTATATTGCGGAACGTAAATCACTTCCGGCTGCGCGGGCTGGATTTGCACGACCTGGTTCGTCACGTAAACTGTTTGGCTTTCAACGACGTTGGTCACCACGGTATTCGTGACAGTAACAACTTGCTGCTCGGTGGTCTTCAACGCGCCGGAATCCTTGGCTTTGCCACGCATCGTCTGGATCGCCTCCATCAACTCCTTGGGTTGATTTATGAAGGCATCGCCGAGATCGCTGGTCCAGGCAAGGTTTTCATCCATTTGTTTGATGACTTCCGGGAAACGTGCGGCAGCTTTGACGTTGTCGTCCCACGGTTGTTCATCGAGTTTGGCGAGATTGTTTGTGTCCTTCACGAAACGCGCGGCTTGCACCACTTCCAACGGATATGCAGACGCCGGCAGAATCGTCGCAATCAGTTGATCCGGATAAAGCGCGATGGGCGCCGCAAGTTTTTCCAAATCGGCCTGGCTGCGTGCCGGCGCTTCCGAAGGCGGCGGCGCAGAGTTCGCCACGGGTGCGGAGGCGCCGGGAGAAGCAGGTGTGGCCGGCAGTTGAGTTGCGCCTGCCGGCGGTCGCTGCGGCGGAGGAGAGGCCGGCAATTGACCGGCAGCGGAAGCTTGTCCGCCCGTTCCGGCAGCAGCTTGCCCACCACCAGATGCTTTCTGCGCCACCACGGGGAATGGTTTTAATAAGCTGAAACAAATGGCAACCGTGATCAGCCTTCCTATGCATCCATCGAAATGATTCTTCATGTGAGTCAAGCGTGGTGTCAACCACACGCGACTTTAACATCGGGCCAAGGACCTTTCCGTTACACCAAGGTACAATCGCTTCAAACAATCTTAGGAAGTATCCATTTTGCGGCCGACGAAAAACATCATCCACTTCCCGGAGGTCCGCGCATGAACGAAAAGACTGAATCCAAAGATTCCAAAAAAATGAAGCGCAAAAATTACGAGAAGGAATTGCGCCGCTTGCAAACCGAATTATGCAAATTGCAGGAATGGATTAAACACCAAGGGCTCCGAGTCATCATCATTTTTGAAGGGCGTGATGGTGCTGGAAAAGGCGGCACCATTCGCGCCATCACTGAACGCGTGAGCCCGCGAGTGTTTCGCATTGTGGCGCTGCCCGCTCCGTCCGATCGAGAAAAGACGCAGGTCTACATGCAACGTTACATGAAACATTTTCCCGCCGCGGGCGAAGTCGTCATTTTTGACCGCAGTTGGTACAACCGCGCGGGCGTGGAATACGTGATGGGCTTTTGCTCCAAAGAACAGCATGAAATGTTTTTAAAACGCTGTCCCGAAGCGGAAAAATATATCGTCAGCAGCGGAGTCGTGCTCATTAAATACTGGCTCGAAGTCGGCAATGCGGAGCAAAAACGGCGATTTGAAGCGCGCATAACGGACCCGCTGCGCCAATGGAAATTGAGCCCCATGGATTTGCCCTCACGCAGCAAGTGGTTCGAATATTCGAAAGCGCGCGACATGATGCTGGAAGCGACCGACACCAAATGGGCGCCGTGGCACGTGCTGCGTTCCGACGACAAGAAAAAAGCGCGGCTGAACTGCATCGCGCATCTCCTAAAATTGATTCCCTACAAAAAAATCCCGCGGCCGCAGATTGAATTGCCAGAGCGCTCAATGAAACACGCCTACGACGACCAAAGGTCCATTGAACGCCGGCGTTTTGTTCCGGAAAAATATTGAACCCGATGAAGCTTTGGAGGCGAAACTCCCATTTTCAGAACGGTGGAATTCGGCTTTTGTGGTCCGACAATGGATTCGTTCCTACCCCAAAGGCGCATTCAGAACGGACGCGCTCGCGGCAATCATGCTCGCTGCCTATTTGCTACCAGCCGGACTGGGTGATGCCTCCCTCGCCAATCTACCGCCGGAAGCCGGACTCTACGCCTGCCTGTTCGCGGGGCTCGTATTTTGGATCTTTTGCAGTTCACGACGCACCGCCATTACTGTCACATCCGCGATTTCTCTTTTGATTGGGGCGTCCCTCGGTTCGTTGGCGAATGGTGACACCGGCCGTTTCGGTGCGCTTGCAGCGGAACTCGCATTTTTCTCGGCCCTGATCGCTTTCATTGCGTGGATCTGCCGGGCAGGAGCAATCGTTAATTTTATATCCGAGAGTGTCATGCTCGGCTGGAAATGCGGGGTGGCGCTCTTTCTCGCCAGCACGCAATTGCCAAAGCTTTGCGGTTTTCACGGAGCACATGGCGATTTTTGGGAGAACAGCGCGTATTTCCTTCGTCATCTGCACGAAACAAATTACACTTCGCTTCTCGTGGGAGGCAGTGCGCTCGCACTGCTCATTCTCGGAAAAATATTTCTTAAAAATAAACCCGTCGCCCTGTTTGTCGTAATTGGCGGTATCGCACTGGCGTTCGCATTATCGCTCGAAGCGCGCGGCGTCAAGCTGCTGGGCGAAGTGCCGCAGGGTTTGCCCGCGCTCAGTTTGCCGCAGATTCATTGGGCGGATTTGAACGAACTCCTGCCGCTGGCATTCGCGTGTTTCATTCTGGCCGCCGTCGAAACGGCAGCCATTGGCCGAATGTTCTCCGCCCAGCATGGAGATCGGTTTGATGCGAACCAGGAGTTACTGGCGCTCGCCGCCGCGAACGTAGCAGCGGGCGTTGGGCGAGGCTTCCCGGTCAGCGGAGGCCTTTCACAGTCGCTCGTCAATGAAGGCGGCGGCGCCCAAACACCTCTTTCCACGGCCATGGCGGCGGCAATCATCCTTTTGGTGGTGTTATTCTTTTCGCATCTTTTAAGTGCATTGCCGCAACCGGTCCTGGCCGCTGTGGTTTTGATTGCGGTGGCCGGTCTGTTCAAGTTTTCGACACTCAAAAATCTTTGGAAAAGTGATCGCCCAGAGTTTGTGGCCGCCGTGGCGGCATTTCTCGGCGTCCTCGGTTCCGGGTTGCTGCGGGGCGTTATGATTGGAGCAGTAATCTCGCTTGTTCAACTCCTGCGCGTGGCGTCTCGTCCACACGTGGCGCTCCTGGGCCGGGTTCCGGGCACAAGGCGATTTTCTGACCGCCAACGGCATCCGGATAACGAACTCATTCCGGAGGTGCTGATTTTTCGCCCGGAATCCGGGTTGGTCTATTTCAACATCGACCATGTTTGCGAAAATATTCTTCGCGAAATCACGGCCGCTCCCAATCCCCTCAAATTGGTGATTCTCGACCTGTCCGCAGCACCGCACGTGGACCTCCAAAGCGCGCATGCACTCGCTGGTTTGGCTGAAGAAATCAAAGTCAGAGGAATCGATTTCCAGGCAGTCGAGGCACGCTCCTCGGTGCGCGATCGTTTGCGCAAGGAAGGAGTGGACGAACGCCTGGGCGGTGTTAATCATCTTTCGTGCGTTGCTGACGTGTTGGACGCGTTCCAGTGCCATCGCGCATCACCCTTCGGAGCATGAACAACGGATTTTCCAAACGCGTGCTCGCCCCGCACAAACGCATCTCCGAGT
>Ga0105238_10004776_pt1 | contig 13411 bp, 14 predicted proteins | sample KBSC34metaG_FD_81526 | JGI IMG/M metagenome (GOLD analysis project Ga0105238, IMG submission 81526) | Corn rhizosphere microbial communities from Kellogg Biological Station, Michigan, USA - KBS C3-4 metaG | ecosystem: Host-associated > Plants > Roots > Rhizosphere > Soil | place: Michigan, USA... | reverse complement strand
GCCGCGAGGCGCTGCTGGACTTCGCCGAGAAGCACCAGATCCCGATCACCAAGGACAAGCGCGGCGAGGCGCCCTTCAGCGTCGACGCCAACCTGCTGCACTCCTCCTCCGAGGGGAAGGTGCTGGAGGATCCGGCCGTCGAGGCGCCGGAGTTCGTCCACATGCGCACGATCTCGCCCGAGGCCGCGCCGGACAAGCCGACCGTCTTCACGATGGACTTCGAGAAGGGCGACCCCGTCGCCATCGACGGCGTGAAGATGTCGCCGGCCACGCTGCTGACCAAGCTGAACCAGCTGGGCCACGACAACGGCGTGGGCCGCCTGGACCTGGTGGAGAACCGCTACGTCGGGATGAAGTCGCGCGGCGTCTACGAGACCCCCGGCGGCACGATCCTGCTGGCGGCGCACCGGGGCATCGAGTCCATCACCTTGGACAGAGGCGCCATGCACCTGAAGGACGAGCTGATGCCGAAGTACGCATCGCTCATCTACAACGGCTTCTGGTTCGCCCCCGAGCGCGAGATGCTGCAGGCGGCCATCGACCTCTCGCAGCAGAAGGTCAGCGGCCAGGTGCGGGTCAAGCTCTACAAGGGCGGCGTCACCATCATCGGCCGCACCTCGCCCTACTCGCTCTACGACCAGGAGCTGGTCACCTTCGAGGAGGGCAAGGTCGCCTACGACCACCGTGACGCGGCGGGCTTCATCAAGCTCAACGCGCTGCGCCTGCGGGTGGCGGCCAAGCGGGACCGGCGGGGCTAGCCCCCCAGCCGGTTGAACGGGTAGCGGTCGCGAATCTCCGCCTGGAAGAAGCGGCCCTTCGAGCCCGCCGCCACGCAGCTGCGGTGCACCTCGCCGGGCACGCCGACATAGACGTAGCGCTCGCCGCTGACGAAGCGGACGAGCAGCTTCGCGCGCTCGGCGTCGTAGTCGATCTCGCGGATGGCGGTGGAGTCCACGTCCATGGCGACCTCCCGGGCGACGGCTGAAAAGCGCGCGCCCTGGGCGGGCGGTTCCAAGCGCCACAACGCAGCGTAGTTTGCATGGCGCGCAGAAGGCGCCAAGGTCCCCCCGCAAAGGCGACGCTTGTTCGCCGGTTCGGGGAGAGTTCCATGCAACCTCACGCTTACGTCGCCATCGTCACCCTCCTGGCCCTGCTCACCTACTTCTGGATGGGCCTGCAGGTGGGCGCCGCGCGCGCCAAGTGCGGGATCGCCGCGCCGGCGATGACCGGCGACCCGGTGCTCGAACGCACGATCCGGGCGCACTACAACACCCTGGAATGGCTGCCGCTGTTCCTGGTCCCGCTGTGGCTGTTCGCGGTCTACTGGAACGACCTGGTGGCGGCCGGCGTCGGGGTGGTCTGGATCGTGGGCCGGGTGCTCTACCAGACCGGCTATGTGGCGGACCCCAAGAAGCGCGAGCTGGGCTTTTTCGTTCAGGCCCTGGCCGTCGCCGTGCTGCTGTTCGGCGCCCTTGGCCGGATCATTTATGTGGCCGTAATCACCGCCTGAAACAGCGCAACCACAATTGCGGCCAAGTATTCTGCTACCTACGTTCCAGAAGATGGGACGTGATCCAGGTCGAGACTGTCAAATGTCAAGGAAATCCGTCGCTTTCGTCGCCGCCGCGGCCCTGGCCCTGGGGCTGGCGGCCTGCGCGACACCCACGCCCTACCAGCCCAACATCAAGGGCCAGGCCACCTCCGGCGGCTTCTCCGAGGTGAAGCTGGAGTCCAACCGGTTCCGGGTGAACTTCGCGGGCAATTCGCTGACCAGCCGCGAGACGGTGGAGGGCTACCTGCTCTACCGCGCCGCCGAGCTCACCGTGCAGAACGGCTACGACTGGTTCGAGATCGCCAACCGCGACACCGACAAGAAGACCGAGAGCTACGTCCAGCCCGATCCCTTCTACCGGCCCTGGTACGGCTCCTACGGCTTCTGGCGGCCGTCCTGGCGCTACTATGGCCGCGGCTTCGGCTGGCGCGGCTGGGACCCCTTCTGGGGCGACCCCTTCTGGTCCGACCGCGTCGACGTGCGCACGGTCGAGAAGTACGAGGCCAGCGCCGAGGTCGTCATGGAGAAGGGCCAGAAGCCCGCGGGCGACATGCGCGCCTTCGACGCCCATGCGGTCATGGAAAACCTGAAGTCGCGGATCCAGTACCCGGCCGCCAAGAGCTAGGCGGCCGCGGACTCTGCGTCTTCGACAGCCGCCGCGGCCTCGGCGATGGCCGCGTAGAGCTTCCGCGCATCGATCGGCTTGGCCACGTGGCCGTCGAGGCCGGCGGCCAGGTATTCGGCCACCTGGTGCTGCATGGCGTTGGCCGTCAGCGCCACGATCGGCGTCCGCGCCAGGCCCTCGGCGGCCTCCGCGGCGCGGATGGCGCGGGCGGCGGAGATCCCGTCCAGCACCGGCATCTGCATGTCCATCAGGATCAGGTCGTAGGCGTCGGCCCGCCAGGCCTCGATCGCCGCCTGCCCGTCGCCCACCAGCACCGGCTCCACGCCCACCTGCGCCAGCAGGGTGCGCAGGACCAGCTGGTTGACCGGATTGTCCTCGGCGGCCAGCACCCGCAGCGGCGGGCCGCCGCCCTCGACGCCGGCCTCGAGGCCGTCCACGCCCTGGCTGGCCGACGCCGTGTCGCCGAGGCGCTTCAGCGGCAGGACGACGAGGAAGCGGCTGCCTTCCCCCGCCACGCTCTGCACGTCCACCGAGCCGCCCATCAGCTCGGCCAGCTCGCGGCAAATGGAGAGGCCGAGGCCCGTGCCGCCGTAGCGGCGGGTGGTGGACGAATCCACCTGCTGGAAGCGGCTGAAGAGCCGCGCCAGGTCGGCGGGGGCAATGCCGATGCCGCTGTCGGCGACCACCAGCTCCAGCGCGCCCGCACCCTGGCTGACGGTCAGGCTGACCGCGCCGGCCTCGGTGAACTTCACCGCATTGGACAGCAGGTTGTAGAGGATCTGCCGCAACCGGGTGGGATCGCCCAGGTAGGTCCCGGCTGCTTCGGACGCCATCTCCAGGCGGAAAGCGATGCCCTTGGCCGCGGCCTGGGGCGCGAAGGTCTCCTGGGCGCCGCGCACCGTCTCGACCAGGTCGAAGGGGATCTCCTCCAGCTCCAGCCGGCCGGCCTCCACCTTCGACAGGTCCAGCACGTCGTTCAGGATCGCCAGCAGGCTCTCGCCGGACTCGCGGATCACCGCCAGGCTCTGGCGGTGGCCGGTCGGCAGGTCGCTGGCCGCCGCCATGGCCTGGGCCATGCCCAGCACGCCGTTCAGCGGGGTGCGGATCTCATGGCTCATGCGGGCCAGGAACTCGCTCTTGGCGTCGCTGGCGGCGCGCAACGCGATCTGCGCCAGCTGCAGGTCGTGCGACTTCTTCACGCTGACGAACATGCTGACCAGCGCATTGCCCACCACCGCCACCATCGTCAGGAACACGATGACCTGGTCGACGCCATGGAAGTGCGGGATCAGGAGCGGCACGAAGGCCGGGAGGATCGTCCCCGGCACCGTCGGCAGGGCCGCGCCCAGCGAGTGGCTGTGGTGCGACTGCATGTAGAGCAGGTGGCCGGCGAAGAAGGCCGCCCCGGCCAGCTCGCAGGCGGGGCTGGATGAGCTCCACAGCAGCACGCCCGCCATGCTCCAGGTGGGCACGGCCACCAGATAGACCGCCGCGCAGGCCCAGTCGCGCCGCGCGGAATGCGCCGGGGCGCGGGCCACCGCGCGGGTGATCAGCACCATGGCGAGCTCGGCGGTGAAGGCCGCCGCCGTCCACGCCGCCCCGGCCGGCCAGCCGACTCCCAGGCCCACGAAGGCGCCGATGAAGGCGGCCAGGACCAGGCGCACGGGCGCGTAGGCGTAGATGCCCGCCGCCGCGTTCTTGAACCGCTCGTCGAACAGTCGGCCGAGCACCGGCGACCACTCCCCCTGAAGCCCAGCTCTCTGGGATAACAAGGTCGACCGAACAGGGCGTTAATGGGCGGAATGCACAGGACAAAATCGCATTGGCCGCCGACGCGTCCAACGGCGGTCGGCGAACGAATAATGCACGAGGCCGCGATGTCGCCGGCTTTGGCTTGATCGCTCGGTTGCGGTCATGCTTGGCTTTTTGCAGTACAGTGTTCGCGTGCGTGGGTGGAGGGTGATGTGATGGGACCGGGGCGCCGGACCCTTCCGGAAAATCGAGGTTCGTGGCCGCGCCTGCTGGCGGCGGCCGCGGCCGCGCTCCTGGTCAATATCGTCGTCGTCGGCGTGGCCGACGCGGCGGGCCGCGTGGCCCTGATCATCGGCGTTTCCAAGTACGAGAAGGTCCCCGCGCTCGCCAACCCGGCCAAGGACGCCAAGCTGGTGCAGGCGACCCTGACGAAGCTTGGCTTCCAGGTGACGGTGCTGAACGACCCCAGCCGCCTCCAGCTGCTGGAGGGCCTGGGTAATTTCGAGGAGGCCGCCAAGAACGCCGACGCGGCGGTGGTCTATTACGCCGGCCACGGGGCGATGATCGACGGGGTGAACTACCTCCTGCCCAAGGACGCGCTGGCCACCAACAAGACCGCCCTGACCGGCACTGCGGTGGAATCGTCCAAGCTGGGCGAGGCCCTCGTGGGCGCCAAGGCCGTGCGCCTGGTGATCCTGGACGCCTGCCGCAACAATCCCACCGCCACCCGCAGCCTGGGCGGCAACACCCGCGGCCTGGTGCGCGAGACCGGCCCGTCCTCGACCCAGGTGGTGACCCTGATGGCCGCCGGCCCCGGCGAGGTGGCCCAGGACGGCAACGGCGCCAACAGCCCCTTCGCCACCGCGCTGACCCAGGGCATGACCCGCCCGGGCATGACGGTGGGCGAGCTGCCCAGCTACGTCCAGGCCGAGGTGGCCCGGATGACCGAGAACGAGCAGACGCCCGACCTGCAGGGCATCTGGCCCGACGTGCACTGGACCTTCGACCCGGCCGGGCCGGCCAAGACCCAGGTGGCCGGGGGCGCCGACGCCGGCGCCACGCTGGCCAAGATCAAGTGGGAGAAGGACCAGGTCTTCTGGCAGACCATCAAGGACAGCGACGATCCGGCCGACTTCCAGGCCTATATGGACGCCCAGGACCGCGGCGAGATCACCGGCTCGTTCCGCAAGCTGGCCCAGAACCGGATCGGCGCCATCAAGAAGCTGCCACCGGGCTCGTTCCAGGTGGCCACCCGCTCGGCGGCGCCGGCCCAGAGCCTGGTGGACGGGGCCCGCGAGGAGTTCGCCCGCGGCGACTACAAGGCCGCCTATCGCGACTGGACCACCGCCGCCGGCCAGGGCAACGGCGCGGCCATGTACAACCTCGGCGTCATGTCGCTGACGGGCAAGGGCGCGTCCAAGGACATCACCGCCGCCGCCAAATGGTTCAAGGCCAGCGCCGACACCGGTCACTCGGGCGGCATGGTCAACTGGGCGCTCTGCCGGCTGAACGGCTTCGGGACGCCCAAGGATGAGGCGGACGGCGTCCAGTGGATCCAGAAGGCCGCCGACAAGGGCTCGCCCAACGCCATGGGCATGCTGGCCGAGGCCTACTACCGCGGCCGCGGCGTGCCGATGGACCCGCGCCAGGGCGCCGCTTACCTGCAGAAGGCGGTGGACGCCGGCGACGGGCCGTCGATCGCCCAGCTGGCCGACGCCTACGACCGCGGCGACGGGGTCGGGAAGAACGCCAAGCGCGCCTTCGACCTCTACCAGCGCGCGGCGCTGGCGGGCGACAGCGACGCCATGGTCCACCTGGGCTACGCCTACGAGGACGGCGAGGTCACCCGCAAGGACGAGATCCAGGCCGCCACCTGGTACCAGCGCGCCGCCGACGCCGGAAACAGCGAGGGGATGTCCAGCCTGGCGGTCATGCTGGAGAACGGCCAGGGGCTACCGCAGGACTATGCGCGGGCCGCCCAGTACTACCGCCAGGCCGCCGACGCCGGCGACGCTCGCGGCTATCTGGGCCTCGGCAGCCTGACTGCGCGCGGCGCGGGTATGCGCGCCGACCCGGCGCAGGCGGTGAAGCTGTTCCAGCAGGCCGCCGACAAGGGCAGCGCGCTGGCCATGCGCAATCTGGCGATCATGTACGAGACCGGCCAGGGCGTGCGCGCCGACAAGGGCAAGGCGATCGATTTTTACCGCAAGGCGGCCGCGGCGGGGGACGACACGGCCAGGAACGAACTTCAGCGGCTGGGAGCTCGCTGACCTAGGGGGCGACTATGACGACCGTATTTCGCGCGCGGCGCTTCCGCCAGACGGTGAGCGTTCTGGCGCTGCTGTGCCTGAACCTGCAGCCGGTGATGGCGGCCGACAAGGACGCCGCGCTGAACGCCTGCGCCGCCGAGCGCGCGCCGCTGATCAAGCTGGACACCGACTACAAGGAGCTGAAGCGCTCCAAGATGAGCCAGGCGATCGGCGAGGGCCTGAAGCAGGGCGCCGTGGTGCTGGCGAAGGGCGTGATGAGCACCGGCGGCGCCGGGTTCGGCCGCGGCGGCGGGGGCGGCGGTTTCGGAGGCGCGCTCGGCGGCGTCGGCGGGCTGATGGGGGCCGCGGCCGGGATGGCCGCCCAGCAGCAGGCCCAGAAACAGGCGCAGCAGCAGAACGGCTACGGCGCGCCGCAGCCGACGCCGGTGGCCGCGCCGATGTTCGGCGCCGACCTGCTGTCCGGCGCGTCGGGGTTGAGCGTCCCGGGCATCAGCGACATGCGCTTCTCGGGCGGGGGCGGGGGCGACAACATGAAGGCCTATGCCGCCCTGGCGGTGCTGGTGGCCATCGTGGCGACCGCCGAGGCCTACGCCCAGCTGAAGGAGCAGGAGGCCGGCGGCGACCTCAAGAAGGCCTCCTACAACATCGACCAGGACGCGGCGCGCCAGCTGGCTGTCAGCCGCCAGTTCGCCAACGACGGAGCGGCCCTGGTGGACTGCCGCTCGCGCCAGCTGCAGGACATCAACACCCGCCTGGCCGGCGCCTCCAACGACAAGGACCGCAAGCAGATCAAGCGCGAGCGCACCGACCTGACCAATGCGCTGAAGAAGGACGTCGACCTCACCGGCGGGGTGCTGGAGCAGCACACAGGCATGGCCAAGACCTTCACCCAGGGCCGGGCCATGACCGACAATTCGTCGGAGGCCGACGTGCTGGGGAACCAGACGCCGGCCTATGCCGCGGCGCCGGCCACGACCAAGCTCTCCATGCCGGCCAAGGGCCAGACTGGCCCGGCGCCGCAACAGCAGCAGCAAGCCGCCGCCCCGGCGGCCCCGCCGCCCGCGCTGGCCGCGCTGAAGGCCACCGTGGTGCGCTCGGCCCCGGTCGCCTCGGCCGACGTGCTGATGAACCTGCCGGCCGGCCGCGAGATCCACGCCAAGACCGCGCAGGCCGAGGGCGGCTGGTGGGAGATCGACGTGGCGGGCTCGCCCGGCTACGTCCGCGCCAGCGACGTGGGCCCGCCCGGCTCCGCGCCGGTGCAGGTGGCCAGCGCCGCGGGCGCCAAGGGCAAGGCCGGCGCCAAGGGCGCGCCGTCCAAGGCGGCCCCGCCGCCTCCGCCGCCCCCCGCCGGCCCGACCAACATCCGCGCCTACAACCAGTCGATCATCGCCGCGCGCGACACCGGCAAGAGCCGTCTCTCGTCGCTGATGACCGACATCCAGACCAGCGAGCGCAAGGAATCGGTGCTCTGGGCCTGGCTGTCGCGGATGGGGCTGGGCTGATCCGCTAGCTGCGCTCCCACGCGGCGCGCAGGAAGGCCTTCAGCTCGGCGTCGACCTCGCCGGGGGCGCCCAGCACCGCCGTGGATTTCAGGCGCTCGGACCAGCCCTCCTTGGCGGTGGCGGCCTCCAGCCGCGGCCCCGCGCCCGGCTCGACCGCCAGGCCCAGCCGGACCGTCCCGCCCTTCACCGGCCGCGCGGCGGCGAAGGCGAAGCTTCGGGACCAGCTGGTGTAGCCCTTGCGCTGGCCGGTCACGAGATCGGGCAGTTCGCCCACCGCGGCCTTCAGCGCCTCGAAGATCGCCGCCGCCTTCGGGTCGGACCAGAGCTCGGCGGCGGTGTCCTTGGAGTCCTTCGGCGCGACGCCCGCCGCGCGGTTGCGTTCGCGCTCCACCAGCATGAAGTAGTTCTGGCCCAGGCCGTGGTTGTCCTTGAACCACTTCTGGCGCGCCTTGGGCTTGGCCTCAGGACAGGCGTCGGCCAGCTTGATCCAGGCCTCCAGCGGCTTGCCGGTGGCCTTCTCCAGGCTGGCGCGCACCGACGCCATCCACTTCTCCTGCTGTTCGGTCAGCGTCTTCTCGGACACGCAGCGCCTCCTTCGCGCCGCCACGCTCGGCGGCGGCCGAACGGAGCGTGCCTCGGCGCGCGGCGGAAGGAAAGCGCCCGAGCGACCGCTCAGGCCGGCGGTCGAGTGCTCAGGATTTCGGACGCGCCAGGCCCGCGGCGATGCTGCGCTGGCGGCGCACCCAGGCGACGGCCTCGTCGGCGGTCGCGAAGCCGCCGACGCGCACAGGCGGAGCGCCGCGCAGGGTCACCTCCACGGCGAAGGTGCGATCGCCATCCGACAGGGTGACGAACTCCGCCAGCGAACCGTCGGACGCCTCGCCCATGGACTTGCCGTCTGTGGCCTTCGGCCCCGCGCTGGGCGCGCGGGGTTCGCTGTTCGTGGCTTCGTCGGCGGCTAAGCCGCCACCAGGCTGCGGCGGCGCCGGAGCGCCGCGCCGGCCAGACCGAAGCCACCGATCATCAGAGCCCACGTGGCCGGTTCGGGGACCGGAATCAGCGCGGCCTGGAAGTCGCCGCCGGTATGGGCCCGGAAGGTCCGCAGCGCGGAACTGGCGTTGGCGCGCGCGAAGGTCGGTGAGGTGGCCCCGAAGTGGAACGAGAACTCATCCGTGCTCGGATCGAAATTGGAGAGGTCGTAGTAGTTCGAGGCGTAGGTCGCGAAGCCCCCGTTCGCGATCGTGAGGTCCATGCCGCCGACACCGCCACGCCCGGAGATCCAGGCGTTGCTGAACGTGCCGCTGAACAGGACCGACGAGTTGTGGACCAGCGACTTGCCGTCCAGCACCGTCGTCGGGCCCGCGTAGACGAACTGGAAGGCCCCATTGACGCCGGTTTGCGTGTAGGTCGTGCCGTCGAACAGCGCCGGCGTGTCCGTCACCGAACCGTTCAGGGTGAAGAGCGCCGGAAGGTCCAGGAAGTCCGGGATCGCGGGATCCTCGAAGAACGAAATCCGCACCTTGGCGGCGCCTGCCGACGTCGACGTCGCAGTGGCCGTCGTATAGATGAGCGCCGAGTCCGGATCCGAAGCGCCCTTGTTCACGAACCGGATGTTCGCAGCGTTGCTGTTGCCGGAACTGAAGCTGGTGAAGAGGATCAGGACACTGGCCTGCGCGGGCGCGGCGGCCGCAGCCAGCCCCAGCGCGAGGGCCGATGCGGTAAGCACGTTCGTCAACTTAGAGAACTGCATCTGATACCCCCCAGAATCCCCTACCGCCGAGCCAGTCGCCCTCGGTAGCCACAATGAATAACATAGTTACTCGGAGGGGAGGGGAGCGCAACCTTAACTTTAGATAGTGCCTACCCGCAGGTGCAGTGCCTAAGCATGCGGCGCCGCCGCCCGGATGGCGTCAGAATCGCCGCCAAGTCGAGCATTTCCGTGCGAAATCGCGCACCCACGACCGACCAATGGCCTGGTCGGCCCTGGTGGGCTCCGTCGTGTGAAATCTCGAAATTGGAGCGGGCGATGAGATTCGAACTCACGACCCCAACCTTGGCAAGGTTGTGCTCTACCCCTGAGCTACGCCCGCGCTCCGTAGGGGCCGAAAGACAGCCCCAAATGCGAGAGGCGGCCTTATGGCAGACGGCCCCAGGGTTTGCAAGCGGCCGGGATGAGGCAATTTGGCCGCCGGTTTGTCAGCCGAATTTGGGGGCCTTCAGGCGGCGCTTGTTGACGTGGCCCTGCGGGTTCGGGGCCTGCACTTCCTCAGGGAACTCGCCCTTGAAGTAGTAGCGCTGCCAGGCCTCCTTGGTGGCCTCCGGGTCGCCGCGGAAGATCCGCTGGTTGAACTCCGAGCGGTGCTTTTCCCAGACGTCGTACTGGTGGCGAAGCTCCGGGTCAGAATCCATCCGCCGGATCACCGGCTGGATCTCGTGCAGGGTCTTGTCCTGCACCAGGGTGATGAAACAGAAGGGCTCGCCCTTCTCGAAGCGCACGCGCCCCGGGCGCGTGAACATCCAGTTCATCGTGAAGGGGAAGGGCAGCCAGTCGGTCTCGACCACGCCGGCCAGCGGCTGGATGCCGTCCTTGACGTGGTTGGGCGGGCCCTGGGCCATCATCGACCAGCCGGGCGGGGTGCGGAACAGATAGCCGGGATGCAGGGTCAGGACGCCGTGGCTGAAGTGGCTGGTGGCCAGACGGTGGAAGTCGGGGTTCGGATAGTCCGGCTTCAGGGTCAGGTCGGCCTGCATCAGCCCGCCGTTCCACTCGGCCGTGAACGCCACCGGGCACAGGAGCTCCCAGCCCGACGAATTGGCCATGGAGAGCGGCAGGCAGCGGTAGGGGTGGCGGGCGGTGAACTTGTCCATCCACGCCCGCTGCGGGCGGCCCGGCACCAGTTCCGGCGGCCGCTCGGTGGTGGGGAAGCATTCCAGTTCCATGGGCGGCTGGCTCACCGGGCGCGTACTCCGTCTTTTCAGCTCAGCGACCCTTAGTCCCCCGCTCCACTTCCCGTCCAGTTCGGCTATGGCGTGGCCATGCAGACGCGCGACGACCTCCTGGCCTTCCTGGCCGCCCACGGCATCGACCAGACCACCTACGACCACCCGGCGGTATTCACCGTGAGCGAGAGCGAGGCGGTCAAGCTGGCGATCCCCGGCGCCCACACCAAGAACCTGTTCCTGAAGGACGCCAAGGACCAGCTCTGGCTGGTCTCGGCCGAAGGCCACGCCCAGATCGACCTGAAGCGCCTGCACACGGTGATCGGCTCGGCGCGGCTCTCGTTCGGCAAGGCGGAGCTGATGGCCGAGACCCTGGGCGTCGCGCCGGGCTCGGTGACGGCGCTGGGCCTGGTCAACGACACGGGCCGCCGCGTGCGCTTCGTCCTGGACCGCACCCTGGCCGAGGCCGAGCGGGTGAACTTCCATCCGCTCACCAACACCGCCACCACCTCGCTCAGCCGTGAGGGCTTCCGCCGGTTCCTGGCGGCGATCGGCGTCACCCCGCTGGTGGTGGATTTCGTCGCAATGTCGGTGGTTGCTTAGCGGGTTCGCGTTGAAGCCGGCCACAGTTGCGACCATCTTGGCGGCAAGACGTTTTTAGCCGAACCCCGCAGCGCGGGTTCAAGGGACAAGGGATTTCGGGCATGACCCTGATCGGGGAAACCCAGGGCGGGCCGGCCGCGGCGCCGGCCGACCTCATCAAGGACGCCACCGACCAGACCTTCATGGCTGACGTGGTCGAGGCGTCGAAGACCACGCCGGTCATCGTCGACTTCTGGGCCACCTGGTGCGGCCCCTGCCGCCAGCTGGGTCCGGCGCTGGAGAAGGCGGTCACCGCGGCCAAGGGCGCGGTGAAGCTGGTGAAGGTGGATATCGACGCCAACCCGGCCTACGCGGGCCAGCTGCGCGTGCAGTCGATCCCGGCGGTGTTCGCCTTCGTGGACGGCCGGCCGGTGGACGCCTTCATGGGCGCGCTGCCCGACAGCCAGGTGAAGGCCTTCGTCGACAAGATCGGCAAGATGGGCAAGGGCGGCGGCCCCTCGCCGCTCGACGAGCTCCTCGAGCTCGCCAAGGAGTCGGTGGAGCTGGGCGACCTGGGCGGCGCGGCCCAGGCCTACGCCCAGGTCATGCAGATGGATCCCGGCAACCTGAAGGCCATCGGCGGCATGGCCCGTCTCTACCTCGACGGCGGCGACCTGGAGCGCGCCCGCGAGGTGCTGGAGATGGCGCCGCCGGACGCCAAGGACCCCGAGCTCGACAGCGTCCGCGCCGCCTTGGCCCTGGCCGCCGAAGCGCCGTCCGAGACGGCCGAATTCGAGGCCCGCCTGGCCGCCAACGCCGACGACCACGAGGCCCGGCTGGAACTGGCCAAGGCGTTCGCCGGTTCGGGCCGGATGATGGAAGCGGTGGACGAGCTGATCGAGATCATCCGCCGCGACCGCGCCTGGAACGACGAGGCCGCCCGCAAGCAGCTCCTCACCATCTTCGAGGCCGCCGGCCCGATGTCCGACGTCGCCAAGCAGGGGCGCCGCAAGCTGTCCTCGCTGCTGTTCGCCTGACGAAGACCGAAGAGGCAGACGACATGGCGCCCTACCGCCAGCTCTCCGACCTGCCGCAGCTGATCCCGGTGTTCCCGCTGGACGGCGCCCTGCTGCTGCCCGGCGGCGAGCTGCCGCTGCAGATCTTCGAGCCGCGCTACCTGAACATGGTGGACGACGCCATGGCCGGCGAGCGGGTGATCGGCATGATCCAGACCCGCAACGGCGGCGACCGTGAGCGGCCCAGCCTGGTCGAGGTGGGTTGCGTCGGCCGCATCACCAGCTACGCCGAGACCTCCGACGGCCGCTACCTGATCACCCTCACGGGGGTCTGCCGCTTCGAGGCCGGCGAGGAGCTGGACCTGCGGATGCCCTACCGCCAGCTGCGCGCCAGCTACGACCGCTTCGGCGTCGACCTGGCCCGCGACGAGGAGCAGGTGGCGACCGACGCGGCCCGGTCGCGCTTCGCCACGGCGCTGAAGCGCTACCTGAACCGCCGCGAGCTGGACATCGACTGGGAGACCGCCAACGACGCCCCGCTGGAGGCCCTGGTCAACAGCCTCTGCATGGGCCTGCCCTTCGAGCCGGCCGAAAAGCAGGCCTTCCTGGAGGCCCCCGACCTGCAGGGCCGGTTCGACGTCCTGACCACCCTGCTCGAGATCGACGCGTCCGATCCGGATGACGAGCACCCTCAGCTGCAGTAGAGGGTAGCCCATGAGCGAGCCTGCCCCCCCGCCGCTCGGCGTCGACGTCGACCCGCGCCTGCTTGAGATCCTGGTCTGCCCTGTGAGCCGCGGGCCGCTGGAGTACGACCGCGCCAAGGGCGAGTTGATCAGCCGCAGCGCCCGGCTGGCCTACCCCATCCGCGACGGCGTCCCGATCATGCTGCCGGAAGAGGCGCGCGAGCTGGGCGAGGGGGAGTAACGTTCCTTTTCCCTCCCCTTCATGGGGAGGGTCGACGCACGCCGCAGGCGTGCGCGGGGTGGGGAAGCCGGCCAACCGCCGCAGTGAATCGAGGTCTCCCCACCCGTCTGGCGCTTCGCGCCATCCACCCTCCCCATAAAGGGGAGGGAAAGGCTCAGAGCACTTCCCCCTTCAACAGCCGCGGCAGGTCCCCAACCGCGCCGCCGGCCTCGTGCATGAAGAAGCGCCGCGCCGGGCCGATGCGGTTG
>Ga0105238_10004775_pt1 | contig 13411 bp, 9 predicted proteins | sample KBSC34metaG_FD_81526 | JGI IMG/M metagenome (GOLD analysis project Ga0105238, IMG submission 81526) | Corn rhizosphere microbial communities from Kellogg Biological Station, Michigan, USA - KBS C3-4 metaG | ecosystem: Host-associated > Plants > Roots > Rhizosphere > Soil | place: Michigan, USA... | reverse complement strand
ACGTAGGATCGGCTTCTGCGCGTTGCCCTTGATCTCGCCCTCGAGAACGTTGACAGGCAGGGGCGGATCCAGCGTGAAGACGAAGCCGCGGGAGGGGAGGCGCACCTCGTAGACGCTGTCTTTCCAGAGGAACTGTCGCGCGAACCCCATGCTCGAATCGCCCTCCACCTTGACGGGACGGTGGCGCAGAAGGAAGTCGTAGAGACGGATGGCCAGGTGATTGGGCAACCGATGGCATCCGTGCGAGTAGCCCATGTTGCTGTAGATCGACAGGTAGTCCGACGAGCCGTGGGCGCGAATCCCGTTGTCGAAGTCGGGACGGCCATCCTTCCCCGGAATCACGAAGTAGCCCGCCACCACGCCGTACGCCGAGAGGTAGCCGGGGCCGAGCTCGTCGTAGTTCACGACCGACTCCCAGTGGTTGTTGATGAGCTTGCCCTTCACCAGGCTGCGAATGGGCGTCGACTCCGGCGCGATCCACACCGGGCCGGAGACCACGTGGCGGATCACGCGCGGCCCCACGTCGGAGCCCTTGTAGCGGTAGTACTCGTATCCGTTCGGCGCTTGCTCGGCCCGCCAGCTTCCGATGGTGGTTCGCCATCGCACCAGGGAGACACGCTGGCCGTTGACGTTCGCGACCAGGGTGAGCGACGGGAACTTCTTGCGCGGGTGGGGGTGCCAGTGGTCGTTCTCGTCGAACGGCGGGTCGTACCAGACGTCGCCGCGGTCGACGACGATCGAGAGATCCATGCTCGAGCTGTAATACGCCGGACGCGGCGGCAGCTTGACGGCCACGCGCAGGTGCCGGAACTCGTCGGCCGGATGCCGCTTGAAGAACGCCAGCGCGCCGGCGGCGGTGTCGATGCCGAGCTGCGCGGCGGCCGCCTTGGTGTACTCGTCGACCAGGTTGCGCAGCGGCTCCTTGCCGCCGTTGGCGCCCGGCACCTGGACGGGGCCCTTCGATCCTTCCGTGCTGCCGTCCTCGATGACGCCCGCGGCGTCGGTCACGCGCTCGCGCAGGCCGCGCAAGAGCGCGTCCTGATCGTTGTCCAGCGAAGGCCGCGCCAGGGCGTCCATGGTCTTTCGGCGAAGGTAATTCGCCTCGTAGATCATGTTCTTCTGCTGGAACCGGCGGACGGCCAGGCGCATCGGCTCGTCATAGATGCCGGTCTGGTGCTTGTGGTGCTTGGCCAGCAGGTTCTCACAGAAGAGGCGCTTCTCGACCTCCGCCATGGCCAGCTTCTCGGCGGCGCGCCTGTCGAGCAGCTTCTGCTTGGCCTCGGCCGCCGGATCCTGCGCCACGAGATCCGGGATGGTCTTCAGGTGCGCCTTCTTGCGGGCCTTCTCCAGCTCCTCGCGGATCTTGGCGAGCTTCCGCTCGTCCTTCTTCAGGTCTTGCGGCGAGACGTAGCTGACCGTCTCCACGGCCTCGAGGGCGGGCTGCCCTTCGGGGTCGGTGCAGGTCTTGGTCTCGGAGGTGAGCATGCGGGACCGAAGCACGGAGAACGACGGAAAGATGCCGTAGAGCTCGAGGTAGTTCTTCTCACCGGGAGGCAGCGGAATGCCGTCGCTGTCGAGCTGATCGTTGGCGAGGCCCATGAACACGCGCCGGTACCGGTTCGGAAGCGGCTTGCCAGCCTCGTCGTGCTGCTCGGTGAAGATGGTGGGCGTCCACTCGTCGCTCAGGTCGACGATCGTGTAGCCACCTTCGATGGCGGCGCGCACGTCCATCCACTTCTCCTGGCCGTTGGTGACGAGCAGGACCCGGCCGGGCTCGGCCGCCGCGGCCGGCTGCGCGTTTCCCGGGGCGCCTCCGCCCGGCGCCGCGCCCGGCGACGGTGGGCCGTCCCCGGCGGGGTGGGTGGCCCCGCTGTTCGGGGGTCCGCCCGAGGCGGCGCCCGGAGAGCTGGGACCGCCGGGACCCGCCGGGCTGCCCGAGCAGGCAGAAAGGAGAAGCCCGCCGCCAGCCAGGACGAAGGCCAGGGCCAGGCCCCGAGAGCGGATATCGACTCGCCGAGAGGCGCGCTCGCCCTTCGAAGCGTGTCGCCGCGAGAGGGGTCCTTCAACGACCAACCTCCGGCCGTTCATAGCTCGTTCCGAGAGGGGTGCCAAGATTCGAACCTATACCAGCCGAGGCCGCCGAGGTGAAATTCTCACGCGGGGCCCTCCGCTCGAACCCTCCAACGATACCCGGATCTTTCGAGAGGCGCTCTCGTGCGCCGAGCGAGCTAGCGACGCTCAGGCGGCGCGGTGCTGGCGGCGTCCTCGCGCGGTGCCGTGGGCGGCCGCCTCGAGCGCCAGTCGGTGCAGTCGGTCGACCAGGCCGGAGGCGGACGCGACTCGATCGGCCGGCACCTGGCCGTTGTTCAGGTCGGGGAGATTCTCTTTGGCGGTTCGGAGCCAGAGCAGCACGTTCTGCAAGCGCTCCCGCTGCGCGACACCGACGTCGTCGACCTTCAGCTTTTCGCTGACCTTCTTCTCGTCCATCTTCTCCAAGCTCGTCCGCGCCGGAGTGCCGGCCGCCACGGGGCCAGTCGTCCCGTCGTCCGCGCGTGTTGCGATCGCTTCTTGGGAGGGTCGAGTTTGTGAGGTCATGGGGTGGCTCGGTTCGCCGTCGCGTTCAAGGTACGTCGTCATCGACGGCAAGTTACGTTTTCTTGAAGATGAGGTGGCGGTTGGTCACCGTCGGGGCAGGGGTCCGTTGGACGGCGCGAATACTAGACTCATTCGGCCGGCGGGCAAGTTCACCTGTGTCGGGTGGGGCCACGCCGCGACACGACACGGCGGGCGCCCCGATCTCTCTCTAGCCTCGTCGCGTTAATTGAGGGCTTGGTTGCCTCGCCGCCGGCCGCCCCAGACGGCGTCCCACCCCCGACGATAGGCATCCGTCGCCACCTGGGCGGGACCTTCAGCCGTCGCGCGCGGGCCGCGGGGGTCGGGCAGCTCGGTCTTCACGTCGAACAGCAGCGGCGCCTCGCGGCGCGGTGTCAGGCGGATGACCTCTCCATCGATCGGCTTGCCCTCACGCAAGGGGCGCAGGAGGCCCGCCTCGACGGGCGACTCCTCTGAGCGGCGGCGCAGGATGTGCGTGCCGTGCTCGTCCTGCCCGAAAACCATGGCCACGTCTCCGAGGGGCGCCGAAAGCGCCGACTCTGACCGAGCCGCATCCGCTGGCTCGCTCCGCGGCGACCGAGCGCGCGATTCCGAGGACCGTGCCTTCATGGAACGTTTTCGTGCCACGAGCCACGAAGTATGCCACGGCGCTGAGGGTTCGCCTTGCCAATCGGGTATAGTGCGCCCCGCGACATGGTAGACCGAACGACCCCCGATACCCTGAACGTCCGCCTTCCGCTCTACGCCTACACGAGCGCCTTGTGGCGCAGCCGGCGCGTGCTGGAGATAGGGTGTGGCGACGGCACCTCGGCCGCGTACCTGGCGGTTCACGGCGCCGCCGACGTGGTGTCGCTGGACGTGGATTCGGGACGTATCGAGAGTGCGCGCGCGCAGCATGCGCGCCCGGGGATCCATTACCTCCTGCTGGACAGCATCCAGCAAATCGGCGCGCTGGCGCATCGGTTCGACGTCATCCTTCTGCCCGAAGGCGAGCCGGTCCTGGCCGATCCGGGTTTGGTTTCCCGGATCAAGAACCTGCTCGGTCCGGACGGAATCCTGATCGTCGCGGTGACCGCCAGCGAGCGGCAGAGCCCGTTCTTCGACGGCGGCGTGGGCTACTACGATCTCTCCGATGCCCTGACGCGGGACTTCCGTGCCGTCCGGATGCTGGGTCAGACGCCGTTCCTCGGATTCGGCCTCATCGAGTTCGACACGGGCTCGGAGGGGTTGCGGGTCGACGTCTCGTTGCTGGGCGGCGGCACCGAGCAGCCGAGCCACTATGTCGCCATCGCCGGTGACGTTCCCTCGCCGCCGCTCGGGCAGGCGCTGGTACAGGTCCCGTTCGCGCCCGTCGAGGAGCTGGCCGAGGCGGCGGCCCGAGCGGAGCACGGAGGCGCGGGCGCCGCCGACGCCGAGCGCGAGATCTCGCGGCTGCGCGCCGAGCTGAACGACGCGCGGATCTCGCGACAGGGGACCGTCAGCACCGTCGAGCTGGCGGCGGCCGCCACGCGGGCTGATCTGGCCGAGCGCCGGCTGGAAGAGATCGAGCGCCGGGCGCGCGCGAGGACCGACGAGCTCGACGGGCGTGTGACGGATCTGCGCCGAAAGCTCGAGGACGCGCTGGTCGCGTCGGAGTCCGCGGTGCGCGTGTCACGTGCCCAGAGCGACGAGATCGACGAGCTTCGGGCGCGGCTGCGCCGAGCGGCGGAAGATCGCGAGCTGGCCGACTCCGAGATCGCGAAGCTGCGGCGAGCGGTGACCGAGGCCGACGACTCGGTCCTCACCCTCACGCGTCGCACGGCCGAGGAGATGGCGGTCGTGGCGCAGAAGCTCGTGACGGGGCTGGGGAGCGCGACGACCACATCCCCCGCAGCGCCGCCGGTCGCGGCCACCGGGGCGACGGCCGCGGCGACCGCCGAGCTGGAGGCCAAGCTGCGACGAGCCGAGGACGCGGCCGCGCGGGGCGAAGCGGACGTGGCCGCTTTCGCCGAGCGCCTGCGGGCGGCGGACGAGGAGCTGCGGTCGGTCAAGCGGGCGGCGGGGGAGGTCGCCTCCCGGGACGAGCGGATCGCTCGACTGGAGGGCGACAAGCAGGATCTGCTCTGGCGGGTGGCCGAGCTGGAGGAGAAGCTGCGCTTCGCCGAGCAGGACGCGCAACGGGCAAGCGCGGGTCGGGAGACGCCCGAGGAGATCACGATCGCGCGGGCCTCTCGCGATCGAGCCATCGAGGAGTTCCATCGCGCCGCCGCCGCGCACGTGAACGAGGTCAACCGGTTGCAGGCGTCGGTCTCCGAGCATGCCGCCCTGGTCGCCGAGCTGGAGGACTCGCTGCGCGTGGCAGAGGCGCGAGCGGTGGCGGCCGACCGCGAGGCGACCACCTTGCGGAGGAACGCCAAGGAGCTGGAGGAGGCCGATCGCGCCCGGCGCGGACGGTTGTCGGAGCTGGAGGGCAAGCTGCTGCGCCTCGAGCGGGAGCGCGCGCTCGCCGCGGAGGCCGCGGCGCGAGGGGAGGGGGCGGGGGCCGCGACCTCCGACCTGCAGAGCCGCCTGCAGGCGAGCGAGCAGCGAGTCACCGCCGCCGATCAGCGCGCCCAAGCCAGCGAGGAGGCGGCGCGGACCGCAGCGGCGCGGGCCGCCGCGGCGGAAGAGGCGTTGGGCGCGGCCGAGAAGCGGGCCCAGGCGAGCGAAGAAGCCCGCGCCATGGCCGCGGCCCGGGCGGCGTCGGCCGAAGAGGTGCTGGGGGCCGCCGAGCAACGTGCGCAAGCGAACGAGCAGGCCGCCCGAGAGGCGAACGCCCGCGCGGCGGCCACCGACGAGGCCCTGGCGGTCGCCGAGCAGCGCGCCGGCGAGCTGGCGGATCGACTGAGGCTGCTCGAGCGTCGCGCGGCCGAGGCCGACGAGACGGCGGCGGCGGCGCTCTTGCGGGCCACCATGGCCGAGGAGCGGGCGGCGGTGATCGATCCGCGCGCGATCCCCTTCGGCGGTGGCCACGGCAACGGCGCTGGCAACGGCGCGCACCGAGGCGATCTGCCGGCCGTCGAGGTGCGACACATGCGCTCGGCCATCGAGGACGCGGAGGCACGCCTGCGAGACGAGGTGCGGACGCTGGGCAAGATCGAGGCGACGCTCGAGCGCGCGGAGGCCCTCACGTCCCGCGCGCCGGCCTTCGACGATCGGGCGGAGCTGGAGCGCGCCCTCGTCGGGAAGGACGCGCAGCTCGTCGAGGGTCGCCTCGAGCTGGCGCGCGTCCGCCGGGAGAGTGAGTCGACCCGCGTTCAGCTGGAGAATCAGATCGCCGATCTGCGGACCAAGCTGGGCGCGCGCGGCGCGGAATCGGGCGGGGAGCAAGGCATGAACGCGCAGCTGGTCCTCATGCACTCCACGCTGGCGAACATCCGGCGCCGGGCCGCGCGCCTGCGCGACGAGCTGGAGGGTTTCCGGCGGCGCCTCGACACGTTGCCGCCCGGGGCGCTGGCGTCGATGCTGGAAGAGATCGGCGAAGACCTGGGCGAGTTCGCCAAATGACGGCCGTGCCCCCGCTCAACCGTACGGCCCGATATCGGGTGGCGGTCTTGGGACTGGGGGCCATCGGACGGGAGGTCCTACGGGCGCTGGCCGGCAAGCGTTCGGTGCAGCTCGAGGCGGTCGTCGATCCGGCCTTCGCTGGACATGACGCGGGCGTCCTGGCGGGGGTGGGGCCGCTCGGCTTGCCCGTCCTGGCCACCGTCGAGGAGGCGTTGGCCGAGCCGACCGACGTGGTGGTGGCGCTGACCACCTCCGATGCGGCCGCGATGCTGCCCATCGTTTCGGCGGCCGCCGCTCGCGGTACCCATGTGGTCTCGAGCTGCGAGGATCTGGCGTTTGCCCGTCTGGCCACGCCCGAGCTGGCGAACCGGATCGACACCATTGCCCGGGCGGCCGGGATCGTGGTGCTGGGAACCGGCGTGAACCCCGGCTTCGTGATGGATCGCCTGGTCCTGACCGCCTGTGCCGCCTGCGTCTCGGTCGACAGCGTGCGCGTCGAGCGCGTGGTCGACGCCGCCAAACGTCGCGGGCCGCTGCGGGCCAAGGTGGGGGCCGGTCTGACCGTGACCGAGTTCGAGAGCGGGGTCGCCGCGCGCCAACTCGGACACCGGGGTCTCCCCGAGTCGTGCGCGCTCGTGGGCGCCGGACTGGGGTTCGCGTTCGACGAGATACGCTCGAGCATCGAGCCGGTCGTGGCCACGGCCACCGCCCCGCGTGCCGGGGTCGAGACGGGACGGGTGGCGGGTTTGCGACAGCGCGCCGAGGGCATCGTCGGCGGGATGGCGAAGGTCGTGCTGGAGCTCGAGATGTCGATCGACGCGCCGGATCCGCACGATCGCATCCGGGTCGCCGGCGATCCGCCCCTCGATCTGATCATGGCCGGCGGAACGCACGGCGACCGTGGCACGATCGGCGCCGTCTTGAACGCGATCGCCGGCCTCGGACATTGCGAGCCGGGGTTGCGGGACGTGGGCGATCTGCCGGCCGGCGCCCGGCTGTTCTAGCGCGTCTTCGCCGCCGTGAGGGGGAGGCGAAGCGCCGAGAGCCTCCGCCTTACGGGCAGTCGACGGCTTGAAGCGCGCCGAGGACGGCGTTCGTTCCGGTGGGCGCGCCCCCCGTCACGGATGTCAAGCACTTGCCGGCCGGGACCGTCACGGTCTCGGCGGGCGCGCTGGCGGCGCTGATCGTCAGCAGGCCAGCCACCACCTTGAGGCCGCCATTGAAGGCGGACGTGCTGCGGATCGTGTCCACCGCCAGGGTTCCACCCGCGCCGGTCAGCGCCACGCCGTAGGTATCGTGGGCGACCTTCGCCGACGGCGGTGACGAGAGGTCGCTGGCGATCGCGTTGTAGTCGAAGCCCAGCGTCAGATCGAACTTCGGCGCGATCTCGATGTGGGCGCTGTCATCCGGGTTGACGCGGACGAGGCCGGAGAAACGTCGCATGGAGCTGGCGTTGAGGTTCAGATCGAAGATGGTGCTTCCGCGGACCACCAGCTTCGTCTCGCCGATGCCAACGTCCTTCAGCGTGACGGTCTTGGCGGCCTCGTCCAGCGCGTAGGTCCCGTACAGGCCGCCGATGATCACCCGCAGGTCGCGGTTGGCCACGCCGGTGCCCTTGGGGTCCCAGGTCCCGTCGGACTCGGTCGGGCCGAGGTTCACCTGCAGCTCGGCCGTGCGGGTCGTGCCGTCGCCGGTGATCCGGTAGAGCGGGTCCGCGGCGGCCGTCGTGAAGCGCGCGCCGCCGCTCTGGGCGACGGCGAGGGGCTCCAGGATCGAGAAGCCGAACGCCGCCTTGTCGGCTCCCAGGATCTGGATCGAGCTGCGCACCTTGCCGGTCAGCTCGTCATAGCTCTGGCTCGGGCTGTCGTTCTTGCCGAGGGTGGTGTTGACGTAGTCCACGGCGGCCTTGGTCTGGGGCAGGTTCACCTCGACGGCCAGCAGGTCCGAGTGGATGAAGAAGACCGCGAGCTCGAGCCGTTGCGGGCCCACGACGACGCGGAGGCGTGCTCCGTCACCGTCCTTGGTCACCGTGACCCGCACCTCGACCTTGGTGAGGTCGGTCTGGCACTTCTCGTCGACGTCGGGCACCGTCCCGGGCGCCGCGTCGTCGCCCGGCAGCGGACGGCACGTCGGATCGGGTTTCAACAGGTAGGTGGCGGCGCCGTTCTGGTTGGTCTCGAGGTTGGAGTCGACGAACAGCCGCTCCTCCATCAGTCGGCGGAGCTGGGACGCGATCTGATCGAACTTCTCCTCGGCCGTCATCATCGAGGGCATCGTCATGCCGGTCACCTGGGCGGTCAGCGCGGGTCCCACCATGGCCTTCAAGATGGAAGGCGGCATGGAGGACACCGGCATCATGTCCGGCGAGACCACCGTGCTGGTCGACGAGCCGGTGGCGTCAGCGGTCTTCGAGAGCGTCCCGTTGCTGTCCATCGTGAACGCCAGGGCGTGGCCCGCCTGTGAGATGGCGTGCTCGGCGTCCTGGGCGGCGGTCGTCGTCGACTGCTTCCCATCGATGGGCGCGGCCGGCTCGTCTCCGTGACAGCCCCCTAGGCAACCGAGCGCCAGCGCCAACCCCAAGGAAACGGAACCGGAGACGAAACGATGGATCATGAGGAGCCCTCCTCCACGAGTGAACCGCCAAGGCCGGTCGGCGCGCCGAGCGAATGCTCGACGGTCCGTGTTGCGATTTCCGGGACACAAAGCAAGACGCGTGCTCGAGAACCGGGCCGTGGCAAAACGCGAATGACAGTCTCGGCCGAGGTGAACGGCCGCTTGAGCCGGCTCCGGATTCCCGTTTGGTGGCGCCTGAGTCCCGGAGCGGCGTCTCCCGACCGGCGAGGCTCCCGGAGGCCGAGCGACGGTCGAATTCTCAACGGTCAGGTGTGGCCGATTCAACACGTCGGCGTCTCGATCGCGGCGTTCGCGTCGTGCGGGCGCTCACTTTGCAACCGTCAGAACGTGAGCTTTCCGAGCACCCGAGGTCCCACCGCGCCGGTCGCCGTCGGAACGTTGCCGGGGTGGCCGAACAGCGTCTCGTTCGCGAGGACGGCGAACAAGAGGGCCTCCTTCGCCTCGGGATCGACCCCCAGATCGTGGGTGGTGCCCACCCGCGCGGGCGCGAGCGCCTGAGCGAGGTCGCGCATCAATGTCAGGTTCAGTGCGCCCCCGCCCGACACGTAGACCTCCTCGGGAGGCACGGGCAAAAGCTCTCGATAGCTTCGGGCGATGGCCTCGGCCGAGAATCGCGTGAGCGTGGCCTGCAGGTCGTCGAGGCGCTGCTCGTAGCGGGCGAGGAGCGGGTAGACGAACGACTTGCCGAACAGCTCGCGGCCGGTCGACTTTGGTGGCGGCAGGCGGAGGTAGGGGTGCTGGTGCAGCTCGGCGAGCAAGACGGGATCGACCCGGCCCCTCGCGGCGCGGACCCCGTCGCGATCGAAAGGCTCCGTCCCCTTCGAGGCCGCGCGCGATACGGCGTCGAGCGCCATGTTGCCTGGACCGTTGTCGAAGGCGACCGTGCCCTCGAGCGTGTCGCCGATCAGGGTCACGTTCGCGATGCCGCCGATGTTCTGCAACGCGCGTCGGGTGCCGGGCTTGCGAAAGAGCAGGTAGTCGACCAGCGGAACGAGCGGCGCGCCTTCGCCGCCGGCGGCCATGTCGCGCACGCGAAAGTCGGAGATCACCGGCAAGCCGGTGCGCTCGGCAATGACCGCGGCTTCGCCGATCTGCAGGGTGGCGCCCAGATGTCCCGCCGAACGCGGGCGATGAACCGCGGTCTGGCCGTGAGAGCCGATCAGGTGCACATCGCCGAGGCTGACGCCGGCGGCGCTCGCGGCGTCGCGAGCCGCCGCGGCGAACGCCTCGCCCAGCAACGCATCGAGATCGGTGAGCTCGGTGGCATCGGCCTGGGCCAGCGCGAAGATTCGCTCGCGAAGCGATGTGGAGAAGGGCGTCGTCACGAAGCTGCGCACGGTGGCGCGCGTGGTCTCTCCCGACCCGGCGATCTCGCACAGGGCGGCGTCCGTCCCGTCGGCGCTGGTCCCGGAGAGGAGCCCGATGACGAGGCGGGAGGGGAGGGTGCGCAGGTTCATGAACCGAGCGACGGGATCGGCGGGGACCGGTCCCGATTCCGGCGCAGCTCCTCTCATGTCCGACCCCTCATGGCTGGGCCACGCCTTCCGGGCCCACGTCGCCGATGATGGCGCGCAAGGCGCCCTTGTGCTGGATCAGCAGGTCGCGCGCGCGCGCCGCGCTCACGCGCGCGTGGTGCATCACGATCGCGACCTTGGCGCGCCCGCCCGCCTTCTCGATCAACGTCCGGGCGTCGCCGGCCTCGAGCCCCGTCAAGAGACTCACGATGCGGGTCGCGCGAGCCCACAGCTTGGCGTTGGTCGGACGCACGTCGACCATCAGGCCGGCGTAAGTCTTGCCCAGCATCACGAACGCCGTCGTCGAGATGGCGTTGAGCACGACCTTGGTGGCGGTGCCGGCCTTGAGGCGGGTGGAGCCGGCGATCACCTCGGGGCCGGTCGCGACGTCGATGACCACGTCGGCCAGATCGGCCGCTCCGGCGGGCGAGCCGCAGGTCACGAAGATGGTGGCGGCGCGCCGGAAGCGGGCGTACTCGAGCGCGCTCCGGACGAACGCCGTCACGCCCGAGGCGGCGATGCAGCAGACCGCGTCGGTCGGGCCCACGGCGATGCGGCGCAGGCGCGCCTCGGCGTCGCGCGCGTTGTCCTCGGCGCCCTCCACCGAGCGGGTCAGCGCCCCGGGACCGCCCGCCATGACCGCCGCCACGCGCGACGGGGGGATGCCGAAGGTGGGGACGCACTCGACGGCGTCGAGCGTGCCGAGACGGCCGGAGGTGCCGGCCCCGGCGTAGACCAGCCGGCCCCCGGCGGCCAGCCGCTCCGCCACGAGCGCCGCGGCCCGGGCGATGGCAGCCGCGCGCCCACGCGCGGCTCGTACCGCGCCGATCTCCTCGTCGAGCATCAGCTTCACGACATCTTCTGGCGTCCGCAGATCCAGGTCGCCGGAAGCCGGATGCCGCGCCTCCGTCGGAAGCGCCGCAAACGCCTCCGCCCCCGGCGGCTCGGCACCCGCGCGCTCAGCTCTCGGCTTGCCCCTGGCAGACGCAGACGATCGCGACATGAAGCTCGCCGACATGATACGGTCCCCTCCGCATCCCCGCGAATTCCCGCCATCACTCCTTCCGCGTGGTGTCGCTCGGCTCGTATCCTGACCGTGCGGCCGCGTCCGCGAGAGCCGTGCTCTTCGCCGCAGCGCCAGAGCGACCGGAGGGAGCGAGTTTACAGACGGGAGGCGCGGCTTCGCCACGCCGGCTCGCCTCTAGAAGATCCGAGGGGGGCTCGTGGGGGGCCGTCCGCGGCCCCCCGCGCTCAAAGGCCCAGCACGTCGCGCATGTCGTAGAGGCCCGGCGGTCGGCCGGCGACCCACAGCGCCGCGCGCAGAGCGCCGCGCGCAAAGGTCTCGCGAGAGGAGGCCCGATGCGTGATCTCGACGCGCTCGCCGTCGCCCAGGAAGAAGACGGTGTGGTCGCCCACGACGTCGCCGCCCCGCAGGGTCTGGATCCCGATCTCCCGAGGCGTCCGCGGCCCGACGTCACCCTGGCGGACCATGCGGGCGTCCTTGCTCAGATCGCGCCCGGTCGCCTCGGCCACCGCCTCCGCCAACCGCAGCGCCGTCCCCGACGGAGCGTCGCGCTTGCGACGGTGGTGCGTCTCCACGATCTCGAGATCGAAGCCGGGGCCGAGCAGGCGCGCCGCCTCCGCGCACAGGCGCAGCAGCACGGTCACGCCGACCGAGGTGTTCGGCGCGAAGACGACCGGGACCGAGCGCGCCGCGGCCGCCAGCGCCTCCTTTCCTTCGGCGGTGACGCCCGTCGTCCCCACGACCAGCGCCGCGCCCGCAGCGGCCGCAGCGGCCGCGTGGCGGGCGGTCGCCTCGGGCGATGAGAAGTCGATCCACACCGCGGCCGCCTCGGCGACAGGGACGCCGGGCGCGATCTTGACGCCACCGCCCCCCGCCGCGCCGGCGACCTGAGCGACCTGCGCCGCGTCCTGCCCGAGCTTGTCGCTCTTGTCGTGCTCGACGGCGGCCGTGAGCTTCAGGTCGGGGAGCTCGCTCATCACCCGGATGATGGCGGTCCCCATGCGGCCCGCCGCGCCGAGGACGGCGACGCTCCCCTTCGGAGCCGTGGCCGCCATCAGAGAAGGCCGACCTGGGTCAGATAGCCGCGAACCTTCTCGCGGTTCGCGCCCGTCATCGGGTACAGCGGGGGCCGCAGCTCGTCGGCGATGCGGCCCATCATGGCCAGCGCCGACTTCACGGGCACCGGGTTGGCCTCGATGAACAGGCCCTCCGACAGCGGCAGCAGCTTGTAGTGCAGCTCGCGAGCGCGATCCCAGCGGCCCGCGGCGGCGGCGTCCCACATGGCGGCCATGTCGGCCGGCGCCACGTTGCTGACCACCGAGATGACGCCCTTGCCCCCCAGCGCGAACAGCGGGAACGCCGTGGCGTCGTCACCAGAGAGCACGACGAAGTTGCTGGGGACCCGGGCCAGGACCTGCGTCGCGCGGAGCGCCGAGCCGGTTGCCTCCTTGACGCCCACGATGTTCGGCACCTGCGCCAGCTGCGCGATGGTCTCGGGGAGCAAGTCGCAGCCGGTCCGTCCGGGGACGTTGTACAGGATCGTCGGCAGCGGGCAGGCCTCGACGACCGCCTTGAAGTGCCGGATGAGGTTGTCCTGGGAGGGCTTGTTGTAATACGGCGTCACCTGCAGCATCCCGTCGGCGCCGAGCTTCTTGGCGGCGAGCGACAGCTCGATGGCCTCGCTGGTGGCGTTGGCGCCAGTCCCCGCGATCACGGGGATCCGCTTGGCGACCGCCTTCACGACGATCTCGATGACGCGGACGTGCTCCTCGAAGCTCAGCGTGGGGGACTCGCCGGTGGTTCCCACCGGGACGATCCCGTCGACGCCGTTGGCGATCTGATCCTCGACGAGGTTGCGGAGCGCGTCCTCGTCGACGGCGCCGCGGCGAAACGGCGTGACGATGGCAGTGATGACACCCGTGAACATGATGGGCGGGGAACCTACCACAACAGCGCGCGGGAGGGGCCTGCCCCTCCCGCGGCCCATCGATCGTGTTGGGAACCCTGAAAGGGTTCCCAAACCCTCCGGCCAGCGCGCTCCGGCGGGCAAAGCCCGCCTCCGCGCTGCCGTTGGAGGTCGCGAAGCTGCGCCGAAAGGGTT
>Ga0105238_10004773_pt1 | contig 13414 bp, 10 predicted proteins | sample KBSC34metaG_FD_81526 | JGI IMG/M metagenome (GOLD analysis project Ga0105238, IMG submission 81526) | Corn rhizosphere microbial communities from Kellogg Biological Station, Michigan, USA - KBS C3-4 metaG | ecosystem: Host-associated > Plants > Roots > Rhizosphere > Soil | place: Michigan, USA... | reverse complement strand
GTTGGTCAGGACAACGCGGCCGCCGTTTGGCACGTCGATGTAACGATCCAATTTGATGTCTCTCCACAACGGCATTTCCATTTCATTCGAGCGCAGTTCCAGGGTGAAGCTTGCCTGGGCCTGTCGTAGGGAATGTCGTAATCCACGATTAGGCTGGCTGGTTCGGGGAGGGTGATCTTTACGTTTTGAAGCGCGTTCGATATCAGGATTGGCTGGGCGATTCCGCGGTCCGTTGAGATGGCGAGCAGCCTTGAGTTGGTTCCGCTGACTCCTCGCACCGAAAAGCGGCCGGCGTCATCAGTTCTCGTAAACGTGTATCCTTCTCCAAAACCGCGCCAGAAAAACACAGACAGCGTCTGAGGCATTTCGCCATCAATCAGAGGCGCGGAGACTACCAATGCACTTGGCGCAGGCTGCCCGGAATAATCCTGAACCACACCATCCAGTTCCCCACCTCGCTTCAGGCGCACCTGGAGATCGGCCGTTTTGCGTTCTGCCAGAACCTGGCGCCGGATGATGACTGCCGGAACGTAGCCATTCGCCAGGATACGGAAGGCATCGTTCGACTTGGTATTCCAAAAATCAAACGTCCCGGAATCTCCTGGACCGGAATAACCCGATTGCCAGTGAATGTCGTTGGTGTTATCGCCGACGACAGTACCGGTCTGCCAAATGAATTTTGTGAGGGGAAAATCGTTTTCGTCATCCACCACGCTGCCGACGATATCCGTGTAAATGGCAGGTGCCAACTGGATCGTCACCTCGGGGGGAGTCGCTGCGCCAATGGTGACCTTCGTAGCTCCGACAAAATCGGGATTACTGTTTCGGTAGAGATGAGCAAAGCCTTGGTTGGCTCCTTCGGGCGGATGCACCTGCGCGATCACGGAGTAGGTGCCAGGCTTCAGCATCGAGGTTTCAAATGATCCGTCGGGCTGAAACATCACGATATCGTAAGTGCGCAACTGGTATTCCTTTTGCTCAAGCCGGGAGCGTTGCGGCCAGGGTTGGCCGGAGGCTTCGGGCACGCGGACAAGGATATACCCGCCGTTGGTTTTCGTTTGATCAAGGCCTAGGACGTGGCCGCGCAGGCGCTGGCCGTTGGTGCGAATCAAATCCAAGTGCGATATCCCTCCCGCGGCAACCTCGACGGTTCCCCCTTCGGTCTGCGCGCTTTGCCATCCGACTGTTTTCAAACGGTAATAGTGGTAAGTGCCGGGAGTGAGATTGGTCAGCACGATTTGGCCGCCGTTCGTGACGGTGCAGGAGAGGCCGATCCCGACATCCGTCCAGAGCGCGGGATTGTTGTTCGTGGTGATGAGCCACAACTCGGCCTTCGCGGTCGGCAAATCCCCCGGAATATCGTAGCGCACTGCCAACGTTCCGGCGCGCGGCAAAGTAATCATCACATTCTCGTTGGAAGGCGATGCCAATGCCGGCCAGACAAATTTGCCGTCGGCCGAAAGCACGACGAGTTTCTGTTGCGACGCGCCTTCGCTCCGCAGTGAGAAGCGGCCGGAGTTGTCGGTGATGGTGGAGTCTCCAAAAAATTTGGCGTACTGGAGAAAATCTCCGTCCTGTAAATAAATGCGCCGCGCCGTGGCCATAAACACCTGCGCACCCGGTACCGGGTGCGCAGAGGCATCCTGCACCACACCTTGAACGAGCGCGCCACGTTTCATGCGCACTTCGATTTCAGTCGAAGGGTTGTCGAGGAGCGATTCCTTGGTGAAAATCTGAGGGATGTATCCGGGAGAAAGTATTCGCAGGGATCGATACCAATAAGTGAAGGTTCCTCCCCATCGGCCCGAGGGCAGGTACTGCGGGCCGCCCTGCGTGTAATCCTGCCAATTCGTTGCACCGGGATTTGGAAAATTTGTGCTGCCTTGCTGGACTATAAAATTGGCCAGCGACGTTCCGGTCTCGTCGTCTACCACCGACCCGCCGACGTGCCATTCATTGGTCATCTCTTTTTGGATCTGAGAAAAATCCTCGTTGATCCTGGGGTCGGAAGGTTCAATGCGCACTTTCTGCGATGTATTGGTGGAAAGAGCGGAAGGTGAATTGGTCGCCACCTTGACAACGTCGGTTTTCGCGGGTGCTTGAGATTGTTCTCCGGGCGCCCCGTGCATCATGGCTACAGGAATTACAATCGACGCGAAGACCGCAGTGACGCCGATCACCATCATGCGCGTCATGGCGGCGCGATTGCGCGTGGAGTCGAGGATGGCTCGCAGGCGGCCTTCGAGTTTGGACGGTCGCGCCATGGGAATTCCGCCGAAGGCAGAGAATCCTTCCAGACGGAGTCCGGAGGCGATCTGAAGAATTTGTTCGGCGTAATCCGCCGGCTTGGCGCCGTGGCGCAGAACGATATCGTCGCAGGCACGTTCGCGTTCGGCCACCATCCGCCGCGCGGCGAACCAGACGAGCGGATTGAACCAATAGACTGCGCGCACAATTTGAGTAAAAAGGTTCGTGTGGTAGTCCCAGCGTTTTACGTGCGCGAGTTCATGCAGCAACACTACGCGACGGCGCACCTCAGACCATTGATTGGATTCCTTCGGCAAGAGCAATTTTGTCCGCAGAACTCCCCACGTCATCGGCATTCGGCGTTGATTGCTTTTCAGGAGCTTCACGGGTCGGCGCACGCGCAGGGTGGCCTTTAAGCTTTGCAGCAAATCCAGCCACGAGGGCTCAGCCTCCTGTCGCGAACTTCGACTCAGTCGCCACAAACTAAACATCCCAATTCCAACAGGCAGCAAGGCGATGGCAGTGCCGAGGAGCCAGATCATCCAGACCCAATGCTTTGAGAAAGCAGATCGCGCCGGTACGGAAGGGGCCGACGCAGCGGGCGTTGGTTCAGCGAGGCGAGGCTGCGGCTGAAACTGAACCGGCGATGGCGCAGTTCCAATTTGTGAGGCAGGAATTCGTTCGAGGTCCTCCGCTGGCGGTCGCTGGAAAGGAATTCGCACTTCGGAATCCTGTGCCGGCGGCGGCGATAGTATTAACGCGTCTGACTTGCGGGCCGCGTCCTGGGTTTCATTAGCCGGTGGATTCGGCAGTGTATTAAAATAATGCGGAAGCACATGCCACGCGGGCAACGTCAGCGAAAGCACCGGTAAAAACAGCAGACTCACCACGGCGAGAAACCAGACCAAATGGCGGGCCGCGGCCGAGCGTTTTCTTAAGCATCCGGCAACCACCAGCGCCAGCAGCAGCACCAGCACGCTCTTCAACGCCACGTCAAAAAGCACCGGCAGCAGCGCCGACGCTGAAAGCCAATCGCCATTTGACACAAGTTTGATCATTGATCATGCCCCTTGTCTTTCGCGCGCCTGATCAGCGCCGACAACCGCTGCAGTTCCTCGGGCGAGATTTCCGAATCCGGGTCCGCGAGGTGTGCGGCAACGGCCTTTTCCAGCGAGCCTTCAAAGAAGGTTCGCAACACTCCGAGGAACATGGATTTTCCCGTGCGCTCGCGTCGATGAGTCGGTTGGAAAACAAATTCCCGCCCTCGTTTGGTGTGCTTGAGATGGCCTTTGTCTTCCAGAATCCGGAGGAAGGTCCGCACCGCCGTCCGCGTCGGGGGATCGGCCATGTTTTCAAGAACCTCGGTCGCTGTGGCCTCGCCTTTCGAGTAAATCACTTCCATGATCTGGCGTTCCCTCCGACTGAGATGTGTTAATTCACTCATTGTTCAAAACGGTTGCCGGATTTTCCGGCTGGTCGCTGAATTCACGCCCGCCCACGGACACACCCACCTCCCTGGCATAAAATCATAATGGTGCAACGATCCTTTTTTCTTGGTAGCGGCTATGTGCCAAATTTTTAACCTTTCAATCTGTGGATGTCAATGGAAAACCAAGGTGCTTTCGCGGGCATCGCTGCGCTTGCCCTCTTGCCCGCCCCGGGTGCGATTCAAAATAATGGTCAACGTGGGTGCGCGAACTTCGTCTCCTTCCCAACCCAGGAGGGGAAGGTTGGGATGAGGGGTTCTCACCTCATATTCAACGGCGTCATTTTCTCTTCTATCGAATTGAAAGCTGCATCTGCCCACCCGTTCGAATCACACCCGCCCGCCCCGCCAGGTTTGACACGCGTGTTATCGTGGCGCAGAAGGAGGGTAAAAAGGGGATATGACAAACAGATTGAATGGAAATTGGCGATTCAGCCAAAAACCAACCTTTCATGGGACGGCTAAGAGCATCGTGCATCGCACCATTTCGCCGCATTGGGAAGCTGTTGATTATCAACGGTCGTCGTGCCCGATCGTGCTGAATCGTAGTGGTGGAAGAAGCACGACAGCATCGTCGAATCAATTTTGTGAACCAAATCGGGTTGGTTTTCGCTTAACATCTGTGGACGCGTGCATCCCGAATAGCACGTTGCCAGAATTCGTCGAAAATATGTTATGAGGTTTAATCGATTCGGAAGGGTTCTTCTAGCCATGGTTCTCGCGCTTGCCGGAGTCTCAGCGCGCGGGGCGACGACCAATTACGCGGGGCTGGTCTATTCCGGCAGCCCCGACGCCAGCACGAAGGCGGGCATTTTTGACATTTCAGTTTCCGCGAATCGGCACTTTACCGGGCACATGACGATTGGAGGCCGCAGCGTCGGTTTCTCGAGCCGCTTCGATGCCACCGGCGCGGCAGACTTCGTGGTGAAGATCACTGTCATCGAAGATTGCGCGATCTGCGATCCCGGGGTTGTTACCACCGAGACGCACAAGCTTTGGAACGTGCATTTTCAATTGAGCCCAGGCGGCGAGAGCCTGAGCGGCGGGATTCATTTCCGCCAAGGAGGATTTCCGGATGGAACGATTTCCGCGAAACGTTCGAGTTTCAATGGCCAGAACAAGTTTGCCGGCGCGGGCAAATTCACGTTTGTTTTTGCCGGCAGCGGTGATGCGGCAAACACGAATTTTCCCACCGGGAATGGCTTTGGCACGACGTCCATTAATTCCTCGGGCAAGGTCCACGCGAGCGGAATGCTGGCGGACAGGTCGACGTTTTCGGAAAGCACACTACTTTGTGACGACGGCACTTTTCCGGTTTACGCGCCGTTTTTTAATGGCAAAGCGATGATCCAGGGTTGGGCCGGATTGACCAATGGCAGCGCACTCGACGTGACCGGCGATGTCGTGTGGGTGAAACCCGATGTTGCCGGGCGCACGTTTTATCCGGCGGGATTTACAAATGATGTGCCGATCACGGGATCGCGCTATGCGCAAAGCCGCCCATTGTTGAACTGGACGAATGGCGTCGTGATTTTTCAGGGTGGAAAACTGAGCTCGCCTTTTACCAATTTCGTGACTCTCAACTCCAAAGGCGTAGTGGTAAATCTCAGCGAAAACCAACTGGCGCTGAAGATTGATTCGAGCACGGGCCGCTTCTCCGGAACAGTGACCCCGCCCGCGGCGCGTGAAAGCATTTCATTCTCTGGAGTCCTCCTGCAAAATGTCAACGGCGGTTTCGGATTCTTCCCCAACGCGCCGCTCAGTGGCGCGGTAATGCTCGGGCCGGCAGGGTTGTAGGAAATTTCGTCACCTCGTCTCCTACGGAGCGGAGGGAGTATCCGATTTTTTGGAGGCAACGATGATTCCGCGACCGGGCAAAAGCCAGCGGGTGTAAGGATACTCTTTGATGACCTCGTAATCGGGCACCGGGCCGAAGCTGATCATGTAAGTGTCGCTCTGCACCCACCACCAACTCTTCTTGCTGCTCAGCGGATCGAAATCGGGATTGAAAAAATACGTGGCGTTGAACTCAAAACCACCGTCGATTTCCCCGGGCTTGACTCGCTCGTTCGCCATCAACTCATTCGTCGCGGTCCAACGCGCCGTGTTCCAACCCAGGTAATCGTGCGTTCCGCAGACAGCGTAGAGCATCGCTCCCGCCAGAACCGCGCCGGCGGGCGCGAGGATTTTTGCGGTTGGTTTGGGCAACGGACACACGCCAGCCATGGCTGCCGCGAGAAAGGGAATTGCCACGATGAGATAGCGATCAAAAAAGGTGGTGGCGAGGAGCGGCGCAAGATAAATGGCAACGCAAGCAAGGCTGAAAAGAGCGACGGTGTGATTTCCGCTCAGCGTCCGCGAACGCAGTTTCGGCAAAGCGTCGCAAAGAATGATGCCGATAATTGTGAGGAGCGCGACCGCGCCAAGCACACTGATTAAAGTGACAATTTTCCAGAAAGTTGGCGGGAGTTCGGGCGGCAGGTTGAGTTGCAGAATCGCCACGTCGCGCAACGTGATGGGACCGATGCCCGATTCCTGCAAAACGTGCGTCGAGAGCGGCATGAACATTCCCCTGCTCCGATAGCAGAAGCCGGCAAGCAACAGCACCCAGAGAGATGACGCAAAAATCAGTTGCGCCTTTTTCTTTTGCGCGCTCCAAACAGCGGCGAGAACGCAAAACGAAAGGGGAGATAAGAACAAGCCCAGATAAAGCAGGCAAACGTAAAGATTGTGCGCGAATTCGGGAAGGGTATGCAACGGATTCGCAAGCGCGCGGGCAAGTTCACCGCTCTTTTTATTGTACATCGAGGAAAGCCGCCCGGTCGACGCCATCCAATGCTGGAAAAGCATTAAGGCAATAATTCCAATGACAGCCGGAAGGATAGCGCGCCAAAGTTTGGAACGGTTGCAGCCGTATTTAAAAAAAGAAACGATGGCGAAGGCGAGCGGCACGGCGAGAGCGAGTTGACGCGACAAGGTCGCGAGCAGAACAAAAATTGTGCCGATTATCAAGTCGCGGTCCGCGCCGTTCTCTAGATTTTTCAACAAAAAAAGCGCGGCAAAAATCGTCAACGTGGTGAACGGCACATCGGTCATGAACGAGCAGGAGAGCGGGTAAAACACCGGGTTGAAACCGAGCAACAACGACGCCGTCACCGCGAACCATTCGGGCGCGCGCGATCGTTTCAGCAGCCAATAGATGCCGAGCATGCCAAGCAATGCGGCGACGAGCGTGGAGATCCGCAAAGCGATGAAGGAAAAACCTGAGGGCAGGCAGAAGAGACCGCCCCAAAGGACATTCGTGATGAGCGGCATGGCGGTCCACCCACCCGGCCGGAAATCGTGATTTTCGAGCAGCACTTTGACAGCTTGGCCGAAGGACCAATCGTCGTTGAGGGGAAAATTTCCGAGCGGATGAACAGCGAACAAACTGACGAGCCAGAGCAGGACGCAAATTCCCAAGGCAACAGAAAATTTTCCGCGGGACTGTTGGGTTCGAGCATCCATGCTGAGTTGCGAAAGTCTATGATTTGAGCTGCAAAGTACAAGGTCAAAGTTGTTCAATGGTGCACGCGGGGGTGGCACAATGTGATACGACAGAAATCATGGTTGGAACAAATTGTTCCAGTGAATACGGGTTCGCGCGCATTGCCATTTTCAAAAATCCTCGAAAGCGAAGTGAATTCCGAAAGTTCTCCGAGTTGGCACGGGCGATGCGATAGACATGAAACCGTTGCAAAAACCAAACCAGATCTCAACGACACAGTTCGACTGCCGGTAACGGCGTTCGCTGCCCACGTTTCGCAGCATCGGATGAAGTTCGACAGAGCTGAATCAAACAGCAAGTCCCTACTGCGTTGGTTCATCTCGATAGAAATGATCCGTCCAATCGCGCCCGCCTGGAACACTGTAGATGTTCAACACGCAAGTGGTGGCTTCAGGATTTAAGAGTTCGGGCGCACGCAGCGCCGCCAAATGCGAATCGAACTGCCGCCAATCAGCCAGCGCTTCGGCTTCAAGCGATGAAGAAAGTGACGGCGAGATCCTGACGAAGTTCGCGCGCGGTAAAACTAAACAGCGACAAACGGGTCACCAGTAATGGCTCCCCCAGCCCGACCGGTCTGCCCACATTAAGAACAACGAAAGCATATGAAGAAATTCAGTAAAATCACGGCATTCACTCTAATCGAACTGCTCGTGGTAATCGCGATAATCGCGATCCTGGCGGCCAAGCTGCTGCCCGCATTGGCCAAAGCGAAAGCGCGCGCGTTGCGCATCCAATGCGTTAACAACCTCAAGCAAACCGGTCTGGCGACTCGCGTGTGGGAAGGCGATAACAACGATCGTTATCCGACCGCCGTCTATTCGCAGCAAGGTGGAGCGTATGAATGGGTGCATCATACCTCGCAAAGCCAGACTATCCAAAATCAGCCTGGTTATCTCCAGACGGCTCCTGGACCCGCCAAAGTGTTTCAAATCATGTCCAATGAGTTGAGCACACCGAAGGTGTTGGTTTGCCCAGCGGATTCGACGACACCATCGCATAGTGTGGCAGCGACAAATTTCACCGCTATTCCTGGCTTACGCGCCGACTTCAGCACCTCCAAGGTGAGCTACTTCATCGGCACTGATGCCAACGAACAAGATCCGCAGATGCTGCTCTATGGTGATCTCAACATCGGTTCCCAAGGCAACGGCGGTCCCGGCAGCCCGGCCTCCTCGCGCTTCACGACCGCGCAGGCGATCTATTCACAGGCGGTCGGCCAAGGCGCGAATGGCTGGTCGTGGACGATTGAAAATCACAATAAAGTGGGCAACCTCTGTCTCTCGGACGGCAGCGTGCAGCAGGTCAGCGCCACTGGCCTGAAACAACAGATGCAGAGTGCCACGAACTCCGTGGTCTATCCGGTGATTGAGTTTTATCCGTAATATCTTGGTCGAACCGGCAAACAGAAAGGCACCCGAAAGGGTGCCTTTTCTAATCCTGCGAGATGCAGATTTCAGCAGACCGGTTACAGCACAATGGGCATGGAACGAATGCGTTTGCCGGTGGCGTGAAACACGGCGTTGGCGATGGCGGGCGCGACGCAAATGATGGGCGTTTCCCCGGCGCCAGCGGACGGAAGATCGGGACGGTTGACAAGATGGATGTCGAGTTCAGGAATGTCCTCGTAACGCGGCACGGGATAGCTGCGGAAGCCGGCGGTTTGGATCTCGCCATTTTCAAATCGCACTTCTTCGCGCAACGCGGGGCCGAGTCCCATGATGATCGCACCGGTCACTTGCTTGTAGAGATTGCCTGGATTGACGATGGCGCCACATTCGTAGGCCTGGCAAACGTGGCGGACGCGGATTTGATTTTGTTTCGTGACCTCGATCTCAACACACGCGGCGACGTAGGAGCCTTTCTCGGTTCCGCAGGCAAGGCCAACGCCAACATTCGGTGACTTGGCTTTGACGCGCGATTTCCAATTGAATTTTTCGGCGGCGGTTTCGAGCACGGCGCGCAGGCGAGCATTTTCCAAATGCGCGAGGCGGAATTCCAGCGGGTCGGCAGCAGCGGCGGCTGCGAGTTCATCCATGAAACCCTCGCGCGCAAAATTATTCGCGGTCGCGGCGAGGCCACGATAGGAACCGTGGCGCAAAGGCGGTTGGGAATTTACATATTTGCTCTGGTTTTTGCTGATGCGATAAGGGCTCTCCAATGCGGAGGGGCCGGAGTTGATATTGACGAAATGCCACGAACTTAACTTGCCGTCCTGGTCGAGACTGGCTTCGATTTCAATGGCACCGGCGGGACGGAAATATGCCCACGTGAATTCCTCCTCACGCGTCCAACGGAGCGAAACGGGTTTGCCTGCGGCTTGAGCGAGTCGAGCCGCTTCCACGGCGGTTTCGCCAGTGTGTTTGCCTCCGAAGCCACCGCCAAAGTCCGGCACGATAACGCGAATCTTGTCTTCGGAAATATGAAATGCGCGCGCAAGTTCGCTGCGAACGCCAAAGGGATTTTGCGTAGCGGTCCAGACCGTCAATTTGCCGTCTTTCCATTCGGCGACAGCCGCGCGGGGTTCGAGCGGCGCGTGTTGCGCGTAGGCAACCTCGTAGCTGGCTCGCAACGATTTCGCGGATTTGGGCAGTTCGTCCGCGAATGGATTCGCGGGAACGCCGCCTTCGGCGTGCTGCTTCAGGTATGCGAACAATTCTTTGCTTGAGGGTTGCGAAACGGTTTCCCATTTCGCTGTTTTCGCAACGGCATCCAAGGCGCTCTCCGCAAGAAAGCTGGTTGGCGCGACCACGCCTACGAAGGAATCATCCTGCGCCACGGCCACGCCCTTCATTGCTTTTGCGGGAGCGACATCGACGGAAGTGAGTTTCGCGCCGATGGAGGGCGCGCGGAGAACTTTGCCGTAAAGCATGCCGGGGAGCAAAATATCGGAGGGATATTTATGCGCGCCGGTGACGATGTCGCGGGAGTTTGGTCGCAGCACGGGCGTGCCGAGCACTTTCCATTCCGTCACCGGCGTGAGAGCGATTTCAGAGGAGATGGCCTGATTCAAAAGATTCGCGGCATCTTCGCTCGCAGCGAGATCCGCGTAAGTGAGCGCACGATTGCCGTCTTTCTCGGATGCTTTGCCATCGCGCACCGTCACGTTCGCGCGATCGACGGACCATTTCTTCGCGGCAAAGTCCACGAGCAATTCACGCGCCGACGCGGCGGCCTGGCGAACGGGCGGGAGAGTGCGCGGCGTACTCTGGCTGCCGACGGTCATGCCGTCATCGGGCACCACGCCCGTGTCGCTCAGAATGATTTGCACCTGGTTGGCAGGCACGCGCAATTCCTCCGCGGCGGCCTGGGTGAATTCCGCGCGGGACCCCTGCCCGCCTTCCACTTTGCCGCACATGACGGTAATGACGCCGTCGGTCCCAATGTGCAATCGCGCCGAGATCGTGCGCGGACCTCGCCCACCACCGCGAAAGCCCCCACCCCGCTCCTGCGCCAAAGCCGGAACTGCGACGACCAGCAATAATCCCGTGCCCAGGATTTGCATGAACGAACGGCGGTTCAAGCCGAAATCGTAGGCGACAGGTTCGAGCAATTCGTTGTAGTCGATTTCGTCGGCCAAGGTGAGATCAGTGCCTTGGTGAGTGGATTGATCTTCGCTCTTAATTCCCACCCCTGCCCTCTCCCATCCGATGGGAGAAGGGGAAGTTGTTTCTGCGCTCGACGACAGCGGGGGCTTCTGGTCAGGTGGGGGCGAGATTTCAATGCGCGGCTCTTTGCAGCCATTTTGCTTTTGGTCGTCTGCCGGGAGATTTTTCATACAGCCTCCTTGCGGGTTTGCTCGGCGGCGCGATGGATGGCGGCCGTGTATTTCGGATAACTGCAACAGCGGCAGATGTGCCTGTTCATTTTGGCGACGATGTCGGCATCGGTCGGCTTGGGAATTTCCTTCAACAAGGCGACTGTGCCCATGATCATGCCGGCGGTACAATAGCCACATTGAAACGCGCCTTCATCGATGAACGCTTGCTGGACGGGATGCAATTTGTCGCCGTTCGCGAGTCCCTCGATGGTGAGAATCGATTGTTTATCAGCTTCGGAAATAGCCGTAGTGCAGGAGGCGATGCTTTTGCCGTTCATCAAAACGGTACAGGCGCGGCATTGGCCCTCGCCGCAGCCGTATTTGGTGCCGGTGAGTTGAAAATCCTCGCGGAGCACGTCGAGCAAAGGACGTTGGGGATCGGTGGTGACGGTCCGCGATTTGCCGTTGACGGTTAAGGTGATGGTCGCATCCATAAAATGACCCTCGGTTACGTGTATATTGGACGCGAAGTGCGGCGAGAGGTTTCAAATTTTCATCGGCAAATGCGTCACGAAACTGAATCCTTTATCCCGTGTGGGCAAATTCAAGGAGGTGTCGGACCTCACTGACAGAGATCTTGTGCTTTGATGCGCTAACGGTTTTCCTGTGTGCACGAATGACATCGCAGGCAACACGTCCGGCCCTCAAAGTCATCCGTCCTCATCGTCGTGGCATTGGCGTTTATACGTGCTTCGCACTCATGTTGCTACTGGTGCTTCCCATTTTTGCGCTCATTCGGATCACGGCCCGAATCGATTGGTGGATTTTGGCGGCGGCACCGCTGGCAGTTTCAGCCTTCACGTTTTTCCTGTATCGCGACGACAAGCGTCGCGCCGAAGCAAGCGAGTGGCGCATCCCGGAGTTCACACTCCATTTTTGGGAACTCGCCGGTGGATGGCCCGGCGCTTTCCTGGCACAACGAATCGTGAGGCACAAGATTTCGAAAATTTCATACCAATTCGTTTTCTGGCTGATCGTGTTGCTTCATCAGTTCGTCGCACTTGATTCACTGATGGGTTGGTGGATGATTCACGGCGCTCTGCGTTTCATCAAGATTCACTCGGCATAACGAGGTGTTGCGTTTTCTCGCGTTGACAGTTTTTCTATAGACAATGGCAGCGAAACAAAAGCAACCGATCCTCGAAATTTCCGGGCTGCGCATTCAACGCGGTGAGACAGTGATTCTTGATAGGATCTCCTGGCGGGTGGAACGCGGGCAGCATTGGGTGATTTTGGGCGCGAATGGTTCGGGCAAAACTTCCCTGCTCAGTGCGCTGACGGGTTATTTGATGCCCACGGCGGGCGAGCTTGCGGTCCTCGACGAAAGTTATGGACAGAGCGATTGGCGGGAGTTGCGCAAGCATATCGGGCTGGTCAGTTCCTCGGTGCGCCAGATGATGCACGATGAGGAGCCGGCGTTGGAAACCGTCATCAGCGGCAAATACGCGATGATTGATTTGTGGGGGCAGACGACCGCGCGCGATCGCGCTGAGGGGCGAAGGGTATTGAAACAAATCGAATGCGAACACCTGGCCGAGCGCCCATGGCTGGTGCTTTCACAAGGCGAACGGCAGCGGGTGCTGATTGGCCGCGCGCTCATGGCAAAGCCGCGATTATTGATTTTGGATGAGCCGTGCGCGGGACTCGACCCGGCGGCGCGGGAACATTTTTTGCAGTTTTTGCAACGCATCGGCGGTCGCGCAGACGCTCCCACGTTGGTGCTGGTGACGCATCATGTGGAAGAAATCATGCCCGTGTTCTCGCACGTGTTGATGCTGAAAAAAGGCCGCGTGTTGGGGGCGGGGGCAAAGGCGGCGACGTTGAATGCCAAACTGCTTTCGCAGGCGTTCGGGGAAAAAGCGGAATTGAAGAAACTAAAAGGCCGCTACGGCCTCGCGATTAAAACAAAATCGCGCGGGGTGATCTAAAGCGCCCGCGGGCGCTTACCGAACTCTCTCAGTCTCAGGCGAGCCTGCGCGCGCGGCGACTCACAATGGTCTTCCGGGCGTAGGACAGCCATAACAGACTGAGTACGGCAATGGCGACGATTTGGCCGAGGACGGGGTAGCTGTAGAACAGGAACGCCACGATTCCGCAGACGAGGGTCGCTTTGATCAAATCAACCAGACTCATACGACATGGGCCGGAATGTCCGGCCAGCTTGGCAGGGCGAGAGCGGCCGGAACAGCCGGGCGCGACGCGGTGCTCACTGACAGAATTTACACCTTTTTCCGCCCTTGCAAGCCCTGTCTCTTTATCGGGTGATTTTTTCGGGACTAAACCCGAAAAAGTGGAATATTTTTTCCGTACTTTCACT
>Ga0105238_10004772_pt1 | contig 13416 bp, 8 predicted proteins | sample KBSC34metaG_FD_81526 | JGI IMG/M metagenome (GOLD analysis project Ga0105238, IMG submission 81526) | Corn rhizosphere microbial communities from Kellogg Biological Station, Michigan, USA - KBS C3-4 metaG | ecosystem: Host-associated > Plants > Roots > Rhizosphere > Soil | place: Michigan, USA... | reverse complement strand
GCACGAGTTGGGCGGCAATGGAGGCGGAATCGGGGCCGCTGAGGCGCACAATCCCTATACCGCCCCGGCCGGGAGGTGTGGAGATGGCGGCGATGGTATCGACGATTGCCGTCGTGGCTTCGGTGATTGCGGGCTGGTCCTGAGTCACGCTGCTTCAATTGTAGGGAAGTGAGGTGCTGCCTGGGATTGAGTTTTGAAGTTCCACCACAAGCTGTGGTGTATGCACGCGCTGACCAGAAGAGGATCCATATTCGGTTAGTTCGGTTTGACGGGAGCTACTCGCGGCGCAATACCGTCATGGGTTCGATGTTGCTGACGCGGCGTACGGCGAAGTAGCCGGCACAGAGCGCTACGGTCGCGAGGGTTAAAGCATCGAGGGCAAAGATGATTGGATCGTTGGGAGGCGTCTGGAAGAGAACCGTGGTGAGCAAGCGTGTGAGCCCGAGCGATGCGAGTATACCCAAAACAATGCCCACTCCGGCGAGCATCATTCCCCGGTTTAAGACAAGGCGAATGACACTTCCGCGTTGTGCGCCGAGTGCCATGCGCAATCCGATTTCCCGGGTGCGCAGTTCGACATCGTAAGAGATGATTCCGTAGATCCCGACGATGGCGAGAAGGATCGCGACGCAGGCAAAAGCCGCCATCACCTGCGTTGCGAAGCGGGTGCGCGCGACCGATGTAGACAGTAGCGTTTCCATCGGGACGACATCGGCGATGGGCTGGTTCTTGTCCATCCGCAGTACGGTTTGACGAAGGTTAGGGATCAGCGAGCGTGGATCGCCATCGGTGCGGATAACAAGTGTCATGAATTGGAAGCCAAGTTCGGGATAGGACCAGTAGGCGGTGGGCTTCACCGCAGAGGAAAGCCCCGCATGCTTTACGTCGCCGACTACGCCGATCACAGTGCTTGGCGTGTTGTTGCGCTTCATGTAGATTGTCACGCGTTTGCCAAGCGGATTTTCGCCGGGCCAGAGCATTTGCGCCATAGATTGGCTGATGATGACGTTCCCGGTTGCCTGAAAGGCTTCGCTGCGATTGAAGGTTCGGCCGCTGATCAGCGGAATCCCAAGGGTCTCGAAAAAGTCGGGCTCGACCAGTGAGACGTTCACGCCGGGTTGTTGCGAGACAGGGAGGATTGGCCGTCCTTCAACCTGGACGCCTGTTCCTGCAATGATGCCGGCGAAGGGAAGGAAGCCGTCGGCACTGGCGGAACGCACGCCGGGAATGGCGCGGATTGAATCGAGCAACTGAGCGAAGAACTGACTCTTCTGTTCGTCCTTTTCGTATCGGGCATTTGGAAACTGAATCCATGCGGTGAGGATGTGGTCAGCCCGGAATCCCGGATCGACTGCGACGAGTCGCTGAAAGCTGCGGATGAGGAGGCCCGCACCTATGAGCAGAACGAGAGCGATTGCGACCTCACCGACGACGAGGATCCGGCGTACGAACCCGCGGCTGTCGCCGGTGCGGGCGGCCGTTGCGCCTTCCTGGAGGGGCTCGCGAGGAGCGGTGCGCGCAGCGTCGATTGCCGGAATGACGCCGAAGAGAAGGCCGGAGAGCAGGGAAACCGCGAAGGCAAATGCAAAGACGCGGAAATCCAGCCGCAGTGCTTCGAGCGGGATGAGATTGGCGGGAGCGATGGACTTGAGTGTGTTGAGGCAGAGATAGCCCAGACCAAAGCCCGCGAACCCGCCTACAACGGCGAGAAGGCAGCTTTCGGTGAGAACCTGACGGACGACGCGCTTTGCGCTGGCACCCAGGGCCATGCGGATGGCGATTTCGTGACGGCGGGTGGATGCGCGAGCGAGATTCAGCGTAGCAACATTGCCACATGCGATGAGCAGGACCATGCCGACGGCCGCGAGCAGAAGTTGAAGCCCCTGTGCGACGTCGCCGGTGAGCTGCGAGCGAAGCGGAACAAGGTTCACGCTCCAGTTCTTCATGGAGGCGGGGTCCTGGGCGACGAGGCGAGACGAGAGACTGAGCATTGCTTCCCGCGCCTGCGGGAGCGTGACGTTGGGACGCAGGAGTCCGATGGCCTGAAGGTAGCGACCGTGACGCGCGTGGTCGGCGGGCGCGAAGTTCATCGTGACCCAGATCTCGGGCTTCTTCGACGAGAACGATTGTTGTTTCACAAAAAATTCAAATCCGCGCGGCATTGTGCCGACGACGGTGTAGGGTTTGTCGTCGAGAGTGATCTGGGTTCCGAGGACATTCGGATCGGAGGCGAAGTGACGCTGCCAGACTTCGAAGCTGAGGACTGCTGCGCGGTTCGAATTGGCATTGCCGTCCTGTGCGGGTACAAAGACGCGGCCAATGGCGGCGTTGACGCCGAGGATCGAGAAGAAGTTCGGGGAAACAGATGCGGTTGCGATCTGCTCGGGCGTGCTGCCGCCGGAGAGGATGGAGGAGTCGTTGAAGATGGCCGCCATCTGGTCGAACACGGTGTTGTCTTGCTGCCAATTGAGAAAGGTTGCGGGAGAGGTTACGTTCTGGCGCTCGTCGTCGGTGAGGTGATGCTCCCAAACCATTACGGCTCTGTTGGCATTGGGATAGGGAAGCGGGCGGATCAATGTGGCGTCGACAACGGTGAAGATCGCGGTGTTTGCGCCGATGCCGATGGCGAGAGTCAGCAGGGAGACGAGAGCAAATCCACGGTGCTTAGAGAGCATCCGCAGGCCGTAGCGCATGTCGTGCCAGAGTGTCTCCAGCAGCCCGAAACTATCCTGTTTGGAAATTTCACCGAGGATGTTGCCGCGGTTGCCCAGCTTGAGGTGCGCGGCCCGGCGCGCTTCTTCTGCGGACATGCCGCGCTCCATGTTCTCCTCGGTTTCTTTTTCCAGGTAGGCTTGCAATTCGGCGGCGAACTCTTCGCGGCGGAGGCCGCGCTGAAAAAAACGCTTGAGATTCATGGTCTACTCCCGGACGGGTTGTAAAACGCGGTTTACTGCAGCCACGAGTTGCTCCCATCGGCTGGTCTGCCGCAACAGTTGTTTTCGCCCCGCGGCGGTCAGGCGGTAGAAGCGTGCCTTGCGATTGTTCTCAGAAGGACCCCAGTCCGACTTGATCCAGCCGCGGTTCTGCAGGCGATGGAGGGCGGGATAAAGCGAGCCGTGCTCGACCTGGAGTACTGCGTCAGAGCGATGTTCGATGACATGGGCGATGGTGTGGCCGTGAGCAGGCCCTAGAAGAAGGGTCTGGAGAACGAGCAGATCGAGCGTTCCCTGCAGGAGATCGGCGTCAAGGGGCGGCGCTCCGCGTTTCGGCATTGTTCACGACTCCGGTAGATGATCGACCCAGACTTCAGGAAGATCATCTATGGGAGAGAAATACGCCCTGGAGATGGTCTTGGCAAGAAGGAAGTGACGAGTTGCACTTGTGATTTGACCAGCAGAAATCAAGGGCTTCAGAGCCAGATTGAGGCCAAAGAGCCGAACGAAAAGATCGTGCGGAAGTACCGGTGTATTTTGGCCCGTCCAAATCGCGGGCGATCTGAGAGCAGCCGAGCTTATCAAGCGCGGAGTTCATCTCGGCTGCATTTCGGAACGCGCTCTGGGTAGTCGGATATCACCCCATCTGCGCCGAGATGGATCGCGAGGGCGATCAGGTTTGGCTCATTGACGGTATAAAAGAACACCTCCAACCCGACTTCATGAAGTGCCGAAGTAAACTTGGCGGTTGCGGAATCAAAAGCGAGGCCAACCAGCGTGGCGTTGGCATCGTGGGCGAACGCTGCTCCCGCTAGTGGAATGCAGTCGGTCAGCGCCATGGTTCTCGCACGCTGGTCGATGTCGCGAATTGCAAGAATTTCCGCGTGCAGAAAGGACGCATAGATCACCGGACCAGAAAAATCCGATGTTTGTACCGCGCTGTAAAGGTCTGGCCCAATACCAGATGCTTTGGCTTCAAGAATGACTCCGGCGCGACCGCTAGCCGTTCCCAGCGCCGCTTCCACAGAAGGAATCCGTTCGCCATCGCCTGCGTCGAGCGACTGCAACTCATCCCAGGTCATCTGAGACAGTGAACCGACGCCGCTTGTGGTGCGGTCCAAGGTCTCGTCGTGCATTAACACCAGGCGCCCATCGCGGGTGCGTTGGACATCCAGTTCGACAAAGTCGACGCCCAGCGAGATGCCAGCGCGGATGGCCGCGATCGTATTCTCCGGCGCATGAGCTGCGGCTCCGCGATGGCCGATTCGGAGAATGCGGCTATCTTCTTGGTTCTGGCTGCCTGTCACAGCTGAATACTCCTCCTAACACTTACAACAGATGCCAAAAGTTCCAGCGTGATCAGGGCGCGGCAACTGCTTTAGTTTCTATCAACCCGCAATCATCAGGTTACGCTTTTGCAGTCCCGTGACATCTAAGTAGATGGAACGGAGATTGCGGATAGGCCGTGCTCGCAGAACGAGGCAATCTCGCATGGGCTATGCCAGAGGTCTGGCGAGAAAGGATTTCTTGCCGTGCAGCGGGAGTCCACTGAACCGGAATACGAAGAGGCGTTCGCCGATGTTGACGGCGTTCGCCTGCATTATGTGCATGCGGGAACCGGCACACCAATGTTCCTTATCCACGGACTGATCGGAACCTGCGCAGACTGGCATAACAACATCGAGTCCCTCGCTCGGCACGCCAGCGTCTATGCCGTGGACCTGCCAAATATGGGTAAGTCCCAACGAGTGGAGGGATTGAATGCCAGTCTCAGGACGACCGCCAAGAGTATCGTCGCATTGATGGACTCACTCGGTATCTCCGAGGCTGACATCGTTGGCCACTCGTATGGAGGAGCCATTGCTCTGATGCTTGCCGCGCGGCATTCCAGGCGTGTGCGCAGACTAATCCTCTTTGCGCCTGCCAACCCGTACAGCCGCTCAAGCGATGCTATTCTGCGCATCTATAGCACGAAGTGGGGCAGATCTGTCGCTCGGATGCTGCCATATCTTCCCGCGCCGATTCAGCGCATCGCGCTGGGGCAGATGTATGGCGGCAGGGAGCGCGTTGTGGACAGATGCTTGCAGCAAATTGTGGATGGGCTGCGGTGCCCCGGCACGCTGCGGCACGTGCTCGCGATCGTTCACTGCTGGTTTGCCGAGATGTCCAGGCTGGAGGCGGTGCTTCGCCGCGTCGCGCGAATCCCGACTCTTCTCGTATGGGGTGAGAATGACTGCACAGTCAGCCTTGCTTCCGGCATCCGATTGCACCGCAAGCTGCGAGCGTCGGAGCTTATCGTACTCCAGGGTGGTCACTCGGTATTCGAGGAGTCACCGGAAGAGTCGAACCGGATCATGCTGGAGTGGCTTGAGCGCCATTCAATATCTGCTCGTTTCGCAGCGGCTGCTCCCGGCACGTCAAGTGCTCGTCGCAGAAATCGGGGCCGATCTGCAGCAGTCATTGCGACGACCAGGACCGCACCGGCCATGCCAACAGCGATTCCGCCGGAAGCCAGGGCGATCTAAGCCGAACTCTCCTTGTGACTTTGGGGTGTTCTGCTTTGAGTTGGTGGAGCGCGCCAGGGTTGACCAACAGGCGTGCCAGCGCGCTTTGGTAGGAATTCAAAGTTGCGTCAGGTTCATGGCTCGCACCTGGATTACTGCTCGAATCGGCCAGCCGGTAAGCGGTGTGGATGACGCAACCCATCGAGATCAGGTTGCCATTGCGCAGATCCGGAACATACTGGTTTTGATTTCGATCTCCTTTGTTCAGTGTGCATTGGGGAGCGAAGCAGTGGGCTGGTATGTTCCGGACCGTTTCTGATCGCCTGTCCCAATAGGTGCAGATCGAAGAGAAGATTGGCATGGGGTTCGATTATTTTGTGGCTGTTTAATTGCTGCTGAGTTGGGCATGGAGCCAGGAGCGTGCAAACTTCCAGTCGCGCATCACGGTTTCGGGCGAGATAGACAGCACTTCGGCAGTCTCGTCGACGCTCAGTCCGCCGAAAAAGCGCAATTCGACGACGCGAGCCTTGCGCGGGTCGTTCTTGGCAAGCGCGTTCAAGGCATCTTCTAGGGCGATCAATTCCCGCGCCCTGTTTCCGCTGAGATCGGGCAGCTCATCGAGGTTGACTCGCTCGGCGGTCCCGCCTCGTTTGGCCGCGATGCGGCGTCGTGCGCGATCAAGCAGGATGTGGCGCATGATCTGCGCCGAAACGGCAAAGAAATGGGCGCGGTGTTGCCAACTCACGTTATTGACGTCGATGAGTTGGAGGTAGGCCTCGTGCACGAGGGCAGTCGCCTGCATGGAGTTTCCAGCGCGCTCGTTCTGCATCTGGTATCCGGCGATGCGTCGGAGGGTTCGATAGACGCGGGGGGTTAGCTGCTCGAGCGCTCCCGAATCGCCGTCAGCCCACGCACGAAGAAGCTGGGTTGTTTCCGATGTCTGGTCATCTTCGGAACTGGGTTGGTACCGATCGGGCACCGGTGCAGACCTCCGGGATCTCGGCGCAGGTTGAGGAGAGGCGACAAGGGCGTGTACAAGCCGTCGCCGTCGGCGTCATAATACCATCCACCATCTATCCCCAGTGAGGTAAATCCTTGTCTTCGCAGCGCTGGCGGCAGATCGAGGAACTGTACCACTCCGCGTGCGAGCACGGAGCCGCGGTTCTCGACGGCGCCGAACCTGAGATTCGCAGAGAGGTGGAAAAGCTGCTGTCGCATAATTCGCAGAGCGGCGGCAAACTGCTGGATCAGCGTGCAGGGGATCTGATCTCGGGTCTTATCGACGAGCCGATTACACCGGGGGCCCGGTTGGGACCCTACAGAATCGACGGGCTGCTCGGAGAGGGCGGCATGGGACACGTGTTCCGGGCTACGGATACGCGTTTGAATCGGCCGGTAGCCATCAAGATCTGCAAGGAAGCGTTTATCGACCGATTCGAGCAGGAGTCGCGCTCGATTGCGGCGATCAGCCACCCCCACGTCTGCACTCTGTACGATGTCGGCCCGAACTACCTGGTGATGGAACTGGTGGAGGGCGAAACGCTGGCTGCGCGGCTGAAGCGCGGGAAACTGTCGGTCAGCGAGACGATTCGTTTCGGAGCGCAGATTGCGGAGGCGCTTGCGGTCGCTCATGGGAAGGGCATTGTTCACCGCGACCTTAAGCCGGCGAACATTATGCTGACGAAGTCCGGCGTGAAGGTGCTGGATTTTGGGTTGGCGAAGTCAGCGGTGGATCCATCGCGCACGGAGGCGGGAGGAGTGATGGGCACTCCTGTGTACATGGCCCCGGAGCGGATAGAAGGCAAGGAGGCGGATCAACGGTCGGATATCTACGCGCTGGGGCTGATCCTGGCGGAGATGACGACCGGAAAACGTTCGAACAGCGCAGGGAACTTACCTCCGGAATTTGCTCGTGTCGTGAACAGGTGTCTGGAGGTCGATCCGGATGAGCGATGGCAGTGTGCACGCGACTTGAAATGGGAGTTGGAGTCGATCGGGCGTACTCCTGGCGCTGTCGAGGGGCGTCCGAGGAAAGCGCTGCTCGCCGGATTGCTGGGTGCGGTGGTGCTTCTGCTGGGAGGGATTCTGTTCTTGTATTTTAGGGCGCCGACAGCGCCGCAGCCGGTGACGTGGGTCAACGTTTTGCTTCCTGAGAAGGCCCTGGTGCGATCGCTTGCGGTGTCTCCGGATGGGCGCTTCATCGCGATGGTTCTGGTGGAAGGCGGGAAGCAGCAGATATGGGTTCGTGCTCTCGATGCGGCGGAACTGACTCCGCTGGCTGGGACTGATGGTGCGTCCGATCCATTCTGGTCGGCTGACGGCAGCTTTATTGCGTTCTTTGCCGACGCCAAGCTGAAGAAGATCGATCGTTCCGGGGGCCCGGTTCAGACGCTTTGTGAAGCGCTGGCCGTGGTGGGAGGGACGTGGAATCGCAGCGGTGACATTTTGATGGGCGCCTTGGATCAGGTGCAGCGAGTTTCGGCCGACGGCGGGGCGGTATCGAAGCTTCCGGGGCATTCCGCTATTACGGAACTTTTTCCGGCTTTCCTGCCGGACGGTCGTCATTACATAGGCACGCGTAGTCGCATTGGTGACACTGCTGCGTCGGGGCTGTGGCTTGATTCGATGAATGGGCCGGAGGCGCGGCGAATTCTGCCCGATATCAGCAGGGCCGAAATCGTGGCGCCGGCGGCAGGTAGTCGCGTCGGAGCAATACTGTTTATCCGCGCCGGTAAATTGATGGCGTTACCGTTTGACATGAAGCGGCTGGAAGCGGCGGGCGAGCCGTTCCTGGTGGCACAGGACATGGCCGTGGGCACGAATTCCAATTGGCTGGCCGCATCCTCATTTAATGGAGTGCTTGCCTATGTTTCCGGAAAGCACAGCCAATGGCAGTACGTCTGGCGGGACCGTCAGGGCAAGAAATTGGGCGTTCTCGGTGATGCGGGCGGGGTCGTGATGATCTCTCCCGATGGGAAGCGGTTGGTGGGAGATCCGGGCCAGGCGATCACGATGCTTGAGTTAGGGCGAGGGGTGACCACTCGATTGACCTTTGGGTCGTCAGGAGGGATGAATCCTGCATGGTCGCCCGATGGCCGGTACGTGGCGTACAACGGATCGCAAGGAATCTATCGAAAAGCCACCAGCGGAGGGGCACCCCAGGAACTTCTGCTTCGATCGGATACTTTGGCGGTTCCAAAGAGCTGGTCGCCGGATGGGCGCTACCTTATATATGCGCAGATCAACCCCGGGACGGGTGCCGACCTGCTCGCGCTGCCGATCGATAGGCCTGACAGCCATCCAATGGTTCTGGCCCAGACACAGGCTACTGAAGACCAGGGGCAGTTCTCGCCCGATGGTCATTGGGTGGCGTATACGTCAAATGAATCCGGCCAGAGCGAGATTTATGTCATTCCCTTCCCGCCTTCTCCAAATGGGGGCAGATGGGTGGTATCGCGTGCCGGCGGTGTGATGCCTCGGTGGCGGCGGGATGGGAAAGAGCTGTTTTTCATCTCTCCGGACTGGAAGATGATGGCGGTGGACGTGAGCACCAAGCCCACTTTCCAATCAGGCGCGCCACGCGCACTGTTCGATACGGAGATGGTGGACACCGGGATTCGCACAGGGCCGATGAGCTGGGACATTGCCGCGGACGGAAAGCGATTCCTGATTATCAGCGACAACTCCGCAGGGGCGTTATCTCTGAACGTGATTTTGAACTGGCGGCCGGAACAGGTGAAATGAAGATTGCTCGAGGAGGGGTCGCGCACGCTGGAGCTTTGGGCGGGGGCCTTCATGGCGGCAGTTTGTTCTGGACGAGCCAATGTCAATCAGTGGGCGGCCCCATGATCCGGTGACTCGATTCAGAGTCAGCGCAATGGCTGTTGTTCAGCGATAAGTTATCCAAAATTCACCGCAACCTGCGAGGCGAAGCTGTGTCTTTATAGGCACAGGATTGAGGACGTGGTGCAAAGCAAGTGAGCCTCAGTCGCAAAGCAGTTGGCGACCCCGCGGTCGCGGCGGAACAGGACGGAGGATATGAAATCTACACTATTGCTAATTCCTACATTTGGAGTTCTTTTGCTATCGGGCGTGAGGAGCGCAAAGGCACAGGAGTATTACGGACAGCCGCAGTGGCGTTACGAGCAGCATGAGCGGGAAGAGGCTTGGGAACGGCGCGGATATTATGACGGGGCGCGAGGTGCCGATCGGGACTTTGAGAACCATCGCCGGCCGAATGTGAACAATCGCGACGAGTATCGCGATACGGATCTTCCCCGGTGGGCGGCGCACGAATATCGCGAAGGGTTCCGACGCGGCTACTACGAGCGGGTGCGGCAGATCTATAACGGCGGTCGCTGGAGACATGATGACGACGATGATCGCCGTTGGTAGGCGGAGTCGGGATAAGTGAATAGCGAGACAAGAGCCTCGCCGGTCGTGAAGACTGGCGAGGTTTTTTGCGCTTCGAATTCGCTGAGCTAGCGCTATGTGCGGAGTGCCGACGTTCTTGTAACGCGGCGCGTGGTTGTGAAGTCGAATGTGAGACGTCTTACTTTGGCGCGGTGTGGCGGATGCGAGAGGTTGTTGAGATCAGGGCGGCTCGAACAGAGGATTGCGAGAGGCTGGCGCTGCTGTTTCATGAGTTGTGGCCGAGAGTCAGTGCGGAGGAGCATGGAGTTGAAGTGCGGTCGCTTGTTCAGGGTACGGCGAAGTTGACGATGCCGATCGCGGTGCTAGTGGCGGAGTGGGGGAGCGACGGCGTGGTGGGGTTTGTGGAGGTTGACCTGCGTTCGCATGCCGACGGATGCGATCCGGCGCAGGCGGTCGGGTACATCGAGGGATGGTACGTAGCCGAGGAATACCGGCGGACTGGGGTTGGGACAAAACTAATTGCTGCGGCGGAGGCTTGGGCGCGGGGGTTTGGGTGCGTGGAAGTGGGTTCCGATGCGTTGATCGAGAACGAGGTCTCTCAGCGTGCGCACGAGTCTCTAGGCTTCGAGGTGGTGGATCGGTGCGTACATTACCGGAAGAGGCTTTGAAGAGGGGGAGTGGGCGGGAACTTATGGTGCGGAAGAATCGGGCTGAAATCAAAGTGGATAGGAGCGTTGCTATATTCCTCTTTGTGACGGAACCGCTCTGCCAAAAGGTTTTAGTAGCACCTGGGGAGACTATAATTTCGTGAGGTCTGCGCGGACGAGACGGAACGCATGAACCGCGTGGGACGTATCGACATTCAAGGTAGCCCAGTGAAATCAGACAACTTGCATCCTTATATATTGAGGCGCCCGGGTGTGGCGCTGACGTTCTTCTGCTCTTTTCTGTTCGTTCTTGTCGTAGCAACGTTCGCGGATGCGCAATCGTTGGCGCAGGTGCCATGGAGCGGCGTGTTGCGTAATGCAGGCGGAGCTCCGATTGCGGACGCGAAGATCTCGCTGGTTTCGGAGAAGTCGAAAGGCGAGGCGCGGACCGACACGAACGGGCGCTTTACCATGCAGGTGGCTGAGGGTGCCTATCGCCTGACAATTGCAGCGAAGGACACGAAGGCGAGCAGTCCTCAGCCGATCGAAGTTAAGGTGAACGGGCCGGAGGCGCTGCTGATGCTTGGGGCGCGCGGCGAGCTGAGCGTGAGCACGCTTGTTGAACGCAAAGAGAAGGCGGGGACAGGCGGCGAGGAGTTGTCGAGCCAGGCAGTTAGCGAATTGCCGCTGAACAAGCGCGACTTCAGCACGCTGCTTCTGCTGGCGGCGGGAACGATGACGGATTCGAACGGCGCGACGAATTTTACGGCGCAGTTTGCGATCAATGGACAGCGTGGCGTGGAAGCGACGTTTGCGATGGACGGCGCGGACATCAGCGATCCGGAGATGGGCGGAGCGACGTTCTCGAACTTCAATGTGGATGCGGTAGAGGGGATTGACTCGAGCTCGGGGTGGATGCCGGCGGAGATTGGGCGAGGCGCCGCTGGATTTACGAACATCCACACGCGGAGTGGCGCGAGCGGATTTCACGGATCATTTTTTGAGTTTGTGAGGAACTCGTCGTTTGATGCGCGCAACTACTTTGATCATCCGACGCCGGCGTATCCGGGGCGGATTCCGCCATTCCGGAGAAACGAGTTTGGGTTTACGAATGGCGGGCCTGTATTTCTTCCGCATGTGTACGACGGCAGAAAGAGAACATTTTACTTTACGCAGTACCAAGGATTTCGGCAGGTGCTGGGAACAACGCAGGTGATGCCTGTGCCTGCGGCAGATCAGCGGCCCGCGGCGGGCGGCAACATTGTGAACGACACGATCAAGTTCGGTGATGGAACGACGGATACGCTAGCGGTTCCCGTGAGCCCGGCAATTGGGGGCATACTGGCGCGGTATCCTCTGCCGAATTTGCCGACGGGATCGTTTGGCGCGAACACTTACGCGACAGCGTCGAAGGTGGTGACGAACGCGAACCAGTTCTCGGTTCGGATCGATCATAAGTTCTCCGATAAGGACCAGTTCCTGGCGCGGTTCAACCTGGACAATTTGACGGGCCCGACGACGAATCCTGATCAGACAGCGATTGATCCATCGTTCGCGGTTGAATACAGGGACCGGCAGAGGAACGTGGTTGGATCGTATACGCGGACGATTTCGCCGCGGCTGACGCTGGAGTCGCTGATCAGCATCACGCGGACTACGCCGGGATTCCCGACGCCAAATCATACCGATCCGTCGGTGAAATTTGGAGATGGGATGTTTGAAGCGTTCAACGCATCCGGCGGATCGGTGATGCAGGCGTACGGCAACCTGTTCCATGGACGGCAGACGTTTGCGTACGTGTCGGGAAAGCATGCGATCCGAGCGGGCGTAGAGGCGCGGATCAATCGGGACACGACGTATTTCGGAACGAGCCCCAACGGCGAGTACAGCTTTGGCAATGGCAAGGCGTACGCGACTGAGGCGATACCATCGGCGAGTGGACAACACAACATCAACGTTGGAGATCCGCTACCGGACACGCTTTCGGCGTTTCTATCGGGTAGTGCGTTCACTTATACGATTGCGGTGGCTCCGAGCTTCATTTCAACCGGTGAACACATGGGGCCTGCGGCGATCAACCGCGAGAACTATGCATGGTGGGTGCAGGATACGTGGAAGGTCACGCCGAAATTGACGGTGGACTTCGGGCTCCGGTGGGACATGTACACGCCGATTTCGGAGAGGGCGCACCGGACTTCGCGATTCAGCTCGTTGACCGGAGACCAGCAGTATCTGATCAATCCGCAGCCGGGTTATCACAAGCAGTATGACGGATGGGAACCGAGACTTCAGGCAAGCTGGCAAGTGGCCAATAACCTGACGGTGCATGCGGGCGGAAGTGTGATGGCGGTGCCGCCGAACATCTGGCAGGATAACTTTCTGACGGGCGCGACACCGTTTGCGGTTTATCCGCGACAAGTTTCGTCACCGGCGCATCCGCTGCCCTACGGATTCACCATAACCTCGGCGCAGGTTCCGACGACGTATACGCCTGACGGCAAAGATGTGTTTGCTTCGGGTAGGACCAAGGACGTTCCGGCGAACACTGTGATGGATGTGGATCGGTATGAGCGGGACATGGCCGCGCTGACGAATTCACCGAACATCATTCCTTTGCAGCTTCAGGGCATTGATCCGAAGTTTGGAAATGCATGGCTGTACACGTGGACGGCAGGGCTGGAGCGGAAGTTCGGAAATATGACGGCGGATGCGGCGTATGTTGGTACGGCTGCCGTGCGGCTGCCGCGGTGGGCTTCGCCGAACGGGTATCCGGGCGCGACAGAGCAATTCGCTCCGCATACGAAGTTCGACAGCGCGGGCAACATTATAGGTGGATTCGGAACGGAGACGGCGATCACGGGGGGTTCGCACTCGACCTACCATGCGCTGCAGACTTCGCTGTCGGGAACGGTGCCCCATGGAGGCCCGGGAATCCAGGCGAGCTACACGTGGAGCAAG
>Ga0105238_10004771_pt1 | contig 13417 bp, 10 predicted proteins | sample KBSC34metaG_FD_81526 | JGI IMG/M metagenome (GOLD analysis project Ga0105238, IMG submission 81526) | Corn rhizosphere microbial communities from Kellogg Biological Station, Michigan, USA - KBS C3-4 metaG | ecosystem: Host-associated > Plants > Roots > Rhizosphere > Soil | place: Michigan, USA... | reverse complement strand
TGCTGTAGGCCACCGACAAACCGAGCCCGCGCCCTTTGCCGACCGCCCTGGTGGTAAAGAACGGCTCGAAGATGCGGCCGATGTCCTGCGCAGCGATGCCGACGCCGTTGTCGGTTATGCGGATGCGCACCTGGTCGCCCGCGCGCTCGGTGCCGATCACGATCCTTCCGTGCGACTCGATCGCCTGGCAGGCGTTGACCAGCAGGTTGAAAAACAACTGGTTGATCTGGAACGGCAGGCATTGCACTGGCGGCAGTTCGCCGAATTCCCTGATCACGTCGGCCTTCCTGGCCAGATCGTGCGCGAGCATGTTGAGCGTGCTTTCGAGATTCCTGTGGATATCGACCTGCTGCCAGTCGGCCTGGTCGATGTGCGAGAAATCGCGCAGATCGTGCACGATCTTGGCGATGCGCTCGATTCCGTCGCTCGATTCAGCGAGCAGTGTGAACGTGTCCTGCTTGAGGAACGACAGCTGGATGGTCTGCTTGAGCGTATTGAGCTTCGGCAGTTGGGCATTCGTGACCGGTACGCTCGCTTCCAGGTGCTCATACGCTTCGAGCATCTGGAAGATGTCGCGCAGGTAGCCGTTCAGACTGCTCAGGTTCGAGCCCACGAAGGCGATCGGATTATTGATCTCATGCGCTATGCCCGCGGCGAGTTGTCCTATCGAAGCCATTTTCTCCGCCTGCAGCAGCTGGTTCTGCGCTTCGGCGAACTTGCCGTTGAGCGCCACCAGTTCGGCGTTGCGTTGCTGCAGCGCGAGCTCCGCCGCCATCACTTCCTTGAGCGCGGACTCCAGGTCGGCGTTCGAGATCACCAGCTGCTGGCGGCTCGCGCTCAACTGCAGATACGCCGCGTCGCGCTGCACCTGGTTGAGGAACGCGCGCGAGTGATGGCGCACGCGCGCGATCAGCTCGACGTCGTCCGGCAACTTGACCAGATAGTCGTCGGCGCCGGCGGTGAACGCGTCGCGCTTCACGCGCGCGTCCTCCTTGCTCGACAGCACGATGATCGGAATGCCACGCGTGTGCGCGTCTTCGCGATACAGCCGCAGCAGCGCCAGGCCGTCGATTTCCGGCATCACCAGGTCCTGCAGGATCACCGTCGGTTCGAGATTCGCCGCCGTGGCGACCGCGTCGACGGCGCTGGCGCAGTAGTGAAACTCGATGTCGCGCTCGTTGGCGAGCACGCGCCGGATCGCTTCGCCGATCATCGGTTGATCGTCGACGAGCAGCACGCGCGCCACGACATGCGAGGATTCGTTGAGCGCGGGTCCGGGTCCTCTAGCACGCGATTCCATGTCAACCTCCCGACGCAAAACTTGCGAAGTGATCGATCAGCCGCGTCGCGATCGCGGCGAGCGGCAGCACGTCTACGGCGGCGCCGGCCGCTGCCTGCGGCATGCCGTACACGGCGCTGGTCGCCTTGTCCTGCGTGATCGTGTAGCAGCCCTTGGCACGCAGTGCCTTGAGTCCCTGTGCGCCGTCGCGGCCCATGCCGGTCAGCACCACGCCGACCGCTTCGCCGCGCCAGTGCGCTTCGACGCTGTGGAAGAAGACATCCACCGACGGCCGATACACCTGCGCGCGCGGATGCGCGGTGTAGCCGAGGCGATCGGCCGTCTTCAAGACCAGGTGATCGTTGGTGCTGGCCAACAACGCGACGCCGGCCTGCGGCCGGTCGCCTTCCGCGGCGACGCGCACCGGTATGCGTGCGTGCTGGCCGAGCCAGGTCGCCATGTCCGGCGCGAACTGCTGGTCGACGTGCTGCACGATGACTATTGCCGCGGGAAAATTCTGTGGCAGCGCACCGAGCAGCGTGACCAGTGCCGCCGGCCCGCCGGCGGATGCGCCGATCGCCACCAGACATTCCCGGTGCGGTTGCGCCGGTTTGCCGCCGTCCGCTTGGCGACGGCGCTGCCGTGCGATGCGTCGCGCCACTGCATTGAGCTTGGCCACGAACGGCGCCACGGCCAATTGCCAGTTCGATGCATCGCGCGGCGGCGCGTCGACCGCATCGATGGCGCCGTGGCCCATCGCCTGGAACACGCGCGCGATATCCTCGCCGACATCGGTGGTCACGGCCAGCACGGTGCACGGTGTCTGCGCAACGACCTGTCGTGTGACCTCGACGCCGTCGTTCATGGACAGATCGACGAGCACCAGTTCGACGACGTCCTTGCCGCACAACTCGATCACGCTCGCGACGTCGCCGCAGGACCAGGCGATCTGATGCTCGGACAGCGACGCGGCGCGGTGCAGCGCATCGATGGTGGCCGACGAATGCGCGACGATGCCGATCTTCATGCGCTCGCCTCGCCGATCAGATCGGCAACCGCCTGCACCAGCGATTCATCCTGGAAGCTGCCTTTGGTGAGGTAGTAGTCCGCGCCCGCGTCGAGGCCGCGACGGCGATCCTCCTCGCGATCCTTGTACGACACGATCATTACGGGCAGGGACTTCAGCGACGGTTCGCTCTTGATCAATCCAACCAGTTCGATGCCGTCCATGCGCGGCATGTCGATGTCGGTGACGACCAGATCGAAGCCGCCGCTGCGCACGGCGTTCCAGCCGTCCATGCCATCCACCGCCACCTCCACTTCGTAACCGCGCCCTTCGATCAGCTTGCGTTCGAGCTCGCGCACGGTCAGCGAGTCCTCGACCACCAGCACGCGCCGCCGCCGCTGCTGCGCGTCGCCGCGCTGCACGCGCTGCACCTGCTTGAGCCGTCCGACCGAAACGAGCTTCTCGACCGAGCGCACCATGTCGTCGACGTCGATGATCAATACCGGCGTACCGTCTTCGGTGAACGCGCCGGCGCTGACGTCCTTGATCTTGCCGAATTTCGGATCGAGCGGCTGCACTACCAGTTCGCACTCGCCGAGAAAGCGGTCCACGACCAGTCCGTAGTGATGCTGATGCTCGCTCACCACGACGATCGACAGCTCGCCGCCGGCCTGCTGCGGGTCGCCGCCTTCGAGCACCTGATTGGCTTCGGCCAGGCCGACCAGCCTGCCGTCGAAATTGAAATGCTGGCGGCCTTGCATATGCTCGATGCGCGCTGCCGGCAGCACGACGGTGCGCACGATGTGGGCGAGTGGGAACGCATAGTGTTCGCCGCCGATCTCGACCAGCAGCGCGCGGATCACCGACAGCGTCAGCGGCAACTGCAATGTGAACGTGGTGCCGGCAGCGAGGCGCGACGACACCTGCACGTTGCCGCGGACTTCCTTCAGCATGTTCTTGACTACGTCCAGCCCGACACCGCGTCCGGAAATCGCGGTGACGGTGTCCTTCATGCTGAAGCCTGGCAGGAACAGGAATTCCATCAACTCGGCTTCGCTCAAGCCGCCGAGCATGTCGGCGCTGACCAGGTTGCGCGCAACGATGGCGGCGCCCAGACGTTCCGTCGAGATGCCGCGGCCATCGTCGGCGATGCTGACCTGCAGCATGCCGGCGAAATGATGCGCTTCGAGCCGGATCACGCCTTCGGCGGGTTTGCCGGCGGCGCGGCGCTCGTCCGGCGTTTCGATGCCGTGATCGATCGCATTGCGCAACAGATGGCCGAGTGGCGCATCCAGTTTCTCGAGGATGTCGCGATCGATGCGCGTGGCCAGCCCGGCGATGTCGAGACGCACTTCCTTGCCGAGCGAGCGCCCGACGTCGCGCAGCATGCGCGGGAAATTCTGCACGCCGTCGCTGAACGGCCGCATGCGGCTTTGCAGCGCCTGCTCGTACATGCGGTTGGCCAGGTCCGTGGAACGGCTGTCGAATACTTCGATCTCGGCGTGGCGCTGTGCCAGCAGCCGGCCGCATTCCTGGGTCAGGCGACTGGCCTGCTGCAGCGCTTCTTCGAAGCGGTCGGCGTTGCTCGCGTGCGTACGGCGCAGCGTGGACAACGCCAGCTCGAGTTCATGATGCATGCGCTTCAGGCGCAGCAACGACTGGCCGAACGGCTTGAGCCAGCGCGCGCCGACGCGCGATTCGCCCGCCAGGCCAAGCAGGCGGTTGAGGTTGGCGGCACTGACCCGCAGTGCACGGTCGGCACTTTCGTGTGCGCCATGTTCCGCGGGTGTGTGCAGGGCGTTTGTTGCCGCCGCTGCGTCTGGAGTTGGGTCCGAAGCTTGCAGAAGCGGCGCAACGTCCGCTGGCGCGGAGCGCGCGCCGCTGGCTATCGCCGCAACAGCTGCAAGAAATTCACTGACGGTCTCGGCCGACGACGGATCCGCCTCAGGCGAATTCGCGATCGAAGTCAGCAGATCGACACCGCGCAGCAACACGTCGATGTCGCCCTTGGTCAGGCGCACGCGATCGTTTTGCGCCGCGATGAAGCAATCTTCCATGGCATGCGCGACATCGACGCCGACCGGCAATTCGACGATCCGCGCCGCGCCCTTGAGCGAATGCGCGGCACGCATGCACGACTCGAGCTGGCTGGCCGAGCGCGCGTCGCGTTCGAGCGCAAGCAGCCCCGCGATCAGCACCTGCGCCTGGTTCTCGACTTCGGCGCGGAACAGATCGAGCATGGAAAACTGGCTCAGGTCGCGCTGGCTGATGCGAGGCTCCTGTCGATGGCGTTGAACAAAGGTTGTGCGTCCAGCAGTCCGATCGAGCGCTGCTGCCATGGCAGCAGCGCCTTGATGTGGCTGGTTTTGGCCAAGGCGAGCGTGGCCGGCTTTTCGCGCAGCTGGCGCGGGTGATAACGCTGCACGCCGTGCACTTCGTCGACCGGCATCGCCACGCAATGCTCGTCATGGCGAAGCACCAGCAGGCGTGCGAGGCGCGCGTCGGTTGCATCGACTGCAGCGTGCAGGCCCAGCAGTCGCGCAAGCGACACGCAAGCGCGCAGTTCGCCACGCACGTTGACCACGCCCAGGACCGCGCCGCCGCGCCGGTGCGGAAGCGAATGAATGGCACGCATGCCGGCGACTTCATCGAGCATCGTCGTCGGCAACGCCAGCCATTCGTTGCGCAACCGGAACACCATGAGCGACTGCGTATCCGCGCTATCTTCACTGCTCTTGGTCAGCGCCAGGTGCCGAGTCCAATGCGCGCGATAGTCCGGCGGCAACGGCGCATCCAGCAGGCGGCCTGCCGCGTTCGCGTAGACCGGACAGTTGCGGCAGTGCACGTGTTGCGGCAGCTGTTCGCAGGAGCCGTCGCCGCGCACTCCGATGCGGTTCCAGCAGTCGTCAACGGTGTTCGCAGCGACCTTGATGCTGGCGCCGGCAGGGCTCACGATTTCTGCTCCCGCTCCTGCAGGCGCCGCGCGCGATTGCGGAACACCTGCGCGTTCGCGTTATCGCCGAGTTGCTCCAGCGTCAGCGCCAGATGCACCAGTGCTTCGTGATGATTCGGCTCGAGGTAGAGCGCCTTGCGGTAGTACGTCGCCGCCTCGAACGCGTTGCTGGAAGCATCGCTGATCAATCCCATCGAATGGAATGCCGCGGCGGACGGGCCGTGCCGTTCCAGATAATCGCGGCAGCAACGTGCCGCTTCCTCGAGGCGGCCCTGATCGGCCAGGCGGATCGCATCGTCAAGCGACAGCGGCGACGGCAGTGGCACGCGCTTTTCAGTCGCGGGCATCGTGATTGGCAAGCTGCGCGCAACCGGCACGGCTGGCGCAGAAACCGGCCGCAAGCGTACTGGGGTCGGTGCGGGCCGCGGCAAGGTGTCGGTTGCGGGCACCTTGCGCAGCACGCAGGCGGCCGCGCCTTTCACCGGACGAAACGCGTGACTGAGCAGCAACGCGGATTCCGCCGGTGCGACGAACAGTATGGCGTCGCTGCCGAGCAGGCGTTCCAGTACGCCGATCGCATGCCGCTGCGTGTCGCCGTCGAAGTAGATGAGGATGTTGCGGCAGAAGATCGCGTCGTAGTGGCCGGCGCGCTCGAGAAACTGCGCATCGAACAGGTTGCCCTGGCGAAAGTGCACCTGCCGGCGCAGGTCGCGTGCCAGCACGTAGCCGCGTGCGGTCGCCTCGAAATACCGCTCGCGAAAATCCAGATCCTTGCTGCGGAACGAGTTGCGGCCGTAGGTCGCGTCCTGAGCAATTTCAATCGCGCGCTGGCTGATGTCGATCGCGTCGACGCGGAACCGGTCCGGCGGCAGGCGCGCGTCGAGCAGCGCCATCGCGATGGAATAGGGTTCTTCGCCGGTGGAGCAGGGCAGGCTGAGCAGGCGCAGCACGCCGCTGGCGTGTTTCGGCAGCCATTCGCTTTCGAGCATGCGCGTCAGCGCGGCAAACGCCTCGGCGTCGCGAAAGAACCAGGTTTCCGGCACCACGATCGCTTCGATGAGCTCCTGCATTTCGCGCTCGGAGCCGCGCACGAACTCTCGGTACGCGTCGATGTCGGGCAACCGGCACGCGCTGACCCGCGCGCGCACCGCGCCCTCGATCGCCGAGGAACCGATCGACGCGGCGTCGAGCCCCATCTGGCGCTTCAACAGGCCTTCGAGTTCGGCCAGTGCGATCACGCGGGCAGTTCCTGAGGCGCCTGCAGCAGCGCGCGGATCTCCGGCGGCAGCAATTTGTCCACATGTATCCATTGCAGCAGACCGCTCGCATCGCTGGCGAGCGGACCGAGATAGCGCGCGTCGCTGGCGCTGACACCGGAAGCGACGAACTCCGACGCCTCGCGCCGCACGGTTTCCTTGACCTGTTCTGCGATCAGGCCGAGCAGCATCGGCGCCTGGTCCGGATTTTGATGCTCGGTGTAGCGATATTCGATAATCACGATGCGCGTGCTGAAGCGCTGCGCGGCTGGGCGGTTCGACATCAGCTGATTCAAGTCGATGACCGGTACCGCAACGCCGCGATAGTTGCAGATGCCGGCGATGGCGGGCTGCGCCTGCGGCAGCAGCTTGACGTTCAGCAGCGGCAACACCTCGACCACGCAGCGCGCGTCGAGCGCGTAGCGATCCGGACCGAGCATGAACACGAGAAAGAGCATTGCGCGAGCGCGCCGTCAGATCAGCAGGTTCAGGTTCGACACGCTGCCCGACAACACGCTGACCACCTCGTTCAAGCCGTCGATGGCGCGTCCCGACTGGCGCAGCGATTCGACCGTGTCGCGCGTGGCTTCGCTCAACTGTGCCAGCGCGTGCGAAATCTGGTCGGCGCCGGTGGCCTGCGCCTGCATGCCTTCATTGACCGATTCGATGCGCGGCGCGACCGCCTGCACCTGCTGGATGATCTGCGACAGTTGCCCGCCGATCTGCTGCATCTCGTGCGTGCCGCGGCGCACCTGTTCGGAAAACTTGTCCATGCCCATCACGCCGGCCGAGACCGCCGACTGGATTTCCTTGACCATCTGTTCGATGTCGAGCGTGGCCACCGCGGTCTGGTCGGCGAGCCGGCGAATCTCCACCGCCACCACCGAGAAGCCGCGGCCGTACTCGCCGGCTTTCTCGGCTTCGATGGCGGCGTTGAGCGAGAGCAGGTTGGTCTGATCGGCGACGCGCGTGATGGTGGTGATCACTTGACTGATGTTGGCAGCCTTTTCGTTCAACACGCCGAGCTTGGCGTTGACCGAGCCGGCCGCGTCCATCACCTGGCGCATGGTCTCTTCCATTTGCGACAGGCCGGCCTGGCCGGTGCCGGCGAGCGCCGCGGATTGCTCGGCCATCGCCGACACTTCGTTCATGGTGCGCACCAGGACTTTCGAAGTCGCGGAAATCTCGTGCGAGGTCGAACCTATTTCGGTGGTGGTCGCCGCGATTTCGCTGGCGGTCGCCTGCTGATGCTTGGCGGTCGCGGCGATGTCCTTGACCGAGGAATCGACCTGCAGTCCTGAGCGCCCAAGTTCGGAACTCAACTCGCGCAACGGATGCGTGACCGAGCGTAGCAGCAGGATGCCGCTGATCAGCGCCACGACCAGCGCCGCGACCAGGCTGGCAATGATGCCGGTGCGCGCCGACGCGACCGCGGCGACAATCTGCTTGGTCGCGTCTTCGGCCGAGGTCTTGTTGACTTCCTCGAGCTTGCGAATGGTCTTCTCGGCCTTGTCGAACTCAGGATCCAGCTCGGCCAGCATCTTGGCCTGCGCATCCTTGTCGTTCTGCACCTCGGCGAGCTTCAGAACTTCGCCCTGTATCCGTTTGTACGGCACCAGCAGATTCTTCAGGGACTCGAACGACTCCTTTTCCTCAGGCGTGTCGACCATCGCTTCATATTCGCGATTCAGCAGTTCGACCTGGTTCCAGTTCGCCAGCAGTTCCTGCTCGTCACGCTGCAGCGCGGTCTTGTCGTCATGAAAGATGTACGCCGCGGTCAGCGCGTAGTTTTCTTCCCAGGTGGCGAGCATCTGCGTGCGGTTGTACAGACCGGGCAGCGATTCGCGCAGCATGGTGCCGGCGGCGGCCTCGACGCTGGCCAGGCGCAGCAGACTGATCACACCCATCACAATGACCAGAATGAGCACGACCGCGAAGCTCAGCAGTATGCGTTGATGAATCGTCCTTTTCTTCATCGGCCTGCCCCCTGGATACGAGAACGTTGACGCCGCCGGCGTTATCCGGCAGCCGTGCCGTGCTTCACCCACGCGCGCGCGGGCACGCACTCAGGCATAGCAGAAGACCAGATGACCCACAATTGCAGACAATGACAGTTGTACTGCGTCTGCAATCTGTTAGGGGATGGAGATTCGCCGCGGCGGGTACGACCTTCGCTGCACGCCGTGCGGTCGATCAGGACGTCGCGAGTGCTGGCTGGGCGAGGGCAGCCGGGCGTCGGATCAGCATCGCCATGGTTGCGGCGACGACGCAAGCGAGCCCAGCCAGAAGAAATGCTTCGACGTAGCGGTTGGTCTGCACGCGCAATACGCCGGCGCCGAACGCGGCAACCGCTGCGCCGAGCTGATGACCGGCGCCGATCCAGCCATACACCAATGGACCACGTTCCAGGCCGAAGCGCTCGACGGTCAGGCGCACGGTTGGCGGCACGGTGGCGATCCAGTCCAGTCCATAAAACATCGTGAACAGGCCGAGGCCATAAAAGCTGAAATCGGAATACGGCAGGTACACCAGCGACAAGCCGCGCAGGCCGTAGTAGGTGCACAGCAGCACGCGATTGTCGTAGCGATCCGACAGCCAGCCGGAGAAAGTGGTGCCGATGATGTCGAAGATGCCCATCATCGCGAGCATGCCGGCGGCCTGGATTTCCGGGATGCCGTTGTCCGCACAGAATGCGATCAAGTGCGTTCCGATCAGGCCATTCGTGCTCAGGCCGCACACGAAGAAGGTCAGGAACAACAGCCAGAACGTGCGCGTGCGCGCTGCCTCGCCGAGCGCTCCGAATGCGGCGGAGATCGGATTGCGCGTGCTCACGACGGTATCGTCGGCGGTGGCGGCGCCGTAGCGGGTCAGGCCCAGTTCGGCCGGGCGCTCCGGCATGAAAAAGGCTACAAGTGGAATAAGCAACAAAGCCGCACCGGCGACGATCCAGACCACCGCCCGCCAGTCGTTGCGTGACACCACCCAGGCAAGCAGCGGCAGGAACAGCAGTTGGCCGGTTGCCGTGCTGGCGGTGAGCAGGCCGAGCACGCTGCCACGGCGCGTCTCGAACCAGCGGTTGACCACGGTCACGCCGAGCACCATCGCCATGGTGCCGGTGCCGATGCCGGCAAGCACGCCCCAGGTCAGGATCAAGCCCAGCGGACTATGCACGAAGGCACTGCCGCCCATGGCGCCGGCGAGCAGCAGCAGCGCCACGATCATGGTGTTGCGAATGCCGAAGCGCTGCATTGCCGCGGCGGCGAAGGGACCCATCAGGCCGAACAGGCACAAGCCGACGGAAACCGCCAGGGTGATGCGATCGCGGCTCCAGCCGAAGGCTTGTTCCAGCGGCACGATCAGCACGCTCGGCGTGGCGCGGATGCCGGCCACGACCAGCAGCGTGACGAAGGTCAGCGCGGCTACGATCCACGCGTAGTGCACGCGTCCATGCAGGCGGCGGGCGAGGGTTGCTTTCATTGGCGCGATTTCATGATCAGGGTTACTGCGCTTGCACGATCCTTAAAAGGAGTATATACACGTATTTATGAAACGACAACCCACCTGCGTGTGCGTCAACCTGCGCCGCCTGGCCCGCGCAACCACCCAGCTGTACGACCAGGCGCTGGCGGCAAGCGGCATCAAGGTGACGCAGTATTCGCTGCTGTGCGCGATCGAACGCGAGCAGCCGGTGGCGATCAGTGCGCTGGCGGCAGAAGTCGAACTTGATCGCACGACGTTGGCGCGCAACCTGGCGCCGCTGCAGCGCGACGGCCTGATCGAGCTGAGCGCCGTCGTGACCGACAAGCGTGTGACCGAAGTGACGCTGACGCGCCAGGGACGAGCCGCGATCGCGCGCGCGCGCCCGCAATGGGAACGTGCGCAGCAGCAGGTTTCGCAGAAGATCGGCGCCGAGCGCGTGCAGATGCTGCGCGCTCTGGCAGAGGAATTGTCGCGGCTCGAATGATGGCGCGCGTCAGCCGCGATCAGGCAGGTGCGGGCCGCAACTGCAAATTGTCGGCAAGCAGGTCTGCCTGCGATTTCACCAGCCCGGCATCAGCACCGGCGCGAGCGTGCGCTCGTTGCCGTCGTTCGGCGCCGGCTTGACGCCGAGTAACCGCGCCAGCACCGGATACAAATCCACATTGTCGAATTGTGGAATTTCCAGGTGGCGGCGGAATGCCGGGCCGTGCGCCACGAACAGCGCGCGCATGTTCGGGTCGTCGTTGTCGTAGCCGTGCTCGCCGAGCGAGACGTGATGCTTCGGTCGGTCGAGAAATTCCTGGGTATCGACCAGCCAGCCATCGTCGGCCAGGCACAGGTAGGGCGGGATGCGCGGATTGCCGCCGTAGTGCAGGCGCGCGGGAATCTCGGATTTCTTCCAGCAACGCATGTGTTCGTGCGGCACCAGCAGCGCGCGCTCCACTTGCGCTTCGCGGCCGGGTTTGGCCGCCAGGCCCGCCAGCACGCCCGCGTTGATCACGTCCACGCTGCCGATATCGACGACCTTGTCGATCACCACGATGCGCTGTTCGCTGGTGGCGGTGATGCCGTGATCGGAAACGACCACGATATTGGCCTGATCGAGCAGGCCGCGCTGGCGCAGGCCGGCGACGAAGCTGCCCAGCGCCTGGTCGACTTCGGCAAGGGCGGCGTTCACCTCGGGCGAATCGGGGCCGTGGTCGTGACCGGCGTGATCGAGCTGCTCGAAATACAAGGTGAGGAAATCCGGGCGCGCACTGGCCGGGAGATCGAGCCACGACAGCGCCTGTTCGACGCGTGCGAGTGGCGCGAGCTTGCCGTCGAAGCGCGACCAGTGTTCGGGATAGACGCCGGAGATGGCGACGTCGGAGCCCGGCCAGAACATCGTTGCCGCATGCTTGCCCTGGCGTTCGGCGCTGACCCACAAGGGCTCGCCACCCCACCACGCAGCATCAGCCGTGGTGTTCGGATCGTTGTAGACGAATTTCTTGCCGTTGTCCGGATCGACGAAACGATTGTTGACGATGCCATGGTGATCCGGATACAGGCCGGTGACGATGCTGTAGTGATTCGGAAAAGTCAGCGTCGGAAACGACGAACGCATCGACTGCGCGTGCACGCCGTCGTCGGCGAGCGCCGCGAGATTCGGCGACAGGCCGCGCGTGATGTAGTCGGCGCGATAACCATCGATCGAAATCAGGATCAGTGGTGCGTAGGCATGCCGCCGTTCGCCGTGCCCGGCGCATGCGGCGAGCAGGACGCATGCAACGAGCAGCAGCGGCGCCAGCAGCAGCGTAATGCATCGTGCGCTTTGCGAGCCCACCCGGCGCAGCTGCCCGGTGCGCCGCTGCGGCAGGCCGCAGCGGGTTGGAGACGAAGCGGCCGGCATTACAAGGTCGGCGCGCTGAACGTGTCGCAGTTCTTGATGTCGCCGCTGTCGAAGCCCGCTTTGAACCAGCGCGCGCGCTGCGCCGACGTGCCGTGCGTGAACGAGTCCGGCACGGCGTAGCCGCGCGAACTCTTCTGCAGCGTGTCGTCGCCGACCTGCGCGGCGGCATTCATTGCTGCTTCGATGTCGCCTGCCTGCAGCCATTGCAATTGCTGCTGCGAGCGGTTACCCCAGACGCCGGCGAAGCAGTCGGCCTGCAATTCCAGGCGCACCGAACTGCCCGTCGCGCCTTCCTGCGGCTGGCCGCCACGCTCGACCTGGCGCATCACGCCGAGCAGGTTCTGCACGTGGTGGCCGACTTCATGCGCAATGACATAGGCGCGCGCGAAATCGCCCTTGGCGTGGAAGCGCGTGTCCATTTCCTTGAAGAAATCCAGGTCCAGATAGACGCGGTGATCGGCCGGGCAATAAAACGGCCCCATCGATTCTTCCGCCGCTCCGCATCCGGATCGCGTGCGGCCATGGAACAGCAGCAGCTTGGGCCGTTCATATTGCTTGCCGCCGGCCTGGAAATAGCTGCCCCAGACGTCTTCGGTACTGGCCAGTATCGTCGCGACGAATTTGTGGTTCGGATCGCTCAGGTCAGCTGCCTTGCCCGGCGCCGGTGCCGCGGTCTGGCTGGAATCCGTGCCGCTGTCGCCATTGAGGAACAGGCTCATGATGATCGGGCGTGTCTGCGGGAATATCAGCGCGACGATGACCACCAGAATGGTGCCGCCGATGCCGAGGTGGAAGCCGCCGAAGCGCATGCCGCCGCCGCCGCCGTAACCACCGCCACCGCTGCCATCGTCCTCAACGACGTTGTCGCTCTGCCGACCCTTCTGCCAATCCATAGATGACCCCCGCCTGCCGTGCGTGAAGAGGCAACACTACTCCGCCAGCCCGCATCGCCGCAAGGCAACGCTTGACGCACCCCGGCCGCGGCCTCAGCATGCGCGGGGGAATCCGAAAAAGCGCATGAAAACCCTTGTCGTTCAATCCTATCGCACACGCGATGTAGCCGCGTGGATCAGCGCATGCCTGCGCTCGGTGCAGGCATGGGCCGGGCAGGCCGGCTATCACTACGAGTTCGTCGACGACCGGCTGTTCGACTACGCGCCAGTGTGGGTACGCGAGCGCTGCCGCGATCAACTCCTGCCGATCACCGACGTGGCGCGCATGCGCCTGTTGCGCGAACGCCTGCAGCAGGGTTGGGACCGGGTCGTGTGGGTGGACGCCGACGTGCTGGTGTTTGCGCCGGAGCGCTTTGTACTCGATGGCGATGCGCCGTACGCGCTATGTCATGAGCTGTGGTTGCGCGTGAATGCCGCCGGCGAAATCGAATCCGAGGAAAAGGTCAACAATGCGGTCATGCTGCTGACCCGGGCCCAGCCGATGCTCGACTTCTGGATCTTCGCCGTGGACGAGATCCTGCGCGCGCATGCGCCGCACGAAGTCGGCCCGCTGACCGCCAGCACGCGCTTCTTCACCGATCTGGCCACGATCATGCCGCTGC
>Ga0105238_10004770_pt1 | contig 13418 bp, 12 predicted proteins | sample KBSC34metaG_FD_81526 | JGI IMG/M metagenome (GOLD analysis project Ga0105238, IMG submission 81526) | Corn rhizosphere microbial communities from Kellogg Biological Station, Michigan, USA - KBS C3-4 metaG | ecosystem: Host-associated > Plants > Roots > Rhizosphere > Soil | place: Michigan, USA... | reverse complement strand
CTCCATAAAGGCGCGATCGACGTTGTCAGCACCCAGGGCAAGGGCACAACCTTTACGGTTAAACTCCCCAAGGCCGACGCTTAAGCGTTTTCTCAGAATGAGTCGTTATGCTTGGGCGAGTAACAGTTAAGAAAGGTCTCTTATGAACGTTATCACCCGGGGGATTCGGAACGCGTTTCGTAATGGCATTCGCACGTTTTCCATCGTCATTATACTCGGCCTTAGCATTGGATTGGCGCTCACCATGGTGGTGGCCCGCCAGGCGGTGCAAGCTAAAATTGATTCGGTGAAGGCGTCGATTGGCAATCAGGTCACGATTTCGCCGGCCGGCGCCCGCGGGTTTGAGGGTGGTGGCAATCCGCTAACCGATACCCAGCTGACGAGCATAACCTCGCTGCCGCACGTAGTGTCGCTGACTGAAACCCTCGGTGATCGGCTGGACTCGACTCAAACCAGCCTGCAGTCTTCAATTACGGCCGGTAGCTTGGGCCGCCGCAATGCTCAGTTTGGCGGTGGTGAAGGGGGAGGTGGTGGCAACTTCGGTGGTGGCTCGGCTTCGGGCGCAACCTTTACGCCTCCGGTGATGGTAATCGGTACCAATAACGTCACGAGCCTATCGGTGCTACCAGGTGGTGGCAGCCTTAAAGTCACCAGCGGCAAGGCCATTGATCCCACTGTCGACGCCAACGTTGCCCTCATCGGCTCCAGCTTGGCGAGCAAGAACAACCTTAAAGCCGGTTCGACATTCCAAGCTTATGGAGCGACGTTTACAGTGGATGGCATTTACGACGCCGGTAACACGTTCTCTAACAGCGGCTTACTGATCCCGCTGAAGACCGAGCAGCGCCTCAGTCAGCAACCAGGCGATGTCACCAGTGCCGTGGCTCAAATCGACTCAATCACCAACGTTAGCGGGGCAGTTACAGCGATTAAGGCCAAGTTGGGCGACGCTGCCGACGTCGTGAGCGCCCAGGATACTTCCAATCAAGCCTTGGCGCCACTCGAAAGCATCTCGACGATCTCGGTGATTAGCGTGATTGGCGCGGTGATCGCCGGCGCCGCTATCATCCTGCTTACCATGCTGATGATCGTGCGGGAGCGTCGACGCGAAATCGGTGTCCTTAAAGCCATCGGCTCCTCCAATATCAAGGTTACCCTTCAATTCATGACCGAGTCGATTACGCTAACCTTACTCGGCGCAGTTGTTGGCCTCGGCTTGGGTGTCATTGGGGGTAATCCGGTTACCAAGCTGCTGGTAACGACTACGTCCTCAACCGGCGGAGGTATGGGTGGCCCCGGAGGTCCTGGTGGAGGTATAGGTCGGGCTGGCGGTGCGCTCCTAAGAGCCGGCGGTGCCGGTATTCGCAATATTAATGCGGTTGTGGGTTGGGACATCATCCTGTATGGCTTAGCCGCTGCCATCGTGATTGCAGTGGTCGGCAGCGCCATCCCGGCGTGGTTTATTGCTAAAGTCCGCCCAGCCGAAGTTATGAGGGCAGAATAATGTTAAAGGTTTCACATGTCATCAAACAGTTTTCATCCGGCGATACCAAAGTCGTGGCGGTTAATGATGTCGGTTTCGATGTTCCAGAGGGCTGCTTTGCTTCAATCGTGGGCAAGAGTGGTAGTGGTAAAAGCACGCTACTGTCTCTGCTCGGCGGCTTGGATAAACCGACGAGTGGCAGTATCGAGGTAGATGCTCAAGACGTGGCAAAAATGCGCGACCATGCCTTAATTCGCTATCGTTGCGAAAAGATCGGTTTCGTTTTTCAGGGCTACAATTTGGTGCCGAACCTCACCGCCACGGAGAATGTAATGTTGCCAATGGAATTTGCCGGTGTGTCGCGCGGAACCCGCACGGCTCGTGCCCAGAAGCTGCTTGAGCAAGTTGGGTTGGAGGGAAACAAGCAGCGCCGCAAGTCCGGCCGTCTCAGCGGCGGCGAGCAGCAACGGGTGGCGATTGCCCGGGCGCTCGCCAACCGTCCCAAAGTTATCCTGGCCGACGAGCCGACCGGCAACCTCGATAGCCAAACCGGCCGGGTAATCTTTGACCTCCTGCACGGCCTGGCCCAATCCGAAAACACGACAATTATTGTCGTTACCCACGATCTGGCGATTGCCGGCAAGACCGACTTAATCTTCCATTTAGAAGACGGCAAGCTCGTTGGTGGACAGAGAGGTACGGTCCGATCGGCGACTAAGCGTCCGGTTGCAGCCCGGCGCTAATTAGGACAAAAAAATAGGGAGGGACTCGATTGCTCGAGCCCTCCCTGTCCCGCGAGGATTTTCCCCGCGGCGCCAAGCCCTTGCGGGCCAGGACTTATTTGGCTTTGTGCGCCGTCAGCAGCAAGGAGTAGGGTGCTGCGTCCTTGTTGCGTGTGGCTTCGGCCACCATGCCTTCGCCGCTGAACTTAGCGACGAACTGCCCCCTCAAGCTTTCGAGACCTTCGGCGTTGAAAGCACCGTTTGTCACCGAGACGCTGAAAGGTGGGAATTTTCCGCTTGGAGAGCTGAAGCTCACAATTCCCGAATAGACGTTGGCGTTGGTAATAACGCCGAACACGCCTTTTTCGCTGCCGGTTTGCCGGTAGAAGGTAGCAGCTTTGACCTTACCCGTTGGGGTTTTAGCCGTCGCCACAACCTTGATCCGACCAACGCCGGCGTCCAGCACCGGTTCAAACGTGAACCAGCCGTAGGCCGTCGTAATGCCGACTTCGCGGAACAGTACTTCTTTGTTCGGTGCCACAATTTTCATGGCAACTTTGTCGCCGGCCTGCATGGCCACTCCGCCGTACTGGTCGGTGCAGTAGAGGTCGACAGTGAACTGGTTAATTCGCTCGAAGCCGTAACAGCCTTCTTGCTGGTTTGTGTCGAAAATGTGCTGCTTAGCAACCCAAGAAGCCAAGGGCGAGCCCTCGACCACAGGTTGGACTTCGGCAGCCATCGCGACGAGTTCACTCTGGCTGATGTTGCCGCCAGCATGCGTGAACACCTTGGCGTCGAACTGGGACAGGAACTGCGGGTTTTCGATCAAGACCTTGGTAAATGCATACCCGGCCTGCTCGTAGCGCAGCAAAGTCAATCCCGGCTCGGCGTAGATGTTGCCGTTGGGCACGCCGACCGTCGGCACATTGTTCTGCTCGTAGTAGATGTCGTAGCCGTAGGCGTGATTGGTGTCGTAACCGGGTTCTTCGATGCCTTGCAACCTAAGCAGCCGCATGACTTCTTTCTCTCCGGCACGCGCCATTCCCTCCTCCCACACGCGATTGGTCAAGATGTGACCGTCGCGGGTGGCGTGGTTCAGCTCGTGAACCAACACCGAAAGTTGCAGGGAGGCCAGGGTGATCTGATGGTTGTATTCGTCATACTCCCCAGCATTCCCAGAACTCGATTTAACGACTTTCACCGTTAGATTTTGCGCTGGAGGTCCGATCACTTCTTTGACCGTTTTCATAACCGGTCCGGTGGAGCTCAGCCAGCTTTCGAGCTGGGATTTTTCCTGCGCTGCCCATTCACCTTCAATTTTGAAGGTGAAGCCCGGCGTTTTGACCGTTTCGGCGGTTGCGGTGGAGTTTTGTTTCGCACTCGCGGGTGCTTCAACGGTCGTGGCGACGGTCGAGTTTTCAGTCACTGAGGCGCTGGCCACTTGGCCACTCACCATCAGGACGAGCAGGGCCATAACCAGGCCCAACCCCACCTTCGACAGGCGAATCATTGGTAGTGAAACCTGGTTGTCAAACACTGCTTCCCCCTAGAGGTAGTGGACATCGGCAATCCGATATGGGGATAATTATACCACTAATGCTTTATCAAGTCAATATAATAGCAACCAAAGGACTCGGGGGAGTCCCTTAGTATCGTCCTTATCTTAGTTTATATACAAACAAACCTGTCTAACGGGAATGTTAGCAGGTCTTGTGGATTTGGTGATGGACGCAATGCTGCACCATGTGGTGATGGTGATGGTGGTGCCGCACCCGGTGCTGACAGGTTTGCCATTGACAGCAATTGTTCCATTGGCAGGGGTTGCAGGTCTGGTGGCACGGGGGCCGAATCGTCCGGAAGCTCACAACCGGACATGGGCGCGGGCGTTGGAACTCAAACGTCCTGCACGGCTGCACATTGTGATTGGCCGTGAGGATCACGGGAAATCGGCCGAAACCAAAACCGTTGCCGTTATGATGGTCACGATCCTGTCGGTTGAACTCGGCCGTACCAACTGCCATCCACGGGTTAAAGTTGTGGATGCTGTTGTTCGACTTCACTGGGAAATTGACGCGCGCGGGGCCGTTAAAGCCATCGTTATTGCCGTTCCACGAGCTACTACCATTCCAGGAGCCGTTTCCGGACCAATTGTTACCCGAATTACCGTTGTTCCACCAACTGCCGCCATTGCGAATATTGATGTTCGTAGACTGCCAGTTAGCGTTGGACGCATTACCAGTTGAAGCGCTTCCGCCCCAGGTATTGCCGCTTACTGTTGCATTGCCGGATTGGGCACTCTGGTGGTTGGAGTTGTTCACGTTCACGTTATTGGTATTGGTTTCGTTGAACGACGAACTGCTCCGGTTTGTGATCTGGTTGTTGGAGTGGGGACCAGTATTGCTAATACTGTTCGAGCCGTTCCATGAACCCGATGACCACCCTGAACCGCCACCCGAATTCGAAACATTTACGTTGGTAGACTGGGAGCTGCTGTTTGATGCGTTGCCGGTGGAAGCGCTGCCACCCCAGGTATTACCCCGGACGCTGGCGTTCCCCGAGCGCGCCGACTGGTAGTTCGAGTTCGAGACGGTAACATTGTTGTTATTGGTTTCGTTAAACGACGACCGACTGGTGTTGGTAATCTGGTTGTTAGAGTGCGGGCCGGTAGTGTCGATGCTGTTGGACGCGTGCGCCAAACCGGCCCCGAGCGAAGCTGCCAGCACACCGCTGGAAAGTAACCGAATGAATAGGTTTTTCATACATTCTCACCTCCTTTCATAAGGGCATTTGCGACCGAAATCGCATATTCTCACTCTATCAATCGGGAGGGGCTCAAACTATTGGCGATATGGAGAAAATACGACCGAGACGAGGGGGCTGGATTGGGCTGAAAAGCTTGCTTTTAAAGCCGTCGCCACAGGTTAATGTTCTTAATACTAAAGCCAAGCTTGCGATACAGCGCTTGAGCCTCACGGTTAAAGTCCCAAACGTTCAGCTCGGCCATCTCGAGTTCGGCTTGCTTAAAGTAGTCCAAAGCCGTCTGCATCATGGCTATACCGACACCTCTGCGGCGCGACTTCGGGTTTATGAACATGGCTTCGATGCTGCCATAACGCCGTACTCGCCAACCCGGCGCATCTTCAGCTGTATGGATGCTAGCGCGCAAAACCCCGATTACCTGCCCGTCCTCCTTGGCGACGTAAATTTGATTTTTAGTCTCCGCGACTAATTCAGCTACGTAGTTGGTGTCTTTTGGCGGCTGGCTGCCGTCAAAAACTTCAGGAACTTTCTCGGCGTGGAGCTGGCTCATGTCATCGAGCAGTTTTGCAGCCGCCGAGAAGTCAGCAACATCTTCATTGGTTAAGCGGCGGATGGTTAGATTTGGGTTTGGAAGCATCATTGCAGTCCTTAATGAACCCATCTTACCAAAATAAAAAGCCCCAGGGCGTTTCCTCGGGCCTATGGTGACAGGCGGACGGGCCGACTTTCGCCCGCCGCCACGGCTTACTACTTACCGATTCGCTCCAGTTCCTTCAGCTTCCCTTCGAGGATTATCATCCGCTGATGGAAGGGCGGCACGGTATTAATTCGATGCTTTTCTACGGGTTTGCGGTTTTCTAGCCGCTGCCTTTCCTCGGGCGGCTCTTTCAATCCCCAGCCTTCGTGGTGAAAAGCGTCGATGGCCGGTTGGTAGTGACCCTGCGCAAGGCAATCCAAGGCCTGCTGATATATCGTTACCTGATCAACCGCTGTCTTGATGCGCTGCTCTTTCTGACGGCATGAGCAGAGTTTGCGCACGAGACGATTGTGCCTGCAGGGCTCGTAGTTTTCCCGTAGTTCCCTCAAGCACTTCTTGCTCTTGGCGAGGTTATATCTGAAGAGTTCTTCCGCATGGTGCACCGTCGCCAGTGCATCTGGTGGGTGTTGCACGGCGTCCATGGCGTCTCCCTTCAAGTAATCGAGATGGTAGGTGCAAGGTTAAGATATTTTACAACAAAATACTTATTAGTACAACGCCAAGAACTAGTAACAACTGATAGAATAACGATATGGCAGCAATCAGCCGACCTAAGCCGTTTCTGGGGCCGATCTTCCAGCCGGATGCAAAACCTGTTATTGCGACGGGCTTTGAGTATCATGCGGCGGAAATTGCGGTTCACGGGGTGAAAACTCATAATGCCATCGATTTTGATGTGCCGCGCGGGACACCTGTACTGGCGCCGGCTGATGGCTATTATCTGGCAACCTATGGTGAAGGGCTGCTGCGTAATGATGACGATACGCCTCGAACCCTGAGTCTGGTGGAGGCTAAACAGGGGAATCCGCGCAATCTGGATTTGTGTCCGCCTGCGGATGGCGGTGAGCGCTGGCCAATCTACTTCGGCAGTATGGTGGTGCAGGGTTGGCATCCGGCGGGTCGTTATACCCAACTTGCTCATCTGGATTGGGTGGAGCCGGCGGTGAAGTATTATCCGCCGGAAGCGCAAGAGAATGGTGACTTGAAGCCAAATCAAGTCTTGCGTGCGCCGGTATCCCAGTTTCGTAGCAAAAGGGTGGCAAGTTGGCTGAAGGCTGGTACGCTTCTGGGCGTTACCGGTATGACCGGGTGTGGATGGGGAAAGCGTTGCTACGATGCTCGCCGCCTCGGTAAGGACGGCCGGCCCGATTTTCGGAATGTCGACTACACCTACTACACCAGTCCCCACCTGCATTTTATGGTCTTTGGGCGGCGCAGCAATGCCAAGGCGCGGACACCGCTGGCGTTTTGGGATCCGTTTGGTATCTATAAAGACATAACCGGCGGATATCCAACAGGCGCGTCGGCGACCTGGGGTAGGCTACCGAAGTCGTTGTGGCTGTAGGTTGCGGTATATCTGGTGGGGTGGGATAATTAGGGTATAGCCATAAGCGCTATATTACCTATGCGAGAAACTGATCACCCTGTAATTTCCAGTCATCGACACCCCGGGTATTTCTACCCGGTGCATATCCGTCAGCGCCTGTATGGGCTGGTGGCAGTACCGCTCCTGGTGTTGGTCCTTGCCTACAGCATTGTGCACCCGGCCCCGGTCAACACCGGCGGCCATATTTCGCTGGGGGTGCTGATTGCGGCCCTGGGAGCCAGTATGACGCGTCTGCTAATTGCCTATGGGTTTTCACTGCTTCTGGCGCTGCCGCTTGCCCTCCTGATAAATACCAATGCGGTGACTGAACGCGTACTCCTACCGCTATTCGATATTTTGCAGTCGGTGCCAGTATTGGCGTTCTTCCCGGTAATAATTATCTTCTTCGTCAACTACCATTTTTTAGAAGGCGCGGCGGTGTTCGTGATTTTCATCAGCATGCTGTGGAGCTTGGTATTTAGCCTGGTGGGTGGGTTGCGGCTGATTCCGGAGGACATTAAATCGGCGACCTACATTTACCATATTCGGCGGCTGGCCTACCTGCGCAAGGTACTGATTCCGGCGGTATTTCCGTATTTTGTCACCGGCTCGCTCCTGGCTTTTGCCGGCGGATGGAACATTCTCATCGTGGCGGAGGTCTTGCATACGTATTTGCCGCACGGGACTTCCAAGGATGACTTATTTGGTATCGGTAGCGTGATGGTACACGCGTCGGCTCAGGGTCACGGCGACTTGTTCCTGGCGGCCATTTTGATCCTGGTGGTGGCCATCGCCTTAATTAATCTATTGGTATGGCAGCGGTTGCTGCGTTACGCCGAGAGGTTTCGTTTTGAGTAAGGTAATCGAGCTGAAAGACGTTGGCAAAACCTATCCAAAGGTGGAGCGGCCATCACTGCAGTCAATCGATTTTTTGGCGGTGCGCGGCGAGTTCATCGTACTGATTGGCCCTTCGGGTTGCGGAAAATCTACGCTTATTAAAATTGTGGCTGGGTTAGAGCAGGCCAGTAAGGGGGTCGTCGAGCGGCCGGAACATGTCGCCATGGTGTTCCAAAGTGGGGCGCTGTTCCCTTGGTTAACAGTATGGGAGAATCTGGAAATCGTACTCAAGGCCCAAGGGTTGCCGCCCGGCCAAATCAAGCGGCGGATTCGTACCAATCTGGATATGGTGGAGCTAAGCTCATTTGCCGGCAAGCACCCGCGGGAACTGTCCGGCGGCCAACGCCAACGAGTGGGAATTGCCCGGGCGCTGGCAGTGGAACCGGAGGTACTGGTTCTCGATGAGCCGTTTGCGGCTCTCGACATCAAGACGACCGAAATGCTGCACCTCGACCTGCTAAAGGTCTGGGAGGCGACCCAGAAAACCGTCGTCATGGTTTCCCATTCGATCGAGGAGGCGGTGACGCTGGCCGACCGCGTGGTGCTGATGAACGCCGGGCGGATTGTCCGCACCTACCATCTGGCTGATATGCCACGCCCGCGTCGGGAGCAAGCCGAGTCCTTCATACATCAGGTCCAGGCGATCCGTCGTGACTTCCTGGGGTTGGGGGACTGATGAAAAAAGCTACCTCAGCCCTACCCTGGTGGCGCACCGGCATCATTTACCAGATTTACGTACGCTCGTTTTATGACAGTAATGGCGACGGCATCGGCGACTTGCCGGGCGTTACCGCCAAGCTGGATTATCTGCAGGAGCTGGGGGTGGATGGTATCTGGTTGTCGCCAGTCACCAAAAGCGCCAATGCGGATTGGGGGTATGATGTCACCGATTATTATAATATCGATCCGGCACTTGGCACGATGGAGGATTTCGACACATTGGTGGCCGAGGCCAAGCGCCGCAAGATCCATGTGTTGATCGACTTCGTGCCCAACCACACCAGCATCAAACATCCCTGGTTTCAGAACGCGCTAACAGGTCGTCATGCCCAATATCGCGACTTTTACATCTGGGCTAATCCCAAAAAGGACGGGCGGCCGCCCTCGAACTGGCGGGCCTACGGTGGCGGCAGTGCTTGGGAATACCACTCGCCCAGCGGCCAGTACTTTCTGCACAACTTCTTTAAGGAACAAGCCGATCTCAACTGGCGCAACCCGGCGGTGCGCGAAGAATTCGATAAAATTATGCGGTTTTGGCTGGACCGCGGGATTAGCGGTTTCCGGCTGGATGTCGTCAACATGCTGATTAAAGACGCCCAGTTTCATGACAACCCCAAGGCCCGCAAGGATGATGGCTTAGAGAACCGGATTTTGGGGCAGCGGGCGGTGTATAACATCAATCAGTCGGGCGTTCACGACATCCTCAAGCGCTGGCGCAAGGTCACTGACGCCTACAAGCCCTCAGCTCTATTGCTCGGCGAAAGTACTCTGGTATACGACATCAAGGAGCTGGCCCAATTTTACGGCGTGCACGACGAGTTGGAGCTGGCGTTGAATTTGCGATTCGTACAATCGCAGTTTAAGGCACCGGTATTGCGCGAAGTGATCGAGGAAACCAACGCTGCAATCCTGGCGCCGGATTGGCCGGTGTGGGCAGGCTCGAACCATGACAACTCGCGGTTTCCCACCCGTTGGGCCATGGGCGACGAGCGTAAGATCCGCTGCGGTCTGATTGTATTATTGGCCTTGCGCGGCACTCCCATTCTTTACTATGGTGATGAGCTGGGAATGATTGACGTGTTTGTGGCACCGTGGCGAATGAAGGACCCGCGGGGTAAGCGCAATTGGCCGGTAGATGGCGGCCGCGACCAATATCGCACGCCAATGCCGTGGCGTAACCACAAAGGAGCCGGCTTTACCCGCCCGGAGGTGCGGCCATGGTTGCCTTACGGCGACCTCAAAATCCGCAGTGTTGAAGTGGAGGCCGCCGCCGCCGATGCTACGTTGCAGTTTACTAAAGACATGATTGCGTTACGCCGCTCCGAGGCCGACCTCACCACTGGCGATTATAAGAGCTTGCCAAGTGCGGCGTCGGTATGGGTATGGCAGCGCGGTGAGGGGACTCGGATTGCCATAAATATGTCCGAATACCACCATGAGGTCAAGCATATGCATGGCCGAATAATGCTGGGTACGATACGGCAGCGAGAGGGGGAGGAGATTGACGGGATATTGCACCTTGACCCCTGGGAAGGCGTTATTATCAGCTAGTTTTCAGAGCAATAAAAGACTTCTAACTACAAGCTTTACAACTATCGATATATCATAGATGATATATTCGATTAGTTTTACAGGAGATTTTTGTGCCCAAAACTGCTACCAAATCCACTCCCAAAACCGCAATAATGCCGGAAGTCGGCCGCATTGGCATGCAAATCAGTGCCTACCGTTCGAAAAAGAACCTCACCCAAGCCGATTTTGCCAAACTGCTTGGGACCAGTCAGAGTGCTGTGGCCCGGATGGAGGCTGGGCAGCAAAACATCAGCGCCAAACTATTGATAAAGATTGGTGACATCCTTAATAAAGAGATCATTGCGCTGACTAATCCGTCGCTAAACTTCCGTATCGAAGGGGGGCGTAAGCTATCCGGTACCGTAATAACCAAGACCTCAAAGAATGCTGCCGTGGTGATGTTATGCGCCGCCCTGCTGAACCGCAGTACGACTACGCTCAAGAACCTGCCGCGCATCGAGGAGGTCTTTCGGGTGATTGAAGTGCTCTTAAGTATTGGGGTAAGCGTGCGCTGGCACGGTAACGACGTAGTGATCACGCCTCCAGCCCGCTTGAAGATGGCGGCGATTGATAGCGAGGCGGCGGTGAAGACCCGTAGCATCATCTTTTTGCTTGGCGTGTTGATTCACCGCCTCCCGGAATTCGAGCTCCCTCACCCCGGCGGCTGCCGGTTAGGCGAGCGCACGGTCCGTCCACATCTCTTCGCGCTGGAAAACTTTGGCGTATCGATCGAATCAAAGACCGAAACCTACAAAGTGCGGGCCAAACGCTTGCAGGAGGCAGAGGTGGTGCTGTATGAGTCCGGTGATACTACTACCGAGAATGCTCTGATGGCGGCGGCCGGGATCGAAGGCGTTTCGGTAATTAAATTTGCCTCGGCCAACTACCAAGTACAAGACTTGTGCGTGTTTTTGCAAGCTTTGGGGGTACGCATTGAGGGTATCGGCACCTCGACGCTGACGGTGTGGGGACGGGCGGTCATTGATACGCCGGTTACCTACAGCATTAGCGAAGACCCGATTGAGTCGATGTTGTTTGTAGCAGCGGCGGTGATGACCAAGTCGCATTTGACGATTAAGCGCTGCCCGATAGATTTCCTGGAAATCGAGCTGCTGAAACTCGAAAAAATGGGTTTTAAGTACGACCGCAGTCCCCGCTATAAAGCTGCCAATGGCCACACTGAATTAGTGGATATTACCACTCACCCCTCGAAGCTGGTCGCTCTGGAGGAAAAGATCCACCCCGATATTTATCCGGGTTTAAATATGGACAACCTGCCCTTTTTCGTACCCATTGCCACCCAGGCCAAGGGGCAGACCTTGATTCATGATTGGCCCTACGAAAATCGCGCTATTTATTATATGGAGCTGACCAAACTGGGCGCCGACTTGATTTTAGCCGATCCGCATCGGGTGTATGTAAATGGCCCGACCAAGCTGCGTCCGGCTGAAATTATTTGTCCGCCGGCGTTGCGACCAGCGGCCATCATCTTAATTGCCATGCTGGCTGCCCCCGGAACGTCAATTCTGCGCAATGTGTATTCGATTAACCGCGGCTATGAGGATCTCTATGCCCGTCTCAACAGCCTGGGCGCTGACATCCAAGTGCTGAAGGAGTTGTAGCTGGTATAATAGCGGGGTTGTGCGCCCGTAGCTCAGCTGGATAGAGCGTTGGTTTCCGGTACCAAAGGTCGGGAGTTCGAATCTCTTCGGGCGCACCATATGCGACCTTCTTTAGTCGATTCTCTCCTTATAAGCCTGCCCTCTGGGCGGACGGCTTACTACGCCAAAAATAGTTCGAGGGTGGCTTTGGTGCCTTGTGATGGGGTTGCTTCAACGGTAATGTCACCAAGTAGATATGACATAATCAATTTGTCCAGGTAGAGGCTAAAACCCATCCCTGCGTGACTGAACACCTCGGCCCCTTCAACTTTGGAAAAAGCTTGAAACAGCGCAAACTTTTTGTCCTCTGGAATGCCCGGACCATGATCAGTAACAGAGATACTCAGGCTATTTTTCGTTTGGCTAGCCGCTATTTCAATGTGGCTTTGAGGCGGGCTGTACTCAATGGCGTTATCTAAGATAGTCTGCATAACCATAGATAGCAGCTCTGGGCTCCGAACCCGAAACGGCAGATCTTGGACAATGTCGATGACCAGGTCTTTGGCCTGCGCCTTGTCACGTAGCGCTTGGATAGCCGGTGCACAGACATCACTCAATCGCGTAGACATGGGAGCTGCGGTACTGGTGGCACCTTTGAGTTGCTGGGCGACAACAAATTTCGCTACAACATCGTGCAACTGCTGCTGTCCTTTGCACACTAGCGTAGTCGCCTGGGAAGGGCTCAGTTGGGTAATGTGGTCATCAAGGCTACCCAAACCCCCACTTAACTCCAGCGCAGTTTTGTCAATCAGTTCATCGCGGCGGTGATTAAATTCAGTTTCTCTCTGGAGAATACGTTTAGTTTCTATTACATCGCGTCGATGCAACGTGAGTCGGCGTATAACCAGATACAGCACAATTACCAAAGAACCAAAGAGCACAACTTGGATAACGAGACTCGCTTGGCCCACACTAAAAGCGCCAGCATGCTGGGCTAAGTAGTCAAAGAGGAAAGCGACAATACCCACAAAGACAATGGGTACGAAAAACAACGGCTGACGCCAAATCGGTTTTGGCTGGAGAATCTGGTTAGTCTCGCTAATTCCGGCTCCGTTATTGACGTCAGCAGCTTGCGCAATAAGGTCATTAACCTTGGTCTGTAGTTCTGTTACATCTGCTTGCAAGGTCGCTAGTAACGATGCCGATTGCCCCTTAGTGCTACCCGCTAGGTCAACTGCGCTGCTAATAATTGTGAGCGGGGTACGTAAATAGTGGGATATAAGATCCGTAAATGTTTTCTTTAACTGCCCACTTTGGCGCTCGCGGGCTAAAATAGCTTGCAAGGTGCGGGAAGCACGGAGCTCGCGGTGGATTTGCAGAGCCATCAATAAGACATCGACGAGCAGGATCAGAAATAGGAAATAGGGCAGACTATGCTTGAGCGCAGGAGGGAGCTGCCGGATAGCGTGCTGGATGCCCCGGGCAACTTTACCGGGTGCTTGAGTAATTTGCTGAAAAAGTGAGAGTGCGTTCGCTGGAG
>Ga0105238_10004768_pt1 | contig 13420 bp, 13 predicted proteins | sample KBSC34metaG_FD_81526 | JGI IMG/M metagenome (GOLD analysis project Ga0105238, IMG submission 81526) | Corn rhizosphere microbial communities from Kellogg Biological Station, Michigan, USA - KBS C3-4 metaG | ecosystem: Host-associated > Plants > Roots > Rhizosphere > Soil | place: Michigan, USA... | reverse complement strand
GCGCTCTCGAGTTTCACTCCCGCATGATGATCTTCTCGATCAACAACGCAAGAACTCGTTTATCCACAGGAATTCCCGATCGATTTCGATCCCTTACGCTTAACTGATCGGCATTGGAACTAGCTCTCGACCTAAAAACTGCGCAGGAGGTCGCTAGAAACCTCAATAACGCATTTCCGGGTACGATGGACCTGTTCATCACGGGCGTCGTCGATGGTCACTACAACGCAGCGTACACTGCAGTCCTTGGTACGAAGGGTGCTGTCTATGAGTGGGTACAGCGGAAGCACCACCGCTGGCGACTCGATGCTGGTCAGATCTGCCGTTACGGCCTCGCGCACGTCCTTGATCCTGGGAAGACCTGGTGGGAAGACACTGAACTTCATGAACGGCTGGTAAAATCCGTCGTCTTTCATAAAGGCGGTGCGCTCAACGTGCTGGTCTGTGAAGACCTAGCCCGAATTGATCCTGCCCAAATCTTCCTCAGATCGCTGGGCCCGAACCTAATTGTCGCGTTGCTGCTCGATGGGCCGCAGCTGGAATACCGATGGCCGGGGCAGTGCGCGACTGTACTCGCCGACGATCCTGGATCGTCAGTTCTTACCCTAACCTCACTTGGGATGCTCAGGAGAGTAGACGCAAGCGATCGAGAGAGCGGTATTAAGAAACCGTCCGATCCGATGGAATGGAACATAGCTCTCTGGAAAGAGGCGGGAAAGCGAGCGCGTCCTGTTCGCCTACGTAGTGGCGCACATGGCCTGCTTCTGACTCTTAGTTTTTCACACGAAGAGCAGAAGACCCTCGACCGCCGTTCCGACCATGGGACGACTCTAAGAGTCTCCTTTGCACAGTCGCGGCAGGTTATTCACCCAAACCCGCCGGACTGGGTAGGATGGGGATAATCCGCCAGTCCTGCCTAAAAAGTTGCCATTCTTGGCCTGTCCGCATTCGCTCCCAGCCACCTTGTGAACCCGTCGCCGGCCAGCGATGGTAGAGCGATACGGGGCCCATATTCAGTGCAAGCCAAAGCGATAAACATGGCGGGACCGGGGAACGATCGCACGCCAGCGTAAGCGAATCGGCGGTGATGTGTCTGATATTCTGCGCCCATGGCTTCGCCCAAAAGGGATGACCTGACGGAGATTCAACGGAAGGCGCTGGACGCGATCGTGAGTTATCACATTTCTCACGGAGCCGGCGGAACCCCCGTCGGGCACGTCGTGCTCCAAGGGCCTCCGCAGAAGGCCCGTGACTATGAGGCTGCGGCCACGTGGCTCGTTCGGTCGGGCTTCGTCGAAGCGACCGGCATCGCCCCCGGACAGACCCTCCACCCGTTGTGGTTGGGTCTAATGTTGTCGTCGGTAGCGCGGGCCGTTGAAGATGTTGCGGACAGGTTGCTGATCTTCTTCAAGGGCCGAATCAATATGGAGGGGATCGATTTCAAGAAGTACTCTCTCGACCAAGTCGTAGCGGAGCGGGTCATTGATTCACGCGAGCGGATATTTTTCCTGCACGCAATTGTCACTGCTTTCAGTCTCGCCAGCGATTCGAGCGTCAGTGCTGGTCCACCTCCGGATGCGACATGGTACGTGCCTCGTGATATCGTGTCGTTTCGTGGCTTCTCGGGCATGCGGGATCTACAAATACGCATTCAGCTGCCGCCAATCGCTCGTCATGTTGCGACCTTCCATCAGGCCCCTAAAGATGACCCGATGCCAACAGTGAAGAATCCTCGCGACGTGTTCGTAGTCCACGGTCGTGACGAGGCAATACGGCACGGCATGTTCAGTTTCCTAAGGGCCCTGGGTCTCAATCCGATGGAATTCGAGGAAGTGCGGAGTCGCACCAACAAAACGTCGCCATATATCGGTGAGATTCTGAATGTGGCCTTCAAAGAGGCACAGGCCGTTGTCGTCATCTTATCCGGCGACGACGAAGCTCTGCTCCGAGCGAGCCTGCGCAAGCCGAGCGAACCCCGTTACGAGACTGAGTTGACGCCGCAGGCGCGTCCGAACGTGTTGTTCGAGGCGGGGATGGCGATTGGACGCGACGAGGCTCATACGATTTTGGTGGAGGTTGGGAACAACTTGCGACCGCTCAGCGACATCGCGGGCCGCCACACAGTTCGGATGACGTCCGGATTACCGGATGAACGGAGCAAGATCGCGGACCGCCTGCGTACTGCGGGGTGCGCCGTCGAGACCGAAGGAAAAACCGACTGGTTGATGTTGCCGTACTTCGAAAAGGTCTTTGGGCCATGACATGCTCGCAGCGCCGGCACTGGAACGGGCTTGGACTCGAACCAGAGCTGCCATTAACGAAGATCGGTCCTCAAAGTCCCAGGTAGTCGTGACGGCGATACCGCTCAGAGTCCGCGCTAACGGCGAACTCGTGCTCGAAGCTGGCACCGTCCATGCGCTCAGTAGAGGCGATGGCCGAATAGTACTGATCAAGTCACCCAAGATGACGCTCTTTCATCAGGTGATGGCCTATCTTCGCGGCAAGAGAGATCCCCCCGGGCGGCGCCCGCGCCTGACGCTCGGAAGGGAAGGGGTGGCGGCAGCTGCGGTTGTGCTGCGGTGGGGCTCATACCTGTCGGTACTGTTCGATCGCGATAAGCCAATATGGAAGGCCGGCCGCCTGAACGAAACAAGCCGCATAAGCGACGGAGAGATGGCGCGAATCAGCATCGAGTCCTCCGCCGCGCTCGCGGAGTGGATCGATCTGCGGCGGTCCGATGATGCCGCCCACCTATACGCTCGTATGGTCGATCGGGCCATCGCGTACCTTGCGATGCCGCAAAGGACCGTCTCTGTGCGGTCGGGAGGGTTCATGGCCCTGACGGATGCTGGGTTGGGCCTACATCTGGTCGACGCTCTCGGTTCCGAGCACGTCGAGCCCGCCCGCAGAGAGGCAGGCCGGCATGCGAGCCGGGTATTCGCAAATGCGCTCATTAACACGGCTTGGCGAAACGGACCGATCGAGGGCGTCCATGCCGGTGTCGGTCGCGGCTATTCGCTCGTCCACCGTCGCGTGACCTGGAAGGAGGAGCGCTCGCTCATGCGCGCAGCCAGCGAAGGGCTGGGCCTCGGTATGGCCACCTGCGATCGTCTGGAAGGGGAACAACCTCGTCGATCGTGGCCAGAGCAGGTCCTGCCGTTTGGCTTGATGCCGTTCGTGGCGCCAACCGGGTGGACGCTGACCGAATCCTCACGTGAAATCCGGCTGGAGGTTGAAGAACATGGGGCATAGGGCGGAGATCGAAGGCGGTCGGCACAGCGTCGCATCACCGACGGCCGCCAGCGCCCATTGCGCAGACGCGGAGCCGCAGCATCGGGCATGGGAGTAACATCGAGAGATGGCCGAACTACCTCCGACGGACCACCTGCGGGCGCTCGTAACGGAGCTGCAAGAAGACCTGGCGAAACAGAGTAAGACGGTCTTCGAGTTCCACAAGATCAGGTTGGCGATGGAGGAGATCCCCCTGGCCATGGTCGAGCGAATCACACGTAATCAGGACGGTCTCAAAGACTGGCTGAGTACCAAGCAGCTCGTCCTGCCGATGCTGGTCAAGATGGTCACGCGGGTCAGCGCCAACACCTGGGACACAATCCTCTTCCTCTGCAGCGACAACATGAATCACGGGCGCAAGATCGAGTTTCTCGCCTCGATCCCTCCACTGGCGCGGACGCTGGCAGACACTCTCTTTACCTTGATCTACATCTTCGACGATCCCGAGGAACGCTCCCGACGCTTCGCGGTGTCGGGCTGGGGCAAGGCGATGATTCATTGGAACCGCATGAACGTCACCCACGGAACGGATCCGCGCTGGCAGACGTGGCTACGGGGATTCCGGGCATCCGCAGAATCGACGCTGGACTTTGCACCCGCCACCGAAGCGGAGAAGGCTGACCTTGAGACAGCCGCCCGCTGGCCAAACCCGGGCCGGATGACCAGGAGCTGCCGCGACGCGACAAGGAAGTCCTTTCTGGAGGTCCTTCAGACGTGGGTATACGCAGAGCTGTCGGAGGATAGCCACCTCTCGTATCCCGGATTGGTGAGACGCAGCGCCATCCTTCAAAAGCCGATGGCAGAGATCGCATCGCCGGACCCGCAGAAATATCGAACGATCGTCTTTCTCTCGGCCCTGACCGTCTACACGGCCGTACTCTCCGAGATCGCCTGCCAGCTGTCGCTGGACCACGAAAAGGGCCGCCTACGCGAGGTCTGGATGATGATCACTGCCAATCCGGACTGGTACCAGGCGGTCGCACTGCACGACGCAAGGTACAAGACCCTCATCGGGTAGGAGCGCGGGTTGCGCCTCAGCCGGCATCTGGTGGCCGCGGACAGGCTTGATCCATCGCGGGGGGCAAGGAATCGTACAGACGCTGGAGCAGAACGCGGTAAGAACCGCTGTACAGTTTTCCGTCCTTGATCAGGGTGATGAAGCCGAGATCGTGCCGCCCCTTCCGCGGAAAGTCGCTGGTGTCCGCTGGGATGCTGATCATGCCGAGGTACTCGCCCAAGACGCCGCCATAGAGGTTCAGGGTCCCTTTCCCGAGGAAGAAGACTAGCAGGGTCGCCTGGAGGGCTTTGCAGGTGCTTTCCTGCACCATGAACTCCTCGGCCGAATTCGCGTCAGGGATGTCACTGTGATACCACATGAAACTCTTAGCCCGCAGCGAAGCTAGCTCGGGCTCCGTGAGCTTGTGGAGGGACCGGCGCATCAGCAATCGAGCGTGTTGATGTTCGACGGCGCGCCGGAAGATATCGCCGTATATCCGATACCCCGCTGAGAGAAAGGTCTTGGCCAGAAAGCGCAGCCGGGTGTCGAGTGTGATCTTGAACGTCGCCTCGAACTTCACTGGATCGTGGTCGCGGTACCGCCGTGCGATCGGGTCGTACAGTTCCATCCGCGTTCCCCAGCTCACCTGGAGCGGCTTTCCAGTCTCCACCTCGCGGGCGTTCTTGATCCGAAACTCGGGTGGCCGACCGCTGTGGCCGCGGGCGTCGTGCATTACCCGTGCGCGAGAGATGTGGAATTCGTTTGCCAGAGCGCCGTCGACTGTCGACCCGAGATCTGAATTGCTCGCGGCATCCACAGGTAGGGCGAAGCCGTCGTGGCCGCCCAGCGACAACGGGATAATGTGCTCCCTCGTCGCGCGTGCCGTAGGAATCTCGGTATTGCTGTATGGGCACCAGATCAGCGGTGCTTCCCCGGGCTCGTTCGGATGGTCGGCCACAGCAGGATCCTAGCGCTCGAAGAGGAGCGCAACCGCCATTTCCAGTACCAGTGTGGGCTCTGCGCGTTCGCGGCATCAGTCTGCCGCCGACCGCCCGGGTCCTTCTAGCCACGTCCTGGCCATTTTCAACCGGACGCGGGAGGTGCAGACCGCTCCCAAGCGACCCGAACCGGACTGTCGGCAGAACATCCAGATCCGCGCGATCCTTGTGCAAACCGGTGCGCCTGTTAGGGTTCTGCGTCTCCAGGCGATCGGGTTCGACTCCCGGCGCCTCCATAAACAATTACGCCTAGTTACGCATCATTTTCGATCCCGTGCCCTCCTTGTGTCCCAACGTGGGCGCGATCGAAGAGCGAAACGGTGTCCTTTCTAACGTCGGGCAGGAGGTGCGAGTAGCGCATGGTGCCCGGGGGAGGGGACACTGGAACTTGCCGAGAGGTCCGCGCTCTTGCGGCCCGGTCGCGGCGGCGGGCGCCTCTTGCGGAGGGATGCTGGCTCCGGCGGATCGGGCCAGACTTGCAGGCGCATAGATCAGGCGGATGCCCCGAGCATTTCCGCCGCCTCCCTGACTCCGATCACCTCGGTGTTCGCCGTCGCCGGGTACCGCTCCGTGCCGGAGTAGACCAGAAACCGGCGATCAGGCTTGATGTCCTCGCAGGCCTGATGAAAGCCCTTCTCGGGACGCGGAGTGAGGCCGCGCTTGATCTCGATGGCCCACCTCCCGTCTTTGGGCAGGTCGAGAACGAGGTCGATCTCTGCTCCTCCAGCCGATCGGTAGAAGCTCGCGTCGGTGCGGGCAGGGGCAGCAGCGAGCAGGTTCTCGATAACAAATCCCTCCCAGCTCGCGCCGACGACGGGATGGCCGGCGAGCTCGTTGTGATCTTCGATTCCCAGCAAGGCGTGTGTGAGCCCGCTGTCGCGCACGTAGACCTTGGGCGACTTCACGAGCCGCTTGCCGGCATTCGCGTGGAACGGCTGCAGCCGCCGCACCAGCAGAAGATCCACGAGCAGGTCGATGTAGCGGGTGACGGTGGGCGAGCTGACGGACAGGCCTGCGGCCAATCGCGACGCGTTCAGCATGGTGCCTTGGCTGTGAGCGAGCATCGTCCAGAGCCGGCCGAGCGTTTCGGCGGGGAGGCGTGGCCCGAACTGCGGGACGTCGCGTTCGAGATAGGTGCGGATGAAGTCCTTCCGGAGGGCGAGACTCTCTGCGTCTGAACGGGCGAGGAAACTGTCCGGGAACCCGCCCCGCAGCCAGAGGGCCGCACGGTCGGCCTCCGTTGCACCGGCCTCGAGCACGTCGAGCGGCCCCATGTCGATATAGGCGATGCGGCCGGCGAGGGTCTCTCCGGACTGGCGAAGCAGGTCGATCGCAGCGGAGCCGAGGACGAGAAACCGTCCGTGCCGGTGTCCGCTCCGGCGGCCTTCGTCGATGAGGCCGCGCAGGGTCATGAACAGCTCGGGGACCCTGTGAATCTCGTCGAGGATGACCAGCCGGTTTTCGTAGTTGCGAAGGAAGAGGGAAGGCTCGGCGAGCTTGGCGCGATCCTCGGGCGCTTCGAGATCCAGGTACAGCGCTCCCATCGCTTCGCCCAGTGTGCGGGCGAGCGTCGTCTTCCCCACCTGCCGGGGACCAATCAACCCCACGGCGGCTTGGCGATCCAAGGCGTCCCGGACCGAGGCCATAGCGCGTCGCGCAATCATCCGAGTAAAATTAATGTCTGATGTTAAATTTGCAAGGACCAGCCGCCCCGCCGCAACAGCCGCTCCCGAGCGCCCGAACCGGCTGTCGGCATCTAAGGCCGCGCAAGTGTTGTGTAAACATGTGCGCTCGTTGATGTTTTCGGTCTCCGAGCCGTCGAGTTCGACCTCGCCCGCGCCTCTACCGGCAGTTCGTTCACAACCCCAGCTCGCCGGCGAGCACCTTTGCCGCGAAGCGGTCGCGCGCGTTCTCGGCGGCGACCATGTTCCGAACGCGCCCCTTCACCTCGGCGCTGCTGCCGAGGCGGTCAGCGGCGGAAAGCGTTGCCCGATACGCGTCCCACACGTCGACGCTGGTGATCTCGTAACCGTAGCCCATTACCAGCCACTGCAGCGCGAGCATTCCAGCGCCGACGGCGAAGGCGGGCTCCGTGACGGCGTGGTCGCGGGCGGCCGTGGACAACGTCTTCGGATCGCAAGGCGTCCGGCCTGCCAGTAGCAGCGCCTCCTCGTATAGACCCGCGTCCTTCGCTGCCGCGAACCACTTGCCCTCGTCTCCTGGTGTGGTCTTCACGAGGTCGGCCAGGACCTCGCGGGCGGCCTTGTGGGGGTACTTCTTCGAGACCCCGCGGAACGTGGCCAGGTACGTGCCGCCGCGGTTTGCACGAATGCCGTAGCGGGCGTAGGCGTCGTCGATCAGCCCCGACGAGAGCAAAATCTCCTCACACACCGAGTCGATGTCGTGGTCGCTCGCCCACGGGCTTCGGAGCGACTCCGCGTACCGGATGGCCTCTTCCTTCTGGCTTTTCGCGGCCAGCGCGCGTCCGCCCACATCGACGCGATCACCTTCGATCCGCACAGCTCGCCCCAGTAATCGGCCAGCCGCTCGATATACGGGATCTCGTCGGCCTGGTGCGCTTCGAACAGGCGGTCGAGCCAGGGAGGCTCGCTTCTGCTCTTCTGCCGGCGCGCTCGCGATGATCGGCACCAGCTCGGCGATGGCGTGGCCCACGGCACCCGCTGATCTTGTCGCTACCGTTTGTCGAGTTCGACTCCCGGCGCCTCCAGTGGGAGACTGCGCGCGATGACGACGGGCCTCGAAGACCTGCTGCCGCCGGAGTTGGCGTGGATGCGCCCGTTTCCGATGGACGGGGCACTCCTGCTATTCGATCGCGAGTCAGGAACGAACGTGCTCTGCGATGGTCCGGAGACTGCTCACCTTCGTCAGCACGCGCCGCGGGTCGTGCAGTTCGGGATCACGAACAACTGCAATCTCGCCTGCTTGTTTTGCTCTCGCGATCTCGAAGCCGCCAGTGCTTGGACCCTCGATGACGCTTTCCAGGTCCTCGCGAATCTGTCCCAGGCCGGAGTGCTCGAAGTGGCCTTTGGCGGTGGCGAGCCCTGGGCGTTCCCCGGCTTCGCCGACCTTGTTCGCCGTCTCCATGACGAAACGCAGCTGGCGGTCAACTTCACTACGAACGGCGTTGCGTTGACCCGGGCGCGCCTTGACACCATTCGTGGCTGTTACGGCCAACTGCGGCTGTCCCTCTATGACGACAACGATTGGGAGAGACGCGTCGCGATGCTCGTCGAGGCAGGCGCTCGTTTTGGGGTCAACTATCTCGTCACGCCGGGTCGACTACGGGACCTGGAGACCGTCGTTCTGCGCCTGGCCGCACTTGGGTGCAGCGATGTGCTGCTGCTCAGCTACAACGGCTCTGACCATGCGCTGCATCTTGACGCCGTCAGCATTCCAGAGCTGGACCGTCGAGCGCGCGCCCTCGCACGCGTGCTGCGCGGAAGGATGACCCTCAAGCTCGACGTATGCTGGGGTCGGCGCCTGGAAGGGGTGCCGCGGCTTTTCGATCGTGAGGACTGTGGTGCTGGGAGAGATTTCATCGTTCTCACGAGTGATCGGCAAGTCATGCCTTGCAGCTTTCACGACGTGAGGATTCCCATCCGAACCGCTGCGGACGTTCTGGATGTCTGGTTGCAGCGACGTGCCGCTCTTGCCTCGGCCTCGCGAATCCCAGGCTGTGCGCGCGCACCAGGCTACGGTCTGAGTCGACTGCAGGTGGTCGCATGAGACTTCGCATCTGGAACGCCTACGCAAGCAACAACAGCGGCAGCTACACGATCGTCGGGCGGTTCGACTCGGACGAGGCGGCGGCGAAAGTGGCCACCGAGCTACTCGCGCTCGTCAAAGCGCAAAGTGCATGGACGGCACAGCAGGCAGACAAGCCAACACCCCTGGTGACATTTGCGCGGGACAACGGTCTGTCCTCCTACGAGGGAATGGGGGCCGGGGATGACTGGCCCGAATACACGCAGCAAGAACACCCGGATGTCTGGACCGTCGGTTCGCAGATCTTCTTGTACAGCGACTACCAGGTGTCGATGCCTCGCATTTTCGGCGAGCTCATCTACACGCGTGGTGGTCGCGTTGAATACGAGGTGGATCACGCCCATCACCCCATGGCGGCGTTCTTCGAGATCTACTGGCCGTGGCAAGGGAAGACGAAGGAGAAGGTTGCAGCCGGTGTCGAAACGATCCTACTCGCGCTGCACGAGGACACGCGCTTCTTCGAGAATCAGCGGGAAGGTGCGCCCTATCATGTGTGGCGAGCCGGCACGGAGTGGATGGAGCCAGACCTCCGGATCGGTGCAATCTTCGCCGACCTCATCAAGGGGTTCGTAGCCGTCGACACAGCCGCTCGGGCGGCAGGCGCCCACGTCAACGTCCGGGTGCACGAGAGCTTTTCTTCGAGAGGTGACGACTTCTCCTTCTTGCGGCCTAGCGAGCCAGCGATCGATCATCTCGTCAAAGGCCCGACCCAATAGCTGGGCGTCGCCTCTGGCGGGCGATCGCGAGGTCGCGGACGACGGTAGGAAGATCGATGAATGCGATTGAGTATGGAAGGTCGTCGACCGCATCTCGGCCGACCCGAGAACCGAGTTCTCGCATCGAGGGCTTCTCGCCCTGTAACGTCAAGTACATGCGTGGCTTCGCCGTGGTGTGGCCTGACGAGAACTTCGTGCAAGGGGTGCTTGCACAATTGCCCTGGTCCACGCACCGCGCGATGCAGGCGGCTGGAGCGCGATCGTCGACGACAACTGGACGCGACGATGATTACGTGTGGGGAAGGCTGATTCGTCTCGAAGAGGTCGTTGCCGGTGATGTCCTGCAGTTCAGGAACTTCGTGGTGACCACCAAGGTCGACCGGGTGGTCCGCTTTCCGGATGGCCGCATCCGGTCGGAAACGGTGGGAGACGGTCGCTCGACGGCCACATCATTCCGCAATCGTGCATCATGTGGATGGCGGTGGGGAGTTTCGCGTCTACGAGCAGCACGTGAAGCCATCTGGAAATCGCGTCCAGGATCACGTCGTATCGACGCGGAACATGGCGGCGACGCGGAAGACGACGCATGAAATGGTCGACGCCGGTGGCGGACACCTGTCCACGGCGACGGTGGAGACGACGACGACGGTCACCGTCTCCGGAACCGTCTGGGCCTACCAACCAGAGCCTCAGTAGGGACCGATCGCTACCTGGGCTGTCTCGTTCGCGATCTTCGATTCCCGTGCTCTTACCGGCGCCGGCGGAACCAGCGCAGGCCGAACACCGACAGACCGAACAGCATTCCGATGACGGACGCGGGACCGGAACCACTCACGGAGCAGCCGCCGCTGGAGTTGGAGCTGGGGCCGGAGGTCGAACCTCCGGAACCCGCGGGGACGGTCGTGCCTCCGGAGGCGCCGGTTGTGCCGCCGCTCGCCGAGGCACCGCCGCTGGCGGAAGAGCCACCCGTGGCCGAGGCTCCGCCGCTGGCGGAAGAGCCACCGGTGGCCGTGGCACCTCCGCTGCCGCCGTTGGTGCCGCCCGAGCCGCTGGCGGGGGGAGTGGTGAAGGAGCAGTAGACGCCGACGCAGGTGGCGCCCATGCCCAGGCACTTGCAGTCGCTGTCCGTGGTGCACCAGCCGTCCGAGCCTTTGGGGGCACCGCCGGCGGGCTGGCAGGTCAGACCCTTCGTATAGTCGCAGACCTGGCCGCCGCAGGCGGGGTCGGGACAATCGATGTCGTTGACGCAGGAGGTGGCCTTGGCCGGGGAGGAGACCATCACGATCGAGAGAACTCCCGCGATCGCCAGGCACTTCAAAGCAGTTGCCGTCTTCATGAGTTCCTCGCCATTGGGGTCGTTGAAGAGCGCGAACGATCAGCCTCTTTTCTGATCGGAACGCAGTCGGAAGATAGCGCGATTTCGCGATGGGGAACGGAGATCTCCGTCGTGGCCGGCTAACCTTTCTTGATGATCCCGGTCACTCTCTGCAGCTGGCCCGGCCATTGCTGACGATTGCCCCATGCAAAACAAAGCGCCTGGTCGGAGGTTGGTCGAGTGTCCTGGCAGCGCGGGCCTGGTGCGCGCCGCCGTGGTGCTTTTTGCCATCGGGTGCGGAAGCGCCTCGTCGAGTGGTACGGGAAGCGGCGGCTCGAGTGGGACAGGCGGTGGCGGAGGGGAAGTCAGTACCGGCGGTGGCGGAAGCGGCGCCACGGGGGGAAACACCGGCTCCGGAGGAGTCTCGACGGGCGGCCAGGTGGGCTCTGGCTCCGGAGGGGCCGCGACGGGCGGACAGGCAGGTTTCGGCTCCGGGGGCGCCTCGACGGGCGGTCAGGCAGGCCCCGGCTCAGGGGGCAGTGGCGGTGCCCCGTGTCTCCAACCGCAAACTGTGTGCTGCTGGGGGATCGTCGACCACGATCCGGTAGCCGACCCTGCCACTTGCTCCAGCAACGGGACCTGGGTCTGCCCATCCAACAAGATTCAGGAGCCGTCCATCTCCTCGTGCCTCGTTCGCGGGAGTGGAGGCAACTACGGCAGTGGCGGGTTCGTGGGCTCCGGCGGGGCCGGTGGCCAGGCAGGCGGGGCCGGTGGTCACTCAGGCGGGGCCGGCGGCCAAGCAGGCGGGACCGGTGGGCTCCCTGGCCGCGGCGGTAGCTGCGGTTCGGGGAACGGCGGGCAGGGCGGCCATCAGTGCTAGGGTCTGCCCTCTCGACGCCCCGACGCTGCGCCGCCGGGAGCGACATTCCTGTCTCGATCGCGTCGCGAGGCCGTCCAGGTTCACACCGCGATCGAGAGGCCGGTAGAGGAAGCGTCCTCTACCGGCCAACCCAGCTTTGCCTTCCTAGCCTCATCGCCCCCGGCAACCGCCGGTCGATCCGTTCGGTCAGGGACTGGCCGGCGGCATGAGCACGGTGTCGATGACGTGGATGACACCGTTCGACGCGAGGACGTCGGTCATGGTCACCGTGGCGTCGTTGATCTTCACGGTCGAGCCCGAGACGGTGATCGTGACGTCCGAGCCCTGCAGTGTGGTGGCCTTGGTCAGCTTCACGACGTCCGCGGCGAGGACCTTGCCAGCGACGACGTGGTACTCGAGGAGGGCCTGTAGCGTGGCCTTGTTCTCGGGCTTGAGGAGCGTGTCGAGCGTGCCGGCCGGTAACTTCGCGAAGGCGGCATCGGTGGGCGCGAACACGGTGAATGGGCCGGTGCCCTTGAGCGTCGTGACCAGGTCCGCGGCCTGGAGGGCGGCGGCGAGCTTCGTGAAGCTGCCAGCCGCGACGGCGGTGTCCACGATGTCTTTCAAGGCCGGGGCGGGCGGCATGAGGACGGTGTCGATGATGTGAATGACGCCATTCGAAGCGAGGACGTCGGTCATGGTCACGGTGGCGTCGTTGATCTTCCCGGTCGAGCCCGAGACGGTGATCGTGACGTCCGAGCCCTGCAGCGTGGTGGCCTTGGTCAGCTTCACGACGTCCGCGGCGAGGACCTTGCCAGCGACGACGTGATACTCGAGGAGGGCCTGCAGCGTGGCCTTGTTCTCGGGCGCTAGGAGCGTGTCGAGCGTGCCGGCCGGCAACTTCGCGAAGGCGGCGTCGGTTGGCGCGAACACGGTGAATGGGCCAGTGCCTTTCAGCGTGGTGACCAGGTCCGCGGCCTGGAGGGCGGCGGCAAGCTTCGTGAAGCTGCCAGCCGCGACGGCGGTGTCGACGATGTCCTTGAGTCCGGCCGAGCCACCCGAGCCACTCGCTCCGCCCGTGGATGTCCCCCCGGAGCCGGTGCCCGCGGAGGTACCGCCCGAGCCGGTCATCCCGGTGCTGCGACCGCCGGTGCCCGAGCTGTCGCTGCTCGAACTGCATCCTGCCGCCCCGGCCAGCAGGGTCGTTGCTCCCAACATGGCTGTCCACACAGCCGCTCTCGCAATCGAAGCTCGTCTTTCCATGACGTATGCCTTTCCGTTCTGACGTTCTTGTGCGCCGTCCGCCGAACACGTGGCGTTCGGGTCGATGAACGCAGCAGGCGTTCCGCCGGTTACAGCGCAAGTTCGAACGCGATCGGCATCCGTCTCCGCGCCTCGCTCACACGTCGTCGAGCCGAGCGACACACGGTCCGATCGAAACCGAGAAGGGTTCACCCG
>Ga0105238_10004765_pt1 | contig 13423 bp, 8 predicted proteins | sample KBSC34metaG_FD_81526 | JGI IMG/M metagenome (GOLD analysis project Ga0105238, IMG submission 81526) | Corn rhizosphere microbial communities from Kellogg Biological Station, Michigan, USA - KBS C3-4 metaG | ecosystem: Host-associated > Plants > Roots > Rhizosphere > Soil | place: Michigan, USA... | reverse complement strand
CCTTCGATCCGCCGACCAGCGGATAGCTGTACGCGCCGCGCGCGAAGGGATCGTCTTCCCAGTTGTGCGTCCAGGAATCGACGAGCAGACGCGCGAGCTGCCGGCGCGGGATGCCGAATGCTCGTGCGGCGGCGGAGAGCACGCATTCTAGGCGTTCGTCGGCGCTCAGCAGCGCGAGCGCGGCACCGCGTCTGCCGCCCGCCCACGCGACGAGCATGGGCGCGCGCAGCGGCGCGAGCGTCCACCACACCGGCACATCCGGATCGGAACCCTGCAAAAAGGTGAGATTCGCGAGCTTGCCCTTCCTCCAGAACTCCTCTCGGAAGAGCAGCACCATGCGCGTGACCGGCCCGGTGGTCACCCGCGAGAGCGCGTCCTCGTGCTTCGAGATCGCCGGATGGATCCGCACCGCGCCCACATCGCCCGGGCGCGCCTGCAGTACGCCGATCGGAAGCGTCAGGATCGCCGCTTTCGCTGTGAAGCTGCCCTTGGATGTCTCGAGGTGCACCGCTCCGGGCTCCCACTCGATGCTGCGCACGACGGTGCGCAGTCGAACCGAATCGAACGGCTTGCGCGAGAGCCAGCCGGGCACGTGATCGTAGCCGTCGAGCACGCGCCCGATGCGCTGCTCGTTCACATCGCCGTGCGGACTGCCGCCCTTCGCGAGCGCGCGCTCGCTGATACGCAGCGCGTCGGCCGCGTGAAATCCCTCGACGAACTCGCGCGCGAGCGCGCGGTCGCGCGCGAGTCTGCGTCCGCCCGGCGCGGTGGCGAGAAACTCGTGGAAGGAGCGATCCGGATTGCGGCTCGCACTCATGCGCCCCAAGACGTTCTCGAGACGCTGCCAGAAATCCCGCGAGGAAACGAGCCGGTTGTTCCGACGCTCCCATCGCTCGCCGCAGACGTCCACTGCGAGCAGTCCCGCCTCGCGGACGATCGACATCACCTCCGGCGCGCTCCCGTGCACGAACTCGGCGCCGAGCTCGATGGGTGCGGGGGCGCGCGGGTCGCGATGCGTGAGCACGCGGCCACCGATGCGATCACGCGCCTCGAGCACCTCCGCGCGCCCGCCGCGCTCGCGAAGCGCGCGCGCGGCAGCGAGTCCCGCGACGCCGGCGCCCACGATGATGACGTCCGTCCTGTGAGTCGTGCCCAACTGACCTCCGGGTGCCACCGGCGGGAACGCCGTGAAGCGTGCTCGATGGCTCGCAATATAGGGCGGACGTGCGCGAAGCAGGGAACTGCTCGCCCGGCTGGCGGCTTAGCTTTCAGCCCTCGGCAATTCCTCCTCTCGACCAGGAATTCGACTCATGCGTACGATCGCAGTCGTCGTCGGCAGCGCAAGCGCGATCTCGATCAATCGGCGACTCGCGAATGCGCTCGAGCAGCTCGGCGCCGATCGATTCACCTTCGTGCGGGTGCAGATCGACGACCTCCCGATCTTCAACGTCGACATCTCGAAGGATCCGCCGGCATCGGTGGTGCGGATGAAGGGCGAGATCGCGTCCGCCGACGGAGTGATCATCGTGACACCGGAGCACAATCGCTCGGTTCCAGCGGTGCTGAAGAACGCGATCGACTGGGGCTCGCGACCGGCAGGCCAGAGCTGCTGGATCGGCAAGCCGGCCGGCATCCTTGGCGCGTCGACGGGTCAGACGGGAACGGCGGCGGCGCAACAGCATCTGCGCAACATTCTCTCGCCGCAGCAGATGGTCATCATGGGGCAGCCAGAGCTGTACCTGCACTGGAAAGAGGGAATGGTCGACGGAGAGGGGCTGATCCTGGATGAGGCGGTGAAGAAGCGCGCGGAGGCGTTTCTGGAGCGCTTCGCGGCGTGGATGGAGCGCGTGGGGTGCGGCGCGCACCTTGAGATGCGAGGCCGCCGGATCGAGATTTGAGTGTCGCCGCGAGGGGTGCGTCAGTGCGGCGGCGAGACCCGATAGCTCAGCTGGTTAGAGCAACGGACTTTTAATCCGTAGGTCCTGGGTTCGACTCCCAGTCGGGTCATGGGGTTGCACGTTTGTCGCAGCGAAGTTGGGCAGAGATTGGCGACATGCCCGCCACTCAGCTCTGGTGGCGCAGGTACGCTACGCCCCCCCTACTGCCACGAGAAGATGTTCGTCGCCGCTGTCCCCGCGCGCGCGCGAGACAGATCGTCGGCCTGCCGCAGCGAGCTGCGGGCCCGGTTCTCGCTCACGAATCGAATCTCGATGCTGCGGTGCGCTCCCGCGCCGCGGTCGAGCGGCGCCGCGATGTCCACGCGCCACGTCGTCTGCGACTGCGCCGGCACCGCCGCGAGCAGGCTCACACCCACTGAGCTGCGGATGGGGCTGTTCACGCCGAAGGGTACATCTCCCGCCCACACCTTTCCCGCATCCGCGAACACCGCCGCGCCGATCGCCGACCATGAGCCGAACCGCCGGATCGCCCAGCGGTCCTCGATGCGCGCGACCGCGCGCTGCGCACCCCCCTCCTGGGAGCCGCGAAAGCCCCGCACGCCTGAGCGCGCGGCGGAAATGGTGAGCTCGTATGGGAGGAGAGCACGCCACGCGCCCGCGAAATCGCCCGAGGCGATGACGGTGTGATGTTCACCGGGCTTCGTATAGTAGATCACTCGCGCAGTGGTCACGAGCCCCGCCCATCCGCCCGTTTCCGCATCACGCTGGATCTCACCGGAGAGCCGCGTTCCGAGAAAGGACGGGCCGAACGCATGGCCGCCGAGTATGTCGCCGCCGAAGAGCCAATTGGTGTTGCCGAGATGCGGAAGCCCGCGCCCGATCTGCCCGGCCAGCTGAACGCCGAGCGGAAAGTCCTGTGTGCCGTACAGCGCGTCGTAGCCGGTCACGTGCTCGTAGTGCAGCAGTCGCAGCCCGGCCACCGCCGAGAGGCGCGTTGCGTGAAAATCCGGGAAACGCGCGTCGAACAGATTGTCCGGCTCGTGCACGTATCCCGAGTCCGAGATCACGACGCCGCGATCGTGTGTGCTCATGCGCTCGTGCGTGAGCACACCGCCGAGAAAAAGCCGCCGCGTACCGACGTCCACTCGGCTCACGATGCCGGCATCGGCGAGGAAGTAGTGCATGCCGAGCGCCAGTGGGTCATCACCCACCCGGTCGAAGCGCGGGTAGCTGTTGGTGTACGAGATGCCGGTATGCCAGGCGACGTGCTGCAGGTTCGTGTAGAAGGGATGCTCGAGGGCGGCGAGTGCGTGGCTGCCGACGGGATCGCGCGCGGCGTCGAGCGTGAGCCGCTGCGGCGACGAGAACGCCGCATAGTTCACGTAGCGCGCTCCGAACCCGTCGCGGTACGCATCACCCTGCGACCAGGATGCGGCAACGTACTGGCCGCTGCCGCCGACGTTCGAATTGCCGAACTGCAACGAGGTGACGTGCGCGCTGCTGAACGACGCGCCGATCACCAGCGAGACTTCGTCGACGGTGGTCACGTCGATCGCGACGGTGCCGGGGCCATCGGGAGTCGCCGTGACGATGGCGTTGGCGAGGAAGGGCTGGGCCCGCAGCACCCGCTCCGTTTCCGCGCGCCGATGCTCCGTGCACATGCCGCCCTCTTTCAGCTGCAGAAAGCTCTGCACGACTCGCGGCTGCGTCGTGCTGTACTGCAACAGCACACCGCTCACCAGCCGCCGCAGCGAGCCCGGCTTGCCGAGCGCGGGCGGGCTCTGTGGATGGATCGTGATGGTGCTGATGCGCTGTCCATCGCACGAGCGCGTGGGTGTCGGCGCGGTGGTGTCCGCGGTCGTGTCCTGTGCGCGGAGCGCGGGCGCGATCGCCGCCAGTGCGAGCCACGCGGCGCAGACCCGCTCCAGAGCCCGGCGCCAGAGATTCGCCTGCAGACCTTTAAGGGAAGTGGGACGCATCGAGCTCCGCGGTTGCGAGGCGCATGCCAGTCAGGCGCGATCGCCCGTAATCGCCCTGAATGTACTCCAGTCTGCTGGAGGAAACACTCCGAAACACTGGAGGGGGGCGCAATTCCCGCCGCGAGCAGGATTGCCGGAAGATGGCTCGCGGAAGATGGCTCGCGATGATGAAGTCATACGCGACTGCGCGGACGAGTGCGAGCGTTGCGCGAGCTCGTGCGCGAAGATGGCGGGAATGCGCTAGCGCTGCGCGCGGCCGCTACGCCAGCGTCTCGAAGTCCAGCCCCAGATCGAGCGACGGCGCCGAGTGCGTCAGCGCGCCGATCGAGATCCAGTCGACGCCGGCTTCCGCAAAGGCCCGTACGGACTCGAGCGTGATCCCTCCCGACGCTTCGACGAGCGCGGTTCCGTTCACGAGCGCGACGCACGCGCGCACCTCGTCTGGCGGCATGTTGTCGAGCAGGATCACATCGGGCTTCGCCGCCAGTGCGGCTGCGACCTGATCGCGGCGGTCGCACTCGACCTCGATCTGCATCCCCTCTGGTGCGCTCTCGCGCGCCGCTCGAACCGCGAACGCGACATCGCCACCGATCACCTGGAGATGGTTGTCCTTGATCAGCACCGCCGCGGCGAGATCATCGCGATGGTTGGTTCCCCCGCCGCATCGCACCGCATACCGCTCGAGCGCGCGCAGCCCCGGCGTTGTCTTCCGCGTATCGAGAATCCTGGCACGCGTGCCGCGAATCGCATCTACGAAGCGCGCGGTGAGCGTAGCGATGCCGGAAAGTCGCTGCACGAAATTCAGCGCGACGCGCTCTCCCGAGAGCAGCGCGCGCGCACGTCCCTCCATCGCGAGCACCGGCTCGTTCTCGGAGACGCGCGCGCCGTCGTGCGCGAGCGCCCGAAGCGTCACATCAGGATCGAGGAGACGGAACGCCGCGTCGACCAGCGGCAGCCCGGCGATCACGCCCGGGGAGCGCGCCACCAACACGGCACGCGCGCGCAGCCCTATCGGGACCAGCGCGAGCGTCGTCACATCCTCGTAGGCGCGATCCTCCTCCAGCGCCGCTCGCACGATCGCCTCGCGCCGCATCGCTGCGAGTGGAAAGGAGAATGCATCGCGCGCCGGAGACTCGTCGGTCGTCTGCACGGTCAGTCCGCCGACGTCGACGGAGGGCACGGCGCGATGGGCGAGCCGCCCACCTCGAGCATGCGTTCGATCGCCAGTCGCGCCCGAGCCGCGATCCGGGTGGGCACCGTGATCCGCGGCTCCATCGTCTGGAGCGAGCGCAACACCTTCGGAAGCGTCGTCATCTTCATGAAGCGGCACGACGCGCGCTCGTCTGCCGGATAGAACGTCTTGCCCGGATGCGCCTTGCGAAGCCGGTGCAGAATGCCGACCTCCGTCGCGACGATAAACTCGTCCGCGCCGCTGTATCGCGGGCGGCGCATCATTCCCTCCGTCGACAGCACCTGCAGCCTCTCCCCATCGAGCCGCCCTGACGAGGACGCCTCGAGCAGCCCGGTGGTGCACCCGCATTCCGGATGCACCAGCATCTCCGCCCTCGGATGTTCCCTGCGCACGAGCGACAGCGAGTCCGGCGAGATCGCCGCGTGCACGTGGCACGCGCCTTCCCAGATGCGCATGTTGCGCCGCCCCGTGACGCGCTGCACGTGGGCGCCGAGAAACTGGTCGGGGCAGAAAAGTATCTCCTGCTCCTCGGGAATCGCGTTCACGATCTCGACGGAGTTGCCCGACGTGCAGCAGTAATCCGATTCCGCCTTCACCGCGGCAGTCGTGTTCACGTACGACACTACCACCGCTCCCGGATGCTCGGCCTTCCACGCGCGAAGCTGCTCCGCCGTGATGGAATCCGAGAGTGAGCAGCCGGCGCCGAGATCGGGAAGAAGCACGATCTTTTCGGGAGAGAGAATCGCCGCGGTCTCCGCCATGAAATGGACGCCGCAGAACACGATCACGTCGGCCTGCGTATTCGCCGCAGCGCGCGAGAGGCCGAGCGAGTCCCCCACCACGTCGGCGACATCCTGCACTTCGGGTCGCTCGTAGTTGTGCGCCAGGATCACCGCGTTCTCCTCGCGCGCGAGCTCGCGAATTTCGTCCGCCAGTTGGCGGTCCATCAGCGTGGCAGCCATCAGACGGCCGCCCATGTGGCGCCCGACCGCGAGCGCACGTGTCGATCCGCGAACGCGCGGCTCGGCGCGGGAAAGTCCACGCGATAGTGGCCGCCGCGCGATTCCTCGCGGAGCAGCGCCGCCTCCGTGATGAGCCGCGCGGTGAGCGCCATGCTCGCCTCATCCGTCGCGTCGGCGGGGAGCGTCGAGGCGATGTGCCCGAGCGCGTCCAGGCACGTGCGCAACCCCGTGCTCGTTCGCTCGAGTCCCGCGTGCTCCCACATGAGCGCACGTATCCGCTTCGCGGCGCTCCGCACTTCGGCGGGATCCGGCGGCGCCGGTATGCTCCACGCGCGCAGCTGCGGCTCGCGCTCCAGGCTCGGCGCGCTCACCACCTCGCGCGCCACTCGCTCGGCGAACACCAGTCCCTCGAGCAGAGAGTTCGACGCCAGTCGGTTCGCGCCATGCACACCGGTGCAGGCAACCTCGCCCACGGCGAAGAGACGCGACACCGACGTGCGTCCGACGAGATCCGTCACCACTCCGCCCATCGTGTAGTGCGCCGCCGGCGTCACCGGAATCGATTGACGGCGCGGATCGATCCCGCGCGCCATGCACACGGCGAAGATCCCCGGGAAACGCGTGGCGAAACTCTCGCCGAGGTGCGTCGCGTCGAGAAAGACGTGCCCGGTCTCGCGCTGCGCGCGCACCACCGCACGCGCGACGATGTCACGCGGCGCGAGCTCCGCCGCCTCGTGCACCGAGGGCATGAACCGGTCTCCGTTTGCATCCCGCAGAACCGCGCCCTCGCCGCGCACGGCCTCGCTGATGAGCGACAGAGGACTTTCAGGCGCGCACAGCGCCGTCGGATGGAACTGAATGAACTCCATGTCGGTGAGCTCGGTGCCGGCACGGTGGGCCAATGCGTAGCCGTCGCCCGTGGCGACGGTCGGATTCGTCGTGTAACGAAACAGCTGCCCGCAACCGCCCGTTGCGAGCACCGTCGAAGCGGCGATGACCTCCACGGCGCGTCCATCCTCGTTCACGCGCGCACCGAAGCACACTCCGTTCTCGACGATCAGCTCGAGCGCACGAGCGTGTTCCAGCACGGCAATGCGATCATCCGCGCGAACGCGCGACACGAGCAGTCGCACCACCTCGGCGCCGGTGCGATCGCCGTTCGCGTGCACGATGCGGCGCTCCGAGTGCGCGGCCTCGCGCCCGAGTAGCAGCTCGCCACGCGGGCCCACGTCGAAGTGCGCGCCTGCCGCGCGCAGCTCCTGCACGCGGCGCGGTCCCTCGGTGACCAGCACATCCACGGCGTTCCTGTCGCAGAGTGCGCCGCCCGCGGCGAGAGTGTCCCGGCGGTGCAGGGCAGGGGAGTCGCCCGCGCCCAGCGCGGCGGCGATGCCGCCTTGGGCGTACGAGCTGGCGCTGTCGAGGAGCGACTGTTTGGTCAACAGTACGACATCGCCCCGATTAGTGCACTGCTCGGCTGCGCGCCACGCGGTATGGAGACCGGCGACACCGCTCCCGATGACGAGAACGCGCGCCTGGATTCTAGTGGGGAACGAAGAGCGCGAGCTCTCGTGTGCCGCTTCGGCGAGGTCGCGCGCGCTGGAGGAGAGCGCGGTAGTGCGAATTGCTGACATGCGTCGTTCCCATTGGTGACGAGTACCTCGCTGCGGGGCCGGTTGGGAAACGCCTTGGCTCGCCGGAAATGACGAGCCCTCGCAGAAAGTGGCGCCTGCTGCTGCGCCGTTTTGTACTACACCTGAATCCTAGCTTCGGTTCAGCGTTGATGCAGGAACGCGCTGAGCTCCTGCACGGTTCCAGCCGGTCTGCTGTGCAGCTCGGGTGCACCCTTGACACTCCTCTTCCGCGGCTCCTACGTGACTCGCGACTGGCGCGATCCTTGACTCGCAAATGGCCAAAGCAACGGCGTCTCCTGAGGCTGGAACCGTGGACAACGACTCCGTGAGCCCGACCGAGCGACACTCGGCGACCGAGGCGCACACCGATTTCGCCGGCTCGATGAGCTACGGCGACTATCTCCACCTCGACACGCTGCTTGCCGCGCAGCAGCCGCGGTCGAGCTCGCACGACGAGATGCTGTTCATCATCATCCACCAGGCCACCGAGCTGTGGATGAAGCTGACGCTGCACGAGCTCGAGGCCGCACGCGGCCTGATCGTTGCCGACGACCTCGCGCCCGCGTTCAAGCATCTCGCACGCGTGAGCAGGATTCAGTCGCAGCTCATCCAGTCGTGGGACGTGCTCTCGACGATGACGCCGAGCGACTATTCGCGCTTCCGCGGTGCGCTCGGGCGGTCGTCGGGATTTCAGTCGGCGCAGTATCGCCTCATCGAGTTCGCGTTCGGCAACAAGCAGGAGGCGATGATCGCCCCTCACCGCCACCGCGACGATGTCAATGCGCAGCTCGAGCACGCGCTCGCGACGCCGAGCATCTACGACGAGGCGATCCGCCTCCTCGCGCGGCGCGGCTTCGCGATCGACACGGCCGTGCTCGCGCGCGATGTGCGGGAGCCGTATCACGCGGATCCGTCGGTGCTCGCAGCGTGGGCCCAGGTGTATCGCGATCCGAAGCGGTACTGGGACTTGTATCAGCTCGCGGAAGAGCTGATCGACCTCGAGGACTGGTTCCAGCAGTGGCGCTTTCGCCACGTGACCACGGTACAGCGCATCATCGGGCGCAAACGCGGCACCGGCGGTACCGCGGGTGTCGGTTATCTCCGGCAGGTGCTCGATGTCACCTTCTTCCCGGAGCTCTGGGATGTGCGCACGGAGCTGTAGATGACCAGATCGATCACGCGCGCCGACCTCGAGGCGCTGGATCGCGCCGATCCCCTGCGGGCGTTTCGCGATCGCTTCGATCTCCCAGAGGGCGTCATCTATCTCGACGGAAACTCGCTCGGCGCGATGCCCGCTGCTACACCCGCGCGGATTCGCGAGGTGGTGGAGGATCAGTGGGCGCGCGACCTCATTCGCAGCTGGAACGTGCACGGATGGATCTCGCTGCAGCAGCGCATCGGCGCGAAGATCGGCCGGCTGATCGGCGCGCTCGAGGGTGAGACGATCGTCGCGGACTCGACGTCGATCAACCTGTTCAAGCTGCTCGAGGCCGCGCTCGATCTCCGCTCGACTCGACGCGTCGTCGTCTCGGAGACGGGCAACTTTCCCACGGATCTGTACATCGCCGAGGGGCTGCTGAATCATCTCGGACGCGGCCACACGCTCCGGCTCGCGGAGCCCGACGACGTGGAGGCGGCGATCACCGATGACGCGGCCGTCGTCATGCTGACCCACGTCAACTATCGCACCGGTCGCATGTACGACCTCCGCCGCATCACCGAGCGGGCGCACGCGCAGGGCGCCATCATGCTCTGGGACCTCTCGCACTCCACCGGCGCCGTCCCCGTCGATCTGTCCGGCGCAGGCGCGGACTTCGCCGTGGGATGCGGCTACAAGTATCTCAACGGCGGCCCCGGCGCTCCGGCCTATCTGTACGTCGCAACCCGGCATCAATCACACATCTCGCCCGTGCTGAGCGGATGGCTCGGGCACGAAGCGCCCTTCGCCTTCGAGCCATCGTATCGCCCCGCGAACGGCATCGAGCGGTTCATCGTGGGCGCACCACCCATACTCGGCCTGACCGCGCTCGAGGTGGGGGTCGATGTGATGCTCGAGGCATCGATGGACGAGGTGCGGGCCAAGTCCGTTCGGCTCACGGAGCTCTTCGATGCGCTCGTGACGCAGGAGATCGGCGCGGGCACCTTTGCGCTCGTCTCGCCGAGTGCTCCGGAGATGCGCGGGAGTCAGCTGTGCTACGCGCACGAGAATGGCTGGCCGATCATGCGAGCGCTGATCGATCGAGGCGTGATCGGCGACTTTCGCGCGCCCGACATTCTGCGCTTCGGATTCACTCCATTGTACGTCGGCTACGTGGATGTGTGGAACGCAGTCGCGACGCTCGAGGCGATCGTGGCCGAGCGCGCGTGGGACGCACCGCAGTACCACGAGCGCGCGCTCGTGACGTGACTATGGCGCCCAACCGCGGCGCCATAGTCATCGGTACACGTTTGCAGAGCAGCGCCCGAGCCGCTACGGATCGAACGGATCCTCCTCGTCGCCGGCCGCGGATCCCGAAGCACCGTCGTCGTTCACGACCCGCAACACCTGATGCTGCGTCGTGCCTCCGGCCGTCATCGTGATGAGATAGTCGCCGCTCTGCACCAGCGCAGCGTTCCGGCCGCCGAAGAAGCCGCCCGTGACCGCCTTGCTCGCGCGCACCGCATTGGCGACATCGCCGAGCACCTCCTGCGTCAGGCCGCCTTCGCCCTCGCTTTCGCCGGCGGCCTCAGCTCCCGCCTTCTTCGTGCTGTCCGCCGCCGCACCATGGTGCTTCGGCAGCGGACTTTCCCCCGGACGCTCGGCGAACTTTCCGCCGCCGCCACCGCCGCCGCCCGAGACCTGCTGAAAGAGCTCGCCAACCGTTCCGCTCTCGAAGTGGTCGCGAATTCTGTCGAGCACCGGCTTCGGCGCGACGTTCGCCTTGCTCAGCGAATCGAACACGTGATCCAGCTTGCGCGCGGTCACGAGACTGTCGCGCCGGCCGGCTGGCGTGAGCGGCGTCGGCTTGGGGGGCTTGGCCTTCATGTCCCACGTGACGTGGTGCATGCCGGGACCGCCCTTGCCCTCGAGCGTCTTGAGCGTGTCACCCTTGAGATCCGTGACCACGATCTTCACCGAATCCTTGGGCGACCCGCTGGTGAGGCGATAGGCGATGTCGGCGCCGAACGGTGCGCTCCGCCCCCTGTAGATGCCCTGTCCCGCGGAGATGTCCGCGTCCGGAGAATTGCCGAACGCGTACGCCGTCTTCGGCGTCAGCAGATAGGTCCCCTTTGCGTACACGCTGTCGTTGAGCTGCTCGAGCCCGGACACGTCCGCGATCCAGATGCCGCGCCCGTGCGTCGCCGCGATGAGCTCGTGATCGCGTGGATGAATCTTGAGGTCGTGCACCGGCACCGTCGGCAACCCGCTCATGAACTTTTGCCAGCTCTGCCCGCGATCGCGCGAGATGTAGGCGCCCACGTCCGTGCCCACGTAGAGCAGATCGCGATTCACCGGATCCTCGCGGATCACGTGCAGGAAGTCCGGTCCGCCCTTCGGAAGGTCGTTCACGATGGAGCGGAACGTCTTCCCGAAATCGTTCGTGACGTACAGATACGGCGTGAAGTCGTTCACGCGATGGTTGTCGAACGCGACATAGAACGTGGCACTGTCGAAGTGCGACGGCTCGATGCGCACGACGTACGTCTTGGGCGGCACGCCGGGAAAGCGACCGGTGAGATTGTCCCAGTTGGCACCGTCGTCGTGCGTCAGCCAGACGTTGCCGTCGTCCGTGCCGGCAAACAGCAGTCCGGGCTGCATGTACGATTCCGCCAGCGTGGTGATGGTGCCGTACGTTTCCGCCCCCGTTGCATCGTTCGTGATGCCGCCGGTGGAGTCCATGCTCCAGCGAACCTTCGCCATGTCGCGCGTGGACAGGTCCGGCGAGATCGCGAGGAAGTCGTCGCCGCGGTTCGTCGACCGCAGCACGCGATTGCCGCCGATGTAGATCGTCGACGCCGCGTGCGGCGAGATGAAGTACGGCGTGTTCCAGTTGAAGCGCAGGTCGAGGTCGGTCGAGTCCTTCTGCTGCGTCGCCCGCAGCTCCGCCAGGCGCTTCCTGGCGGACGGCGTCGCGGGCTTCGTCGTATCGCCCCGCACCGCGAGAATGGAGTCCTCCACCTGCAGATAGCGCGGACGCCACGTTGGCTTCACGATCGGCTTGCTCTCGCCGGTGCCGTAGTCGAGCCGGCGAATGTTTCCGCCCTGTGATTCCGCGTAGATGGTGTTCGGGTTCGTCGGATCCTGCGCGGTGTAGAATCCATCGCCGCCGCCCACCGTGAACCAGTCCGCGTTCGTGATCGCGCCGTTCCGCTTCCGGCTCGGCCCGCACCAGCTGCCGTTGTCCTGCAGTCCACCGCATACGCGGTACGGCACGGACATGTCGTAGCTCACCTCGTAGAACTGTCCGATCGCGATGCGATTGAGAAACTCGTAGTTGCCGCCTCTGTCCCACGTCTGCGATACGCCGCCGTCGTCCCCGACGAGAAAGTGCTCGGGATCGTTCGGGTCGATCCACATGGCGTGATGGTCGACGTGGATGCCCACGGTCCCGTTGCGAACGGTCTTGCCACCATCGTCGGAAAAGTTGAATGGCGTGGAGGACCAGTAGACGCGGTTCGGAAGCTTGGGATCGACGCGCACCTGCGAGTAGTAGAACGGGCGCACATCCGAGTCGTTCATCCACCGCCACGTCTTCCCGCCGTCCTCGGATCGATAGAGGCCGCTCAGCAGACGCTGTTTGGCCGCCGTCTTGGGCTTTTCGCCGGCGGAATCGCTCGCGGGTGCGCGTACGGCATGCGTCGCCCCGCGCATCGAATCCGCCTCGACGAGGGCGTAGACCGTGCTCGGGTTGCTGCGCGAGATCGCGACGTTGATGCGTCCCTTCATGGTCTCGGGAAATCCGCCGCCCTCGACCTTGGTCCACGTCTTTCCCGCGTCCGTGCTCTTCCACAGGGCGCTCCCGGGTCCGCCGCTCTTCAGGAAGTACGGGCCTCGCACGCGCTCGTAGCTCGATGCGTACAGCACGTCCGGGTTGGACGGATCCATCGCGACGTCGATGAACCCTGCCTTGTCGCTCACGAACTTGATCAGCTGCCAGCTCTTTCCGCCGTCGGTGGTCTTGTAGAGGCCGCGCTCCGGATTCGAGTCCCACGCATGGCCCAGAGCGGCGACGTAGACGATGTCGGGATTCGTCGGGTGCACGACGATGCGCCCGATCTGCTGCGTCTTCTCGAGCCCCATCGCTTTCCACGTCAACCCGCCATCGGTGCTCTTGAAGATCCCGCCACCGGGCGAGATGGAGTTGCGCGTGTTCTGCTCGCCGGTGCCGGCCCACACCTGATTCGTGTCCGACGGAGCGATGGCGAGCGAGCCCATCGAGATCACGCGCTCGTGGTCGAACACCGGTCGGAACGTCGTCCCCGCGTTCGTGGTCTTCCAAATTCCGCCACCCGCCGCCGCGACGAAAAACGTCTTCGAGGGGCTCGGAATCCCGACAATGTCGGCTATTCGTCCGCCCATGTCGGCGGGACCGATGTTCCGCCAGGTAAAGGACGCGAGCGTGGCTGAATCGAGTGGTGTGGCGCGCTTCTGCGCGCGAAGGGAAGGGGCGGCGAGCAGGAGCCCTGCTGCCAGAGACACGAGAGCGATGGGACGATGTGCATTCATCATGAGACGCGCGGTCCTCCTGTGGACTTCGGATCCGGGGTGCGGGCGTCATCT
>Ga0105238_10004763_pt1 | contig 13424 bp, 10 predicted proteins | sample KBSC34metaG_FD_81526 | JGI IMG/M metagenome (GOLD analysis project Ga0105238, IMG submission 81526) | Corn rhizosphere microbial communities from Kellogg Biological Station, Michigan, USA - KBS C3-4 metaG | ecosystem: Host-associated > Plants > Roots > Rhizosphere > Soil | place: Michigan, USA... | reverse complement strand
GGGCCGTGCTGCTGGTCGCCGAGAGCCTGGACCGCGAACGGCGCGGGCGCTGGACGGCCTGGCCCCAGATCGGGGGACCCGTCGGCAACCTTCTGTCCGCTGCCGTGCTGGCCGTCCTGACGGCCACTCTGTCCGAACCGGTGTTCATCGCGCGCGGGTGGCGCGTGGCGTTTCTGGCCTCGGGCGCCCTCGTCGCAATCGGCATCTGGATGCGCGCGCGGATCGAAGAGTCCCCTCTGTACCGCGCGCTACAAACGCGACGCGCAGACCACGTCCGCACACCGCTCGGGCAGGCGCTGGCACAGCGCTGGCGCGCCGTCCTGACCGTGCTGTTCGTGAAGGCCGGCGAGAACGCCCTGTTCTACATGTTCACCACCTTCTTCGTGGTGTACGTGACCCGCGTCCTTCACCGCCCGCGCGGGACGGCCCTCGCGGCCACCTTGATCGCGTCAGCGGTCGAGGTGCCGGTGATCTTCTTCGCAGGCTCGCTCTCGGACCGGATCGGCCGCCGCCCCGTCACAGCGGTGGGCCTGGTGGGCGCAGCGCTGTGGTCGTTCGCGCTCTTCCCCCTGGTGGCCTCCGGAGGCGCCGTGGTCATCACCGCGGCCGCGATAGTGGGCGCGACGTTTCACGGAATGATCGTGGGGGGCATGTCGGCGTTCTTCGTCGAGCTGTTCCCCACCGCCGCCCGCTACACCGGCTTCTCGCTCGGCTATCAACTGGCCTCGGTCGTCTCCGGCGGCGTCGCCCCCCTCATCGGCGTCGCGCTCCTCAACGCCTACGGTTCGACCGTGCCCGTCTCGCTCTATGCGGCGGCCATGGCAGTACCGGCGCTGATTGCCCTGCGCCGGGCGCGCGAGACCCGAGGCATCGACCTCGCGAGCATCGAATGACCTCGGGCCCGAACACTCCAGCAATCCGCTCAGCGCAGGCGGGCCTCGATCCAGCTGGCGATCTCGGCCATCACGTCTTCTTTGCCGACGTCGTTCAGCAGGTCGTGGTAGTGGCCCTCGTAGATCTTCAGCGTCTTGTCCGCCGATCCCGCCGCCGCGTGGAACGCGTTGCTGCCACCCGGCCGGGTGGCCTTGTCGGCGCTGCCGTGCAGGATCAACAGAGGCAGGGTGATGAGCGGAAACTCCTGCTTCAGGCGGTCGTCGGCGCGAGCCAGCTCGGCTAACGTCTTCGTCGGCTGGGTCTCGTGAGCGATGAGGGGGTCGGCGTTCATCGCCTCGACGACGCGCTGGTCGCGCGAGAAGTCCTCGTTCTTCAGACGCAGCACGTGAGCGTGCGGCGCCAGATGGCTCAGCCCCTTCAGGACCGCCACGGCGAAATCCGGCGCCGGCAGCTGATACGCGAAGCTCTCGCACACGAACCCGGCCAGCTCGTGCTGGTGCTCGAGCACGTACAGGCACGAGACGACGCCGCCCGCGCTGTGCCCGAGAAGGAACACGGGCAGTCCCGGGTGACGTGACTTCGCCAGCGTCACCACCGTGGCCAGGTCGCGCACGTAGTCCGCCATCACCTCGACGTAGAAGCGCTCGCCGTCGGAACGTCCACGCCCGCGCAGGTCCAGCGCATAGGCGGCGACTCCCTTGGCCGCGAGTTGCTCCCCCACCCAACCGTAGTAGCCGCTGTGAGAGTTGAACCCGTGGCAGAGCATGACGATCGCGCGCGGGGGCGCCGTCGGTAGCCAGGATCTGACGAACAGTCCCAGACCGTCCGCGCTCTTTACCGTTTCTTGACCCGCCGTGTGCTCGCTCATGTTCATCCTCCTCGCCCAATCATTCATGAATAGTGACGCCCCGGACACTACGTGATCCCCGGCACGCCGTCTTGAACAATCCCGCGACGCTTCGACCGATCCCGGCCTCAGGCAGACTGCGCCCCGGGCTAAGATCGGTTTCGTGAGGCTCACCCTGAAGCTGGCGCTCGCGGTGCTGCCGGGGGCTTTGCTGGTCGTAGCCGCGGCGGCGCTGCTCGAGCTGCGGCGCGACCGGGCGGAGTTCGAGGCCGATCAGCGCGCCGACGATCGCGCGACCGCCGCCGCCTTCGCAGAGACGCTGGGAAACATGTGGGCCGCGGTCGGTGAGGCGCCGGTGCGCCAGGCGGTGGATCGGCTGGCCAATTTCGAGGCGCGATATCGGCTGAGCTGGATCGATCTGGGGCAGTTCGATGCCCGGCTTCCTCCCGTCGAGCGCGCCGCGGTGGCGCGCGGCGAGGAGGTGCTCTGGCGGGACGCCGGCAGCGAGCCGCCCGGCTGGTTGCACGCGGTCAGCCCCGTGCATGCCAGGGACCGTATCGTCGGTGCCGTCGACATCTCCGAGCCGCCGCCCGACCTGCGCGCGCACGTGAGGCGCACCATCCGCGCCACGGTGGTGACGACCGTGGCGCTGGCGGCGACGATGATGCTGATGACATTGCTGGTGGGGGCCTGGGTGGTGGGGGGCCCCATCGCGGGGCTCATCAATCAGGCCCGGCGTGTGGCGGCTGGCGATCTGGGCGCCCGCTCGGTCCCGCGGCAGCGCGACGAACTGGGCCAGCTGACCCGCGAGTTGAACCGCATGCTCGATCGCCTGGAGCTGGCGGCGGCGCAGGTGCGGGCGTCGACGCGCGAGCGGTTCGAGGCGCTGGAGCAGCTGCGCCACGCCGATCGCCTGACCACCATCGGTCGCCTGGCCTCCAGCGTTGCTCACGAGCTGGGGACGCCGCTCAACGTCGTCAGCGGCCGTGCGCGCCTGATCGTGGAGGACGAGCGCGAGGCCCCGGCCCACGCGCGCATCATCATCGACCAGGCCGACCGCATGACGAAGATCATCCGCCAGCTCCTGGACTACGCCCGCCGCCGCCCCCCCCAGAAAGGGGAGCACGACCTCTCCCAGGTTGCTTCCGCCGTCCTCCCCCTGCTGGCCACCCTGGCCAACAAGCGGCAAATCCAGCTGAATTTCCTCACCGAGGTTGAGGTCGCGCCTGTGACGGCGGACGCTACGCAGGTGCAGCAGGCGTTGACCAACTTGATCGTGAACGCCATTCAGGCGAGCGGGGAGGGGGGGACCGTCGACGTGACGTTGCGGGCTGCCGGGCTGCGCCAGGCGCGACAGAGGGCCGAGAACGGCCAGCCCGGCGCTGGCGAGACCTTCGAGCTGGCGGTGCGTGATCACGGGCCGGGCATGCCGCCCGAGGTGCTGGCGCGCGTGTTCGAGCCCTTCTTCACCACCAAGCCGATCGGCGAGGCGACGGGGTTGGGCCTGTCCGTCACCCACGACATCGTCGACGAGCACGGCGGCTGGATCGAGGCGGACAGCGCGCCCGGGCGGGGCAGCCGCTTCTCGATGTTCCTGCCGCGGAGGGCCCCGTGAGCCTGCCCACCGCCGGCCGCCTGCTGGTCGTCGATGACGAGCCCGAGATGTGCGCGCTGCTGGAGGCAGGGCTCACCAAGCGCGGCTTCGAGGTGACGTCGCGAACGTCGGGCGATGCCGCCCTGGCGTTGCTGGACCAGACCGACTTCGACGCCATCGTCGTCGACCTGAACATGCCGGCCACGTCGGGGCTGGACGTGGCGTCGTGGGTCGCCGCCAACCGCGCCGACACCCCCGTCATCCTCATCACCGCGTTCGGCAGCCTGGAGACGGCGGTAGCCGCCATCCGCGCCGGCGCCTACGACTTCGTCACCAAGCCGTTCGAGATCGAGTCGATCGGTCTGACCTTGGGCCGCGCGGTCAATTACCGGCGCCTGCGCGCAGAGGTCCGGCGCCTGCGCCAAGCCGCCCAAAGCACCGGCCACGACGCTGGCGGCGCCGGCCTGGCAGGAACGCCGCTCATCGGACGTAGCCCCGCCATGCACCGCGTTTACGACACGGTCCTGCGCGCCGCCGCCACCGACACCTCGATCCTGGTGACTGGCGAGAGCGGCACCGGCAAGGAGCTGGTGGCGCGCGCGCTGCACGACAAGGGGCGCCGCGCCGGCGGGCCGTTCGTGGCGATCAACTGCGGGGCGCTGCCCGAGTCACTGCTGGAGAGCGAGCTGTTCGGACACGCGCGCGGGTCGTTCACCGACGCGCACACCAGCCGCGCCGGCCTGCTGGTCCGCGCTAGCGGCGGCACGCTGTTCCTCGACGAGATCGGCGAGGCGCCCCCCGGCCTGCAGGCGAAGCTGCTGCGCGCGCTGGAAGAGCGGCGTGTTCGGCCGGTGGGCGGCGACGACGAACGCCCGTTCGACGTCCGGCTGGTCTGCGCCACCAATCGCGATCTGGAGGCGGAGATCGAGAAGGGCCGCTTCCGCTCGGACCTCTACTACCGGATCAACGTCATCCGCATCGACCTGCCACCGCTGCGCGCGCGCGGCGACGACGTCCTGTTGCTGGCCCAGCGCTTGGTGGCCGAGCTCGCCGCAAGGGCCGGCAAGAGCGTGGCAGGCATCGCCGCGCCCGCCGCCGAGAAGCTGCTCGCCTATGCCTGGCCCGGGAACGTCCGCGAGCTGCGCAACTGCATCGAGCGCGCGGTGGCGCTGACCCGCTTCGAGGAGCTGACGGTCGCGGACTTGCCGGAGGCGATCCAGGACTACCGGCGCTCACGGCTGGTGCTGGACCTCGACGATCCCGGGCAGCTGCCGCCGCTCGAGGAGGTCGAGCGGCGCTACATCCTGCGGGTGCTGGAGGCCGTGCAAGGGCACCGCACGCGGGCCGCCGAGGTGCTGGGGCTCGATCGGAAGACGCTCTACCGGAAGCTCGAGCGCTACGGAATTCGGGAGGACTAGCGCGCCGCCCCGGCGCGAAGCGGCGGGGGCGAAATGCCCCGCGGGGCTTTTTGCCCCGGGACAGAGGCTGCGGCGCCCGAGAGCTCCCGGCGCTCCCGGCTGGCGTGACGCTTGCGTATCGCGATGGGCATGCGGACCAGCCCCCGGTTCCTGACCTCCTACGCCGACTTCGCGGCCGACCTCGTCGCCGAGGGGATCCTGAACGATCCCTGGGTCGACGGCGTGCCGCGCTTCCGTATGACCCCCATCGCGATCGATCGCGCCACGCAGCGGGCGCTGTACGCGGCGGCCGAAGGCGTGGCGGCGGTTCATGCGGAGGCGGCTGAGCTGTGCGCCCGTGAACCGGCGCTGGTGGCGCGCTACTTCGCCCTTCCTCCGAGCTACGCGCTGATGTGGGAGACCAGCGCGCCGCACTGGCACGGCATCGCGCGCGCCGACGTCTTCATGACGGCGTCGGGCGTGCAGGTGTGCGAGCTGAACTCCGACACCCCCAGCGGCGAACCGGAAGCCGAAGCGCTGTACCGCAGCGTCGACGGGCCAGGCGCCGTGGCCTTCGCCGATCCGAACTGCCACCTGGGTCACCGGGTGTTCGCGATGCTGCGCGCGCTGGCGCCGCCGGGCCGGCCGCTGACCGTGGGGATCGTCTATCCGACGGAGATGACCGACGATCTGTCGGTCATCTCGCTGTACGCGCGGTGGTTCCAGGCGCGGGGGGCGCGGGTCGTGCTCGGATCGCCATTCAACCTGACCACCGACGGGAGCGGCGGGGTGGCGCTGTTCGGCGTCTCGTGCTCCGTCATCTGGCGGCACTACAAGACTGACTGGTGGGGGGAGCGGCGGCCCATCTGGCGATCCGAGGCGCCGTTCGCCGACGCGGCGCCGCTGGCGGGCCCGCTGGCGCTGCTGGCGGGCGCGATCGGGCGGGGACGTTGCGCCGTCATCAATCCGTTCGGCGCCGTGCTGACCCAGAACAAGCGGATGATGGCGTTGTTATGGGAGCAGCGCGATCGCTTGTCGGCGCCGGCGCGTCGGATCATCGAAGCGTACATTCCCTACACCGTTCGTCTGGAGGCGACCTCGGCGCGCCGCCTGCTTCACGAACGCGCCCGATGGGTGCTGAAGTCCGACTACGGGTGTGAAGGCGAGGAGGTCATCATCGGCGCCGAGACGACTCCGGCCGAATGGGCTGACGCGCTCGCCGATGCCCTTCCCCACCGGTGGATCGCGCAGCGCCGGTTTCAACCGCTCTGCGATCGGCGCGGCCGCTCGATCAACTACGGCGTGTACCTGGTGGGGGGGCGCGGGGCCGGGCTGTTCACCCGCGTGCAGTCGGGCGGAACCGATCGCACGGCCGCGTGCGCCCCCACGATGGTGAGGCTGGCGTGAGCGCCGGGTGGTGGCGGGCCTCGCTGCGCTTGCACCCGCTGGCGCGCTTTCTCGGGGGCTGGCCGGCGCCCCTCATCTGGTCGGGGGCCAGCGTGACTGGCTGCGCGGAGGTCTGGGCGCAGACGGAAGCGGACCGCGCGCAGCAGGCGCTGGAGATGCAGCAGAGTGACGGCTGGAGCGTGGGGGACGAGGGGCGCCCGCTGGCGTTCCCGGGCGCCCGGGCCATCGACAGCAGCGGTGGCACCGGATGGCAGCAGTCGCTGACCACGCTGGCGACACGTTTGACGCCCGCGGGGGCGCGCTGGCGGCCCTACTACCGTCCGGCGCTGTTCCAGGCACCGGAGGACGCGCGCAACGCCGACCTGCGCCTGGCAATTCGCCCTGTCTTCACGGGCGAGATGGCGGTCGCAGGGCGGCGGGGTGAGGCGTTGCTGTCGTTGCTGATGAGCGACGGCGTGTGCAGGAGCGACGTGGCGCTGGTGCTCGACGTGCCGGGGCCGGAGGCGGTGGCGCTCGCGGCGGCGCTGACCCGTTGCTTCGATCCGGTGTTCGTGTTCGACAACTGGCCGCACCCGAGCGGCGTCGTGCCGGCGCACCTGACGCTGGGAGCGGCGCTGTATTTTCTGCCGACGTTCGAGCAGGCGCGCCGCGGCCGCGCGGATGCCACCGCCCCGATGTTCGTGCTCGATCGGCAACGGCTGGCGCCGTATTCCGACGAGGCGAGCCTGTTCGACAACCGATACTTCGCCGGGCTGCCGGCGCCGGAGGACCTTCGGGCGGCGGGGATCCGCCACGTGCTTTACGTGACGCCGGATCAGCAGGTGACGATGGAGGCCGACGATCTGAACGACGATCTGGTCGCCGTCGATCAGAGTGGAATCGACGTGAAGATGGTGGCGCTCTCGGACTTCTCCGAGACGCCGCTGCCGGGCTGGCTCGACGAGGCGAGCCCGCTCTGTCCGGCGGCGCCGCTGGCGGGGGCCGTGCGTTACTACTTCGGCGGATCGCCGACGACACACGGTTGCTTCACCTGGTGGTACGGGTGGGGAATGCCGTCGCCGTCTGCTTCGGGGGCGCAGGCGATCGCGATCCCGCCGACGCTCGCGCCGCGGTGCCAGTTTCATCCGGCGCGGCGTCCCGGGTGTGCCTTCCCGCGGGTGCATGCGGGCGTGGGCGGGTGGGCGTCGGCAGGGGGGCACGTGGGCTTCGTCGGGCGCAGCGGGTCGCTGGGCCGCACGCATGGCGGGTTCGGCGGGTGAGGCTGCGCAGGTGATGTGCCTGCCGCTGGCCGAGGGGGTCGTGCATCTGCGGGGCGCCGTTTCGGTGGAGGAGTGCCGGCGCTGGACGGAGGGGGTGTATGCGGCGCGCGCCGCCTGGACGCCGTGCTTCGAGGGGGTGCAGTTCACGCTCGGGCGCGCCTACTACACACACCTCGAGGAGGAGCTGGCTGGCGAGTACTTCGCGTCGTCGGCCGCCTCGGACGCGGTCGTCGAGCGGGCGCTGCCCGGGTTGCAATCCGGCGTGCGCGCGATGCTGGCGGGCCTGGTGGGCGCGCCCGTGAGCGCGCGCCCAGGTTGGTGCGGGCCCGGCGTCCACATCTTCCCGGCCGGCGAGTGGCTTTCTCGGAACGGGGGTGACGTTCACTTCGATACCGAGGGCCTGGTGGGAAGTGGACGCGCGTCCCTGACTGCCCTGAGTGCGATCCTGATGTTGCAGCCGCCCGAACACGGCGGCGGACTGCGGGTGTGGGATGCCGTGTGGACCGGTGCCGACGACCAGGCGGCCATAGCCGCGGCGGCCCGCGCTCCCAGCCGCGTCGTCCAGTACGCTTGCGGCGACCTCGTAGTGATAGACAGCCACCGCCTGCACCAGATCCAACCCTTCTCCGGAGCCCGGGACCGCATCTCGATCACCGCCCACCTCCTCCATTCCCCCTCCGGCTGGCAATCCTGGTTCTGACCCCCCCCTCGACATCAGGGGGCCCCGGTGCAATTCGACAGAGCCGCCCCCAACGGCCAGTTACGTCCAGACCCCGAGCAGAACCTCAACCTCGGTGAGCTCGAACTCAACCTCGGTGAGCTCGAACTCAACCTCGGTGAGCTCGAACTCAACCTCGGTGGGGTGAGCTCGAACCGGAGCTCGAACTCAACCTCGGTGGGGTGAGCTCGAACTCAACCTCGGCGGGGAGCTCCGGCGAGGGACCTCTGAGCCTGGAACTCAACCTCGGTGCGGCTGGAGCCGGTTGGTGCCGGAGGTCAGGGTGTGGGGGGAGGGGGGCTTTGGTTTGCCGGGGGAGGGGGAAGGGGGGCCGCGGCGTCGTACACGATGCAGCTCGCCTGAATGTTGGACCTGTGGTACCGGCCGCCCAGGACGTCGATGGAGGTCACCAGGATGGCGTCGCAGCCGAGCTGGGCCGCGGTCGCTCGTGCGTCCGCGACCATGCCGTCCGGGGTTCCTTGGTCGCCATTTCCCTGCGCAACCTGGAGAATGCCGATGTCCTTGTGCGGCCGGGAGGGAGGCGTCACTGCGAACACTTCCACCGAGTCGACGCTTCGCGGAGACAACGGCCGGCTCGGGTGAATGACCGGCGTGTAAGAAACGGAATTCTCGCACCCCCCGAGCAATCCACAGAGCGCCGCGGTGATCGCGAACCGCAGTCCGGCTCGGCGACCCGCTGCGCCGGATGTCGTTGCCTGCCTACCATTCATCGCCACTGGGTCAGCTTCGGCAATGTGTCGTCTGCTCGTCGGGGTGGTCAGCATGTGCGGCAGCGACGCAAGAGGCGTGCCTCGTCGGGGTCTTTCGCGCGGCGACGTTTGCCATCGGCTAGATGCAGATCGCCCAGATTGTCGAGCTTTGCCGTGCTCACGGCGGGCAACGAAGGAGCCATCGCCCTCTGCCAGAGCGAGTAGCCCTCCCGTCAGTCATTCCCACCATCGATGCGGGTTCGCCGTCAGGCGAAGAGCCACAAAAGACCGGCGCGAGTGGATTCTTGCTTTGACCGTTGCCGGGCGATCTCGCTCAGGTGATACGCCCGAAGCCGTCCACCTGGGTGAGGTAACGCTGCCGCCGCATGACCTCGCCGCCGTTCGAGTCGTTGCCGACCGCGGTGTTCCCCTCGACAGTCTGAAACGAGCCGTCAGACATCACCGCCTCGACGATGCCGATGTGGTCGGGCCGGCCACCGTCCCAATTGAAGATGGCGATGTCTCCCGGAAGGGGAGTCGAGCGTCCCACCCAAAAGCCGGAGGACTGCAGCCAGGCTTCGGTGGTCGGTACGAAGGCGCAGCCCTTTCCGGGACGGACCCCCGCGCCCTTCGAACCGGCGCAGAGCTCGGAGTCGGCAGCGACCTTGAAGCAGTAACTCACGAAGATGTTGCACCAGGGAACGCCGTTCACCCCGAACCACTCGCCGAACATCGTACGATTCGAGCCCGGCGGTGATTCCTTGACGCCGAGGTACTCGACGGCCTTCGCGACGGCCAGCAGACCGGACGGGCTGGACGTCCGGGGAGGGGGGGCATCACCACCGGGGGCTCTGGTCGCCGCTACCGAGACCAGCAGCGCCCGCAGCTGATCGGTGACGACGCCATCGGCTGGCAGGCGCTGGTCGGCCTCGAAGGCCTTGACCGCCGACGCGGTGGTGGGCCCGTACGCGCCGTCGAGCGTGCCCGGCGAGAAGCCATTTTGCGCCAGCAATTTCTGGATACTCAGCACCTCTGCACCACGCAGCAAAGGGCTCGTCACATGCAGATCCATCCTGACCTCCTTCCCCCGCCTTCCGGGGCACGCTCGGGGACCGGCCGCAACAGGGACCGGTGCACGCCCACGTCTACTGACGTTGCTCTCGGCGGATATTCCCCCGGGGACTCTTGAGGTCACCCCTCCGTCTTGAGGTCACCCCTCCGAGGTTGCTTGAAGCCACGTCTCCGGTTTGAAGCCACCTCTCCGAGGTTGCTTGAAGCCACGTCTCCGGCTTGAGGCCACCTCTCCGAGGTTGCGGCTGCTTGAAGTCACCTCTCCGAGGTTGCTTGAAGCCACGTCTCCAGCTTGAGGCCACCTCTCCGAGGTTGCGGCTGGGCAGAGGTTGCGGCGGGACAGGGGCCCTGTTACTAGCGACGGCATGGGACGTGACCAGCGCAGAAGGCGGGCGCCTTGGCTCTCCCGACACCCGATTCCAGCCTTGCTGACCCTCGTGGCCCTCGTCTATGGCCGCTTACTCGGGGCGGGTTTCGTACGGTTCGACGACGATCTCCACGTCTACGCGAACCCCTATCTCAACCCGGCGACCTGGCAGAGCGTCGCGCGGCTCTGGCAGCACACCTACGAGCATCTCTATGTTCCGCTCGCCTACACGTTCTTCGCCGCCATCGGTTGGTTCGCGACCGTCCCGGCGCACGTCGACGGTTCCCTCGGACAGAGCATCAGCCTGGCTCCCACCGCCTTTCACCTGGCCAGCCTCCTCCTCCACCTGGCGAACACCTGGCTGACCTTCTCGCTGGTGCGCCGCCTCAGCGGACGTTCCCGTCCGGCATGCCTCACGGCGCTGGTGTTCGCGCTGCACCCGCTGCAGCTCGAGAGCGTAGGCTGGATCTCCGAGCTCCGTGGCGTGACCAGCGCCGCCTTTCTGCTCTCGGCGTTGAACGTCCTGGTCCTGTCTCGCGGGACTCCCGATCCCCGCCGCGCGCGCCTGTTCGTCTCCGTCACTGTCCCTCTACTGGTGTGCGCGATGCTCTGCAAGCCGAGCGCTGCCGCGGCGCCGCTGGTCGCACTGGCGATCGATCGCATCAACCTGGGAACGTCCTGGCGCAAGGCGCTGGTGGTGGCGACTGGCTGGGCCGTGGCCGTTCTTCCCTTCGCCTGGCTCACCCGCGTCTCCCAGACCCTTCCCCTGTCAGCCGCCTCAGCGTGGTGGCAGCGACCCTTCGTAGCGGGCGATGCACTGGCGTTCTATCTGTACAAGACCGTCGCGCCGGTCGGTCTGGCGGTCGACTACGGGCGCACACCGCAGCATGTGATGTCCGTGCCGTGGGGATACCTGGCGTGGACGCTTTCTGTCGCTCTGCTCGCGCTCGGCTACGTGAATCGACGCCGCTATCCGCTGGGCTGGCTCGGCGCGGTGCTATTCGTGCTTTTCCTGTTGCCCACGTCGGGGCTGGTCCCTTTTGCGTACCAGTCCTATTCGACGGTGGCCGATCGCTACGCGTATCTCGCGCTGATCGGAGCTGGCCTCGTCGTCTCGGCCGCCGCCGATCGCGTGACGTCTCCGAAGACCGTCGTCTCTGGTGCGGCCGTGCTCTTCGTCACCCTCGGCGCGCTCTCGTTCGTGCAGAGTCGCTACTGGCTCACCACCACCGACCTCCTTCGCCACACCATCGACGTCAATCCGCAGGCCGGCTTCGCCTACAACAACCTGGGTGACCTGGAGCTTGGCAACGGCGACCTGCCCGCGGCTCTGTCCGACTATCGGGCCTGTGTCGAGCACGATCCGACGCGGACGAAGGCCTACCTCAATTTGGCCGACGTCTACACGGCCCTGGATCAGCCTGCGGACGCAGAGCGCGCGCTGGCCCAGGTCAGCGGTACGTCCGAAATGACTGCCGACGACCTCTCCAACCTGGGCATCGTGCTGATGAAGATGAACCAGCCGGGACGCGCGCTGGCGGCGCTGGCGGCAGCCACGGCGGCGGAACCGGACTCGCCGACCTACCTCTTCAATCAGGCGAACGCTCTGGCGGCGGTCGGTCGGTTCGACCAGGCGGAAGCCACCTTTCGCCACTGCATCGCGCAGGCGCCCACCCTGGCCGGCGCCCACACCGGCCTCGGCATCGTGCTCGCCGAGACGGGCCGCTTGGACGAGGCGATCACGGAGTTTCGCGCCGCCCTTCGCCTGCAGCCCAACGACCCCGCAGCCCTCGACGATCTGAAGCGAGCCGAAGGAATGCAGCAACCTCGGTAGGGCGAAAGCCCAACCTCGGTAGGCCCGAAACCCAACCTCGGTGGACCGAAAGCCCCAACCTCGGTCGGTGGACCGTGGGCCGCAAGCCCCAACCTCGGTAGGCCCGAAACCCAACCTCGGGGGGCCGAAGCCCCAACCTCGGTGGGCCGCAAGCCCCAACCTCGGTAGGCCCGGAACCCAACCTCGGTGGGCCGAAACCCAACCTCGGTAGGCCAGCTGACCAACCTCGGTAGGTCGATTGACCTCAACCTCGGTAGGTCGGCTGGCTCCGGTAGGTCGGCTGGCTCGGTGGGTGGGTGACCTCCCTCAGTTCGGGGTGGTCACTTGCAGCCGATCTGGCTGTCGTCGATGGCCAGGTCGTCGAACCACATCACGACCGGCGAGCTGACCGACTGGTAGAAGATGGCGCCCAGGCCGATCGAGGTCCAGGTGGACATCTTGGCGCCGGAGCGGTTCGTGAAGCCGATCGACGTCACCTCGGTGCCGTCGGTGAAGAAGCGGTAACTCTGGCTGGAGGCGTCCACGTACCACTCGGCGCAGTGCCAGTCGCTGTCGAACGACCAGTCGTACGTCGAGCTGGTGCAGCAGGAATCGTCCGGGATGTTGAACAGCCACTGGTGCTTGCCGTTGCTGTCCTCGACGATGTCGACCACGCGATCCTCGGTGCCGCCCTGCAGTCCCACCATGGTGATGTGCAGAACACCCGACGACGGCTTCACCGGCGGCGTTCCCACCTTGTAGAAGATGCGGCCCCAGTGCTTGGACGCCGTGGCGCCCAGGCCCGACAGGCTCTTCTGCACGCGCGCCTGCCCCGTCATCGACGAGTTGCTCTGCAGCGAAACAGTGCCCGAGTGCGCGGTGGCCGTCGACGTGCTGACCCCTTGCGACGCGCCGGAGCCGAACCCAGCCAACGTGGTCCATCCCGTCGGCACGCCGCTGGTGGGGCCCGCCTCGAAGTCCTCGCACAGCTTGTACGTCTTGCCGGCGCACCCCGCGCCCGTAGCGCCTCCCTGTCCGGTGCTGCCGCCAGAGCCGCTCACCGCCCCTCCGGTCCCGGAGTGGCCCCCGGCCGCGCCCCCGCTGGCGGTCGCGCCGCCCGTTCCCCCGCTCCCACCCGAACCGCTGCCACCGCTGCTGCTGGCGCCTCCGGTGGCGGTGCTTCCTCCCGTGCCGACGGCGCCGCCCGACGCGCTGCCCCCGGTTCCCCGCACACCTCCGCTTCCGCTAGTCGTGCCCCCCGACCCTGTGGCGCCGCCACTGGCGGCGGCGCTGCCGCCCGAGCCGCTGCCGCCCGAGCCGCTGCCGCCCGAGCCGCTGCCGCCGGTC
>Ga0105238_10004762_pt1 | contig 13425 bp, 3 predicted proteins | sample KBSC34metaG_FD_81526 | JGI IMG/M metagenome (GOLD analysis project Ga0105238, IMG submission 81526) | Corn rhizosphere microbial communities from Kellogg Biological Station, Michigan, USA - KBS C3-4 metaG | ecosystem: Host-associated > Plants > Roots > Rhizosphere > Soil | place: Michigan, USA... | reverse complement strand
TGGTGCGGCGCGTTTGACAACGTCCAGGTACCACGGGCCGGGCGAAAGCGGCACGGGGAGTGAATTGGTGAGAACGTAAATGACATCATTCGCATTGGTGCCCGCGAAGCTGCCGTAGTCCGCATCGAGGAGGGTCGGGAGCGGGAGGCCTTTGCGCAGGACGAGGTCCGCGTTGCCCTTCATCTTCAACAACTCGAAGGTCGCCTCAATGGCGTTGGTGGAGACGTTGAACAGAAATGGCCGTTCCAAATCGTTCGTCCGGAATGAGGACGTGAACGGAATGCCGTTGGTCAACGTGGTCAGGTTAAAGTCCACGCGCACGACCACGGTGGAAGGCACCGAACCATTATTACGCACGGCCAAATAATACGTCTGGCCCGGAATCAACGGCGGCACGGTGGGCGGCGCCGCTGAAATCGTCTGGGCGCCAGTGGTAACGCCAGTAAGGAAGGTGAAATCACCCGGCGCTCCCGTGCCCGGAGGCGCAGTCTGGTTGAACAGAAGATCGACCGGAGCGGTGGCGGAGACGAGCACATTCGTCGCGAAGTTCGCCCACGACGGAACGGACACGGTGAAGTAAGCAACTTGACCCGGCGGCACGGTGTTCGTACCGGGCATCTGCGGATTCAACACGATCGGCGGCGCGATGTTGGTTTGCAGGATGAATTGCAATTGCCAGCTGATGAGTTGCGCGTTGGTGGCGACCGCGCCAGTGCGGGCGTCGCGAATTTCGAGCGACCAATTGCCGTAGGCGTTGCTGCCCACCAGGGATTGCAGCGGCTGTTCCGGGAAATAAAAGAGATTGCCCGGCGGTTTTTGGAATACGCTGAAGGAATCCAGCAACACTCCCGGCTCGATGCCCGTGATTTGCACGTTGAGCGAATTGGTGAGCGCTTTCAACGAGAAGCCTTGCACCTGCCAGTTGTTGTTGTTCCCATAAATCAGGTTGGTGATGCCGCCGAAGGAAACTTGAGCTTCACCCAGGCTTTGCGACGGCGTAATGGCGGGATCGAATTTACCGATATTGCGATTGGTCGTGGAGGCGGAGATCCGGTAAATCGCGAGCAGTTCGGACGGCGACAGGAACCGGCTGTAGATGCTCATTTCATCCATGCGGCCCCAGAAGAAGTTGTTCGTGGCGCGGCTCATGTCCTTGCCGATGAGCACATCACCGGCGGTCTTCGGAACAAAGATGCCCAGATTGGCTGAGGCGACGTTCGTGCCGTTGTAATAGAGGATGGCGACGCCGTTGTTGGTGTTATAAGTGAGCGCCACGTGCTGGAACACGTTGCTCTGGATCAAACCGGCGGGTGAGAAGATTTCATGCGACGCGCCGTTTGTATCGACGATATTTGCATAAAGACGGCCGGCACCGGTGGTCGTGGAGTTCGTGTAGGAAACCCAGAATTGCACGCCGTTGGGCTGAATGTTGTTCACCTCGACGACGCCAAAGGGCTTGTTCGCGGGACCGCCGGAGCATTTCTGGCCGTTGTTATCGAGGAGAGCCCACTGTCCGGGCAATCCGTTCGTGGCACTCAAAATGGCGGTGAAATACGATGCCGGGCAATTGGTCGCGGGTTCGCCGAGAGCCCAGTTCGTGTAAGCCACATTGGCGTTGCCAGTGGACCAGACGAAATTGGTGTTCGGCGCGGAACCGTTCGTGAGGCCGGTCCAGATGGTGTAATTGGAGCCGGCAAATTGCGCGAAGGTGTCGTAAACCCAATTCTGCTCATTCGCGTCGTCAACCTCCACGAGATGTCCGCCGAGGGCGTTCGCCCAGAGTTCCGAGGTCGTCCAGTTGGTCTGACCAATCAAATAATAATAGTGGCTCGTGTCGCGATTGAGGAACGGACCGGCGAGAACCACCATGTTGGAGACGGACTGGCCGTTGACGATGTTGTTAGCCGGAACGTGCGCGAGCCACTCCACCATTGGCTGCGGGTAGGAGATATTTGTCGGGTTAATCCAGCCTTCCACCGTGAAGCCGCTGCTGCGTCCCACATCCAGCGTGAACGACTGCGGGATCTGCACATAGGTGTTGGTGCCGGCGAATTGGAAGGCGAGGCCGGAATCTTCCAGCGCGAACGCCTGCCCCACTTCGCCTGCGGGGAAATTGAACCGGCCAATTAGGTTGCCGTTATTTCCGAGCAATTCCGGATCAGCGCTATCCGCTGCGCTGCCCTCACCGCGCCACCATCCGGCGATGCCCGGGCCGCGATACCGATACGAGATGGAATAATCCCGGTTCGGCACGAGCGAAACTGTGCGTGAAATCGAGCCGCGGGCGAGCGCGAGGAAATTGGAACCCGTGTTCGCCATGCGACGATCGGTCACCACGCTGACCTGGTTCGTAGCCATGCTCAGCAAATTCGAGCCGGCAAAATAATTCGTGCGGATGAAGACATCGTTCGTCTTCAATGTCCAACCGCCGAGCGCATCGGTGATCGTCAGGAAAGGAGGGCCGGTGGCGATGTATTCGCCGTTCGTGTTGAAATCAAAATCGTTCAACGTGAAGTTCGTGCCGTTGTCGATCGCGTCGTAAGGCGGGATGGCGAACTTGATCGGAATGTCGGTGACGTTCGTGTTGTCGGTGAACGTCAGGTAAGTGTAATCCTGCTGCACGACTCTCGGCGTGTAGGTCCAGAGGGTGTTGGGATCCGCGTTGTTGCCCTGGTTCATGACGATCGTGATGATGTCGCCATTCACCAGGTTGTACGGAATCGTGAACGTGTTCGAGCCGCTGATCAGGCCCGAGGAGAAAATCTTCAAAGGACCGTCGTAGATGTCCATTTTATCCGCGATCTGGAAGAAATCGTAGTCAATGATCAGCGTGCCGGACGGGGGCACCGGACCGATCGAATTGTTATTTTGATTGGCATCTCCCGAGGAGGTTGAGCCGAAGAAATTGGTGAACAGATTCAAGTGCCCCATGTTCGTGGCGCTGATACCGCCGCGATTTTCAAACAGGAGAATGCGCTGGCCAGTCGGTGCGATGAGTGTGAGGTCCAGGTCGGAGACGCGCGGATGCTGTAGGACCACGCCCACGTTCAGGGTAACGATGTTCTGGTTGTTCGTGATGAAAATTGAATTGCTCGTCAGTGCATCATCAGGCAACGAGGTGACTGGATTCGGCGGCGTGATTGGAGTTGGATTCACGCCGTTGGGATCAAGGCCGAACGACCAATGCAGCCGGATGGTTTGCGGAACCAAAGTAGGATTGAAAACGCCCACGTAATATCTGCCCGGCTTAAGAGGTGGCAGGTCCAACCGACCGACCGTGAGGCTATCGCCGGACGCGATGATGTCCTTCTTATAGTCGAAGCTATTCGTAGTCGGGAAATCGCCGTAACGGATATACAACTGCACCGGTCCGGTGCTCGGTGGAATGAAATCGACGGACACGGTCATGTTCGTGGCGTCCGCGGGCACGTCGATGAAGTCGTAGAAGAAGCTATTTGGTTGAATGGTTGCCACGACACCGTTCGTCCCTTGCTGGGGGTCAAGGCGGATATATATATTGTCCACCCTTCCGGTGTTGAACAAGGTGTTGTCCTGCTCGTTCAGCATCCACAATCCCAATCCCTGCTGCCCAACAAAGTCCTGCAGGCTGCCCGGACCGTCCGGAGGCCCTGCGCCCAAAATGTCACCTTCACCGCTATCGTCGTAAACAAATGCCTGGTTGGTGTTCCCGTTGCCAAAGGTGTGATTGTTCAGCACCACTGGGATCTGGCTATGAGTGAGCGTGCCGACCAAATCTCCAAAATTTTCATGCTCCATGACGTTCGTCACCACCACGCGCCGGACATTTATCGGCTGCACCGCGATGGCCACCGTGATTGCACTGCCAGGATTTTCGGGCGTTCCATCCGGAATCGGATTCGGGACGTTGATGCCATGGATATATTCCTCGCCATTCGTTCCCATTGTGCTAAACGGATTTAGCGAGAACAACGCGAAGAAATCATATTCAGCAGCCTGCTGGTCTTCAGATTTTACGCCTACGTAGAACACTTCATTCGGGGCTGCATTGCTGTAGACAATGAACTCCGTACCCCCGCGGCTCAGTGACTTGTCAGCACCCGCAACGATTGCCGGATCGAGATTGGTCAAGCCCCACTTATCCGAACCCCGAGCCACGTATAAATCAATGTCCGCTTCCGGCCGCGTGGCGCCGTTGGGATCCGTAGCGTTGACGCCGCCGGGTGGGATCGAAAGATTGGGCGGGAGGAAAGTGGCGAAAGCTGCGTTCGTAAACGATGCCCCGTTCGTTCCAGGCATATTGGTGACCACATAGAAATGCCATTGATTCGTCATACCGAGCGTGATCTGCCCGTTATTTCCCCACGTCTTTTGGTTGGTGAGCGCCAGCGTATTGGTGCCTTGCAGCGGAGAATTGGCCCCGACACGTTGGCCCGTGAGCAAAGAACCGGAAGTGTCCGTCGAATCGGTGAATTGATTGGTAATGGCCGTGACCGTGGGCATTATGCTTCCAACAACCGGCCCGTCCGTCAGGGTGAGGGCATTGGTGAAATCCCCGTTGCCACTGGAAATAACCAGCGCATAATCCTGCACGATGCCGTTCGTATGAGCGGTGACTGCATTCACATTCACATTGCGAGCGACGACTGTGATGGAATAGTTGCTTCCCAACTGCGCCGGGATATAAATATTTTCAACGTTGTTCACGTTGTCGGATGGAATACTGTTGCTGCCTCCAGCCCATTGAGAAGTGAACAAGCTGCCGGTGTCAAAATCATTGCCAAAATACACCGCCGGATTCGTCGGATTATCCATGTTGGTGACGATCAAATCCAAATTGTTCACCAACTTTATGCTCGCCGCAGGATTACCCGGGGGATCGGTCCAAACCAAGGTGACACGCAGCGGTGCGGTTTGCGCATTCGAATCCACTTTGACGAAAAGCGTGCGCGAATCTCCCGTCGCAAGAGCATTCGTCGTATTTTGGTCCACCATGATCATGGGAGCCGCCGCATCGAAGGCATTGGTGATTCCCGGTGGCAGGGAATTCGTCAAATTCACCAGGCCCCAGCCTTGATAATTGATGTTATTTCGAACCTGAAAATCATAAATCGGATTGATCGAACGAGCGCCATTGATGAGCAGCGCTTTCATCAAGGCCGGGCTCGCCACGCTCTTCAACTGATTCGTGAAGAAATCCTCCATCAATGCCAGTGTGCCCGCCACCGCTGGCGCCGCCATGCTCGTGCCTGATTCATAGCGATACAGTGGCACTGCTGAATTGGAGCTAAAGAGCTGGTCATTCAGATTCGTCCGAAGAATATCCCAATAATCACCCATTTCATTGGTACGGCGCACGTCACTGAAAACGTTGTATCTCACTTCCACATTGGTCGGATTCTGCACGCCGTAGTACCAGAAGGTGTCCACAGGTGACAAAGTGAAATTAGGACCGCCGGTAATCGTGCCACTCACGAGGTTTGTCCCCAACAAATCTGCGGGCGGCACCGGGACATCTCCGCCCTTTCCGTAAATCAGCAAATCCAGCGGAGTCGGGCGAACTGCCACGGCTTGGATGGTCAATTGGATGGCGTCGCAAGGAACGAACGTCGAATAAAGCGTCAGGTTTGTCGGCCCCACCGTGTCTCCCAGGACTTCGGTTGCATTGTCGGTAACTGGGTTGTAGTAGGCGTTGGTATCCCAGGTCGTCGAGCGGGTGGAAACCACAAACGTACCGGGCGCAATCACGTCGGGCTTGAATCGCCCAAATTCGCCTTCAATGCCTATGCCTACGTTCCCGCGGGAGGAAAAGCGCGCTACTTGGTCTTGCGAATCCGTCATCCCCTGCCACGGTTTATTGGTGCTGCATATCGCATTCGTCACCCCACAATCGTCGCATTGGTGCACGTCGTTCGTGATATTGCGTGGCAACTCGCTGGCACCAACGCTAAGGACGTTCTTTGCCACCCCTGGAGAAAGCACCGAATCCGGCACCCCGCCCTGCCCACCATCGTCGCCCTGACCGTTATTTCCCGCTGCAAACACTTGAATCATCGGCTGTGAACCGGTCATTCCGGGCAACGAATCACGAACCGACTGGTCATAGCTGGCCGCCGCAAGATCGTATTCGCTGGTACCATAGCCCCAGCTATTGTTAACAATGGTGGCGTTGGTAACTGAGGCGGCAGCTTGCTGCAAAACGGAGTCGGTGAAACGGGGATCAAAAATTGGCAAAGGATAAATCTGGGACGCGGGGGCCTTGCCGCGAAAATTTGCTCCGGGTTGCGAGCCAACGGCATTGGTCGGACTATGCACCCCGCTCCCCGCGATGATGCCGCCTACGTGCGTGGCGTGGCCTTCCAAATCCGCAAATCCCACGGGGAAAATGTTCGTATCCTGGATGATGTTTGTTAAATCCGGATTGAACACGGTCGCACCATTTGTCGCCACAAAGGAATCCGCCTCCACGACCACGACGTTCGTGCCGGAAAGTCCGAGGTAATTCGTGGGCACAAATTCATCCACGGAATCGCTCATGATGACGCGCGTCAAATCATTCGCGCGGATGCGCGGATAGGAGGGCTCAATAATCTGAACGCCCGGCAAGCTGGCCACGGCGGCGATATCCTGCACGTTTTGCAGGGCCAATACCGGGCCGAACGGCGACTGGCTTTCAGAAACCACGCCCACCTGCATTTTATCCAGCGAAGTTTTAGTCTGCTCCAACGCGCCCGGGAACACCGCGATATTGGCAGCGGAGACTCCATCACCCGCCAACGCGGCGCGCATCAACGACGCTTTGACTTTGTAATACGGTTCCCACGGCAATACGCGGAAGGTCCCGCCGAGTTCCGCGGCGATGGCAGGCGTGCCGGTGACGAGATAGGTATTGTTGGGGAAATAGGAAACGATGCTCGCGCCGGCCGCAGTGATTTGATTTCGGAGAATGTCATTCATCGGGCCGTCGGCTTGGACGAGGTAAGCGCCAGGATCTCCATGCGATTTCAACGCCTCCGGAATTTCGAATGCCGAGGAACTGGCGGTATCTATCAACGCATTTTCGAGGAGGATGGCGTGATTATCACGCGACAATTGAGTGAGCGTCTTCGTCGTATTGCTCAAACGATAAGGGAAAGCATTCGCTCGCTTAACGACGGGGCTGTTTGTTGCCAAGGGTTTTAGTTCCGCCACCGGCGCAGTGCTGGCTTTTTGACTCCATTTGTACTCCATCCGAACATTCGGATGAGTTGGATTGACTTGCGAGGTGATTGGGTTTGGGACAGTAGTAGTGGGTGCCGTCCCCGGCTTTTGCACCTGCCATTTATCGCCGAGCCGCCAAAAATAAACTGCGCCGAGGAAGCAGGCCACGCTTATCGCCAGCCAAAAAATGGGTCGCCTACGATTCATAAAGTATTCGGGTTGGAAAGGAGGGAAAGTGACGGGCGCACCCCATGGGTGCCCGAAATGTTTGCGGGATTCCTCTCCATTCTGATTCGATTCATGTTAATCCGGGCCGAGCACGTTAAACTGTTCCACCACCAAGTGTGGTGGATAATATCGCCCTTGAGGGTCCGGGTGCGGGTTGGGTCCATCCTTTGAATATTGAGGATCTGGTGAACCTTCCACACGCACCACAGCCCGAGTGGCTGATTCGGCGGTAATCTGATAATTCGTGCATAAGCCATTAAACTGACCGCCAGCCACCAGAGGATTGCCGGCCGCCGGGTGTAGCGTCTGTCCGAACGAGTATATCACAAATCGGGGCGATTGATTCAAGGTCAATAACGACATTATTTGCTGAGGAATACGCTCCATCATCTCATCCGTGATTCCCGCCGCAGCGACAAAGGGCAGCTTGCTTGCGTCACCCAAACCCTTGGTGTTCAGAAAGGGAGAAGCCACCGTCAACTGAGGTGTGGCGAGAACATCCCCGGCGTGTTGAAACGTCTTATTTCCGAATACCGTGCTGTTGAACCTGTTGGTGCCAGACCGGGTGGCATTAATGCCTTCAACGATGGCGGCCAGGGGCGAAGGATTCGTCGAATTGTAAACTCCTGCCGGACTGATGACCATCGGCATCATTCCACCGTTCGCATTGCTAATCACGTTCACGCCGGTGAAAACCGCCGACCATGCCGCAAGGTTCGTCTGGTTCACGTCCAATTGCCCACGGGCGGCGTTCGGATTCAAGGCGGCTGTGAATAGATCGAATAGGCGGTAATCATCGGTGGGACTCGTGTGAGGCGCATCGGGAATTCCTCGGTTTCCATTGGTGAGAACCACATTGTCGCCCGACCAATTCCTCCACTGGTCAGGTGTCAGAGACGATGGCTTCATATAAACCGTCTGCCATGGCGTGCCGCGATGGATACGACCAAGCCATCCGATATTGGGGAGTTTGTTAGTCGGAAAATTCCAATCGTCCGACTGTTGCACCAATGGATCCTTTACCCGAAAATCAACATCGAAGGGATTAGGGGTTTGTGAACTATTATTTGGAAGGTGCCGGCCACCCCAGGGCTGATAGGCAATATTTAGATTCGTCAGGTTTGCCAACGGAGCGGAGGACACGGGACCGACGGCAAGTAGATTGTAATTGATCATCGCCGCATTAGTGTTAATTAAATCTGAGGCAGTAAAATGCACCAGTGGATCGTTCGCCTGAAAAGAAATGCGCTGAACGATTACCCGATGCGGAGTATACGGCGCCTCGAAGTAATTAGTCCCACCGTTTAACAGCCGTCGGTTGAAAATTGGCCCCTGAATAGTCCGCTGTGGGTCAGTCCAGATGTTTGCACGGTCTGCTTTGCTCACCTCGATTTGATTTAACACGCCCATCGACACGGTCGTTCCGCTTAGCAGGTTTGTATTCCACTGCCCATCTTGCGTGGTATAATCCGGCGACCAATGACTTGTAATCGGATTGTTATTATTCAGCATTGCCGCCAGATCAACCGGTGGCTGAGTGCTCGCAATGTTTACAAAATCCACAACTCGGTTCGCGACGGGATCAATCAGTACGAACCGCAACTTGAACTGGACCGTCATCCATACGTGCGGCACGAATGTGGAAGTCCAGAATGGGGGGGCAACCTGGTGGAAAAACGGCGCCACTTTGTCGTAAATGCCATTCGTGAAAACACTGGCGGCATAAAGCGGAACTTTAAATGAATTGTCTGTCAATTGCTGCGTCCACCCTGGCCATGAGGAATAGATCTGATCCACTCCGTACGGGATATTCGTGGCTTGTATAAATACAGTTCCAGTTTCGTTAGTCACGGTGATGCTCAGTTCGTTTGAAGCCACTAAACGCAATGAACGGCCATAGAAATTTGTGTACGAATTCCAGGCCTCCAGACCAAAACTATTGGTAATGGCAAAATCAAATACCTGGTTCGTCGTCCAAGGGCGCATTCCGTTAGAGTTGGTAAAGGTCAGCTTGCGCGAAACCGTCAGTGGGTTCTCCATGGAGAACTCGTTAAAATTAGGGAACCCTTTCTTCGCTCCGATTACCCATGGCAGACCGTAAACGTTGGCTACGGCGTTGTCCGATTGCTCCGTTTTAACAACGTTTGAAGGATCCAGCATGGGACGAAAAGCGTCAGCACTATCATTGACTTCCGTATAACCGCTAACGTAAGCGACGCCGTTGTGGACGGAGAAGATCGGGCGGAAGACACTCGGGAAATTCGTCGGTCCACTGCCAACAAACCGATTCGTGATGGTCGCATCCACAATATTTGCGGCCAATTGCAAAACCCGGTGAACGGCCGGCGTATAGTAATTCTGGTTTGTGATTCCGGTCACCACGGGATCTTCGTAAAATGGAATGTTGGTCACTGTGACAAGATTCCCCCTGAAGTCGCGCAAGTTCATTTGCTGAAACATCGCTGCGGCGGCATTCGTGAAAAAGTCCAGGGCCGAGGTCCACCCATTCATGTTCGTTTCCATTCCGCTCACGACCTGGCCGTGGTCGTCTGTATTTTTGAAATTCACATTCAACCTGGTCTCATCCGGAGTGGAATCGGTCCCCAATTGTGAAAGCAACCGGTAGAAAGTGTAGGCGTTGTAGCTGTCGATGTTAGTGCCGGCTTGCTGCAATCGACCGGCAAAACCTGCTCCGACCAAGCCTCTGTTGAAAAAATCCTGCTGGGAAAAATAATGGTTCGTGTTCTCGGAACCGGCCCAAGGTTCCGAAACTGCGTCGGCAGGTGCCTCGAGAACATTGGTTAGGCCGAGCATCAGCGGCCCGTCCGAGTACTCGTCAATATTGTCAACCGTCAACGCCCCCGGCGTCCGAAAGGTCACATTCGCGGGAAAAAGGCTGGCATAATTGTTCTTGTACCGGTAGCTGAGAATCGAAAAAGCGTCTTGAAAGCTAAGGCCCAAATTGGCATTCGGATATTGCGCGGAATTCACATCTCCCCGGTTATACCGATAATACAGGTTGGGGCTGTTTGGGTCTGCATCCCAAATATTTGTATTCAGATCCACGAAAAAAGCGGCCAGATTCAATTCCCATGGTCCAACCCCCTGATTGCGCAAATAACCATCGTTACCGATCACGAATGCCTTGGTTTGTGCCCACTGCGCAGCTTGATTATGCATGGTGTTTACATCCAGCGTCTTTCCGGCAGGCACCACCAGAAACGCGTAACGCGCAACGAACGGATTATCCGCCGAGTGCGGTTCCCATGGGCGCGCGAGGACGCCGATCCATTCGGGATCGCCGACAAAGTAGTTTGTTAAAAGATAAACGTTGTTTGGTGGTGGAAGCGTTGCGGAATAAGTACTGCCATTCGTTGCCACAAAGTACACTCCGCCATTTGTAGCAACCGCGACCGGCCAATTTCCATTCCTATCCGGACGACCATTGCGATTCAGATCAAGATAATAGCGAAAGTCGCTTATGGTCGTGCCGTTCGAATTGACATCCACATACACAGGCGGACGCGGGTCATAGAGCAGGTTGGCAATGTTAAATTGGCGATCCTGCGCATTGAGAGGATTAGAAGAATTGAAGATATAGTCGTAATTTACATTTGTAGGGCTTGAGATGTTTTGAACAAAACCCGCGGCATTGTAGTAATTCGTCGAAACCAACAGGTCGAAATCCTGGAAATTGGTGTGCAGCATCATCCGGGTGAGCAATTCCGCGCTCACGCGTGAAAACGCGTCGTCCGTCGCGTCCCGCGCCATCTTTTGGTCCATCGCCGTGGTCACGGAACTGCGCTCGCGCTGGCTCAACACCAAAAACGTCACCGCCAAAAAGGTGATGATCGACAGCATGATCAGCGTGATGACGAGCGCGATGCCATCGCGATCGCCCAGGCGCGAGGGCTGGCGGCCGATGTTCAACGCCCAGCGTCCAAAGTGGGAAAATACACGCGCTGCCCGGCCGTCACTTTGGGCCTTGGACCTGGGACGTTGGACTCTTGAAACTTTCATGGCTGCGAAGGATAAGCTGATCGATCTACGTTACGAATGGGGATGCGCTGCCGGAACACCTGGATGTTTCCCGCATGGGTCGCCAGAAAATTGGATTGCGTGATGAAGTTGGGGATGGATTTCATGCGCTTCAACACCGCCGGCTCCAGCACGCCGACTTCCACTTCCACAAATGCGGGCGCGACGTTGTTGGAGAAGCCGTAAAATTCCACCTCACCCGGGGCGATGACCAGCGAGTTGGTGATGCTGACGAATTGATTCGTTGAAACCAGGCTCCCGTTGGTGATGAATAACCCGTTGGGGTCGTAACACCGCACGTGAAATTCCACCACGCCGTCCAGCACCTTGCTGACGGTGGAGATGTTGGTGGTGGTATTCACAAAGTTTATGAATGGCAGGTAGCCGTTCCCGGTGAAATCCGCGACGTGCACGTTCGTTTCGTAGCGGTACAATGTGCCGACGGGATTCACGAATCCCGAATAGGCGGGATTCGTGCGGACAAAATAACCAATGCCACTCCAGTATTGGTTCTGGCGCGCCATGAAGAAAATATCCTGGAAGATGTTCGTGCGCCTGTATGAATTCGCAGGAAGTTCCATCTGCGAGGGCGTGTAATTGGGAATCTCCGCGAAGAAATTCACACCGTTGGTCTGATAGGTGGGCGTGAGCTCGCCCAAATCGCGAATCAGCAAATCGCTCAACATGCGCCCGCCCTCGAGCTGATCCGTCTGCGCCATGCCCGCGCGGAACGCCCGCTGCGTCTGGTTGAACATCGCCATCAAACCGAGCACGATGACAGTCAGCAGCGCCATCGCGACCATGATTTCGATCAGCGTAAACCCGTCCGCTGCGAACCCGCGGAGAACCGCCGAACGAAACATTGATTTGCGTGTGATGTTAGTTTTCACGGTTTCGCCAGGCTTTGATAGAAAGTGGATGATTCAACAAAATAGAGCGGTTGCAGGGTGTTGTTGGGGTCGTTGGTCTGCAACACGCGCCCGTCCGCCATCGCGCGGAACGTCGCGTCAAAATTAAGAATTTTTCCGTTCGGCAGCACCGGCCAACGGAACTTCAGTCGGATATCATTGAGATTCGTTTGCATCAGCCAAACCGCGCGCGCCTGGTTCGACCGCTCCGCCAATTGCGCCGCGGTGAGACCGTTCGTGTACACGCAATCCATGCAAATCCCATTCGTATCCACCGGCACGTACGGGTAATTCTCTACAATCATCCGGTAAATGAACGCGTCGCCCAGAACGACCGCATTCGTCTCCGGCGCCTTGTCCACCGCCGACCCGCTCAACGCCCGCACATAAGCGACCACATAATTGCTCTGGTAGGGAGGGTGGAGCACGTCCAACGGACCTCCCACCGGGTAGGGAGTAAACTTCGGCGTGCTCAATAATCCAACAATGTGCGCGCCGTTTGTGAGCGGAAAATCATCCGTAGCCGGGCTGATGCTCCGCCGCGCGGAATTTGTCGGTGTGTAGTAATCAAAATCAGATTTGACCACACCGAAGTTCGCGTCGTACGTCGTCCAGAAATTAGTGATGCAGAGGACGTAATTGGTGAGGTCGTCAGACCCGCGCGCGCCGCTGCGGAGATTGCTCATCCAGATGTCTGCGTCATGCGCAATGATGGTCTCCTCGCGATTGCGTTTTTGCACATCCAACCCGCGCGGCAACACCGCGATGATCGCCACCAGCGCGAAACCGATGATGCCGAGGCACAGCGCGATTTCGATGAGCGTGAAAGCGCGCGGAGCGACAGCGCGGGAATTTGTGATCTTAAAGAGCTTCATAACGCATCCTGACGTTCCAATCGCGCGCGGCCGGTTAAACGATCGATGTGAATGATGTTGTAGGAAATGTTCGTGCTGTTCCCCGGTGGCTGCTCCTCAAAGGAGGGTATCGCCTGGATCGGCAATTTAGTCTTCGCGTCCAGCGCGGGCGCCATCGTGCCGTAATCCAGCGGAATATTTTCATCGTACGGCAGCAC
>Ga0105238_10004761_pt1 | contig 13425 bp, 9 predicted proteins | sample KBSC34metaG_FD_81526 | JGI IMG/M metagenome (GOLD analysis project Ga0105238, IMG submission 81526) | Corn rhizosphere microbial communities from Kellogg Biological Station, Michigan, USA - KBS C3-4 metaG | ecosystem: Host-associated > Plants > Roots > Rhizosphere > Soil | place: Michigan, USA... | reverse complement strand
GTAGCCGTCCAGACGTTTCGTACCGAAGGCGCGCAGGGAACATCCGGTAACGCCTCGGTCGAAGTAAGACTTTCAAATCCTTCGTACCAGACGATTACCGTTTCCTTTGCGACCGCGAGTGGAAGTGCAACCGCCGGGACCGATTACGTCACGACTTCGGGAGATGTGACTTTCAATCCCGGGGAGACGCTGAAGACGATCGCCGTCCAGGTAAACGGCGACAACATCGACGAAATCAACGAGACGTTCCTCGTAAACCTAACCAGTCCCGTGAACGCCACTCTCGGTACCGCTCAAGGCGCCGTGTTGATTCAGGACGACGATGGTCCAACGCTCAGTATTGGAGATGTGTCAGTTACCGAGGGCAATTCCGGCTCCAAAAACGCAGTCTTCACGGTCACCCTTTCCAGTGCGAGCGTTCAGGACATAGCTGTCAATTATTCGACTGCCGACGGTACGGCGTTTTCGAATGTCGACTTCCAGCGGATTTTCTCGAATACGTTGTTTATCCCCGCAGGTGCAACGTCGGCAACGATCACGGCCAGGATTTTTGGTGACTTCGCGATCGAGAATGATGAGACCTTCTTCGTCAATCTCCAATTCCCGAGTAATGCGACGATAGCGGACGGCCAGGGGCAGGGTACGATCGTCAATGACGATTCGAACGGCAAGCTGCAATTCAGCCTCGCCACTTTCAGTGCGACCGAAGATTCGGGCGGCGTTACCGTTACTGTAAATCGCGTGGATGGCGCGACTGGAATTGTCACAGTTGATTTTGAGACCAGCAACGGGACTGCTACCGCCGGATCGGATTACCCCGCGACTACAGGCACACTCACATTTAACCAGGGAGAGACGTCCAAATCGCTTTTTATCACATTCGTCAGCGATAGTGTTTTTGAAGGTGATGAGACGCTCAATGTAACTCTCAGTAACCCGACCGGCGGCGCCGTGCTGGGCACTCCGGTGACGGCGGTATTGACGATCAAGACGCCGCCACTCTTTTTGATATTGGAAGAGTCGGCGTTGGATCCAAACCAGGTTGCAGCGGTGGATTCATTCTCGTTCACGAGAGATCCATTCCTCGTGATTCCGCTGATCGAACTGTTAGGCCAGGGCGCTGATAAGAACACGCGCGTGCTTGTTTTTGTCACAAACCTTCAACTAGCGCCAAACGATGTTGCTTCCACGGTGAGAGTTAATCTGGTTGACAGCGGCGGTCAGATGCATGATATCGGAGCAGAAGACATAAGTGTCGTGCCGGGCTTCACATTCACGCAGATCAGATTCCGTCTACCTGACAATCTTCTTCCGGGGGCGTGTACGATCAAGATCAGCGCGCACGATCAGGAGAGCAACACAGGGACCATCAGAATCAGGAACCCATAGCTCTCGCGTCTCGGAGCGAGTGGGAGATTGGAAAGCCACGACTTTAAAGGCCGCTGGAACTCCGGCGGCCTTATTTCTTTGATAACGGAAACGAAAAGCGACTCCATTGCCATATAAGTTGTGTACCCAACTTTGAACGGCGTTCCACCCGCCCGAATAGGAGATAGAGCAATGAAGTCAAATATCCTCCACTTTTCGGTTGTGCTGATGCTTATCGCATCAGCTTTCACCACTTCCGCGCAAGCACAGGATGTTAAATCGTGGTCCACAGCCGGCTCAACCGGGACTGCGGACAAAGTCGATCTGAACAAGATCGTCTACTCAAACGGAATTGTGGCCTTTCCTGAAATACAGGGGACGCAATCCTCGGCGCGGCGAGCTGCGGGGCCTCAACTGCAAACTGTGCAGGCCGTTATCCGTTACAACGTTACCGCCGCAGACGGACTCTTCTTCGACTCTGGCCGACTCTGCATGGTCGTTCGATTTCGGGATGACGGTAACCGCGCGCGCGTATTCCTGCGCCTTATTAGATTGAGTGTCAGCGACGGGACGAGTGCGACGCTTCTGACCTTCGACAGCAACTCGTTTTCTGCACAGCAAGACTTTCAAACGAATTCCGTAGGCACAAATCGGGTTCCGTTTGATTTTTCTCAGAATGCGTATTACGTGGAAGCAACGCTGACAAAGCAGCAACCCATCGTCACGGTCGGAGGCGGGAGGCCCGCGCTGGCAGTCGTTGTGCTAACCAGATGCAATCCGATTACTTAGGCTAGTGCCCAACAGCGAACCGGCGAGAGTCAAAACAATCCCGAGCGCCGCCAGTCTTACTGAGCCGCTGTTGAACCTCGACGCGAGGATTACAAGTGCGCCAAGGGTGACAAGGCAGGGACCGATCATTCGATCGGTGGCGCGGGCGCGCCACCACACACTCGCGATGTTTGCGATCACGAGGAGCGCCAATATCGGTTGTAGCCAGGGAGAGTACGGAACCTGAATCAAGCCGGTGACGCCGAGCATGCTCAGGTAGGCGGCCCAACAAACGGGACACTTCGGGAAGAACGCTATCGCGACGGACGCGAGTGTACCCATCATCGGTGTGGCGATGCGCGCAGGCTTGTTTCGCTCGGCTAATACTTCAACCGCGCGATCCACGACCTCCTGCTCGTCCCAGTGAAGACGTTCGAACGATGCAGCAACTCGTCCGTTGCGATCGAGGACGTATGCCTCGAGGCGATGCGACGAGCTTTTCCAACCCACGAAAACTTGCTGATGAGACCGTCCGGAAGCTTGCAGCAGTCAGGCACTCTCTGCGTCCTCTGCGCCTCTGCGGTGAACTTCCCTGCACAAACCATTAAACCGCAGAGACTGCGCAGAGATGGACATCGTTTTGCGACAATGTAGGAGTAGATTCCGTCCTCCAAACTTCTCCCGTTTGTAGCCCATCGCAACCCCGACACTAAAAACAACTTCTTTCTGCTGTCAGGAGATCACTATGTCGACATTACGTGGCCGAGTTTCTAACCCGTACAAAATCACAATCATTGGCATCATTATTTCTCTTGTTGTCGTGGTGTTGCTCTGCACTCTACTGACGTTTCCACGCGCTCTGGCTGCGACGATTGTCAGCGATAACTTCAATGACAATTCACTCGACACAACCAAGTGGGGCACTAGTCTGTTTAGCGGCTTCACCAACACCAGTCTGGGCTTGAATGAAACTTCGCAACAACTGCAGATTGGACCACTGCTGCAAAATACCGGCGGCTCCAATTATCGCGGTGTTCGCACGAACAGCACTTACAGCTTCAGCGGCGCTTACGCCTTTGTTGAATTGGTCCAGGCGCCCAGTTCCAGCACTGCCGCTGATGCGATGTTCACGATCGGCAATGATGTCGACAACTACTATCGGATCTACGTCTCGGCCGGTAATCTCATCGGCCTGAAAAAGATTGGCGGCACGAAGACGACGCTTTTCACGATCACCTACAGTTCAACTAACCACAGGTTCCTGCGCATTCGTAACGACTCGGGTAATGTGACTCTGGACACTGCGACAGGCAGTAGCGGCGTGCCGGGAAGCTGGACGCAGCAATACAGCGAGACGTGGAACTCTTCAATCTCCACGTCGTCGATCATCTTCGAGCTCAAAGCCGGTACGTGGCAGTCGGAAACAAACGCGCCGGGCACGATCACGTTCGACAACTTTGAGGTCGCAGATAACACCGCACCTGCTCCGACAGTCAGCGCCATCTCGCCAACTTCAGGAACCACGAGCGGCGGCACGTCAGTGACTATCACCGGAACCGGCTTCACGACTGGCGCTACGGTGAGCTTGGGAGGAACGTCGGCCACTGGGGTCACCGTCGTAAGCTCTACTTCGATCACAGCCACGACTCCAGCGCACTCAGCCGGAGCGGTTAACGTCGTTGTGACCAACACTGATTCACAGAGCGGCACACTGACTAGTGGATTTACTTACTCGGCGCCGGAAACGGTTGTGGTGTCAGATGACTTCAATGACAATTCTCTCAACACAACCAAGTGGGGCACGACGCTGTTCAGCGGCTTCACCAACACGAGTCTGGGTTTAAATGAAACCTCGCAACAACTGCAGATTGGACCGCTGCTGCAAAACACCGGTGGCTCCAATTATCGCGGTGTTCGCACGAACAGTACTTACAACTTCACCGGCGCTTACGCTTATGTCGAGTTGGTCCAGGCTGCCAGTTCCAGCACTGCCGCCGATGCGATGTTCACGATCGGCAACGATGTCGACAACTACTATCGCATCTACGTCTCGGCCGGGAATCTTATCGGCCTAAAGAAGATTGGCGGCACGAAGACTACGCTTTTCACGATCACCTACAGTTCCACCAACCACAGGTTCCTGCGCATCCGTAACGACTCGGGTAATGTGACTTTGGACACCGCGACAGGCAGTAGCGGCGTGCCGGGAAGCTGGACACAGCAATACAGCGAGACGTGGAGCTCTTCAGTCTCCCTGACATCGATCATCTTCGAACTCAAAGCCGGGACATGGCAGTCAGAAACAAACGCGCCGGGCACGATCATCTTCGACAACTTTTACGTAGCCAGCCCCGGCTCGCCCACACCAACTCCAACGCCGACACCAACGCCAACTCCTACTGATTCATTAACCTTTGTGAGCGCCAATTTACAACATGGTGAATCTACAAATGGAGTTGCTCACTATGACCTACAGGCAAACAAGATCACATCTACGGCTGATCTGGTTGCTGCTCAGGAAGTTTCGAGTGGAGACATTGGAAATTGGGATACAGCCTTCGAGAATGGCGGGTTCCATCGAGTCGTATTTCGCTTGAACAATACCCAACAAAATGACGGCAATGCGATCTGGGCGCGAGATTCTCTAAGTGAAATCGCAACCTATGATCATCTTTTAGCTAATGGCTCCTCCAACGTCGGCAATGACAACTCTACGGATATTCGCCGCAGCGTGGTAGCAGCCAAGTTCGAGTTCAACTCTCAACAGTTTTATGTTGTGAGCGTTCACCTGTGTCCTTCGATTTGCAGAGATGCCAGCAGCGGTACGCTGGAGTCAGTGCAACGAGTGGCGCAGATTAACGACTTGTTGAGTTGGATCGGTAGTACGCTGACGGGTGGCCTACCGGTGATTATCCTTGGAGACCTCAACCTGACTACCGATACTCCGAAACAGCCTTCAGGTTTTCAATTTGATCTGTTCACTTCGGCAGGGTTCAGTGACCTGTGGGCCACTGGCTTATCGAATTCGCTCGCAGAAGCAAATTGGGGCGACAGGGATGGAGATTCAACTCCCGACATGCCTCTCGGCCTGAACACGCGAACACACGATTCCAGGCGCATAGATTATGTCTTGTACAAGCCTAACAATGGCTCAATAGCACTGAACAACATTTCCGTTCCCGACGGTCGTGCTCAGTGTTCTACGGCATTAACGCCGGACTCACCTTTTGCGTACTGTTCTGACGTCAGTCAAAGAACTTTCCTCCAGGAGGATCAAGGTCTTCGATTATCGGACCACAACTGGATCTGGGTCGAGCTAGGTTTCTAGCCACAAAAAGGCACATAAAGCACAAAAGAATGTTTGAAGTTCTTTTGTGCTTTATGTGATCAGATTTAAAACTCAAATCGGCCTGCGACCTGGATAAAACAGTCTGCGTAATCTGTGGATAAAGACCGTAACTTTTCCGCCCGCCGACAGTTTTAGTATTGTGAGGGCTGGTTAGACTTGAGTCAGGTAACTGAATCCGAAGAACGGCTCCTGATCGAAGCTGCTCAGAAGGACCCGAGCCGCTTTGCCGAGCTATACGAACATAACTTTCACCGCGTTTATGCCTACGTTGCGCGGCGTGTTCGTGATCGTGCGGAAATTCAGGACCTCACCGCCCACGTCTTCCACCAGGCGCTCGCAAATCTCGGAAAGTTCAAATGGAAAGGCTCGCCATTCGCCGCGTGGCTTTACCGCATCGCTTCGAACGCGATCGCCGATCAGGCTAAGCGGAAGATGCGTGAGTCGAGCGAGCAATCGAATCTCCTGTCTGAAAGCTCAACGGCAACGAATCTGGAAGCAGTAGAACGTCGCGCTCGCATATTCAGCGCCGTCGATAAACTACCGAAGGACCAGCGTCGCGTGATAGTGATGCGCTTCGCAGACGAAAAGAGTATCCGCGAAATCGCGGTCGAACTGGGGCGGAGTGAAGGAGCTGTGAAACAACTCCAGTTTCGCGGACTGGAAACTTTGCGTAATCGACTAAACGAGAAGTAATAGCAATGGCCGAACGCTCAATCATTGACCAACTGGATGACGCAATCGCCGCAATGGCTGAAGGGCGTCAAATAGATCTGGCGAATCTCGGGCCCGAGTTATCTGCGCTCGCCGGAGTCGCGCAGGATCTTATTGGTCTACCCAGCGAGACGTTCAAGGCTGAACTTCAGCAGCAATTAATAAGGAGAGATTCTATGAGCAGGGACGTTCCTGTCGAGGACATGCAGAAGGAAGTTGAAAAGTGGGCGCGAGAACGCGCAGCGGAGCATGCAGATGAAGCTGGCGGAATCAAAGAGCCGAAGATGAGACGTGAGAACCGTCACGCCGTCACGCCGTACATCACCGTTCATCAACCGGCGGAGCTGATCGACTTCGTCACTCAATCATTCGGGGCCATCGAGCATTTCCGCGCCACCGGTACGGCCGGAGGAATGCACGCCGAAGTCTCAATCGGAGATTCGATCGTGATGATCGGTGGGGCCGAGCACATCGAGCCGAAGCCCACGGCAATTCATCTCTACGTGCCTGATGCCGATCAGGCATATGAACGAGCGATCAAGGCGGGCGGCAAGTCTTTATTACCGGTTGCCGATCAGCCGTATGGTGAACGTTCCGGCGCGGTTGAAGACGTACACGGAAACCGGTGGTACATCGCGACTCCATTCGTACCATTGCGAGAGATCGCTGAAGACCTTCACACGGTCACCGTCTACTTTCATCCCATCGGCGCTCAACGTTTCATCGATTTCGTTACCAATGCGTTCGCTGGAAAAGAACTGATGCGCCACGCAGAAGGCAATATGATCCTGCACGCAAAGGTGCAAATCGGCTATTGACCGTTCGTGCTCGGCGAAGCCCGCTATCCCGAACAACCGCTGCCAACGGCAATCTATCTCTATGTGGATGATGTGGATGCGATGTACGAACAGGCATTAAAAGCCGGAGGAATTTCAATGCTGGCGCCCACCGATCAACCCTACGGTGATCGCAACGCGTGGGTGAGAGATCCGTTTGATAACGTGTGGTACGTAGCGGCCCCGATCAAACGCCAAGCTTAGCAGCGAGGCTCGCTGCTCCTTTGCGTTTGAGTGTCCTTTTAACGCAGAGAACGCTGAGATACGGAGAGGACGCAGAGTTGTATCGAATATTGTGTTTCGAGTGCATTTTAAAATCCGCATTTCGTTTCGTTGACAGTCAAAAATTGTGATAGTAGTCTTCCCGCGAAGACCCCCCAACCGTCTTCCTTACTCCCATCACAAGCTAGGCCCGGCTTAACAATTTGTCTTTCCACCAAGGAGGTCTGTATGTCAGGACTGCGTGGCAGACTTTACGCCACCCGCACAATCACAACCAAAATGCTCATCGGCATTACTTTCTCACTCACAGTGGTAGGGTTGATCTGTTCCCTACTCAATTTTCCACGCGCTCTCGCAGCAGCGATTTTGAGCGACGACTTCAACGACAATTCAATCGACACAGCCAAGTGGAACCCGAATGATCTGTTTAGTGGTTTCACCAACACGAATGTGCCGATAGCTGAAACCTCGCAACGTCTCGAGATTGGACCATTGCTGCAAAATGTCTCCGGCTCCAGTTATCGTGGCATGCGCACCGTCAACACTTACACTTTCAGCGATGCTTACGCCTATGTTGAGCTCGTGCAAGCTCCCGCGTCTAACACGCAGGGCGAGGCAATGTTCACCGTCGGCAGTAGTGTCACCGCTTACTACCGGATCTGGGTAGAGGCCGGCACTCTCCGTGGCACAAGAAACGTTGGCGGCACCAAGACGACTCTCTTCTCGATAACCTACGATTCGACCAATCACAGATTCTGGCGCATCCAGAACACTTCGACCGGCGCGGTAACTCTGGACACAGCGCCGAGCAGTGGCGGAGTGCCGGGCACGTGGACACAGCAATACAGCGAGATCTGGAGCTCCTCAATTCCCACGACTGGGATTTACTTTGAGGTTAAAGGCGGCACCTTCCAGACAGAAGCTAATGCGCCGGGTAAGGTTATCTTCGATAACTTTCAGGCGGCTGATTCCAGTGGTTCAACGGGAGCCACGATCTCCAATATCAACCCCGCGGTGAACTGTAATACCAGTGCGCTGATCAATTTCGGCACCGACGTCGCAGCACACACATTCATCGAGTATGGTACGAGCACCAGCTACGGGAACTCGACAATCGATGATCCGGTGCGGTTCTACACTGAGCACGCCATTCAGCTCACGGGTCTCTCGGCTAATACGCTCTATCACTACCGCGTCAACGCAAACAATGGAAGTGTCTCTTCGCAGAGCAGCGATCAAACTTTCACTACTGTTTCCAGTGGGGCCACCTGTACCGCGCTGCCGGTGCAAGTCGATAGTCGCATGCCGGATATGACAGGTGCAGTTGAGAAGACTGTAAAGACCTCTGGCGGTGACTACACACCATCGCAGTTTCAGACGGCGCTTAACGATGCCGGGACCGCGACGACGAAACGCATTATCACAGTCGACGCCGGTCTGACGTTATCGGGCCAGTGGTCTCTGCCTGCAAATGCCGATCAAAACTGGATCGTGGTTCGGTCATCGCAGTACGCAAACTTGCCGGAGGGCAAGCGTGTCGTACCTGCAGACGCTTCAAAACTTTTCAAGATCCAAAACACCAGTGTCGATCCGACCATTATCGCCGCCGCTGCGGCAAATCACATTCGGATCATCGGCGCTGAAATAACGATCGACTCTTCGGCCCTGAGTGACGCTCCAAATGGGGCTAATCAATCGGGACTAATCCAGCTTCAAACTAACCTCGCCAACAACGCTTCCAATATCCCGAAGTTTATTGGATTCGATCGCTGCTACGTCCATGGTCTACCCACGAAAAACACGGGACGAGGGCTCTTCGCAACCTGGGAAGACAGCTTCGTTATAGACAGCTATTTCGATGAGTTCCATTTTTCCGGATTCGATGGGCAGGCGATACTGTTTCTTGACGCCAAGCGAAACAAGATCCTGAACAACACTTTGATTGGGGTTGGCGAGAACTTTATGTGGGGCGGCGACGGTCTGCGCATTGACAATTACGTAATCGGTCAACTGGAGTTTTTGCGCAATCACATGTACGTGCCATGTAAGTGGAAACCTGATGGTGGTTGCGGCGATACCTTTACGACCGACTGGATCGCTGAGAAAAACCTGTTCGAGTGTAAGACGTGTGCAAAGTTGCTCGTCTTCGGAAACTATTTTGGCGGCACCGCCGATGCTCAGGGAGGTTTTTGGCCGGACGCGCAGTCGCTGGCAATAAACCTGAAGCTGGAACAAGACTCAAGCCGAGTCACTAACGTCACCGTAACGAACGGTGGCAGCGGCTACACCTCAGCGCCGACCGTGTCCTTCACTCACACACCAGGCTGCGTGCAGGGTCAGTGCGTGACGGCGACAGCAAACGTTAGCGGCGGACAGGTAACGAGCGTAAGCATTACAAATCCTGGCATGGGCTACTGCCTGGCGCCGACAGTCAGTTTTTCGGGTGGCGGTGGCACTGGGGCCGCAGCGACAGCTAGCGTCTCCGGTACACTCGACCAAATGTCAGACCTCGTGTGGTACAAGAACTTTATGAAGAACGTCCACGCCGGAACGGCGGTGGTCGGCCATACGATTGAGGGCGCCATCAACTGCGGAGTAACTCCCGATCGAGTGCTCTTCAGGGACAATCTGTTTGAGATGGATGATGTGGTGTGGGATCCGGAGCCGAACGCTGCGTCAGGCACCTGGGGAGCCACCGGATGGTTTTTGGGCGGCACTCAGAACCTGCAAATCGTCCACAACACAATCATCAACGCGAACGCTACGCAATCCAGTTCGTGCAACAGCGTTTTCAGCGATGGCTCGCTCATCCTTGTAGGCGATCCCGTCACACCAAAATGGAGTGGCTTTGTTTTCAAAGACAATGTCATTGATTATCGCGGTTGTGGCATCTCCGGTTCCGGCGCGATTAATCACGCCAACAACGCGCTCGCTAATCAGTTTACCGGGTTCGATGTGACCAACAACGGGATTATGCGCACCGGAGGAGCAGCGTCTAACTGGCCCGGAACGCAGATATGGGCCACTTCATGGTCGTCAATGTTACTCAACTTCAACAGTGGCCGAGACGGCAACTACCGGATTGCTAGCGGAACCACGTGGAAGAGCGCAGCCAGCGACGGTAAGGATCTTGGCGCAGACGTCGATGGCGTGGAAAACGCTACGACAAATAGCCCAACTGGCAACTGGCCCGCACCATAAACTTTGGTTGAACCATTAACTTATCGAGGGCCGCCTGGAGTCAATTCCGGCGGCCTTCGATTTTATATTTCATAGCGTGGTGATTTTGCGAAGAAGTTCTCGCGTTATTAGCTAGAGGATCACACACTCAAACTCAATTAAGGAGAAAGACGACATGGCCAACTCAATGACTATAACTGCGTGCGATAACGAGCTCGTCATCATGGCATATACGCCGAGCGCAAGTTTCGAACTTTGCCAAATCCTGAGCGGCAACAGTCAACCTGTCAACGTAACGCTCGGCATTCAGCCGGGCGCCTATCAAAATACCATCGTGTTGAATGGGGTGAATCAGCCTCTCAAGCAGACTATTAACCAAACTCTCCCGGCGGGCACGTACAGCATTCTGATGCTCGGCGTTAACTGGGGAGGCCCATCACAGTTCAATGTCAGTTTAAACGGCTCATCGTACGAGCTTACGTTTAATCCAAACGGGCCGGCCGGCCTGACCTTCAACCCTGGCCCAGTTACCATCACGGTTTAACTGATCGCCGGAAAGAAGCGGCGCGACACTGTGGAGAGCTCGCGTCGCTTCTTTCTATTCTTTCAGCCACTCGTGTCGCAGGAGTCCGTAAAACAGCGCGTCCTGAATCTCACCGTTCACATGCCAACGCTCACGAAGAAAACCTTCCCGTTGAAAACCCAATCTTTCGAGCGTGCGAATGGAGGCGGCATTGCGTGGATCCACGTCCGCTTCGAGCCGGCGCAGCTCCATCACCTCAAAGACGTGTGATACCAACGCCTTCAGCGCTTCGTTCATATAGCCTTTGCCCCAGTAATCATGGGCCATTGCGTACCCAATCTCGGCGCGGCCGTTGTCGAGACTAAGATTGAAGAGCGTCGTCGTGCCGATAATTTTGTTTGAGTCGCGCAAAGCTATTCCCCACTTGAGCATTGTTTCGCTCTCGTTGCCTGCAGCGATCTCGCGTTGCAATGCGACAGCAGCTTCTCGATTCGGGAGTGGAACTGTGCTCCAGTATCGCATCACGTGGCGGTTGGAAAAGATCTCGTAGAGACTGTCGATGTCGTCTTCGGAAATCCAACGCAGGACTACGCGCGGAGTGGTGATGATTGGAAGTGTTTTTGAATCCATACCTCTAGGTTACAGTCTCTGCGGCCCTCTGCGTATCTCTGCGTTCTCTGCGTTAAGGACAAATTCTAACGCAGAGAACGCAGAGATACGCCGAGGGCCGCAGAGAAAACTTCGCCAGCTTCTAAACCAGGTCGTTGCTGGCGCTCGAGTATTTCCTCGTTCCGAAGTGTCCGGCGGCTTCGAGCTTCGCTACTTCTGCTCGAATCGTTTGAAGTCTTTCCGGGAAGCTTGACGCGCCAATGGTCAAGAGTTTTTCATACGCGGCTGCGTCGTTGTTGTTGCGGATGATCTGTTTCATCGCCGCGAAAGTGCCACGTCCCTGGTGCAGGATGTCCACGACAACGAAGCAGACCTTATCACCACGCCCTTCAAGATTGATCTTGTTATGCGCGGTGCGAAGTTTCTGTCTGATGGTGTCAACTCCCACCTTCACCTGAAGCTCGCGATGCGCCTTACTGTGCGCGCACCAATGAACAAATCGCGCGGCTGAAAGCACTTCCCTGTTCTCAACCTCACCGCCTGAAGGATTCAGATATTTTTTCAGCCCATCAGACGACGCGGCCGTTTCCAGACGCACCACACCATTCTCAGTCGGCTGCACGATGCGACCATCTCGCAGTTCCAGGTCGGGGAAATACGCCTTGCGCTCATCGAGTTGAAGAAGCGCTCTGAAAAACTTCACGAAGTCGCCGTCGGCGACATGCGCCGCGAACTGGAGAAAGCCGAAAGTAAAGCCAGCTCTGTCATAAGTGTTGAGACAATTGAAATGGCCTCTGCTTTCTGCCTTGACGGTCGGAGCAATGAAATGCGCCCAATGCCCGAAGGTGGCGGTGTATTCGGCCGGGTCATAAATCGGTGAGGATTGATCGCGCAAATTCATCAGACCCACACGCCCTTGAAAAGGCACTCGATTGCCAACGTAAAAGCGTGCTTCCTGCGTGGAGGCAAACCATTTGGCGCCTTCACGAATGAGCTCAAACACGAGTGGCTGATTGCCTATTTCAGTTGCCGGCGAAGCGGGTAATGCAATATCGCTTGTATCCTTGTCAACGTCGACATTTTCCGACGCTTTCACCAGCAGCTCATCCATGGCAAGCAGGGTGGCCGCGTCCAGCGCGCCCGTTTGCGGCAAAGATAAATCTGTCTGAAGCGCTTCCAGCGCCGTTTCAGTGCGAGGACCGAAGATACCGATATTGGCTTCATTGACGCCGAGATCGATAGCATAAGCTTCGTGTTCGCGAGCGAGAATGTTCATCGCCTGCTGCACGGCAGAGATGCCCGAAACTCTCATTCCGGTACGGGTCAACTCCAGTTTCCCTTTGGAGACCAGTTGCAGCGTTGCATCCGTCGCCAGTAAGGGATGATGAAGCGCACCGCCGGCTACTACATCAGGAAGATCGATGACAGGTGTCTCACCGGTAATTCCCGCATAGCGTCGCATTGCGTCAAAATCGATTCTCATGAATCTGGTCTTTGCCTGGATTTTCCAGACTGCAGAATCAGTTTCCCTGGTCGCGTCGCCAAATTTTTTAAAATTCCCCTTGGAACAATGAATTACTTTGAGCTCGCCGTCATTATCCATTCCCGAGATCATGCCGATGTGGCCCTGCATCCCTCCGTGGTCCGGATAAACGATGAGGTCGCCCGGCTCGGCATCCGCCGCTGCAACGTTTTTAAGCAGTGGAAATCCAGCCGCCTTTGCAGCAGCGCCGCCACCATTCCAGTAAGCGTCGGTGTCGAGCCAACGATTGGATCCTGGTGGAAATTCCCGGGGTATGCCGATGGCCCAGGCGACAAAGCCTGAGCAGTCGCATTTCTTCGTTAACATTTTAGTGGGG
>Ga0105238_10004760_pt1 | contig 13427 bp, 12 predicted proteins | sample KBSC34metaG_FD_81526 | JGI IMG/M metagenome (GOLD analysis project Ga0105238, IMG submission 81526) | Corn rhizosphere microbial communities from Kellogg Biological Station, Michigan, USA - KBS C3-4 metaG | ecosystem: Host-associated > Plants > Roots > Rhizosphere > Soil | place: Michigan, USA... | reverse complement strand
CGGCGCGATCGTGAGCTTCGTGAGCTAGAACCGCAGACTCCGCTCATGCCGCGATCGCGGCTTCGAGTTCCGGCCGCTTGCCCATCGCGCCGGTCGCGGCTTCGTAAGCCGCGCCGACGCGCAGTACCGTTGCCTCGTCGAAGGCGCGTCCGACGATCTGCATGCCGAGCGGCAGGCCGTTCTTGGCGAAACCTGTCGGCAGCGCCAGCACCGGGTTGCCGGTGACGTTGAACGGCATGGTCTGCAGCGTCATCTTGGTCGGCATGTTCGGGGCGAATTCCTCGAAGCGCGGCGCCGGGCTGAGCCCGTTCGCCGTGATGATCGCGTCATGCGCCTTGAGCACCTCGCCGTTGATCAGCGTGGTCAGCTCGCGCCGCAGCCGGAACGCCTGCGTCAGGTCGGAGGCCGACAGCGTCGCGCCGAGGATCATCCGCATATAGGTGTAGGCGGCGTAATCTGTCGGGCGCGTCAGCAGCTCCTCCTCGTGGATCGCATAGGCCTCCGCCGTGAGGATGACGCGGCCGCAGGCGTTGAACAGCTCATACGCCGGAATCGTGATCTCGCTCACCGTCGCGCCGAGCTTTCCCATCTGCTGCGCGGCCGCATCGAGCGAGGCCAGTGTCTCGTCGGTCATGCCTTCCTGCTTGGCGAAGAACGAGCGCGGATAGGCGAGCTTCAATCCGTTCAGGTCCTGCCCAAGTCCCTTGGAGAAATCGTCGACCGGCAAGTCGGCGCTGGCGGGGTCCTGCGCGTCGTACCCGGCGATCACCTGCATGGTGAGCGCGGTGTCTTCCACCGTCCAGGTGAGCGGGCCGCAATGGTCGAGCGTGTAGGAGAGCGGGAACACGCCGCGCCGCGACACGCGGCCATAAGTCGGCTTCAGTCCGACCACGCCGCAGTAGAACGCCGGCCCGCGGATCGAGCCGCCGGTGTCGGAGCCCATCGCCATGCGGGTGAGCCCGGCCGCGACCGCGGCGCCGGAGCCCGACGACGACCCGCCGGTGAAGTGATCGAGGTTCCACGGATTGCGCGCGGGCGGAAACGGCAGATCGAAGCTCGGTCCGCCGAGCGCGAACTCATGCGTCGCGAGCTTGCCGAGCAGCACCGCGCCGCCGGCGCGAAACCTCGCCTCGACCACGCTGTCCTCGCTCGGCACATGATCGAGCAGCAGCTTGGAGTGACAGGTCGTGCGGATGCCGGCGGTGTTGTAGATGTCCTTCAGCGCATAGGGCACGCCGTGCAGCGGGCCCTTGTCGATGCCGGACTTGAGCTCGCGATCCGCGCGCTCGGCGTCCGCGAGCGCGCGCTCCTTGGTGACCAGCACGAAGGCATGGATCAGCGGGTCGATCGCGGCGATGCGCGACAGCGCGTGCTGCGTCAACGCCACCGAAGTGACCGTCCCGGCGCGCAGCGCGCGGCCGGCTTCGGCGATCGACAACTCGTGCAGCGGCTTGGCCATGGTCACGCGCTCCGCAAGAAGGGTTTCAGGCTGAAGATATTCGAGGGCTCATGCGTGGCCGGACGCGAGCCGTGCAGCATCGCGGCCATCCCCTTCATCTCGCGATAGCCCGCGAGCACGCCCGGCTTGAGATGCGGCGGCACGGTTGCACCTGCTTTTGCCAACAGCATGTCGAGCTCCTGCTCGAGCGCGTCCGAAGTGCTCATGATTGCTCTTTCATAATCGGGGAAGGATCGGAGGAGGGATCAGCCGCAACAGACCTGTCTCTTCGCGCAAACGCGGGCGCGCTGCGCGGTCACAGCCTAATACACAAAACCCTTTTCTGTCCGGCAAACCGCGCAACGCTGCTTTGCGAAGAATGTTTGTGCAGACGATGTTCCGCGCCAGCCCGGGCGAGCTCCGCATCTTGCTGGAAACACGGGCAGAACGCGCGCTCGGACGAGGCCTTGCCCAGCTTTTGTGCCATGCAGCAATCGAAGCGGCAACCGCGTGCCCAACGCTGCGCCAGACGGCGGGGCCTGCGTCCTTCCGAGCCGGCACGCAATCGCCACTGCGCGAGCTGTGAACCGCCCTGATTTGATTGATGAAACCCGAGCGACGGGTGCACGCAACCCGTGTCATGGCGCGCGGGAGCGCCGGCTTGGCATTGGCCTTGCACAAGTCTCGCCGTGCCTTCGCGCAACGGCGCGCGAACGCGGAGCCTACGAGGGCAAGACGATGTGGGGATTCGCCGGACGATATCGCGCGCGGGCCGTCGGGCTCGCGGTTTTGTTTGGCGCCTTCGCGCCTGCGCTCACGCCATTCACCGCGCAGGCCGAGACCGTGCTGCGCGTCGCCATGACGGCCGGCGACATTCCGGATTGGACCGGCCAGCCCGACCAGGGCTTCGAAGGTTTTCGTTTCGTCGGCTGGTCGCTCTACGACAGCTTCATCAACTGGGATCTGACGCGCTCCGACGTCGAGGCGCCGCTGCGCCCGGGGCTTGCGACCAAGTGGTATATCGATCCCGCTAATAACAAGCGCTGGATCTTCGAGCTGCGCAAGGGCGTCAAATTCCACGACGGCTGCGACTGGAATGCCGACGTCGCGATCTGGAACATCGACCGCCTCACCAACGACAAGGTGCCGCAATTCCATCCGGTGCATTACGCGCGCCAGCGCGCGCGCACCAACTCGATCGATCACGCCGAGAAGATCGATGACTACACGATCGCGGTCTACACCAGGACGCCGGAGTCGCTGTTCTACTGGAACATGGCGTACTGGATGGTGATCTCGAAATGCGCGCTCGATGCCGCCGGCAATGACTACAAGATCTACGCCAGGGCGCCGGCCGGCACCGGGCCGTACAAGTTCGACAAGGTGGTGCCGCGCGAGCGCCTCGAGCTGGTGAAGAACACCGACTACTGGGACCAGGCGCGCGTGCCCAAGCACGACCGCATGGTGCTGATCCCGATGCCGGAGGCGACCACGCGCGCCGCGGCGCTCATCTCCGGCCAGATCGATTTCCTCGAGGCGCCGTCGCCCGACACGATCCCGCGGCTCAAGGCGGCCGGCATGAACGTGGTCACCGCGCCCTATCCGCACAACTGGAACTATCAGCTCAATTTCCACAAAGGTCCGTTCAAGGATCTGCGGGTACGTCAGGCCGCGAACTACGCGATCAACCGCGCCGAGATGGTCGAGATGCTCGGCGGCATCGCGATGGAAGGCTACGGGGTCTTCACCCCCAGCCAGGCCTTCTATGGCCATCCGATGAAGTACACCTATGACCCGAAGAAGGCGGCCGCACTGCTGAAGGAAGCGAACTGCTATCCGTGCAGCATCACGATCGGCATCTCGACCTCGGGCTCGGGCCAGATGCAGCCGCTGCCGATGAACGAGCTTGCCAAGGCGCAGCTCGAGGCGGCTGGCTTCAAGGTCAAGCTCGAGGTGATGGACTGGAACACGCTGCTCGCGGCGTTCTGGGCCGGCTGGGAGAAGACCCCGAACGTCGACGCGCTCAATGTCAGCCTCTCGGTGCTCGATCCGGTCTCCGGCTTCCTCAAGCATTTCTCGACCTCGAACCGCGGCCCGGTCGGGCTGAACTGGGGCTGGTACAAGAACAAGGAGTTCGACGCGCTGAACGACAAGGTGCAGGCGACCTTCGACGAGGCCGAGCGCACCAAGATGCTGCAGAAGATGCACGAGATGGTCGTGGCCGACGGCGGCCGCGTCTTCATCGTGCACGACCTCAACCCGCGCGCGCTGTCGCCCAAGCTCAAGGGCTTCGTGCAGGCGCAGAGCTGGTTCCAGGACATGACGCCAATCGTGATCGCAGGCCCTACCAACTGAAGTCCGACCACTTGAGTTTCGCCGCGTTGCATTCCGGGAGAAAATGCATGTCGACGCTACGCGCCAGCCTCAAACCGTTTGCATTCGTCGCCGCACTCGGCGCCATGATGGTGATTCAGCCCGCGGAGGTGCGGGCTGAATCGGTTCTGCGCGTTGCCATGACGGCGGGCGACATTCCGGACTGGACCGGGCAACCGGACCAAGGCTTCGAGGGCTATCGCTTCGTCGGCTGGTCGCTCTACGACGCGCTGATCAACTGGGAGCTGTCGCGCTCCGACCGCGAGGCCCCGATGACGCCGGGCCTGGCGGTGAAGTGGGGCATCGATCCGAAAGACAACAAGCGCTGGGTCTTCGAGCTGCGCAAGGGCGTCAAATTCCACGACGGCTGTGCGCTCGATGCCGATCTCGTGGTCTGGAACATCCAGCGGCTGATCGACGACAAGACGCCGGGTTTCCACCCGGTGCACTACGCGCGCTATCGCACCCGCACGGTCAACATCGATCATGCCGAGAAGATCGATCCCACCACGGTCGCGATCTACACCAAGACGCCGGACTCGCTCACGCCCTACGCGATGAGCATGTGGTACATGATCTCGAAATGCGCGGCCGAGAAGGTGAACTACGACTACGCGCAATACGCCAAGGCGCCGGCCGGCACCGGTCCGTACAAATTCGACCGCATGGTGCCGCGCGAGCGACTCGAGCTGACCAAGAACGCCGACTACTGGGACCCCCGGCGCGTGCCGAAGCACGACCGCCTGGTACTGATCCCGATGCCGGAGGCGACCACGCGCGCCGCAGCCTTGCTCGCCGGCCAGATCGACTTCCTCGAGGCGCCGTCGCCCGACACGATCCCGCGCCTGAAATCAGCCGGCATGAACGTTGTCACGCTGCCTTATCCGCACAACTGGCACTACCAGCTCAACTTCGTCGAGCCGCCGTTCAACGACGTGCGCGTGCGCCGCGCCGCGAACTACGCGCTGAACCGCGATGAGATGGTCGACATGCTCGGCGGCGTCGCGCAACCCGGCTACGCGATCTACACGCCGACCGCCAAGCTCTATGGCAATCCGGTCAAGTATCTGTACGACCCGAAGAAAGCGACCGCGCTGCTGAAGGAAGCGAGCTGCTATCCCTGCGCCATCACGCTCGCGATCTCGACCTCGGGCTCGGGCCAGATGCAGCCGCTGCCGATGAACGAGCTGGTCAAGGCGCAGCTCGAGGCCGCCGGCTTCAAGGTCAAGCTCGAGGTGATGGACTGGAACGCGCTGCTCGATGTCGGCATCAAGGGGCGCGAGAAATATCCGCAGTACAGCGGCATCAACATCAGCCGCGCCACGCAGGATCCGGGATACGGCCTGCTGCGCTTCGTCACCAAGCAGCAATGGTCGCCGGCCGGCGGCAATTGGGGCTGGTATGTCAGCCCAGAGATCGAGGACCTCACCAAGGAGGCCATGGCCACCTTCGACGACGAGGCGCGCGACCTGCTACTGACCAGGATCCACGAGATCGCGAGCCGCGACGCCGTGATGCTGTTCGTGACGCACGACCTCAATCCGCGCGCGCTCTCGCCCAAGCTGAAAGGCTTCGTGCAGGCGCAGAGCTGGTTCCAGGACCTGACGCAGATCGTGGTGGGGAACTAATCACATGTGGGCGTATACGGCGCGCCGCATCCTCTACGCGGTGCCGATCGCGATCGGCGTCACGGTGATCTGCTTCGGCCTCGTCTATCTGGCTCCGGGCGACCCGGTGCAGATGCTGCTGCCGCCCGACGCCTCGCAGGCCGACGTCGAGTTCTTGAAGAAGCTCTACGGTTTCGACCAGCCGATACCGATCCAGTACTTCAAATGGCTGGCGCGCGCCGTCACCGGCGATCTCGGCACCTCGCTGCAGACCAGCCGCCCGGTGCTCGGCGAGGTCTCGCGCGCCCTCTCCAACACGGTGATCATCTCGCTCGGCGCCGTGATCCTCGCCTTCTCGCTCGCCTTCGTGTTCGGAACGACCGCGGCCTACTTCGTCGGCCGGCCGATCGACCGCGTCGTGACAGGCATATCGGTGATCGGCGTCAGCGTGCCGAATTACTGGCTCGGCATCGTGCTCATCATCGTGTTCTCGGTCGAGCTTGGTGTCCTGCCGGCGACCGGCATGGGTTCGAACGGCTCGGACGACTTCACGCTGACGAGCTGGAACCAGCTCAAATACGCGATCCTGCCGATCATCACGCTCTCGATGGTGCCGCTCGGGATCATCATGCGCTCGACGCGTGCCGCCGTCGCCGAGGTGCTGGCGCACGACTTCGTGCAGACCTTGCGCGCCAAGGGGTTGAGCGAGCTCAGCGTTCTGCGTCACGCGGTGCGCAACGCGCTGCCGCAGATCCTCGCCGTGATGGGATTGCAGTTCGGCTATCTCGTGGGCGGCTCGATCCTGATCGAGACGATCTTCACCTGGCCCGGCACCGGCTTCCTGCTGAGCAAGGCGATCCTCACCCGCGATATCCCGGTGCTGCAGGGCGCGATCCTGGTCCTCGCGCTCTGCTTCGTCGCCACCAACCTCGTCGTCGATCTCTTACAGACCGCGGTCGATCCGCGCATCAAGCGCGCATGAGGCGGAGCCCATCATGACCGACGTCACCGTTGGCTCGAATCTTGGCTCTAACCTCCTCGTCGACGACGCGCCAGCGCTGAAGGTGCGCGGCTACTGGGCGACGGTCGCGAATCGCTTGCGCTACGACTATGTCACGCTGTTCTTCGCAGCCGTCATCGTGCTGATCGTGCTCGCCGCGATGTGCGCGCCGCTGCTCGCGCCGTTCGACCCGCTCAAGACCAGCATGGTCTACCGGCTGAAGCCGGTCGGCTTCCGCAATTTCCTGCTCGGCACCGACGAGCTCGGGCGCGACATGCTCTCGCGCCTGATCTATGGCGGCCGCATGTCGCTGCTGATGGGGCTCGTGCCGGTGGTCACCGCGACGATCCTCGGCGGCATGCTCGGCGTCATCGCCGGCTTCCTCGGTGGGCGCACCAACATGCTGATCATGCGCACGGTCGACATCTTCTACGCTTTCCCCTCCGTGCTGCTCGCGGTCGCGATCTCCGGCACCATGGGCGGCGGCATGGCGAACGGCCTGATCGCGCTGACGCTCGTGTTCATCCCGCCGCTCTGCCGTATCGCCGAAACCGCGACCACGCAGGTGCGCAATCTCGATTTCGTCGAGGCGGCGCGCGCGAGCGGCGCGCCGACCTGGTCGATCGTGGTGCACCATGTGCTCGGCAACGTGCTGGCCCCCGTCTTCATCTACGCGTCGAGTCTCATTTCGGTCGCGATCCTGCTCGCCGCCGGGCTGTCGTTCCTCGGGCTGGGCGTCGAGCCGCCGACGCCCGACTGGGGTCTGATGCTCTCGACCTTGCGCCAGGCAATCTACGTGCAGCCCTACGTCTGTGCGCTGCCGGGCGTCGCGATCTTCATCACGTCGCTGTCCTTCAACCTCGTCAGCGACGGCCTGCGCCAGGCCATGGACGTCAGGATCTAGGACCCGCAATGGAAGCAGCCCCGAAACGCCCGAAGCTCGACACCGTGCCGCCCGGCGATCCGCGCGATCGTGGCGGCAAGATCCAGCCGATGCTGATCGTGAGCGGGCTGAAGAAGCACTTCCCCATCCGCGGCGGCTTGCTCAACCGCAAGGTCGGCAGCGTCCGCGCGGTCGACGACGTGTCGTTCGTGGTGCTGAAGGGCGAGACGCTCGGCATCGTCGGCGAGTCCGGCTGCGGCAAGTCGACGCTCGCACGGCTGCTGATGCACCTGATCCCGCGCGATGCCGGCGAGCTGATCTTCGACGGCGACGGCGTGGCTGAGGAGCGCGGCATCTCGCTGCGGGAGCTGCGCCGCAACATGCAGATGGTGTTCCAGGACAGCTATTCGTCGCTGAACCCGCGCCTGCCGGTCGAGGACTCGATCGCCTACGGACCGAAGGTCCACGGCAAGTCGCGCAAGGAGGCCAAAGAGATCGCGCGCGATCTCCTTGCCAAAGTGGGCCTGCGGCCCGAGCTGTTCGGCTCGCGCTACCCGCACGAGTTGTCCGGCGGGCAGAAGCAGCGCGTCAACGTGGCGCGCGCGCTCGCGCTCTCGCCGCGCATGCTGATCCTCGACGAAGCCGTCTCGGCGCTCGACAAGTCGGTCGAGGCGCAGGTGCTCAACCTGCTGCGCTATCTCAAGCGGCACTTCAACCTCACTTACGTGTTCATCTCACACGACCTCAACGTCGTGCAGTACATCTCGGACCGCGTGCTGGTGATGTATCTCGGAGAGGTGGTCGAGATCGGGCCGGTCGAGGAGATCTACGAGCGGCCGAAGCATCCCTATACGCGCGCGCTGCTCGCCTCACGGCTGAGCATGGATCCGGACGAGCGCGTCGAAGACCCGCCGCTCACCGGCGATCCGCCGAACCCGATCAACCCGCCGTCCGGCTGCCGCTTCCGCACGCGCTGTCCGTTCGCCGAGGACGTCTGCGCCGCCAGCGCGCCGGCGCTCGGCGATTGGGTCGACCGCACAACGCACCTTGCGGCCTGTCACATGGAGAACGCGGCCTCGGGACACAGTCTCGCGGGCCGCCCAGAGGGGGCAGGCGCGCAAATGCGCCTCGCCGCCACGGCCTGAGCTGGAGACGCTATGTCCCTGCAGTTCACCACCACGATCCCGGGCGCGGCGCCGATTGCCGCGTCCGCGAGCCAGCCGTTGGTCGAGGTGAAGGACCTCACCGTCAAGTTCGTCAGCCGCGAGGCGACCGTCCAGGCCGTGAACGGCGTCTCGTTCCAGATGATGCCGGGCGAGGTGCTGTGCATCATCGGCGAGTCCGGCTCGGGCAAGTCCGTGACGATGCGGGCGCTGATGCGCCTGCTGCCGAAGCGGCGCGCGGTGATCTCCGGCGGCATGCGCGTCGGCGAGCATGACATTCTCTCGCTCAGCGAACGTCAGATGACCGAGCTGCGCGGCGCGACCATCTCGATGATCTTCCAGGAGCCGATGACCGCGCTCGACCCGGTCTACACCATCGGCGAGCAGATCGCCGAGACGGTGGTGCGCCACGAAGGCTGCTCGCACAAGGCCGCGATGGCGCGCGCGCTCGAGTTGCTGCAGGTCGTGAAGGTCCCCTCGGCGGAGCGCCGCCTCAACGCCTATCCGCACGAATTGTCCGGGGGCTTACGCCAGCGCGCCATGATCGCGCTCGCGCTGTCCTGCCGCCCGAGCCTGCTGCTCGCCGACGAGCCGACCACCGCGCTCGACGCCACCGTGCAGATCCAGGTGCTGATCCTGTTGCGCAAGCTGCAGAAGGAGCTCGGCATGGGGGTGATCTTCGTCACCCACGACCTCGGCGTCGCGGCGCAGATCGCCGACCGGGTCGCCGTGATGTATGCGGGCCGCATCGTCGAATACGGCGACGTGCGCGACGTGCTGATGCACCCGCGCCATCCCTACACGCTCGGTATGCTCGCCTCGACCGTGCACGGGCAGCCGCGCGACAAGGACATCGAGGCGATCCCGGGCAGCCCGCCCGACATGCGGCGGCTCGCGCCCGGCTGCAGCTTCGCGCCGCGCTGCCGCTACGCCGACGCCGCATGCACCGCGGCAGTTCCGGCGACTGAAGATGTCGCACCCGGCCATCGCGTCGCCTGCATCAAGGCCGCAGCCTTGCCCGAGCCGCGGATTGGAATGTCCTGAACGCCGAATACTCAACCCGCACGCATCGGAGGAACGACATGCACGACATCAAGATTGCGCAATGGGCGATCGATCGCACGCTGGAGCGGCGCGGCAAACTGCACGTTCACGAGAACCTCGACCCGAGCAAGACCGCGCTGATCGTCGTCGACCTGCAGAACGGCTTCATGGTGGAGGAGGTCGCCGCCGCCTATGTGCCGGTCGCGGTCGAGATCGTGCCGAACGTGAACCGCCTCGCCGCCGCGGTGCGCCGCACCGGCGGCAAGGTGTTCTGGATCAAGCAGACGGTCGATGCGAACAGCGCGGTCGCCTGGTCCGAATGGCTTGCCATGATGACGCCGACCACGCGGCACAACCTGGTCGCCAATCTGTCGCCCGGCTCGCGCGGTCATGACATCTATCCGGACCTCGAGGCGGAGCCGGAAGACGAGGTGGTGCTGAAATATCGCTTCAGCGCGTTCGTGCAAGGCGCCTCCGATTTGCCGCAACGGCTGCGCGCGCAAGGCTACGACACGGTCCTGATCACCGGCACGGTCACCAATGTCTGCTGCGAGTCCTCCGCGCGCGACGCCATGATGCTCAACTTCAAGACCATCATGGTGAGCGACGGCAACGCGGCGCGCACCGATGAGGAGCACAACGCGACGCTCTCGACGTTCCTGGCGATCTTCGGCGACGTGATGGACACCGACCATCTGATCGCGCGGCTCGAGGCGAACGCCGCGCTGCGCGTCGCCGCCGAATAGAGCCGCGCGTTACGAGTTATCAACACGAAAGGCCGCGCGCCGCGTGATCGGCGCGCGGTTTCTTTTGTCAGGAGGCGATCTGCGATAAGGGGGTACGACTGATTGAACCCGGAAGGACCTCATGTCGCAGGACGCGCTCATTCAGGCGGCGCTGAGCCAGACGATCGACGCAATCCCGGCTTCGTCGGCGCGCCCGCTCGCGTCCGGCAAGGTGCGCGAGGTGTTCGACCTTGCGGGAAACCGCCTGGCGCTCGTGGTCACCGACCGGATCTCGGTGTTCGACTACGTCATCGGCACGGTCCCGTTCAAAGGGCAGGTGCTCAACCGCATCGCCAACTGGTGGCTGCGCAAGCTCGACGAGATCAAGGTCCCGCACCATCTCCTGTCCGAGCCGCATCCGAACATCTCGATCGCGCGCCGCACGACGGCGCTCCCCGTCGAGATCGTGGTGCGCGGCTATCTCACCGGCACCACCAGGACGTCGTCCTGGTACGCCTACCAGAACCTCGACCGCGTGATCTGCGGCATCACCATGCCGGCGGGCATGAAGAAGAACCAGCCGTTCGCACGGCCGATCATCACGCCGAGCACCAAGCCGACCATCGGTCACGACGAGAACATCTCGCGCGACGACATCCTGAAGCGCGGACTGATGACGCGGGCGGTGCTCGACGCCGCCGAGGCTTACGCATTGCGCATGTTCGAGCAGGGTCAGCGCATCGCGGCGACGCGCGGGCTGATCCTCGCCGACACCAAATACGAGATGGGGCTGACGGCGGACAACGCGCTGATCGTGATCGACGAGGTCCACACGCCGGACTCCTCGCGCTTCTGGATCGCCGCAACCTACAACGAGCGCCTGGCGGCCGGGCAGGAGCCGGAAAGTCTCGACAAGGAGTTTGTCCGGCGGATGATCGTCGAGGGCGGCTACGACATCACGTCGTCGGTGCACCCGGGGACGTTCCTGACCGATGCGATCCGGGTCGAGGCTGCGCGGCGGTATCTCAGCCTGTTCGAGGCGATCACCGGGGAGGCGATCGCGCCAAAGCTAGCAAGCATGGACGAGATCGTCGCAGCGCTGAATGCGGCGGCAGCGTAGTCTTTACGGATCAGCCGGCGCGGTCGCAGTTGCTGTGCCCTCTCCCACAAGGCCCGCAAGGGGGGGCGCATTAACGAAGCCCGCGGCGCCTTTCAGCGCGCCTCCTGCCCTGCGATAATTGTGCCGACAGTCCCACCGGAAAGACCCACATGACCTATTCGATCGTTGCGCGGTGCCCGCAGAGCGGTGCGTTCGGGATCGCGATCACGTCCTCCTCGATCTGCGTCGCGAGCCGCTGCGCCTGGGTGTCGCCGCTCGGCGCGCTGTCGACCCAGAACGTCACCGACCCCGCGCTCGGGCCCGCCGGGCTTGCGCTGCTGCGCCAGGGCCTCGGCGCCGGCGCGGTGCTGACGACGCTGCTTGCCGGCACGCCGGAGCCGGAATGGCGTCAGGTCAGCGTCGTCGACCGTTACGGCCAGATCGCGTTCCACTCCGGCAAGCAGGCGCTGCCGACGGTCGGCATGGCGCAGGGCGAGGGCTGCGTGTCGCTTGGCAACCTGCTCGCCTCGGAAGCCGTCCCCGAGCGCATGATCGCGGCCTACACCGAGTCGAAGGGGCAGCCTTTCGCCGAGCGGCTGTTGCGCGCGCTCGAAGCCGGCCTCGCGGCCGGCGGTGAGACCGGCGACGAGCACGGCGCCGGACTGCATGTCGCGAATGTCTATGACTGGCCGGTGGTCGACCTGCGCGTCGACTGGCACGAGGAGCCGATCGCGGAGCTGCGGCGGATCTGGGGCCTCTACGCGCCGCAGCAGGCCGCCTACGAGTCGCGCGCCCGCGCGCCGAGCGTCGCGCCGAGCTTCTAGGATGCGATCAGGATCTTCGCGCAGCCGGTGGCGCGAAGCGCGATAGCAGGGCCTGAAGATCGGCCTGCCGTCTCACGCCGGTCTTGCCGAAGATCGATGTGAGTTGGGTCTTCGCGGTCGTGATTGCGATCCCGAGAATGTCAGCCGCGTCGGCGATCGACTGTCCTTGCACGAGCGCGGCGACCAGTCGCGCTTCGGCCGCCGTCAGGCCGAAGGCCTGCGCGACGGCGTCCATGCTCGGTGCCGGTGCGCGCGCGACTTCGTTGAAAAAGATCGCGGCGGCGGCATCGGGCATGAAGCGCGGACGCACATCGCCCGGCTGCATTGGCAGAACATGCGCGATCACGGGCTCGCGTCCCGGCTCGGTCAACGACAGGCCGATTCCATCGGCGCCCATGGCCTGATCGCCGGAGCTTGCGGTCTCGAGCGCGTCGGAGAGGCGGCGATTGGCCTGCGACGCGGTCGCAGCCAGCCGCCCGCCGAGTGTCCGGATATGCACGCCGGAATCCAGCATGCGCTTTGCGGCAGCGTTGGCGTGCAACAGCTGCTTCCGGTCGGAAACGAACGCGACTCCAACACCGAGCTGGTCGAGCGCGGTCGCCGACATCGTCTTGAATTCGATCAGATCGCCGATCGCCACCGCGCGACGGATGTGCGGCGCGAGGCGCCGCAGGTCGTCGATTTCCCGCTGCCTCACCGGACCGACGCTTTCGTGCCGCGCAAGAAGGATAAAGGCCGAGCGTGTGCGATCGCGCAGCAGCACGGTGCCGATATTGTCGCAATATCCGAGCGGCTTCGCCCATTCGCGATAGAGGCGGCTCGCTTGAAATCGCTCCTGATCGACGTCGCGCAACAGGACGTAGGGCTCGTCGAGCGGCTTCGCCATCAAGGGCGGCACCTGCAGCGCCATGCCTTCGGCAAGGTGATTATCGAGAAATCGCTGGGTCCATTCTGGCGGCTCGCCCCAGATGCGCACGAACCGGAAGGCGTCCGGCGGCTCCGTGACGTTGAGCGTTCCGGCGACGCAATCAAGCGCCTGGCAGATCTGCCCGATGGTGTCGAGCCAGCGCTCCGGCTCCATCGCGCAATCGTAGATGCGCCCGATCAGCTCGGAGAGCTCGTCGCGTGTCATTCGCCCCGCCCGGCATTCATCCTCCACATAGCGAAGATGGGACGCCGCCTTTCATACGATCGGAGGATGACAGGACGAGTTCCATGGCGCTACTGGCGCGGGAAGCTGGTCAGCCTTGCGTCCGGACTTTGCATCCCGG
>Ga0105238_10004757_pt1 | contig 13431 bp, 11 predicted proteins | sample KBSC34metaG_FD_81526 | JGI IMG/M metagenome (GOLD analysis project Ga0105238, IMG submission 81526) | Corn rhizosphere microbial communities from Kellogg Biological Station, Michigan, USA - KBS C3-4 metaG | ecosystem: Host-associated > Plants > Roots > Rhizosphere > Soil | place: Michigan, USA... | reverse complement strand
TGTGTGAAGCGAGTGCTCTACCGCTGAGCCAAGCGGGCAGATAATTTCGTTAAAAATATGCTACACCGGCAGTTGCTTATTTTGCAACGGTTTACGGCTTTGCTTTTTGACGCTCCCATCGCTCCGAACGCCCTCAACGCCACCCTGAGCCGTCAAGATCCCGTCAACGTTGCTCATCGCTTGTATAGCTAGTATACGGCCCTTCATCTTCATGGCCCACACTGAATAACTGGTAAACTACGCTTGACCGTGTTCTTTGAGCCAAGCTTTTCCTTCGACCGTTATGTCGAATAGTGCGTACGTTGGCGGTTGTGCTTGGGGGTGGTTTTCGTACCACTCTTTACTTACTCGTTTGATGAAGTTCCAGTGTAGTAACACTTCGTAATCTTCGTCTGTGACACCCACTGGTACCAGCTTGGCGGTTGAGTTGTAGCTTCGTAGAAGACTTTGCTGTACCTCTGTTAAACGGATGTTCACGGTTTGTCATTGTACCTAAAGCCAAAACGCCGGTCACATTCGGCGTGTCAGTTCCTCATATTCTAACTCCTCACGATTGGTTTCACACTTTGTCCGGAAACTTTCGAATTAAGAAATCGGCGAAGTCTTCTTTCCCGTTCGACCTAGCTACGCTTATCGCGGATCTTGCGTCCAATTTCAAAAACAAATCTCTGGCTGGAGGTACGTAGTCGGTAGAATCGCTCATAAATGCATCGAACTGATTAGAATCCAAATGAATTCTGTTGCCAATTTCATAGTACTCAATTTGATATCCATCATATTCGATGGTTCCATCTGGTTTGTCTGTGTCCATCCTTTAGCTCCTGAGTCACACAAAGAGTAGGTGGGAATGTATCACTCACCTAGGGTAAAAGAATGATTTAATGTCGGAGCAACATCGTTTGAATATAGCAGCAGCTTGAATGTCTGCAGCGATCCGGACTATGAGAACCGGGTGTGCCTCTCGACACGTCGGTAGCTATGTCGGGTATTCCATGAACTGCAACCATACAAGGAAAATGGTAGACTGACTAACCGTTTTTAGTCCTGCGTCATGCGGAAATAAGTTCGAATGCGGATACAGATAAAGCGCCTTAACAACAACCCTGACTTACCTTTGCCACGTTACTTCTCTGAAGGTGCAGCCGGTCTAGACGTTTACGCAGCGGTCACTAATCGCGTTGCAATCTCACCAGGTCAGGTCGCAAGTATACCGTGCGGCTTTGCGATAGCGCTGCCTTCCGGCTTTGAGGCCCAAGTTCGACCGCGTTCGGGACTCGCTATGAAGCATCGCGTATCCATTATAAACAGCCCTGGCACCATTGATTCCGATTACCGCGGAGAAATTCAGGTATTACTGATCAACTTTGGCTCGGAAGCGTTTGAGGTTGAGCGCGGGATGAGAATAGCTCAATTAGTGGTAATGCCAGTTTCGCGTATTGAATGGGACGAGGTATCTGAACTACCAATTACCGATCGTTCCGATGGTGGCTTTGGTCACACCGGACCTTAGCAAACGCGCCTTGCCGTATTGTCCTCATGCATATGAAAAAGACTCCGCCTGCATTTCGCCTGCCACCGGATGCTCGCACCTATGTTTTAGCGATCGTAGAACGATGTCGAGACTTGATAAGATGCGGAATATGGGGCGATCTAGACATCGCACGATTTGAGGCATGGCTAAATAATTTTAGTTCTCACGAGGAGCGTTATTTTGCGGCCTGTCTTCTCGATCATCTAATTTACCGATCAAAGAGTCAGACCATTTCAATGCTTGAACAGTTGTTCCAGCGCGTCCTCCCTGATTTGACTCGACTCGATCCGAGTCCGTTAGGCTACGCCCACGACCTGTTGCGAAGTCTGGCCAGCCGAAGGACTGACTCGGGAATTAGACTGGTTCTCGCAGTGAAAGGAGTTGAACAAGGAATAAAAAGCGGAAACGAGATTGGACGTTTCGCCAAGAGGTTTTTGAATTTTCCCGAACGTCTGTTCATTCCTCCAAGCAAGATTAGATCGTGCGCGCAGCGCGGCATCAAGTTCTTCGTTTTCATTGACGATTTCCTAGGAACCGGTACCCAGTTCTCTAAATTGCTTAGGGCAGAAAACATCGACAGGCGGCTCTTGTCAGAACTCTACGTAGTCTATGCCCCACTAGTATCGCACTCTGCAGGCCGACAGAAACTTATGAAAGAGTTACCGGAATTACGAGTTCGGTCAGTTGAAGCATTGGATTCTTCTTACGGACTCTTTGATAAAGACTCTGCGTGTTTCAATGACGAGTGCAACACAAACGATAAAGCGAAGGAGTTTTATTACGAGCTACTTCGAAAGAAGCAGTTATCTTTTACGCGCAAATTGGGTTATGGCCAATTGGAACTAGCGTATGCTTTTGAACACGCCACGCCCAATAACTCACTGCCAATCCTCTGGTACAACGGCGGCAAGAAGTGGACGCCATTATTTTACAGGTGATGCTAATGATTAAATCATCTTCACCACAAACCTTTCTGTCTATGAATCGTGCCGAAGAACTCGGCTATGATGTCTGGGAACACTTCGTAATTCCGCCTTTTTACCGCAAGCTCGATCTTCAAACAACTAGAAAGCCACGGTTAATAATTGGTGGTCGAGGGTGTGGAAAGACGATGCTGCTGAGATACTTGTCTCACCAGAGTATGTTTTCGCCAAGTCGCCCCGATGTTCCGGATGCGGCTCTTTCACATATCGGGTTATTTTGGCGCACCGATACGCACTTCGCAAATCTGATGCACGCGCGCGGTGTAGAAGGGGACATATGGGAAGCGGCGTTTTCACATATGGCAGCGCTTATTCTCAGTATGGAAGTAATTGATAGCCTAATAAGTATTGGAAACAGTCGTTCACAAGCCCTTCAAACTGCTGATCTTCAACAACTCGACTTCAAACGATTGCAGGCCTTTAGTCCGCAATTGCCAAGTAAGTTTAAGGCCTTACGCACTGAACTAGAGACGGATCTATGGAAGTTTGAATCGTGGGTAAGCAATGTAAGAACGATGCAGCAGCCCACTTTTCTTCCCGGCCGCAACTTTGTATTCGCATTGATCAGAGAAGTAAAGAATCAGCTTGCTGGGCTAACTGACGCAAACTTCTTCGTCTACGTTGATGAGTATGAGAACCTCCGCGAATATCAACGAGAGATAATCAATACATGGCTAAAACATAGCGAGAAGCCGCTGATTTTTAATCTCGCAATGAAACGAAATTCATTTGATAAGTTAGATACGACTGGTCCAGAAGCCCTCGCTAACATTCACGACTTCCGAGTACATGATCTAGAAGAGTATATGCTTGCTGAGGATACGGATGTGTTCTTGGCTGAAATCCTCTTCTTAGAACTAGCCATTGCCGGAATAAAGCACCCGACAATTGGCATCTCACAACTAAGAGACGAATCAAAACTCGCTGATCGTAAGGATCCTGCTTACATAGAAACAATGCTTCTTGCCGCGCGAGAAATGTTGCCAGGCGTGACCCAGTCTGAGTTAGCGGCCGAGGTTTTTAAAGACGCAGCGCTTCTCAGGAAATTACGCGAAAGCATCGCAAGAGCTTTGAAGAAACGGCAATCTTCCCTAACCGTTGATAGGTTTGTCCGACCGCACCAGCCCGAAGCGTCGATAGTGACCCCCGTAATTCTTCACCGGAAAAACCGTAACCCGGAGGACGTCATCGAAGAATTAAACAGCTTGGAACGGGGCAAGGAAAACAACTTTACGGGCAGGACAAGCTGGATACACAATAACTTTATCGGCAGTTTGCTTCAACTTTATGATCCATATGACAAGCCTTGTCCTTTTTATGCAGGCTTCGGGACGTTCCAGCAGATGTCACGTGGAAACATTAGGCATTTCCTTGAGCTTTGTTATAAGTCCATCAACCGTGGTGCTCAAAAGCAACTGTACTCAGGAACTCCGATAACACCGGCGGCCCAAGCCGAAGCTGCGCGTCAAGCGAGTACCGCTTTTTTGGGTGAGATACGTAGTTTTGGTCCACACGGAAACCAGCTTCACACTTTTGTTCTTCGCTTGGGTTCAATTTTCGCGCTTGCTCACAGACGTCCGTCTCTCAGTGAGTCGGAACAGTCTCACTTTTCGGCGAAGGAGAGTGCAACCATGCTATCGGACGAGGACTTGTTCTTTCTCAGAGAGGCAACGAAGTGGTCGGTCCTTTTTGAAGAGCCAGCGACAAAGACGAAGGATTTCTTCAGCCCGTTGTCAGTTGATTATGTTCTGAATCCAATCTATGCACCTTATTTCCATATTAGCTATAGAAAGAAGCGCAAGCTAGAACTTACTACCGACGACTTGATTTGTCTGATTCGCGGTTCCTATGACAGCGTAACTGCTTTGATCAAAAAATACTCTCGGGCTTGGTCCGTTGAACCGACCGACGTCGCTCCATCATTGTTCTCTCATCTACACCAAGAGGGTTAGTATCTGTGAAAATCTCAATGCAGGAAGGTGAGACGGAAGATGAACTGTCCGTTAGCAACTGGGACATTGGAGTCATCGGAGAGGTAATTGATCACCGAGGGGAAGCAGCAGTAGCTTTCGTCCGGCGGCACACTCGAGAAGTTATCACCGCTATCTATAATCCGGATAGCTTTAAGCTAAGCCTAACCTTACCGGAATCGGAACACAGTGCAGCGTTGGACATTATTTGTGATGCGGACGATTCGCACGATGCACTTAAGTTCTTGAAGGGGCGTTCGATCCTTCTTGAGGCCTCGACATTGGGATTCGTCGAAATTCTTCTATTTGCGAAGACGCTATGGTCTGTGCAAAGACAGCTTTCCTTCTTGTATGTCGAACCAAAAGGCTACACGCTAATCGGCCCCGGCACCCGACGATCATATCTACTTAGTAAACGCGACTTTGAATTGTCGGAAGAGGTCGCAGGATACATACCCATTCCGGGTGCTACGCGTATTCTGAGTGATCGGGTCAAACAACGGACTGTTTTCTTTCTTGGGTACGAGGAACGACGACTCGATCGAGCGCTAGAAGACAATCAAATGGTTCAGCCAGATACATGCTCGGTGGTCTTTGGGGTACCAGCTTTCAAACCGGGATGGGAGATGGACGCGTTTGCCAACAACATACGCATTATCGCAGAGAGACGGATTCAGGGCGGGATCCATTTTTGTGGTGCCGAGAACCCTGCCGCTGCTTTCAGGGTTCTAGAAAACGTTCGAAGGGGCGTCGGTGCTACAGAAAGACTCTTTATTGGACCAATCGGCACAAAACCGATGGGCATAGGTGCTGCTTTATTTGCAACTGTTCATCCCGAGGTAGGCATTTTTTATGACCATCCACGGCGGAGCAAGTGGCGAAGCAATTTGGTCGCGCGGTGGCACGTGTACAATGCTACGGCTTAGATGATTAATCATTATACTCCCCTCGACGTGGCTCAGGTGCTAGCAAAGCATCTACCTAGAAATATAATCAGTTTGCTAGATCCAGCAGTGGGCACTGGACTCCTGTTAGGCCCGGTTCTTAAAAGGTATGGAAAGTCGCTGAAAGTGACAGGAGTAGATGTTGACCTGGACGCATTGCACGCTTTAAAAACTACGTTGCCTAGCGACATTCAAATCGACCTCATTCATGACGATTTCCTTGAGTGGTCCAAGAAGAGACTGAAAAAGAAAGACGATCGCTTCGACTGCGTGCTGATGAATCCTCCGTTTTCAGCGAAGAAGATGCATTCGGTTCAGCTGCTCTCAGAAGGCAACGGCCTTGATAAAACCCGTTCGCGATCTGTTCCCGTCGAGGCCGCATTCTTGTATCGGGCGATTCAGCTTTTGAATCCGCGTGGTCGCTTGTTGGGGATTTTCCCTTCTTCACTGATTTCCGCTATATCAACTCGGTGGTTGCGTGAGCTCGCCCTTGCATGCGGTTCAGTTCTATATGTTCACGAACTACCGCCGTTTACCTTCAAATCAGTCGAGGCCCGAGTATACCTTTTTATTTTCGAGAAAAAATTACAGCGTGCAAACATACTGCTGTGCAACCATGATCTTTTGCAACCTGAGTTGCTGCGAATCTCCCGCTCAGAACTGCGAACTGAAAACAGATTGGATTTTAGTTTCCATAAGGCACGGCGGTGGCACAAGGAGATCCGTTCCGCAACACCAGCGTTGGGCTGGGTTCAGCTGGACCATGTAGCATCCGTCTTGCGAGGGCCTATCCAATCTCCCAAAGGGGCGACCTTAGCACTTCACACTACCGATTATAAGAACGGATTCTGGTATCGACCGCGGCCGTCCAAAATACTAACCGACCAGTCGGTCGGAATTAAGCGCGGCGACATATTGGTGAAAAGAGTAGGCAGGAATTGCGGAGCTACGTTCGGATTTCCGAGAGGCCATATTGGGGACGCTGTGTCCGATTGTCTCCTCATCATTCGGCCTTACAACATTCGCTCAAGCCATAAGATTCTGTTTGCACTCAGAGTCATTCTAGCTAATGAAAGCGGAAAGCATCTGATTGAGCGTGGCACAGGCGCGTCATATATAACAGAAGAAGACCTCAACAATTTGATCATTCCTTTAAGTCTTGCCAACCGAAAGCCTCAAGCATTCAAGAAATACAAAAAAGCAATTAAGAACCGAGCCTATAATAAAATGGTAAGGCTAGAAACTTTAATAAAGGTGAGTGCGCTTGCAGTGAAGCATCGACAAGAAGTTGCGCAGGAGACATCTTTGAGAGACTTCTCGGGCACATCCGCTTAAGCAGTTACATGCTTCTCGGTTACTAGCACTCTACAGGTCATCGCCCCATGCCTCCACAGGTTTCTTTTCACTATTGCACTTCTAAGTTCCAATTTGCACCTTCGGCAATTGAATGATTCCAAAACACTAATCGTAGACAAGGGCGAGATAAAAACACAATTCGGAATGTTTGGCGGATTATCACCGGACCGACTCTTGGGCTTAGAGCGAAGCAACAAGACCTTAAACAACACAATACGAGCAAAGTGGATATAAGCCGAGAGCTCTGAGGGGCGCGGCTTTCTAACTATTGCCAGCCGTAGTCTCCAGTGATAAAAGCTCCTCTTGCTCTAGCTCCAGATCCTCAGTGAAGGAAGTCACAAATGCCTCGATTGATGCTTGGGTCAGTCTGCGGTTTTGTCTATGGAGCTTTGTCTGCCGCCAGCATGATACCGCTTGAATTTCCAGATAAGCGAGCCGCCTTATTAGGGGCGTTCATAAATCGGTTTTCAATCGGATTCGTAATTGGGGCGGTGAGATTAGACTGGCCGAGCTGGTTGGTGGGTTTGGTCTTTGGTGTTTTGCTAAGTCTGGCTGACGCGATTATTACGAAAGCCTACGCTCCGATCATAGTGTTAGGTGCGATAGGCGGAACGATTATTGGTTTAATCGTGGGCAAGTGGGGCAGCTAATAACTCACGAGCTTGGTAAAAAACTTTCAACATTATGCCGCTTGTGAAATGAAGCGGCTGAACGATTCCCTTTGTGACTCGCGGTCAACGCTCCCGTCAACGTCAACACTCACGTTTGTAGTTGCTGAAGCAGGCTCCGGTGTTAGCAGCAACCCATTTTGAAGTGGGCAGAATTTTTTAGAAATATCGACACAGTTGCTTATTTGCAATTATTTACGGCCATGCTTTTTGGCGCTCACATCACTCCGAACGCGCTCACCGCCACCCTGAACCGTCAAGATCCCGTCAACGTTGTCGAGCGCCTGCATACTAACGATCCGGCCTTCGTCGGTGGGATGAATGTAGTTTGAAAAGCTCTCAAGAGTCTTGTGGCCGCTGTACTTCATCACGGTGCCGACATCGTTACCCGTGACTTTCATGAGATGAGTGATGAAGGTGTGTCGAAGGCTATGGCATGTCCATCCGTTCGCTTGTCCATAATTAAGCTTGGCCAGACGAGCAGCTCTGAGGCAGGCTCGCGCTATCGTATTGTCGAACGTTGCCATTGTCGCGCGAGCGAAGACGAAGGCGCTGCCACAAAGGGTCGCGTCAGTGCTGAGCGATTCAGACTTAGTAAGTCCTTGTCGAACGCGAGTGCGGATCACGCGCTCGATACCTTTGCTGAGTGGCACGTCGCGCTCATTCTCGGTCTTACTCGCGTAGAGTCTGACGGTGCCCTTTTTCCAATTAAACTGATCCAGCTTCATCCGCAGCACTTCATTAAGACGTCCGCCAGTGAGTCGAAGCAACACCACAGCATCAGCCGCATCGCGCCAAAGAGCCGCACGCTGTTCTTTGCGCGAATTAAACTTGTGCCCTGCCGGCGGGTTAAGAAGAATCTCGACGAGGGCTTTGTACTCCCAATCCTCAACCACGCGGCGCTCAAACTCTGTCTTACGCGTCACTTTGAGTTTGGGCCGTAGCCAGTTGATGAGATCCGGCTTAGCCTCCTGCGCAGCTTTCAGCATCCCTTGCACACGACCGACAAACACGGCAGCGCTGTTCTGACTGATCGTAGGCTTAAAGCGAAGGCGCTGATAGAACTCACGTAGATCTGTCTCAGTGCACTCTCTAATCAAGCGCGTTGGTCCAAAAACATCGACAAAATCCTGGAGCACTTTGCAGTTTGAGTTAACGTTGTGATGATACTGACGTGCCTTATCCCTGGCGCGGACCTCGAGCTTTCGTCGGTAGATATTGAGAGCTTCCTGTGCGGTGGTTGGCTTGCAGCGAACCCCGCCACGAAGTACGGCCTCCACATCCGCGATCGCCTGATTGAGGTGCTGTTCAGCCTCACTAGGCGAAGTAAAGCCACGAGCGCGAAGCTGTTTGCCTTTGTACTCGCGCCGGTATCCGTAGCGAGTCTGACCCTTCGCTTCGTGGGTGTAGAGGTATGGATTGGTCTTCTTTGCCATCGTGGTCCATCTGAGTAAGCCGGTCTGTTGGGACTATTATGTAGTTAATTGTGGTTGCTTTGCCCCTCTTACTTTCAGCTTTCCTTCTGCGAATGCCTCTACTTCATCAAGGATGTAGCGGTAGGTCCGCCCGTGCTTTACCCGAGTGAGCACGTGAGTGCCGGCTTTACCGGCGCGGATGGTTGATGGTGCGAGGCCGGTGATCTCGTGCACCTTTCGAGTCGTAATCTTTTTTCTAATCATCGTTTGTTTCAACTCCATGTATGCGCGGTTGAAAGGCCTATGAAGGAAGTCTCATGACTTCGCTAGCTGGGACGCCCTTCGGAGCCGCATCGGTCCGGGTTTTCATTCTGAGGAGTGGAGCAAGGGCATGCTGAAACTTCCAGCACTGGCTACTTGGCACCTGCTGTGCCATCTCACTTTGGGCTGGCCTTTATGTAAGTCCGAGTCCGTATTATCTCGAAAGGCTTACTTAGAACAGCCTGGTTGGGTGAGCCATCGGCCAAGAGCTGTCGGCCATTGCCGACAGGTTTTAGGGGGCAACAACGGCGGATGCCAACAGGCTGCTTCGCCCAACCGATCTCAAATGCCGCCAGCCAAAGAGACAAGTTGTCGTCGGCGGTTCGTTATTATTAGCCGTTAGCCGCTCAGATTTTCGCTAGTCAAGGGTCGATCGTTCGGATATTCGAACAGTGGCCCTTTTTTCGACTACCCGATACGAACAGTAGAGCGTGTGTCGGGCTTCCCCGCCGGTTTAAAGCTCGACTGACGCAAGGTTGAAAACTTCGGGCGAGCAGCTAATCAGTGGCTTTCATTCGTTGCGCTTCATTCGACGCGTAAACTTTTACGGCACATCGTGTGCCGTGTTGAGAAAGGCTCCTAGACTAACCGGTAAGAGATTTGTGTTGGCTTAGATTTATTAAGAAAAACGCCCAAAATTTCGCAATGGACCTCAGAAGTCTTATTGTCAACGCTCATTCGTCGCGTCTCAATCATTGGTTTCAGCCGCTCAACTGTTAGATTGAAAATTAGGTGTTTAGGAGGTTTCTAACACCCCCTCGATTTAGGCGATGCGAATCTCTCGCCCGTCCATCTGACCTTTCAATTCTTTAGTGCTTGACTGCCGCAATTGAATGACCTCCGCTACCACCGCCGGATCTGCTGTAGAAGCGGGGTTTTATTATGAATGGACCACTTCAAGATCATCCTTGCAAGAAGACTGACTAACTACCAAACCCTTCCTAATAGCTCGATCACCTCGCGGACAGTTAACTCATGGCACAACTCTTGTAAACGATGCCGGCAGGTCGTTTCATCGCGTCTCGACTTGAAGAAGAAATAGTGAGGTTGAAAACATGGATTCACGTACTTCGAAAGCGCTCGACAGAGGCCACATTCGATTGGAGAAATTGACTCGGAAAGCGAAGTCAACTTCTCGGGCAAACTGGTCTAAGTCGTGAGCTTACGGAAAAAGAGACGATCAAGTGCCACTTGAAAAATCAAGTAATGGTTGAAATTGGAAAGAGGCAAAACAGGAGTCATGTTGTATGAGTGAAGTAAACCCGTCAGAGATTGAAGTAGATACACAAGCGCATCAGGTTCCCTGGGAAGAACAGTTTGAAGATCATGAGAATAAGATAGAAGAGTATATTCAAAACTGTATATTTCGTGGTTGCAGTGTCGACGGAACCATTCGCCGAAAAGCTGAACTTCAAACAGTCTTTCGCCGCATCGAGATTGCCGACCCAACTCATCCTGCTGGTCGCAGACAGCTCATCGTATGGGACCTACTCAACCCGTCTCGTGGATCGCATTACGTTAACCTGATCATCTCATCGTTGCTGAAGGATGATGTGGCCCCTGGAACCAGGCGCAAATACATGAATGCTCTGCGTTGGTTGTGTGACTACGTGGTGGCAAAACCAAACCTTCCCGGTAGCAGTCAGTTAAGCCTTCCTGAGAAATACGGACCACTAGTTACATCGTTGACTAAGTACGATCTCCCTATTCATGCGGCAGACAGGCCGCGTAAGAAACGCTACGCCCTAGCGCCGGAGCTGCGAGACGACTTTTTTGAATTCCTCCGACTCGAACATTTACCGAATCATCCCCAGCCACACATTGCCGCGCGAAACTACACAGCCATAATCCTTCAAGCCGAAATTGGGGCACGGAGCAGTGAGCTGCTTGGCATCCGTTCAGAAGATGATATCGATGAACTCAACGGTAGGATCAGGCTGTTTGGCAAAGGCAAGGCATATAGTGGGAAACGGCTGCGGTGGGTTCCTCTTACGCCCCTGGCAAGTGAAGTATTAAGCACCTTTCGAAAATTCTTCAAACCACTGTTTCCTAAAGCGCCAGACTCTGACTACCTGTTTCTTAGTGAAGATGGAGTTCGGCTGACAACCTTTGCGTATTGGAAGGTGTTTCAGAGGATTGTGAAGCGCGCCATTGAATTCGGCCTTCCATTACCACCGGATCTAAGGCCTCATGACCTGCGCCGTACGTTTGCAACTAACAAGCTTCAGAAAAACCCGCTGGCGTACCGCAAAGTGCTTAAAAATCTCGGTCACAGTTATCCGAGTTCGGCTGCCCCTTACCTCATTGCTACAGATGAAGACGTCGAGGAACAACAAGGCGACCTCATCGATATCTTTATTGATCCCTACATTGAGATAAGGAGAAAGAACTAATGCCTATTAAATGGAAGTTGCGAGAGTGCCTGGAAGAACGCGGAATTACCAGTGCATCTCAAGTGAGTAAGCTGGTGCGCAATCGGACCGGATATGTACTTTCCACGCAAGCAGTCTGCGATCTTTTTAATGAGCAACCGAAAATGATTCGTCTCGAGACGAGCGAGGCACTCTGCAACGCGTTTCATTGTTGTCTGAACGACTTCGTCGAAGTGGTGCCTAAGCGGGTTTACAACTCGCCGGCAAACAAACCCCGTGTGCTCAAAACCGATAATGCGATTAGCGAAACGCGTGAAGGTGCCAGGAATAAAGATAGCAAGGACGGGAAGTCCGGGCGCGAAGACTCCAACCTGGATTTCGCAAGCTACTTTCCTGATGCGCGAAAGTTCTCGTCGTAATTAGAGCCAATAAAACTCGCTACGAAAACAACAACGGCCGCGCGAATCTACTCGCAGCAGGCCGCATATTGGAGGAAAAGTGTATGGCACACCCGATACCGCGTTCCATAATTTGCCAGATTTGCAATCGGCCTCGCCAAACCCAGTCGTGGTTTGATGTCTGCCCTAAATGTGCGCGCCAACATCTTCCGAAGGTGCATTGCGACGCGTGCAACAAATCGAAGTTTCAGTTACAACCAGATTCTGCGATTTGTCATGGCTGCTTGAAGACGTTACTTAAAGAAAAAATCACGTGTGCGGCATGCGGCCTGACCGACTACCCGTACATCTCTGATCCTTCTCATTGTCGCAACTGTTATCGAAAGGAATATGGGCGCAATTGGTCGAAGGCCGTGAGAGAAAAAACCATCGTATGTATCTCATGTGGGAAAGAGAAGCCGGGATGGAAAAAGAAAGAAATGATTTGTTACGTGTGCGACGAGAAGCGAAGACTCGGCCACATGGAGTGCGGGTATCCAGGCTGCAATAAGCGAGCGAAGTATAAGGAAGCGCAACTGTGCGAACGGCATCAAGGCGACTCTCAGGCCGCTACATTATTGAGAGAGTACGTGAATACGTACAAGTCCCCTTTCCCGCAGAATCAACGATATTGGGCTCAACTCGTTTCAGCAATCGACTGGGAGGCGGTCGATAATGGTCTTACGAATATCCGGGGAAGGGATTTTAGGCGATTTCGGGCGTTCGCCAGTTTCCTGGAGACATATGAACTTCCTGAAGTCCTAACCTGGCGCGCGATTGACAACGCGCTACCGCGATTAGGTCAAACTAATTCTGTAAAAATCGGATTCATTCGTTCGTGCTTGTTCGAATTAGGGGACCTCCTTGCTGAGCGAGGTGAAATGCAGGAGCGTGGCTCATATCTGCACGAAAACGGCTTACGTCGATCTCTGGAACGTTCACCCGCTGTCTTTCTAACTCAAGTGTCCCGTTTTCAGCAGTGGCTTTTGAGCGGAATGGTTAAACCTAACGTGGAAGAAGTTCAAGGTGCGCTGACTATTGCTCCGCGGACGATGCTTGAGAGAATGAGTGCGGTTACCCGATTTCTGAACTTTTGCGTAACTCATGATACAGAGTCACTTGCTCAGATTGGACCATCGCTGATCGCGAAGTACCAACAGACCATCTTGTGGCAATTGGAGTGCAAAGAGTGTCACAAGCGCATCCCTTTTGACTCTCAGGTATCAATCGAGAAATGCCCCAACAAGGAATGTGACGGGATTAACTCTTATATCAGAATTAGGCGACTCACTCGTGGATCGCTCGGTGGTGCGATCTCACATCTTCGGGTGTTCTTTGATTGGGCCGAGCTTCATGGGTTGGTAAAGTCTAATCCATTCGCGGCGATCGTATGCGGACGGTCGAAAGCGTTTACGATACGCAATGAGCGCGGTG
>Ga0105238_10004756_pt1 | contig 13433 bp, 14 predicted proteins | sample KBSC34metaG_FD_81526 | JGI IMG/M metagenome (GOLD analysis project Ga0105238, IMG submission 81526) | Corn rhizosphere microbial communities from Kellogg Biological Station, Michigan, USA - KBS C3-4 metaG | ecosystem: Host-associated > Plants > Roots > Rhizosphere > Soil | place: Michigan, USA... | reverse complement strand
TGCACGGCTTCACGTTTAAACGTTTGATCGAATTTACGACGGGTTTTGACAGCGGTTTCTTTGATGGGTTGCATGTTACACGGTTTACCCAATTCTCTGTCCGCCAATTCGAAGCAACCTCAATGGGGACGAATGGGCGGGTGAGGGATGATGGATTGATGGATGGTTGGATTGATGGATGGCGGGGTGGCAGGGGCTGGATCAAGGTGCGGGTTGGCCGGGCGTTTTTGAAAATGGACGTTGCTGCGCTCCGCCTACGCCAAGGCTGCGGCGCGACGGGCCGAGGACGGGCGCACTTCGCCAAAGGAGGGTTCCGAGGTGTTTCCATATTGGTCGAGGCGAATTCCTACGTGTATAAGACGATGACGAATGGTCGAATGATGTGGGGATGGCGTCCAACGGAATCCGACTGAATCCAACCTAATCCAACCAATGAGCCGAGGGCCGAGTCGGACGGAGGAGGAGAAAGGCTAAAAAGGCGGAAACAATATTCGTCAAAAGGCCATCCGCCTTCGCTAAAGCTTCCGCCTACGTCAAGACTCCGGCGCGACGGGACGGCGCGACAAGATGAAAACGCAAAAATTAAACCAAATTAAGCCAAATTAAACCTAGCCACGGACTGCGAGCCGCAGTGGCAAACACGGATGGAACACGGAGCGGGGCAGTCGATTGCCAATTTGCGCTGCTTCGGCGGTCGCAGACCGCCGCTACAGGTCCATGCGGATCGCCAGCATGGCCGAATCCGACTGAATCCGACCGAATCCAACCAACTAGCCGGGGGCGAGGCAGGGCAAGGCTAAGGGCTGAAGGCTAAAAACCTGAATCCAAAATCTGTGAAAAGGGCCGTGAAAACGCAAAAATTAAGCCAAATTAAGCCAAATTAAACCTAGCCACGGACTGCGAGCCGCAGTGGCAACCTCAGAGCAAGGCTAAAGGCTAAAGGCTAAAAAAGACGGAAACAAAATCAATGCCCAGAGTGTCCGCGATGGCATGGCACCAAGTCGCAGACCGCCGCTCCGGATCAGCGGAGGTTACGGAAGGTCTCGGGGGAGATGCCGAAGACGGATTTGAAGACGCGGGAGAAGTGGAAGGGGTTGGTGTAGCCGAGGTCGGCGGCGATGTTTTTCACGAGCGCGCCGGGCTGTTGCAACTGGCCGGCGGCGTCGTTCATCTTGAGCCGCGTCAAGAATAGGTAGGGTGATTGGTGGTCGTAGCGCCGGAACAGGCGGCAGAGGTAGGCGACGTCCACATGACATTCCTGCGCGGTCTGGGCCAAGGTGCGCAGCCGTCGGGAATGTTCCTGGATGTAGGCGCGGCAGGTCTGGTAGGTGGCGTAGGCGGGGGAATCGGCGCTTTTGAGCGGGGCGCGGGCCTCCAGCAGTTTCACGCCGAGGCAGTGGAGCAACTGGTGGCAGAGTTCGGGGGCGTGGCGGGTGCCGCGCTGGCCGCTGCGGATGAGTTCATCGAAGAGCGGCTGGAGTTCGTTCGGCGGAAAGACCTGCGAGGCCTGGCCGGGGGCGAGGCCGCTGCGCCGGAGCCATTGCGCAGATTCGGTGCCGGCGAAGTCCACGAAGTATTTGACGAGCGGCTTCTGCGGGTGGGAGGTGATGTGCTGCCGGATGCCGGGGCCGTAGGCGAAGATGACGCCGGGCCGCAATTCGTGGGTGTGCCGGCCGAGTTTCAACCGGCCCTCGCCGCGCGCGACGTATTCGATGGAGCAGAAGGGGAAGGTGTCGCGCCGGATCTCGTAGTCCGGGGCGCAATGCTCGACGCCGCCGCAGACGACGGCGAGGCGGGTGCCGCGCGGCGGCTGGAGGTTGAGGTAGAAACGCCGGGCGGACGAGACCTGGGCGGAGAAGAAGCTGGGGGCGGCGGTGATGGGGCGTTTCATTTAAGGTCAATAATAGATATGCTTTGGCCAAAAGTGGACATTCCCAAACGGAAAAGGCAAGCTAGAATTGTCAGACACATGAAGGCCAAAGCGGCCCTGGCACATTTGATATTTATGGAACACAAAAAACGAATCGTAGAAAAAGACGCGCCGACGAAGAAGGATGACCTGATCGTCATCACCGGTGCCGGCGGGTTCATCGGCGGCAACCTGGCCCTGTACTTCAAGAAAAAAGGCTTCAAGAACATCCGCGCGGTGGACAAGAAGCCGTTGTATGAATGGTATCTGCACGTTCCCGGCGTGGAGAATCTGTGCCTGGATGTGAGCAACGAGGCGAATTGCCATCGCGTCTGCGAAGGGGCGGTGGAGGTTTACAACCTGGCGGCGGACATGGGCGGCATGGGTTTCATCGAACGGTTCCGCGTGGAATGCCTGCGTTCCATTCTCATCAACACGCACATGGTCGAGGCGGCGTACAAGGCCGGCACGCGCCGTTATTTCTATTCCAGCTCCGCCTGCGCGTACAACACGCTGTTGCAAAAAGATCCGAAGGTCCGTGCGCTGAAGGAATCCGACGCTTATCCGGCGATGGCTGAGCGCGGCTACAGTTGGGAGAAGCTGGTTTCCGAGATGTTCTGCGAGGAATACTGGCATGAACGCGGCATGAAGACGTTCATCGCGCGTTTCCACAATGTGTACGGGCCGAACGGCACGTGGGATGGCGGCCGTGAAAAGGCGCCCGCCGCGATGTGCCGCAAGATGATCGAGGCGATCGACAAGAAGGATCTGAAGATCAACATCTGGGGCAACGGCGAGCAGACGCGCAGCTTCATGTATATCGACGATTGCGTGAAGGGCATCGACATGATCACGCATTGCGACGAGCTGGTGGCGACGCCGATCAACCTGGGTTCGAGCGAGCTGGTTTCGATCAACACGTTGGTTTCCAAGGTGGAGAAGATCGCGGGCAAGAAGCTGGAGCGTTCCTACAATCTGAGCGCGCCGCAGGGTGTGGCGGGCCGCAACTCGGACAACACTTTCATCAAGAAGGTCCTCGGCTGGGAACCGAACACGCCGTTGGATAAAGGTCTGGCGATCACTTACAAGTGGATCAACGGCCAGTATCAGGCCCGCAAGCAGGGCAAGCGCGTGGGCATCGGGTGATGAAACAGTCGCCGGTCGCCAAAGTCCTTGGCTCGATCCCCAACCGCCTGCAACTCGCGGGCGGTTGGATTGATCAGCCGTTCGTTTCGCGGCACAACCCGAAGCCGCCGGGCGCGATGGTGGTGGTGCAGATCGAACCGGACTTTCGTCCGATGGACCGTTCGGGCATCGCCAGCGGGACGCGCGCGATCGCCATGAAAATGTGGAAGGGCCGGCTGCCGGAACGTCCGCCGGAGGAACTGGTGCGCGAGTTGTACGAGGCGGAGAACAAGGGCAAGGCGGAGCCGAGCGGTTCGCAGGACATGATCGGCCTGGTGTATCCGGGCGTGAACCGGCTGGACTATGATTTCAAGGTGCATGGCGGGGTTTTCCCGGCGCACATCGAATCTTGCAACCGTCCGAACGTGGCGCGCTGGCTGAGCAAGGTGTTGCACCTGATTCCGGTCGAGCCGCGGCCGGAGGGTTACAATCCGCTGGGTATCAAAAATCTGGAACCGGGATGGGTCGCGAAACTCGGCCAGTCGGGGATGGATTGCTTTGACGCGATCTGCCGGATGGATGCGAAGGCGCTGGGCGCGGCGTTGAACCTGAACATGAAATGCTGGGAGACGCTGCTGCCTCACGTGGTGCGGCATCCGCTGATCCGGGTGGATCTGATGGGGCTGCTGGCGGCATATCAACGGCAATATCCGGGCGCGATGTATTCCGGTTGCGGCGGCGGTTACCTGATCGTGGTTTCGGAACAGCCGGTGCCCGGGGCGTTCCAGGTGAAGGTACGAATAGATAAATGAGCGCGACCAAACACATCATCGTCTCCGGCGGGTTTGACGACATCAAGTCGCGCGATTTGCGTTTTCTAGAGGAGGCGGCGAAACTCGGCGAACTCACCGTGCTGCTCTGGCCAGATGTGGTGTTGCAGAAGCTCACGGGCAAGCAGCCGAAATTTCCGCTGGCGGAACGGAGCTATTTTCTGAACGCCGTGCGGTACGTCAGCAAGGTCGTCGAGGCGGATGGTGAGGGTGATGTCGATGCGTTGCCAAAAAATCTGCGCGCCGATGTCTGGGCGGACGTTGAAAATAGCGCCAACGTGGCGCGGGAAAAATTCGCCGGGGAGAACAAGATCGAGTACCGGATTTTCAAAGCCGACGAATTGAAAGGTTTTCCCGAACCACCGCCGATGCCATCCGCGGCCGGCCGCAAAAAGGTCATCGCCACCGGCTGCTACGACTGGTTTCACTCCGGGCATGTGCGGTTTTGCGAGGAGGTTTCGGCGTACGGCGACTTGTACGTCATCGTGGGTCACGATGAGAACATCCGGCTGCTGAAGGGCGAGGGGCATCCGCTGTTACCGGCGGCGGAGCGGCGGTATGTTGTTGGTTCCATAAAGTTCGTGAAGCAGGCGCTGGTCTCCAGCGGCGATGGCTGGCTGGATGCCGACCCGGAGATCAAGCAGTTGCAGCCGGACATTTACGCGGTGAACGAGGATGGGGACAAGGGCGGAAAGCGTGAATACTGCGAAAAGCTGGGCATCCAGTATCTGGTACTCAAGCGCACGCCAGCACCCGGCCTGCCGAAGCGCAGCAGCACGGATTTACGGGGCTTTTAAGTCAAAAAACAGCCGGCATATTTTTCCTCTAAAAAAACTATTTTTATCTTGAAGCGAGACGGCCGTTCAGTGAGATTACTTAAATCCAGATAGTAATCAGAAGCACCAAGACCCGAATCGACTTAAGGAAATGAAACATACAAAGCTGATATTCGTAGCGATAGCTTTGCTGTGTACCTGTCTGGCACGGGGCCAGACAAATTTCACCTACAGTTCCGGCACTTTGAATGCCACTATCCCTGACGGAAATCCTACCGGTTTTTCATCCGTCGCCAATTTTTCTGGATTACCCGGATTCATCACGAGCATTCAAGTCAATCTGGACATCACGGGCGGTTTTAACGGCGATTTGTATGCCTACCTCGTCGGGCCGGGTGGTCAGGCGGCATTTCTGCTCAATCGTGTTGGTGTGACCAGCGGAAATGGTCTTGGCTATAGCGACACCGGCTTCAACATCACCCTGGACAGCAGTGGCACCTTCGCAAACATCCATAACTACCAGAGCGGGAGTCATACCTTGAACGGTGGTGGTCAGTTGACCGGCACTTGGGCGCCGGACGGACGAAACATCGACCCGCAATCGGCTCCCAGCCTGTTTGACACCGCCTCAACCGCGCATGATTTGAGCCTGTTCAATGGCACGATTCCAAACGGTGAGTGGACGTTGTTCCTTGCTGACGTATCCGGCGGCAACACATCCACCCTGGTGAACTGGGGCCTGACGATTGTCACCGTACCGGAGCCGCAAACCTGGGCGATGGTAGCGGGCGGGGTCGGGATGCTGCTGGTGTTAAGCCGCCGAAGCCGCCGTTGAGGTAAACGATTTTTTACTTTCGCCCCTGCATTGGCAGGGGCTTTTTTATTGGGCGAAGTTCTGTTGCTTCAACCAGAACACGCAATCGCCCGCCCACGGATGCGGATGTGTGAAGGGCGGCTTGTCCTTGAGCCCCATGCCGTGACCGCCTTTCTCATAGATGTGCAGGTCGAACGGCACATGGTTTTTCCGGAGCGCAGTGGCGAACATCAACGAATTTTCCATCGGCACAGTCTTGTCTTCAAACGTGGTCCAGATGAAACACGGCGGTGTGTTGGTGGTCACGTGCAGTTCGTTGGAAAGCTCCTCCACCAGCTCCGGCGGCGCGTTTGAGCCAAGCAAAAAATAATGGGAGCCCTTGTGCGTGAATTCTCCATCGTGATGACGGCGTAGCAGAGGATTCCCAGGTCCGGACGCGAGCTTTGGCGCTCGATGAGGTCCGCTGAACTGGCATTGCCGTCATCAAAATGCGTCAGCAACGTCGCCGCCAGATGACCGCCGGCGGATGAACCCATGATGCCCACGCGCTTCACATCAACTTTGTAAGTGTCCGCATGCGCGCGCACCCAGCGCACCGCCCGGGCGACGTCGTTGAGCATGGCCGGATGCCGGTAACCGTTGGAGCCCAGCCGGTATTTCAGCACGAAACAGGTGACGCCATGCTGGTTCAGCCAGAGCGCGTAATCGTTGCCCTCGTGCGGCGCGAGATGCTGGTAGCCGCCGCCGGGGCAGATGACCATCGCCGCGCCGGTGGCATTGGTGGCGTCGGGCAGATAGGCCGTGAGCGTGGGAATGTCGTTGCTGTTGGTGCCGAGCGCGCCGGGCGCGCCTTCCGGCCAGAGGGGAATGGGCGTTTGCATTTCAGCACGGGATAAGATGAGAGACGAAAACAGGATGGCTGCTATTAATACACTTTTCATTGGGGAAATCATGGTTTGATTTTAGCTTCGCCGGTGGTCACGTCCAGCGTCCATTCGTGCGGCTCGGGCAGGGACATCTTGCCATCACCGATTTCCAGCGGCATCCAGAGGTAGCGCGAATCCCATTGGGTCTGCGGCCGCCAGATGTCGCCCATGAAGATGACGCAATTCGTTTTGGTGCCGGAGATCTTCAGCAGCATCGTGGACTGCGAGCCGTAGGTTTTTTTCTCCGGCGGCGCGATGTCCTTGAATTCCGACCACGGGCCGCCCAACGATTTCGCCGTGGCATATTTGTTGGGATTCGGGTCCCAGCCGGTCAGCGCGGAGCCCAGCACATAATAAAGGCCCTGGTAATGGACGATCGCACCGCCTTCCATATGCTCGGGGATGAGGCAGACCTCTTTTTCCACATCCAAATAGTCATCGGACAATTTTGCGATGCGGAATCCAAAGGGTCGATCCTCGAAAATCAGATACGCCGTGCCGTCGTCATCAATGAACTGGCCGATGTCGCGGCTTTCATGGCCGAGCGGGCGGAAATATTTCAGGAACTTGTAATCGCCGTCCACCGTGTCGCTGACCGCCACACCTACGCTGGCGGCCTGGTAGCGCCCGTCGTCCATGTGAAAATACATCACGAATTTTTTGGTGGGCGCGTTGAAGTAAACTTTCGGCCGTTCGAGCACGAGGTGGCGGCCGAAATTTGCCGGCGCGGTCATGTTCAGGACGTCCTTGTGGAATCGCCAGTCCACAAGGTTGGTCGAGGAATAACAACTCACATGGCAGCCGCGCCAGCCCAGGTTTTGTCCGCGGTCCTCGCCGAACCAGTAGTAGGTATCACCGACCTTGGTGATGCCGCCGCCGTGCGCCTGGACGTGTTTGCCCCGGTCATCTGGCCAGATTTCACCCGGCTTGATGGTTCCCGCCGCCTGCGCCTTGAGGCAACAGAGGAATGCCAGCGCGGCGAAGGCGACATTTTTGACAAGGGCAGGCAAATTCATGCGGATTGAGACGCAGTCTAGTTGATGGGGTTACAGTTTCAATTCTGAAGCGCATATTTGACGCTGCCGCCTGCTCGTTCTACTTTGCCCGCGTGTTTGAACTCGTCTCCGATTACCAGCCCGCCGGCGACCAGCCGCAGGCGATTGAAAAGCTGACCGCCGGCATCACGTCCGGCGCAAAGCACCAGACCTTGCTCGGCGTCACCGGTTCGGGAAAGACGTTCACCGTCGCGAATGTCATCAGGAACATCAACCGGCCCACGCTCGTCATCTCGCACAACAAGACGCTGGCGGCGCAGCTTTACGCGGAGTTCAAGAGCTTTTTCCCGAACAACGCGGTCGAATATTTCGTCAGCTACTTCGATTTTTACCAGCCGGAGGCGTACATCCCGCGCACGGACACGTTCATCGAAAAAGATTCCAGCGTGAATGATGACATCGAGCGCATGCGTCTCTCGACGATGGCCTCGCTGTTCACGCGCCGCGACGTGGTGGTCATCGCCAGCGTATCGTGCATCTACGGCATCGGCAGCAAAGAGGACTACGAGGCGCTGGTGCTGCCGTTGCGCGTCGGCCTGGAGATCTCCCGCGAACAACTGCTTTCGCGCATGGTGGACATACAGTATTCGCGCAATGACATCGCCTTTGAACGCGGCAATTTCCGTGTGCGCGGCGACACGGTGGAGGTCTGGCCCGCGGGGCGCGAGGACGGCCTGCGGATTGAGTTTTTCGGCGATGTCATCGAAAAGATCACGCGCTTCGAGCCGTTGACGGGCAACAAGCTTGAGTCGTTGCAGGCGAACATGATTTTCCCCGCCAAACAGTTCGTGACCACCGGTGACAAGATGAAGCGCGCCATCCTGACCATCCGCGAAGAACTGGGCGGGCGCATCGCGGAATTCGAGCGCGACGGCAAATTGCTCGAGGCCCAGCGCATCAAGATGCGCACGGAATTTGACCTCGAGATGATGGAGGAGATGGGCTTCTGTTCGGGCATCGAAAATTACTCGCGCCACATCGCCAACCGCCCGCCCGGCTCGCGCCCGACGACGCTGTTCGATTTTTTTCCGGATGATTACCTGTTGGTGATCGACGAGTCGCACGTCACCGTTTCCCAGATCGGCGGGATGTATGAAGGTGATAAATCACGCAAAACCGTCTTGGTGGATCATGGCTTCCGCCTGCCCAGCGCGCTGGACAACCGGCCGCTGAATTTTCTGGAATTTCAGGGCCTGCAAAACCAGACCATCTATGTCAGCGCCACGCCGTCGCCGCGCGAAATCGGCTGGTCGCAGGGCAAGGTCACGGAACTTGTCGTGCGTCCGACCGGACTCATCGATCCCAAGGTCACCATCAAGCCGCTCAAGGGCCAGATTGACGACCTGCTGGAAGAGGCTCGCAAACGCAGCGACAAAAAAGAGCGCACCCTGGTCACGACGCTGACCAAGCGCACGGCGGAGGAACTGACCGATTACCTGCGCGATATCGGCGTGAACGTGCGCTATCTGCACAGCGAGATCGACGCCATCGAGCGCGTGGAAATTCTGCGCGCATTGCGCAAGGGCGAGTTCGACGTGCTGGTCGGCATCAATTTGCTCCGCGAAGGCTTGGACCTGCCGGAAGTTTCGCTGGTGGCGATCCTCGATGCGGACAAGGAAGGTTTTCTCCGTAGCGAGACCAGCCTCATCCAGACCGCCGGACGTGCCGCACGGCATCTGAACGGCGAAGTGATCCTCTACGCCGACGTGATGACGCAGAGCATCAAAAAATTTCTCGCCATCACCGAGTATCGTCGCAACCGGCAGATCGCCTACAACACAGAACACAACATCACTCCGCGCAGCGTCAGCCGCGCGGTCGAGGAGAGCCTGGCCGTGCAGGAAGACCAGCGGGAGGCGGCCACGGGCTTGTTGCGTGAAACCAGTACGGACATGGATGTGACGGAAACCATCCGCGAGTTGGAAGGTGAGATGATCAAGGCCGCCGAGGACCTGCAATTTGAGAAGGCGGCGCTGCTGCGCGATCAGATCAAGGAATTGAAGCGGATGATGGACGGCGGCAAGCCGGAACCGAAGATGAAGGCGGTGAGCTATCGCAGATCCGGACGGCGAAGCCTTAAAAAATGAGTGAAATTCAAGACTGATGATTGGCGGTTGCCGGCTTGACTGCATGTCGCCGGGATGGGAGAGTTTCTTGCGTTATGTTAGCTGCTACCGGCAATCCCGACCTGCTGATAGCCACACTGGCCCTGGGCGGCTTACTATGCGTTTTTATCTGGCGGGTCATCGTCTGGGTGCGCGAAGCCCCCGTCACTCCCGATCCTTGGGACACCGAAACAAATGACAAACTATCTGACCCGGAAATTGAGCAGGCCTGTCATCATTGTTCAACGCCCCAAAAATGCGACGCCTGGTTTTGTCCTCATTGCGGAAATGCGGTGGGGCCTTACAACAACCTGATGCCTTTCATCTATATTTTTTCCGAAGGCGAAGTGTATAGAAATGTCGTCAACCAGCGTTTTCGGAACCGCCCTTTGGTTGCCATCGGGGTTATATTGATGGTGCTAGGGCCGATGATGCTGTTTTTCATCAGCATCCACGCATGGTTGTTAGGTCTTATTACCCTGTACTATTTATTTACGGTCTTCAGAAATTTGAGCGCTGAGGAAAAGTCGGGGCAGGATTGAGTTCAGAATGTCCCGTGTTTGATCCCCAGCCGTGAACCGGCCATGGCCGTTTCGTGCCAGAGCTGGATGAGTTCACCCAGTTTTTCCAGCCACGGCAGGACGCGGTTTTCAAGGGCGTTGGAGATATTGATGGTATCGCCGGTATGGCACGCCTCGTCCACGTGGCGGATGATGGAGGCCACCTGTTCCAACTGCCACTTGCGAAGTTGTTTCAGCGAGGCGCTGCCATGGGTCTGGCCGCAAAGATGATCCGGCAACAGGCTCAGGGTGAGCACAGGCTCCTTGAGCTGGCGCGCCAGGTTCCACCAGAGTTCACGGGCGACGTTGGCGTCGTTGATAAGCACCAGAGTGAGCGCTGTCTCGACACATTCGCGGGCGTGACTGGCCTGCTGATAGGCCGTTTTAAGCAGCAGGAGGACGCTTTCATCCAAGGCGACCGACTCGGCGTCAATGCGGGAAATTTTACCAAAACGGGGCAGGGGCAGGGCGAGGTTCGTCGCGTAACCGTCTATGTTCAAGGCGCAAAGAACGCGCTGGTTTTCCAGGGCAAGGGTTTCCAAGTAGCAACGGATGGCATTGGGCGAATTCCGGCCAGCCGGAACCACCACGGGAAGACCGTCCAGAAAGATGGCGATCTCTTCCTCCCCATCCCAGGCCCCATATGAACCTCTTCTCATAGACATACGATACTTCTACAATCGGCTACCTTCATCAAAATGTGACCAAAAGTTATTCACAATGCGTTCACCGCTTATTCTCATTTGGCCGGGTTGGCCCCGGCGACGCGCAACTGGATGGAATAAAGCGACACGCTCGCCGTGATAAAGAGGGTTTTGTGGTCCTTGCCGCCGAAGCAGACGTTCGCCGACCATTTTTCCGGCACGTCGATGTGGTCGATCTGTTTTCCGGTCTTGTCAAAGACAGTCACGCCGTTGCCGGTGAGATACAGATTCCCCTCCGCATCAATCGTCATGCCGTCGGAACCGAGCGCGCAAAAGAAAGTTTTGTTGGTCAGCGAGCCATCCGGCTGGATGTCGTAACGCCAGGTCTGCCTGGCGCCGATGTCGGAAACATACAGGGTTTTTCCATCCGGCGTGCCGGTGATGCCGTTCGGCTTTTTCAGGTCGTCTGTGACCCGGACGAGATTCTTCCGGTCGGGTGACAGCCAATAGACCTCCTCATTCGTCAGCGCCATCGTGGTATGGTCCCACCAAGTGCGCTTGTAAAACGGGTCGGTCAGATACATGGCGCCGTTGGGGGCGACCCACACGTCGTTCGGGCCGTTCATATATTTGCCCTGAAAATTCGTGACGAGGACGGTCACGGACTTGTCCGGCGCAATGGACCAGAGCTGGTTGTGTTCATCCGCGCAGGCGATGAGGTTGCCCTTCGCATCGAAGCACATCCCGTTCGCGCGGCCGGAGGGCTGGAGGAAGGTTGAGAGCTTGCCATCCGCGCTCCACTCCATGATGCGGTCGTTCGGCTGATCCACGAAAAACAGGTTCCCGGCCTTGTCGCACGTGGGCCCCTCGGTGAAAAGGAAGTCACCGGCGAGCTTTTCCAGTTTGGCGCCCGGCGCGACGACGCCCTGAGCGGACATCGTGAGGGTGACGGCAAAGCACAGGGCGGTGAGGATTATTTTCATGGCTTGGCGGAAATCTGCCGCGAACACCGGTGTGAATCCACCAAAATCGTGCCTTGTTTTTGGGGCCGATCTGGCGCAACTTGCCTGCATCGATTTTGTTAACATGCAGCCCGGCACACGAAAAATACTGCGCTTCCTGCAAAGCTGGGTCATCAACACGCTGGCCGTGGCGCTGGCGGTGATGATCCTGCGGGGGCATATCCATTACGATACCAACATTGACCTGCTGCTCGCCTCGCTGCTGCTGGGCATTCTTAACGCCTTCGTGCGGCCCATCCTGATGCTCATCGCGCTGCCGTTGCTCATTTTCACGCTCGGCCTGTTCACGCTGGTCATCAATGCGCTGCTGCTTTACCTCGTCGGCACCCTGCTGGCGCCGCATTTTACGGTGGACAGCTTTGGTTTCGCGTTCCTGGGGGCGCTCGTCATCAGCGTGGCCTCCATCTCGCTGAACATCCTGACCGGCAATTCCCAAGTGAAGATCCACCGCCGCGGTCCGCCCAAAGGTCCTGGTGGCGGCAATGGGCCGGTGATCGACGTTTGATTTGGTCCCGAGGGACAACCGGCAATTGCCAGGCGTTTCAACGCCGGTAGTCAGCCACGCAACCGGTAGGCCGCCCGCAAGGTCGGGATTCCCTGCGCATTGAAATCGCGTTCAAAGTCCGTGGTGATTTCCGCCAGCGCCGCCGGTGTCTCCACCTTTTCAAATTCCTTCGCGGCGGCAAACACCCCGTTCATCTGCTGGAAATAATCCGTGTCATCCGTCCGCAGATAGACCGTGCCGTTCTTCACCAATGCCTTTTGGGCGAGGGCGGGGAAGCATTCGTTGATCAGCCGGTGGCGGCGGTGCTTTTTCTTCGGCCACGGATCGGGAAAATAGATGTGCAATGCTGTCGCGCTATGCGGCGGCAGCAGGTATTCCAGAAAATAGGCCGACTCGATGCGCACGCCGCGCGTATTTTTCAGCCCGGTGCGCCGTCCCTTTTTATCGAGCTTCTGGATGCGCCCCAGCAACCGCTCGACGCCGATGAAATTGATGACTGGGTTCCGCCGCGCATATTCCACAAGAAACGAGGCGTCGCCGCAGCCGAGTTCCACCTCGAGCGGCTGCGGCTGCGGAAAGAGTTCCGCGAGCTGGAGCGGCTCCAGGATCGTGCGGAGTTCCACGAGCAGGTTATCCATGTTTTGCAAGCGCGCGAGTGTAGGTTCAAGCGTGCGGGCTGGAAACCAGAAAATCGCGCCGTGTTCCGGGATTGCTTCCGGCAACAGGTCGGCCAAAATCCTGTGGTGACCCGAAAATTTTTCATGGCCCTGTTGCTGGCGGCAGTGTGCAGTGCGATTTCACTGCCGGCTGCGGTGTTCCGGGAATTTTACGTTTCGCCAACCGGCGATGACGCCAATCCCGGGTCAAAAACCAGGCCGTTCAAGACCCTGGCGCATACCCGGGACATGGTGCGCGCGGTCAACCGGGGCATGAACGGCGATATCATTGTGAATCTGCATGGTGGCGAATATCCCGTGACCATGCCGGTGGAATTCAGCGCGGCGGATTCGGGCTGCAATGGCTTCAAGGTCATCTATCGCGCGTATGGGAAAGAAATTCCCGTCATCAGTGGCGGTGTGCGGGTATCGGGCTGGCGACTGGATCATGACCGGATTTATTCCGCGAAACTGGATTGGGATGGCAAGATGCGCAATCTGTACGT
>Ga0105238_10004749_pt1 | contig 13440 bp, 9 predicted proteins | sample KBSC34metaG_FD_81526 | JGI IMG/M metagenome (GOLD analysis project Ga0105238, IMG submission 81526) | Corn rhizosphere microbial communities from Kellogg Biological Station, Michigan, USA - KBS C3-4 metaG | ecosystem: Host-associated > Plants > Roots > Rhizosphere > Soil | place: Michigan, USA... | reverse complement strand
TGAAATCGTAGCGCCCTGTGAGACCGGTCTTGTCGATCACTGGTGTCCGTAACGGGCCTGCAAGAGTGCCAATGAACTCCGACATCGTCGCGTGCTGCGCCACCATCGCGCCTTTGTCAGGTCGCAGGACACCGGGAGCATCTTCTTGAGAACTGTGAAGCTTAGGGCCTCCTTTCGCCACGACAAGAACCAGGGACGATATCTCCTTGGTATCCCGATGAAGCTTGAGTTGAAGCGCTCTCCAAGGATGATTCCCAGCATCGCCCGCAGTGTGGGGACATTCGCCGGCGCACCCGCTTTAGCGACGATATCGAATCGATCCGCGCCAAGGCCACCGGCGATCTGGAAATCCTGGACGCTATATGCCCAACTGATGCAAGACTGCAATGTGACGTTACGCATGGTGAGTCCGTCGGCCGAAGTTTGGATACTCTCACGCCCACTGCCCTCACCGTCGCCACTTTGAAATTGGCTCGCCCGAATGGAAGCAACATCGAAGGTCTGCGCAAGGCAGAGATGGAAGAGCCCGGCGGTAAGTATAAGTAGCCTTGCGATCATGGGTGCTCTTCCCACCTCCGCTAAGGAGGCCCGTTTACCTAAAGCATACGGCAAGATTCACCCAGAGGCTCACTCAGCGCGGGGCGCTGGAAAACAATGCTGCCTAGTCGCCTAACGTAGAGGCATCGGTTCCCACATGGACGTCGAACGCTCGTCCGGACCAGGGGGCCCGGACCTGGAAACCTTCCAACATTCCGCGCACGACCCGACTGCGACCGACGCGTTCGGGTGATACTCTTACTACGAAGCCACTCAAGGAGCGTCCTCTTATGTCTCTCTCCGGTTTGGTGTCCGATCGCCTGCTCCTCGCTTTAAGGACCAGCGCGATTCTCTCTACAATCAACTTGGGCGTGTTAAGTGCCCAGCCGCCGATCGAAGTCGAGCAACGAATCCGGCATATTCAAGGCGCTCTTCTGCCTGCCGTGCTTACCAAGGGGGAGCCGCCAGCTGCTACTAAACTGGCGGATCGAATGGCGGCGCTTCATGTGCCCGGTGTGAGTATCGCCGTGATCCATGATGGAAAGATCGAATGGGCGCGCGGGTTCGGAGTGACACGGATTGGAGGTCCACCTGTCACCTCGGAGACGCTGTTCCAGGCGGCGTCGATCAGCAAACCCGTGACCGCCATGGCCGTATTGCGCCTCGCCGAATCCGGGAAGTTGAACCTCGACGCAGATGTGAATCAGTACCTCAAGACCTGGAAGGTGCCAGCGAACACCTTTACCGAGAAAACAAAGGTCACGTTGCGGGAGTTACTCAGCCATACGGCAGGGACAACCGTACACGGGTTTCCCGGTTACGCGTCCGATGCTTCGCGTCCCAGTGCGGTGCAGGTGCTGAACGGAGAGAAGCCGGCCAACACTCCGGCGATCGTCGTCGATACGATACCGGGAACCAATTGGCGGTATTCCGGGGGCGGATTTGTCATCACGCAGGTTTTGCTGGAGGATGTGACCGGTCAAGCATTCTCGAAGCTGATGCACGATCTGGTACTCGCGCCGATCGGGATGACTCGCAGTACTTACGAGCAGCCCCTTCCCCAGAACCGGATGGCCGAGGCGGCGATGCCGTACCATCCGGATGGCCAGGCGGTGCCAGGCGGGCCGCATGTTTACCCGGAGATGGCGCCCGCCGGTCTTTGGACAACACCTTCTGATCTCGCCCGGTACGCGATGGAGGTTCAGAAGTCGTTCGCTGGGAAATCCAACGCAGTGCTTTCGGCGGCCATGGCGCGGCAGATGCTTACACCGGGAAAGAATCAGTGGGGGCTCGGCGTGGAAACTGGCGGCGCCGCCGGACATCCTTACTTCACGCATAGCGGGGCCAATGAAGGCTTTCAGTGCGATCTTGTGGCGTACGATAGCGGCGATGGCGCGGTAATCATGACGAACAGTGACAGCGGAGGGCAGTTGGCAACCGAGATTCTCCGCACCATCGCTCACGAATACGGATGGCCGGATTTTCAGCCGGCGGAGCACAGCATCAGCAAGGTGGATGATCCGAAGATCCTCGTGCGTTATGTGGGTGCCTATCAAATGACGCCGGGTGTGGACATGTTGGTCACTCTGGAAGGCAGCCAGCTCCTGACGAAGTTGGGGAACCAGCAGGCAATTCCCATATTCCCGGAATCCGAGACAATATTTTTTGCGAAGGTAGTGGACGCCAAGATTGAATTTGCGAAGCCCAATGCGGCCGGAGTGCCCGGCCAACTGATCTTGCATCAGAACGGAAGGGACCAATCGGCGAACCGGCTGAGCGACGCCGAGTTCAAACAAATCGCCGACGCCGCGGCAGCCGTCGCCAAAAGATTCAAGGACCAGACGCAAGACCCCCGAACGGAAGCCGCGCTACGCCGTGACATCGAGGAACTCCGGCTTGGGCAGCCGAAGTACGAAATGATGAGTCCGGGCCTTGCCGATGTTACCCGGCAGCAGTTGCCGCAACTCAAAGCGACCATCACACAGCTTGGCGCTCTGGAATCGGTTACGTTCAAAGGCGTCGGCCCGGGCGGTGCCGACATTTATGAGGTGAAGTTCGAGCACGGTTCTACGGAATGGAGAATCATGATGGAATCGGACGGAAAGGTTGCTGGCGTAGGATTCCGCACACTGTAGGCGCCGCGGGCGGCAGCTTCGCTGAGATCCCGATAATGCCCGTTAACGGGCGTTTGGGGATAGTTTCCGCCGCGATCACCAAATTCTCGGGTTCGTTAAATGCCCAGCACTTCGAGAAGATAGTTTATACCGAATACTCGACATGTTGATCCCTCCCCGAGTCAGTCCTCGGGAGTAATTCGTACAATCTGGCCGGCGCCGGCGGGAAACCCGAACCCGAAATTTGAGATGTACAGCTTGCCATCCGGACCGAGTGTCATAGCGGTCGGGAGCGCGAGTCCGGTCGCGATAACTTTCGATGATCCGGAGGGCTCGATGCGACGGACTTGTCCGATAAACGGCATAGGCATACCGGCCGCAGGGCTCATCTCAAGCACGTACATGCGGTCCCGGTTGTCAAAGACGATGCCGAGTACCGTCGTCAAGCCAGTGGCTTCTGTCTTGATCTGGCCGCTTGGGGTAATCTTGAAAACCTTGGAGCTTCCAGGAACACGGGAAACAAGTCCAGATTCCCGACATAGAAATTGCCGTGATAGGCGAGAGCCGTCGGCACGATGTGTCCCTCGCTAGCTGAGATATCAATGATCCTGTGGATCGCTCCGGACGGGCTGATTTCGTCCAACTCGCCGTGATTGGGCTCGACGGCGTAGAAGTTCCCGCGCAGTTCCATAAGGCTGTACCAGGTGCCATCCGGCTCGAAATCATCAATCTCGCGATGGGCCACCGGATTGGCCTGTTGGAATGCGCTCAAGTTGGCTACAGTCGTAGCGGTACCGTTTGCATTCACTCGAAAAATGGTATTCGAGGTACCCGACAGCCGGTGGGAGCAACCGGCACCCAGCCTCGATGCCATAGAGAACCCCATTAAGAAAAGCAATATCGGCTACCCCGCTCACCAGGTTGCCCAAAATCGGGCCCGTCCGGCTGGAAGGCAGGCCGTCAATCACGGTGTGCCGAACCCTGAGCGCATCAATTCGCGAGATGCGTGAGGTGAATCCTCCGGTATACGGTCCCACTGGAAATGGCACTTGGTCGCACAGGCCGACTGTGGATGCGCTTCCGACTGTTGTGCCACCTTCGGCCACATACAGGTCTCTATCAGGGCCGAATTTCAGACCGCGTGGGTTATTGAGCCCCGTGGCATACGTCTCAAGATCAGCTGCTACTCCCCCTCCCGCAAAAGTCGATAAGAGAAGAACGGCGAAAACGGTCTTAAACGGATTCATCCTTCGCTCCTTTTTGAAATCTGCGCCGCAGAGCGTGATTTCTCCTCCGATTCTAGATTCGTTCAGGTGCATCAGATTAACTCAGACCTGGACCGAAGACAAGAAATTACCCTGCCAGGGTAGGTTGCCGCGAAGGCGCTTAAAAGGCCGGAGTTCTTCCAGGTTATGGCGCAGGCGGTGAAGCAGCGCCCGCCGCTGGACAGCGCCGCTGTCATCCGGCTGAAACAATCTCGGCTCAATGCCCGAAACCTTTATATAGATGGACCGCCATCGCTTTTTGATGGCGTCAGCCGACACAGCTAGATGCTCCATCGCCTCGCGATCGGAGAAATCCAGAAGCGCGCATTCCAGCAGTTTTTGCTCGGCGCGGCTGAAGCCGAAACGTGCACGGCGAGAAATGATGACCGATGCCAAGAATGACCCGAGGGGCGGTGTTGGTTCGGACGATGCGCGCAGAAGCGTAATCGTGCCTCCCGATTCGGTCGCGACCTCCCGAAAGACTGTATAGCCGCTATTTACCAGCGCCTCGGTCGCCTGCGGAGTCGAATTCTCCTGCCAAATCGCCCGGAAGTGAAACCCTTTGACAAAGAAGGTGAAGGCGTCGAATATCATCCCTATCTCTAGGGCGCAGTTCGGATCGTCAAAATTTGGTGTCGCAAAAAATGTCAGAGCCTCGAGCGTTCCCAGCCGATTCCCGTCCGCGATTTCCCGCTGGTTTAACCAAGCCGGGCGAAGATCGAGTTCCGCGGCGAACGCCTGCTGCAATATGCCCTGCGTGGGATTCCTGAGAGCTGCCCGTAGAAACTCCGGCTGAAGAAAGCCGAATCCGCCCATGGAGAAAAACTGGCTCTTATCCAGATCCTCAAATACACAGAGTGTGATTTTCTCCCGTTGCCCCAAATCCTCCAGGAGTGCGGGGAGCTCCGACCACATCCGGGCTGAGAACAGATCTTTCTCGGACTGAACCACGCTCCAAGCACGCTGAACATCAGACAGCCTCGCCCGGCGATATCGGATCGGCATACAGTAATCCGGACAGTGTATCAAAGGGTGAAGATTCACTCCCTGGGCGAGTGCCTACTTCGCGGGGGTAATAATTTGTCTTGTCTTTAAATCATTGATAAACTGTCGTGGCCTAAGTTCGGCCGCGTCACATGCGGACGTCCTGCGGCAGAAACATTCTGCTCAAAGCGCTCACTGCGGCGGTTAGCGTGGCAGTCAATGATTTTGGCACCCAACGCCAGGAAGGGCGGTGGACCTATGAAACAGATCGGCAGGCCGATTGAACACCGGGTTTTTAAGATCGAGTTAGCAATAGATTTGGGAAATCGCTCAAAGCCACTTTTATTCCTCCCCTACGCCTCTTTTCATTGGCCAGTGTCAACGCTCGATCTTCAACAGTCCCTTTGTTCTTCTCGCTTGTTTTACGAGGCGCTATTACCTGTAGTTTGTCAGCGATCGCGCAAGTTCATGGTCCCCCAGGAGGTTTTAGTGTGTCAGCCAGTCTCGCAGAGGTGCGAGTTGGATCGGCGGCTGGGCACATAACACGCCCAAGGTGATTGTAGAGAGAATCGCGCTGGTCAAACGCCAAACCGGAGAGACATAAAAGGACGCTCCCAGAGTGGCTTCGTAGTAAGAGTATGACGCGGACGCGTCTCGCAGTCGGGTTGTGCGTGGAATATTGCTCGAACTCTTCCCCGCCAAGCGGTTCTCATGGTAAACATATCCGCTAACGCCACTCCGCTCCTTGGCGCGAACCGGAGAACCGGGGGACCGTGGCTACGCGGCCAGACGGGACCTTCGGGCTCCACATAAGCTATTCGACCGGGCGAACTATTACCTGAGGTGGGGCTACGATGTCTCGCCGGACGGCAAACGGTTCCTAAATGATTCGGCGCGATCAAGGCTGTGTGCCGCGCCAGCTCAATGTGATTCTCGATTGGTCCGGCGAAGCGGAGCAGCCCGCGCCGACCGGGAATAGACAACCGCTTCACGCAGAATTTGCCGCGTCGTCATTCCATTTAGAGATGGATGGGTGGTTAGCGCATGTATCGTCGGCTATACTTCCGCTACTTTCTTGTGGCACTGCAAGTCCTGGGTTTGCCGAAGTAGCTACCGGACACGCCTTTATCCAGTGCGTGGGCGGATGACGAATCGTGGTAGACTCGGCCCGATCAACAGCATGAACCCCAAAGCCAACTGGTTCTTTGACAAGGACACGCCCTGGAAAGAATCGTACGAAAGGCTGCGCATCATTGTGCTTGATTGTGGGCTCACTGAGGAGCTGAAGTGGGGCTGCCCGTGCTACACGATCAACAAGAAGAACGTAGTACTGATCCACGGCTTCAAGGACTATTGCGCGCTGCTATTCCACAAGGGCGCACTGCTAAAGGACAAGGAGGGCATCCTGGTACAGCAGACTGAGAACGTGCAGTCGGCGCGGCAGATCCGCTTCAAGGGTTTGCATGAGATTGTCAAGCTGGAACGCTTGCTCAAGACCTCCATCCACGAGGCCGTGGAAGTGGAGAAGGCCGGCCTGAAGGTGGCGCTGAAGAAGACATCGGGATTCGAGATGCCGGAGGAATTCGCGCTTAAGTTGAAGTCGTTGCCGGCCCTGAAGAAGGCCTTCAATGCACTTACGCCTGGGCGGCAGCGCGGCTACCTCCTCCACTTTTCCGCGGCCAAACAGAGCAAGACGCGGGCGGCAAGGATCGAGAAGAACGTAGAGCGGATCATGGCAGGAAAAGGCTTGGAGGATTAGGGCGGGGGACATAGCCTACGGCGCATACGCCGTCGATCCTGCCAAAACGGCGCAGCGTAGAGCAAAGTCGCCCAACTTCTGATGGTCCGCTACACTACCCTCGTTTCTTACAGAAGCTCAACTCTACGCCAAACGGCGATTTTGAAAAGGTAGCTACCGAGTGTGCCGTCATCCAGGCGCAATGCGTGGCTCGAATCGAAAACTGGTTAAACACTAGGCGACGATGGCATATAATCCGCCCGTAGCCGCCACAAAACGTCCCGCTAAAATATATCGGGCGCGCAGCTTGATCCTTGCTGCATGCGTGTCTAGCAAGGCGTTGCGTATTTCCTTCGGCTTCCCGGATCGGCGTGGGCCGTCCGTCCGCCGTCAAAAGTCGTCGCGTAATGGGCAAAGTGGCCAACGGTTGGCTACGGTTGACCACAGGTTCCGTAAGTGGTATAAATTTGCACGGCTTTAGCTTCAAAGCACGTTTACAGGGGGGGCAGTTCCGTGCGTCTAATATTTGTTACTTCGCTTTTTCTCGCCTGCGCCGCCGCTTCATTTGCACAGAGCGATCGCGGCACCATTACCGGCACCGTCTCCGATCCCGCGGGCGCGGTGGTCGCGGCGGCCGCCGTCCAGGCTCGCAACACTGAGACCGGGGTGGTCTACCCGGTCGCCGCCTCGGGGACAGGCAATTACACCATCCCCGCGCTGCCCTCGGGGACCTATGAGCTGTCGGTCACAGCGGCGGGGTTCAAGAAGTACGTCCGCACCGGGCTGATCATTCAGGCCGCACAAACCATACGTGTCGACGCGAACCTGGAAGTAGGCAGCGCCTCCGAGTCGGTCACCGTGAATGCGGAAGCCCCGCTACTCAAAACGGAAAGTGGCGAGCTGAGCAGCACCATTGCGACGAAAACCATGGACACGCTTCCGCTGCTGGCCGTAGGATCGAATTCGTCCGGAGTGCGAAACCCGTTCTACATCGTTTCCCTGGTGCCTGGAGCCTATGTCCAGCCCTCTGCTCCCTTCACCGGTCCCACGGTGCGCATCAACGGCGGTGTCACTGGTTCGGAGAGGGTTCTTATTGACGGGATGGACGGGACCAACATTTTGGGCCAGGGCGCCAACCAGCAGGGCCAGCCGGGGACGGATTCTATCCAGGAGTGGACGATCCAATCCAGTAACTACTCCGCGGAATTCGGCCAGGCCGGCAGCGCTGTGATGAACATCACCATGAAGTCCGGCACCAACCAGTTTCACGGCAGTGTGTACGACTACTTCAAGAACGAGGTTCTGAACGCCGCACAGCCCTTTACGGTTGCTAACGGCAGCCCCAATGAGCACGTTCGCCCGGTTGCGCGGCACAACGACTATGGGTTGACCATGGGGGGTCCGGTATGGATTCCCAAGGTCTACGATGGTAAGAACCGGACGTTCTTCTTCTTTAGCTGGGAGGAGTATCGCCAGAACCTGGCCTTCTTGCCAGGTACCTTTACGGTTCCCACGCCCGCGTACCGGACCGGCGATTTTAGCGCCGCGATTACGGCCGCGGGTAACAAGAATCTCGGGATGGATCCGCTTGGCCGCAACATTCTTGCCAACATGATTTACGATCCTAATTCGCGGCACGCCGCGCCCAATGGCCAAATCGTCACGGATCCATTCGCGAACAACCAGCTCACGCGTTTCGATCCGGTTGCCCTGAAGATCCAAAACCTGATCCCTCTCCCTGTCTGCGTGGCGGGACCGCCTTGCAGCACCACCACCTCGCTGAACAACTTCCAGAACTCGGAACAGGTCAAGCGCGATACCTGGCTGCCATCGCTCAAGATCGATCAGAGCCTGGGGCCCAAGGACAAGTTATCGTTCTTCTGGTCGCGCACGGATACGCTCACCACCACCGGTTACGGTGAGGATGGGGCGCCCCAACCAATCTCCGGCACATTCGGCGGAGGAATTTATGACCACCGCGAGCGCCTGAACTATGACCGCACCATGACGCCCACGCTGCTGCTGCATTTGGGGGCGGGCTACGATCAAAATTATCTGGGCCGCCCTTCGGTGACACCGGATTTCGACGCCTGCGGACAACTCGGGTTGTGCAGTTCGGCATTCCAACGGCCCGCCACGTTCCCCTTGCTCACGGGGCTTAACGATTCCATCGCCGGTGGAACCAATATCGCCGGACCTCCCGGGCGCGCCGACAATATGTACTCGATTGTCGACACGATCGCCAGTGTCACCTGGGTCAAAGGCAACCACACGTTCAAATTCGGCGGCCACGGAGAGTTCCAGGGCAGCTATACGTTCACCGTCAACAACCTTTCGGGCACCTACGGCTTCAGCCCGGGTCAGACCGCAATGCCGTACACCGTCAACACGTCTACCGGCAGCAGCACTGCAAATGTGGGAGCCAACCACATCGGAATGCCTTACGCCAGTTTCCTGCTGGGCGCTGTGGATAAGGCGGAGGTGGATCCTCCTTCCGAAGTCCGCTTCGGGAAGCAGGAGTGGGGATTCTATGCGCAGGACAGTTGGAAGGTGACGCGCAAGCTGACACTGGACCTGGGTATTCGCTACGACTACGGAACTTGGTACAAGGAACAGTACGGGCGCTCCCCGAATCTGGCAACGCAGTTGGCCAATCCCACTGCGGGCGGACATCCCGGTGCAGTAATCTACCAGGCGACTTGCAATTGTTCCTTCGCAAATAATTATCCATGGGGTTTTGGACCGCGGCTGGGCTTCGCCTACCAGGCTTTCCCCAAGACTGTACTACGCGGCGGCTTCGGCGTTGCATATACGGGTATAGGTGTGGCACAGGTGTTTGGCGGGGCGAGCGGAAACGCGTCGGCGGCCAACCAGTTCCCACCGTCTTCCGTTGCCGGGAGCCCACTAATGGTGCTGGGTCAGGGCGTCTCCATTAGCGGAACTCCGCTGACGGCGGCGCAGGTGGCTTGGCCCAACTATAGTCCGGGCTTTTATCCGCTTGGCGGAGTAGTTCCGGGAGCCGGCCCGCAGTATTACGATCAGAACGCGGGGCGGCCCGCGCGTCAGTACCAGTGGAGTCTCGCCGTCCAGCGCGAGATAGCCCGAAACCTGGTAGTGCAGGTTGCCTATGTCGGCAACCGCGGTATCTGGTGGCCGACTTACGTCGGAAGCGCTCTGGCAAACTATAACTTCCTCAGCACCTCCTTACTGAACCAGTACGGACTCAATCTGAATAATCCGGCGGATCTGATTACGCTGCTCTCGCCCCTCAGTTCGCCAGCCGCCGGAAGGTTCCAGAACAAGGTTCCATTCGCCGGGTTCCCGCTCGGCCAGACTGTGGCTCAATCTCTGAGGCCATTCCCTCAATTCACCACCATTGGCCTGGTCAACGCGCCGCTCGGCGATAGTTGGTATAACGGGCTTCAGATTACTGCCAACAAGCGGCTCTCCCAAGGGTTACAGGTAGACTTCGGGTTCACATGGTCCAAGTCGATGGATACTTTCGCGGGAACTCCGGATGTGCAAAACCGCAGCCTGGCAAAGGGTCTTTCTTCGCTCGACCAGCCGCTCGTCACGCGCGTCGGTGTCAGCTATACGACGCCGAAGTGGGAGGTCAATAAGGTAGTGTCGAGTGCAGTCCGCGACTGGACCCTGGGTGTGTACGCGAACTACGCCAGCGGAGTCCCGCTTGCGGCGCCTGCAACCAACACCTCAGGGTATCCAACGGGAATCCCCACAACGGCAACCATAAACAACACCGCCTTCCAAACGGGCCAGTTCCAACTTCGGACCAGGCAGCCCCTCTACTTGCAGGACCTGAACTGCCACTGCTTCGATCCCAACACGACCATCGTGCTGAATAAGGACGCGTGGGCCAATCCCGCGCCGGGCCAGTATGGGGGACCCCAATATTATGGCGATTATCGCAGCCAGCGCCGCCCCTCTGAGGTGCTCTCTTTTGGCCGGCAATTCCGGATTAAAGAGAGAGCAACCTTGGGGATCCGCGCCGAGTTTGCGGATGTCCTGAACCGGACGTACCTGAACAATCCGACCATCAGCGGGGTTGGAGTCAGCCCGCAGACCGCGCCGTCCTGTAAGCAATCCAACGGAACCAGCGGAGCGTGCTCACCGGGGTTGCAAGTGCTCTCGGGATTCGGTTCATACAACACATCGACGGTCAATGCCGGCCCGAGGACCGGACAACTGGTCGCACAGTTCCAGTTCTGATGGGGACTGATTCGTTGTTTTCGTTACACTGGTGGGCGAAGCCCCCGATTTGAAGTCCGAAGTCGCCGGGCATAGGCGTCCCGCTGTTGACCTTTACCTGGGGAACGCTTGTCAATTCTCCGTAGGCGTCTAGTCGCGGTGATCGATGACCAGCACCTCGGCCACTTCCTGTTTCTTCTCCAACTTGAGTCCGAGTTTTTCAATAGCCGCGAACATCGTGAGCCCAGTCATACCCGCGCAATGGCGCCCAAACCTGGACGGATCTGAGAGACCCAGGCAATCCAATTACCCGGATAGTACCAGCGCGAGACGACTCTTAGTGGTCGCGCAAGCCGTCAATTGATGAACCGGTTGGCTGGGTCGCCCTCCTGGCCATTGGCTCTGTCGTCGCGGGTGGGTCCGTGGCGGAGCCTGCTAATGCCCCGCTACTCGCGCTTCGCGTAAAGGCGGCTGAGCATTGGGATACATGCCCAGGCGACAGTGGCGGTTTGGTGCCGTGCGAGTCCACCGATAATGTCCCTTAACGGTCAACTTCCCAGAATTGGACTTCAAGGGAGTAGTCACGATACGCCATCGGCCCATAGGAGTCGGATGCTTCGTTCGGGAACGCCGCCCCTTGCTCCTTAATGACTCCAGTTTGAGATCACCTATTACAAGGATCTTCTACGACTCGAAGGTCGAGGGCGGAGAGAGCTATAAGGCTGCTTTACACCTCAGCGACGCAGCATGCGGTCCAGAAAGCTCTTTGGCGCTGGCTGCTCGAAGCCTTCGAGCATCCAGATATCGAATGGGAACTCTGCGACGGAGGTGAGGAAGCGCTTGCCGTCGGGATGGATGCTGAATCCGGCGATACGATCCACGGAGGCTGGAAGATCAATGGGCGCGAGAAGCTTTTCCGCGCCCGATTTCACGTTCACCGAATAGAGCTGCCACTGCGCGCCGTTGCCGGTCGTGTTTTGGAAGACGCCATAGAACTGGCTGCCGTCCTTCGAGAACCCATAAGCCAGGAACTTTCGTGAAGTCAGGTTGCGTGTGGATTTGCCATCCGGCGAAATCAGATCGATGCCATCCGCGGCTGGATACGCGATCCAGTCTCCCGCAGGCGACCATCGGGGCATCGAGTCTACCCAAGTCTGAGGCTCGGCGTTCGCCACAGTCTCTGGGGCAGACCCGGGCGTGGCACGGATTTTTACCAGGTCCTGTTTCCCGGCGAGCTCGCGTAAGTAGCAGATCCATTGCCCGTCCGGCGACCAGGACATTCCATTCAGTTGTCCGGACTGTACTGAATCCAATTGGACAGCGCCGCCCCCTGCGGCGTTCGCGAGCATAAGTCTGCTGATACGGTCCTGATCGTGATAGAAGACGAATCGCCCGCCATCCGGAGACCATTGCGGATCATTTCCTCTGGCGTCGCCCAGCTGCCGGGAAAATCCCTCGACCCCCGCCTGCCGGTCTACAAAACCGGTGCCCTCGCCGGTAGGAATCGAAAAGATGAAATGGGTCCCCGAGGGTGCCCAATCCGGCGTCCTGGAAATGCCGCCTGAAATTAGCGCCCGGACTTGGCCCTCAGGAAGCGAGATTTCGAGCACGTCCCATCCGAACTGGCCGGCCGCATAGGCAATGCGCTTTCCCTCCGGCGAAACGGATGGCTCCGGGAATCCGTTAGGAGCGGAGGCAATCGTACGCCGGGTTCCGTCCGCTGCATCGATAATCGAAAGGACCGTCCCGTCACGGTTCCGCACGGCCACGGCCACGTGGCGGTTGTCCGGAAACCAGCTTGGCGACGTCAGTACGGGTCCCCCGGCCTCGAGCGGTCGCGCCGAGCCGGAAGGATACGGCACGATCATAACGGGTCCTATGCTGTCGACAGCCAGCTTCGAGCCGTCGGGAGAGAAACTCAACCCGCCGTTGGTGGGGCCCTGCCACAGCTCTTTCGCCTCACCGCCCTTCAGAGACCCGACCCATAACTTGCGGCCTCGGTCGAATGCCAGTGTCTTGCCATCCGGATGAAGAGTGGCGGCCGTGACTTCCTCATATACTTTTTGCGAAGCCCCGCCTGCTGCCGAGACAGACCACAGGCTGCCGCCGGAAATGTAATAGACGCTGGCGCCATCGGGCGACCAGAACGGGGAAGAGCAATTCTGATCTGCCTTGGTGAGTTGCACGGCATCCGGTGTGCCGGCCGGCTTCGTGAAGACCTGCATGACGCCATGAACGCGCGTGGTGTAGGCGATGCTCTTGCCGTCCGGCGACCATCTAGGAGAACGCTCCTCGGCCTCCGCTCGGGAGAGCGCCGTAAACTTGTAAGCCGATAAGTTGGGACCAACAACAGGGGGAGGGCTGAGAAAAAGAGTGAGCGCCGAACCGGCAGCGAGACAGGCGACGGCGGCCGCGCCAAGAACCAGCCCGCGCTTTCCCTTGGGCGTGGAAACTGCGGCTGCCGCAGTTTGTGAACTGGTCGCTTGAGACAGCCGGTCGCTGATCTGCTTCAGTTCGCGATACAGGTCGCGCGTGGAATCATAGCGCTCGGGGGGCTCCTTCGCAAGCAGCCGCTCGATCACCCAACGCAGAGGCG
>Ga0105238_10004745_pt1 | contig 13446 bp, 8 predicted proteins | sample KBSC34metaG_FD_81526 | JGI IMG/M metagenome (GOLD analysis project Ga0105238, IMG submission 81526) | Corn rhizosphere microbial communities from Kellogg Biological Station, Michigan, USA - KBS C3-4 metaG | ecosystem: Host-associated > Plants > Roots > Rhizosphere > Soil | place: Michigan, USA... | reverse complement strand
CAACGTCAGCCGCATCATCAATTCCACCTTGAACCTGGACGACGCGCTCAAAGTGGTCACCGCCGAGACCTGCCTGCTCATGCGCGCCAAAATGTGCTCGTTGATGATGCTCGACGATTCGCGTGAATGGCTGGATTTACGCGCCAGTTACGGTGCCAGTGAAGCCTACACCAGCAAGCCGCGCTTGAGCGTCGCCGAAAGTCTGCTCGGCGTCGTCACCCGGCGCAAAAAACCGCTGCAGGTTCCCAACGTGCAAATTTCCACGCGCTATCAAAACGTCGAAGTTGCCAGGCGGGAAGGCCTCGTCTCCCTCCTCAGCGTTCCGCTGCTATTTGGTGGCCAGGCCATCGGCACCCTCAGCGTTTACACCGGCGAACCGTACAATTTCTCCAACGAGGAAATCCGCATTCTTTCCGCGCTGGCCGAGCTATCCGCCATCGCCATTGAAAAGGCGCGCCTGTATGAGCGAATCGTCGATGTGGAGGAGCAGTTGCGCCAAAACGAAAAACTTTCCGCCCTGGGCCTGCTCGCCGCCGAAGTGGCCCACGAAATTCGCAATCCGCTCACGGTGATGAAGATGCTCTATCACTCGTTGAATTTGAAATTTCCCGATGGCGACCCGCGTAACAAGGACAACCGCATCATCAGCGAGAAAATCGATCACCTGAACAAAATCGTTGAACAAATTCTTGCCTTCGCGCGCACCAGCGAACCGCGCCTGGCGCCCGTGAATTTGAATCAATTGCTTGATGAACTCGGCTTGCTGGTCCGCCACAAACTCAAAAATCAAAACGTCCTTTGGAAAACCAAACTACAGCCGAACTTGCCGCCCATATCCGGCGACGCCACGCAGCTTGAGCAGGTATTTCTGAATCTCATTCTCAATGCGGCCGAGGCCATGCCCAACGGCGGCACGCTCACCATCACCGCCAAGGCAAAATCCACCGGAAGCGCCGAAGCGCGGACGTCGCTGGTGATCGTGGAGTTTCGCGACACGGGCGAAGGCATGACCGAGGAGCAACAGCAGCGCGCATTCACCTCCTTGCTGAACACCACCAAACGCACTGGCACGGGCCTCGGCCTTGCCATTGTGCACCGCATTATCGAAGCGCATCACGGCAAACTCACTCTCCGCTCCAAACGCGGCGAAGGCACCGTCATCCGTGTCCTGCTACCCCTGTGAAGCGTTCGCGAACCTGATGCGAGGAGCGCGGCGTTTACGCCGCTTCAGTCCACAGATTGAACAAGGCTCAAAACCTTCTGAAGCCTCCTCCATTGGTTACGCGTTCCTTTCATTACACTCGCAAATTTTCGGGAAGAAAATAGAATCTCAACATGGCAGTGACGCGACATTGTTGGAAATGCGGACGCGAATACACCCTCGCGGGAACTCCCGGCCGGTCGGAATCCTGCATCTGCGGCGCCGATTTGAAAGTGTGTAGGAACTGCGTGAGCTACGACCGCACCGTGGCTCATCAATGCCGCGATCGCCGTGCCGAGCCGGTGGACGAAAAACACGTCGCCAACTATTGCGAATATTTCGAAATGATTCGCCGCGAGTACGTGCCCCCCTCCCAGGACGCCTCCGATGTCTCGCGCGAATCCAAAGCCCGCGACGCCTTCAAAAAATTGTTCGGAGATTAGAAAACCTTCCCCATTGGTAGGGCGCGCCACTCCGTGCGCGCCGACTTTGCAAGTTCTACGGTCCGCGCCGCGGAGCCGAACATTCGATGTTCGGCGTTCGATGTTGGATGTTCGATGTTCCCGTCTCCTTTTCCCATTCGCGCTGCATCAACACGGTCCTACTCAAACAAAAAACCCTCCCGGTTTCCCGGGAGGGTCGTTTAAGAAGCTCTAACAATTAGAACTTGTAGATGACTTGCGCAGCGAGCAGGTAGGCGTTGCGGCGGTTCGGGGCGAAGTTGCCACCGAAATATTTGCCGTTGTCGCCATGATCCCAGCGGGCTTCCACGCGGCTGATCACGTTCTTCCACAGGTCATATTGAGCTGTGAGAGTGCCGGACCAGATCTTCGCGCGAGAGCGGCCGAATTCGGACGCGTCAACGATCGTGTCGTTGGCATCATCCAGGAATTCACCACGAGCGCTGAAGCTCAGCTTTTCGGTCGCCTGGAAGCTGGCGTAAAGAGCGCCGTCCCAGATCGTGCCGTCACCGAGGAAGTCCGGATCGCCGCCCTGGTTGAAGAACTGGTTCTTCGCGTCATGCACCTGGACGAAGTCCAACGAAGCTCCGAGTTTCAACGCGGAGATCGGCGTATTCATCGTCAAGCCGGCATAGACATTGGCCTGATCCGCGCCACCGAATTCGGCAGCCGCATCATTGAAGCCATTCACGAAGCCGAACGACAGCGTTGAGCCGCCGACCCAACCCCAATCCGTGGGAGCCGTCAAAGCAACCGCGCCCATGTAGGTTTTGTAGGATTCGGCCGTCGCCGTGCCAGTCAGGTTCGGCTGGTGGGCGCGTTCATTGATCGTCGGCGAGAAGGTATTCGCGATTCCCGCCGAGATGTTCACCATGTCGTTCACTTTGTAGGTGCCGAGCAAACCAGTGTGGGTCGTCGGTTCAATCGTGAAGCCATACGAATGGGTATAGTTCGGGTTATTCGGCGAGGAGAGGGATTCATATCCCACCACCGTGTCGAACACGCCGATTTTCCAATCAAGACCATTGCCCACCGGGGTGCGCAAGGAGATATAGGCTTGGCGGATACCGAAGTCGGAAGTGCCACTGAAGATCGAGGCCGTGCCGAGCGCCGCGGCGTCGGGTCCGAGCCAGAGATCCACATGATAGCCGGCCGCCCATTCGCTTTCATCCAAAGGCTTGTCGAGCGAGAGCTGGACGACGTTCAGGTTAAAGCCGTCAGCTTTGCTCGAACCGCCGAACGAATAGAACGGGGTATTTGCATTGCCTGTGCCCAGATTCCACTGAGCCGACGTATCAACATATCCGCTCAACGTCGTCGACGAGAGCCCGGTCAACACAGTTGCCGGCGCGGCATCATCAGCCAACGCTGCGGAATTCAAACTAACCAATCCGACTGCTGCCAATCCTAATGTCCATTTATTAAACTTCATTTGGTTCCTCCAGTTTAGTTTATTATTTTGGTACACGTTTTTGTACGCTACGAATTGGGGTAAAAACAGTTTACCCCCGGCACCAACCCGGTGCATTTGCCCGAATTGATATGTAAAATCGCGGGGTTTGACAACAAGTTTTTTTCAATCGACACCCCGTCTCTTGTGGTCAGCCTCAAAATGAGGCACTCGCTTGCCGGCCCCCTTTGTCCAATTTTGAGGAAATTTCCCCCGGAAAATCCCCCATCCCGCGCGCCGCCCCCCTAAATATTTAACGTTCCCGTACTTTTACCGCACTTGGAACGCCGACTGCTCACGAAATGCCAGCTTTTAAACAATAAGCAATCTGGAATTATGGCCTCATACATGTATGTCGCGCGGGAGACGTCCTCAGGACGCGAAATCCGCAGTTCGGTCGAAGCTGGCACGGAGCAGGCAGCCATCGCCGCCTTGTTGAACCGCAACCTCCTCGTCGTTTCGATCCAGGAGAAAGTCGGCAAAAAAGGCAAGACCTCCGGCGGCAAAGTCGCCCTTGCCGACCTCGTCATTTTCACCCGCCAGCTCGCCACCATGATCGATGCCGGTTTGGCCATGGTTCAATCTCTGCAAGGGTTGGCCGAGCAAACCACCAACAAAGTCATGCGCGACGTGATCAAAGACGTCTGCGCCCGCGTTGAAAGCGGCGATAGTTTCTCCGAAGCCCTGCAAAAGCACCCCAAAGCCTTCGATCGCCTCTATGTTTCCATGGTTTCAGCCGGTGAAAAAGGCGGTTTGCTCGCGGAAATCCTCGCCCGTTTGGCCACTTATTTGGAAAATACCGCCCGATTGCGCAAAAAGGTCAAATCGTCCTTGATGTATCCCTCTGTGGTCAGCGTGGTTGCGGTTTTGATCACCGTTTTCCTGCTCGTCAAAGTGGTGCCGGTTTTCGGTGATGTCTACTCCGGCTTCGGCGCCAAGCTTCCCGCGCCGACCCAATTCCTGATCGACGTCAGCAATTTCCTCAAGAGCTACCTCCTGTATTTCATCGTAGCCGCTGGCGGAGCGGTCTGGGGCTGGTTTTACTTCATCAAAACCCCGGCTGGCCGCGAATTTTGGGACAATCGCCGCATCAAGCTGCCTATTTTTGGCCCTATCGCCCATAAAATCTGTCTCGCGCGTTTCACCCGCACTCTGGCCTCGCTCGTCCGCAGCGGTGTGCCGATTCTGGAAGTGCTGCAAATCGTTTCTCAAACCGTCGGCAACGTCATGATGGAAAAAGCCATCAAAGTGGCCGCCACCGACATCGAACGCGGCCAAAGCATCTCCTCCGCCCTTTCGAAGCACCCCATTTTCCCCAGCATGGTCATCCGCATGATCACTGCCGGCGAACAAACCGGTAAAATCGATAACATGCTGGAACGCATCTCCGACTTCCTGGACGAAGAAATCGAAACCGTGTTGTCCGGCTTGACCGCCATGATTGAGCCCATCCTGATCGTTTTTCTCGGTGTCGTCATCGGCGGCATGGTGATCTGTATGTTCCTGCCGATCTTCAAGCTGAGCGAAGTCGTCAGCAAATAATCAAGCTTTACTTGGTTCCGGCACGGGGCGGGAGGCAACTCCCGCCTCGTGTTTTTTTCTTCCTTTCGGCCCTCCGGTTCCTATCATTCACCCTTTCCGACCGGGCCACTGCCGGTTAACTGAACTCGAACTTGAACTTATGCCATTGACACATACCCGCGAGCTATTCGCGAAAGCCCTGAAGGGCAAATACGCGCTCGGCGCTTTCAACGTCAACAACATGGAACTGCTCCAGGCCATCATCGAAGCCTGCGAGGAGGAAAAAGCGCCCGTGATGCTGCAAATTTCCAAAGGCGCGCGCCAATACGCCAACCCGGTTTACCTGAAGAAACTCATTGAAGCCGCGGTCAGCCTTTCCAACATCCCGATCGCCGTCCACTTGGACCATGGCGATTCCTTCGAGCTCTGCAAGGAATGCATCGATGAAGGTTTCACCAGCGTCATGATCGACGCCAGCCATGAGTCGTTCGAGAAGAACGTCGAAGTCACCCGCAAAGTCGTCGAATACGCCCACAAGCATAACTGCGTCGTCGAATCCGAACTCGGCATGCTCGTCGGCGCCCAGCACGATGACGGCGAAGAAGGCGGCGGTTACTCCAAAGGTGGCGCTTACACGCACCCCGAAGAAGCCGTTAAATTCGTCAAGGAATCCGGTTGCGACTCCCTCGCCGTCGCCATCGGTAATTCCCACGGCGCCTACAAATTCAAAGGCGAACAACACCTCGATCTCGAGCGCCTCAAAGCCATCAAGAAAGCCTTGATGGATGCCGGCCTCGGCGATTACCCGCTCGTGCTTCACGGAGCCTCCAGCGTGCCGAAGGATTTGGCCGAAGAAATCAACAAATACGGCGGCAAACTCGGCACCGATACCGCCGGCGTGCCCGAAGCGGACATCGAAGTCGCCCGCCGCGTCGGTTGCACCAAGGTCAACATCGACACCGACCTCCGCCTCGCCATGACCGCCGCGATCCGCAAAGTCCTGGCCGAAAACCCGAAGGAATTTGATCCGCGCAAATATCTCGCCCCCGCGCGCACGAAGGTCAAAGAACTCGTCCGTCACAAAATCAAAAACGTGCTCTGCTGCGCCGGCCACGCCTTCGACTGATAATTAATCCGCTGTAGCGGCGGTCTGTGACCGCCGCAAATATGCTGCAAGCTTCAAAACGCAGTCCCGTCCAACGGGACTGCGTTTTCGTGTGATAAGGTAGGGCATTGCTGCCGTAATGCCCTAAAATTCCGTCGAGCGCCCAGCGCGAGACGAAAAGGCGTTCAACGGTCCATTGTCCCACGAAAAAATCCTCGGCTTTATAACTCGCGCCAGCATCCCGGACTGCGCCAGCCCCCTGGCGCTTTGGCGACTTTACCGCGTCCCACGCGGACCGAAACACAACCGGCGCGTAAAAATTCCGCTATATCGTCTTACCAAACAAGGTAGCGAGGTTCTGGTGGCGGGAATTTTTCGTCAAATCGTTCCCTTGGCCAACTTGTATCCCACTTAAAATCATTCGTCTTTAATGGTGTGGAACCGTTCCTGGGGTGGTGAGGTATCAAGATAGAAAGAGTTCGCCCGTCCGAGAACGGCCAGCTGACAAAACCAATCCCCTCGCTGGGCGGACGGAATCCCGGACCAAGCACATCTACCACCCCTTTAAAAGTGATTCCGTTGGTTAGGCAGGTTGCCTTCTCTGGCGGGACATGGTTTGGTGACCAAGTCGACTTGTAATAAGCCAAAAACGTATTCGTTTTTCCACCGAAGTAGAACACGGTGTTTGTTTCCCTCGCAAAGGAACTCACGCTAATTATCAGGGAAACCAAAATCGTTAGTGCAATTTTCATGCGAAAAGCATTGTTTGCCGCTACGGTTCGTTACGAAACAAAACTCATCAATTCCCTATTGGATTCACGGGTGGCACGTTTGTGCCCCCTTTTGCATCCACCCCCTCCGTCCCACTCAACTCCTCCGGTAAAATCGTAATCGCAATCCGCCGATTCTTCGCCCGCCCCTCCGCCGTCGCATTATCCGCCACCGGCCGGAATTCTCCATACCCCACTGCCCCCACCCGCCGCGGATCCACCCCCGCGCGTTCCGTCAAAAAATGCACCGCCGCCAAAGCGCGCGCCGCCGAAAGCTCCCAATTGCTCGCGAACCGGCTCTGCGCCGTCTGCCGAATCGGAATATTGTCCGTGTGCCCCACCACGTGAATCGACAATTGCGGATGCTCCTGCAGAATCTGCGCAATCTTCCGCATCACCACTTCACCGTCGGGCTTCAAAACCGCCTCACCCGAATCAAACATCACACGATCCACGATATTCACCGTGAGCCGCCCTTGCAGTTTCGAGATCGTGACATCCTTGGACTCGAGTTGTGAACGCATCTCATCCTCGAGCGACTTCGACGTCTTTGAAACCTGCTCCTTCTCCTTTTGCAACGCTGCCACCTGGTTGGTGAGGCTGGTTATCAAATCCTGATTTGTCTGGATTTGCGCCCGCGCATTGGCTAAATCCGCTTTCAAAGTATCCGTTGCCTCCTGCATCGAATGCATGGTTTCAGCATCCTTTTGGTGCCTCGCGTTGGCTGAATTCCACATGCCGACGAAAACCGCCGCCACAATGGCTAATGCACCGGCCAGACACCATCCAATCCACCTGCTCGCGGAAGATTTATTCTTCCCCGTGACGTGATCAGTGAACGGCTGCGGACTTGCGCTCATGCTCTTAGAAGATGTCAACTTCGCCCCGCATTCAATAAAGAAAAAGGGCGCGCTGGATTTTCGGTTTGAGAAACCAACCCGTGTTTCGAGAATAATCTTTTTATGCCTTCTGTGATGTTCCCTGAATATTGGATAATATCTTTGATCGTCTTCGCATGTTGCGACGATCCTGGGCACCATGCGAAAAACCTTGTCAATGATTGGCAATAAAATCAATTTACGGCACTACCGCAAAAGTCATCATGTTTTACGAACTGCGAATCGCGCTGAGAACCATACGTAAAGAAGGGTTTGGACCCCTTTTCGAAAAACTTCGGGTTTATTTCGGCGATCGGGCTTCCGCCGCCGACTTCTTGCGGGCTCCTCGTCCGGAACCAACTCCGGAGGCAATCATGAAGTTTCTCTGGGAAGCAGGAAACGGCGTTATCGCGCCCGGCCAGTCAAAATGGGAATTGGCACAGTTGCTCAACTGGATAAAGCAACGTCCCGCACCTGCGTCCGTCCTTGAGATCGGTACCGCTCGCGGTGGGACTCTCTTTTGCTGGTGCGCACTGGCTGCGCCCGACGCGACGATTATTAGCCTCGATCTGCCCGGAGGAATTCATGGAGGCGGATATCCGCCTTGGAAACTGGACCTCTACCGCCGGTTTGCCGGCGACAAGCAGAAAATTCATCTTCTGCGCGGTGATTCTCATAATCAGGCCATGCTGGAGGAGGTCAAAAAAATATTGCCGCCCGGCGGGCTCGATTTTCTATTTATCGACGGGGATCATACTCTGGCCGGGGTGCGAAGTGATTACGAAATGTATTCACCATTGGTAAAACCGGGTGGCGCGATCATTTTCCATGATATCGCTGTGCACCGTCCCGAGTTCGATTGCCACGTTGATGAACTTTGGAATCAAATCAAACAAGGCCGCAAATACTGGGAATTTGTTGAGGAACCGCCACAGGGTATGTACGGCATCGGGGTAATTCTGGCGGAAGCTCGTTGAAAGTCTTTGAGAGCATTAGGAGCCCGCGTCCCTTACCGAGAGTATGATTGGAAGTGGGTGGGCGATTGCTTCGTTCTCGTCCTCGCCCCTCCTCTCGTCCTTGGAACTCTCACTATTTCCGAGGAAACGAGGACAACGACGAGGACGATCTGCGCACTGCCACCCACTTCCAATCACACTCCCTTTCCCCGCTGCCTTACCGTGGCTGTTGACATGTCGTTCCCCCACAACTATCAATGGCAATTCCGTTGATTGACCTGACCGGTCGCGCCGGGCGGCATTGAGAAAAATCACCAACTGAGTTGTCCAAAGCTGACTAATGAAAACGAAACCGCAAAGCTCGAACGCCCCGCGTCTTATCCTGTTTGTCGTGTTGTTCGTCCTGCTCGTGTGCCTGTTTTGGAAGGCCGTTTTTCTGCCGCAATATGTCATCTTCTCTAACGACGGGCGCTATTCCCAACAGGTGGCCCAATGGATCCATCTGCCGCAGGCCTTCATTGGCGCTTGGAACGATCTCAATACGCTCGGTGCCAGCGGCGGGGCGGTGGTTCCGAATTTCACGCAATTGTTTCGCTGGGCTTTCGGCGCGCTCGGTTACGCAAAATTCATCGCCCCCTGCGCTCTTTGGTTCTTCGGCGTCGCGGCGTATTTTTTCTTCCGCCGGGCTGGCCTCTCCGCCATGGCAGCCGTCCTCGGCGGCATCGCCGCGTGCCTCACGACCCAATATTTCTCGAATGTCTGCTGGGGCTCCATCCCGCCCACGATCGCATTCGGCATGGATCTGCTGGCCATGGGGGCGCTGATTAAACGTGACAATCTCCCGGCCTGGGTGACACCCGCGCTCGCGGGCTGCGCCGTCGGCGTCAACGTCGTGGAAGCCGCTGATATCGGCGCGCTTCTCAGTCTGGTGGTTGCGGCCTTTGCCCTGTATCAGCCCCTGGCTGAAAACAGCTCGCCCTTCACGGCGCGCGTTGTCCGCAGTCTTTGGCGCACGGCGGTTGTTTCCATTTGTGCCGGCTTCATTGCCGCCTACGCCGTTTCCGTTCTCGTAGGCGCTAACATCACTGGCATTGCCGGCGCGAAACAGGATGAGCAAACTAAGACACAACATTGGGATTTCGTCACCCAATGGAGCCTGCCCAAAAAAGAAACCCTCGGCCTCGTCGTGCCCAATCTTTTCGGCTGCAATGTCATTACCCCCGGCGGCGCTAACTATTGGGGAAGCATCGGCATGGATCCATCTTGGGAACGCTTTTTGGCCTCGGGCGAAAAAGGTCCGCTCCCACCGCCCGGGAATGTGTCCCTGCGCCAGACTGGCCGTGGCGTTTACATCGGCGCCTTCATCGTGTTCATCGCCTGTTTCGCCGGCGCACAATCGCTTCGCAAAAAGGACGGGCCTTTCACCGACTTGGAACGCCGCTACGTCTGGTTCTGGTGGGTGACGGCCGTTGTTTCACTGCTGCTGGCTTGGGGTCGCCACGCGCCGTTTTACCAGCTCATTTACCACCTGCCGTATTTCTCCACGATCCGCAACCCGGACAAATTCCTCTATATTGTCACGCTCGCCGTGGTGATTTTGTTCGGTTACGGAATTCACGCGCTGTGTCGCCGTTACCTCGATGTCCCGTTTGTGTCGGCGCCGCAGGGGCGCTTAAAAACCTGGTGGGCCAAGGCCGCAATATTTGAACGACGCTGGGTGGTGGCATGCATCCTGGTGGTTTTGTTAAGCGCCGTCGGCTGGGTGGCTTATGCCACAATGCGCGGGCACGTGGAAGATTATCTTACGGATTTGCAAAAGTTCGATGCTCTGCGCAGCGGCAACGAATTGGACGCCAAAGGCCTGAACGACGCGCGTGCTTTCGCAGCGGCGCAGGTCACCTTCAGCCTGCAGCAAGTGGGTTGGTTCTTGGCCATCCTTGCGGCCAGTGTCTGCTCGTTGATCGCCATTATGTCCGGCGCGTTCGCGGGCCGGCGCGCTGTTTGGGCCGGGGTTTTGCTGGGCATCATTCTCGTCGGTGATCTCGTTCGCGCCGATTATCCGTACATCAGTTACTGGAATTACAAAGAGGTTTACGAAATCGGCAATCCCGAACCGGTAATCAAGTTTTTGGCCAACAAACCGTATGAACATCGCGTGGCGTACGCATTGCCCATGCCTCTGTCCACCCCGCAAGCATTCTCCCAGTTCGAGAAACTTTATCAATACGAATGGACGCAGCAGCTGTTCCCCGTTTACAGCATCCCCACCCTGGATATTGTACAAATGCCGCGCATGCCCGAGGATTTGCTCACTTTCAATAACACCCTTCGCGTTCAACCGAAACCGGACATGCGCTCCATCGACGAATCCACCATGTACCGCATTGGCCGCCTTTGGCAACTGACCGCCACGCGTTACGTCGTCGGCCCTGCACCGTTATTCAGTACCATGAATCAGCAGTTTGATGCCGTCCCCGACCGGTTCCGAATCGTGCAAAAATTCGAACTTGGACCCCGGTCCGGCGTGGATCCCCGTGAAATAACGCAGTACTCTCAGATCGCGGCCACCCCCACGCCAAGCGACAACCCTAACGCCCCCTACGCGTTGTTCGAGGACACCGCCGCGCTCCCCCGCGCCACGCTCTATTCGAACTGGCTCATCGTCTCCAACCAGGATGCAGCCTTGGAAAAACTGGCGGATCGCTCCTTTGATCCGGCCACCGCCATCGTCCTCACGCAACCACTGCCGGCGCAACCATCCGGCACCAACGCCGACTTCACCGCGGTGAAAATCACCAGCTACGAACCCACCAACATTCGGCTCGAAGCCGCACCCACGAAACCCTCGGTTCTCATGCTCGCGGATAAATACGACCCGGACTGGCAGGTCTTCATTGATGGAAAACGCGGCGAAGTTTTGAAGTGCAATTATCTCATGCGCGGCGTCTATCTTGAGCCCGGCAAACACGAAGTGGAATTCCGCTTCCGCCCGCACATCACCCTGTTCTACCAGAACATCGTCGCCTTCGTCGCCGCCTGCGGCTTATTGGGATACGCGATGGTCACCATCCGAAAACGCGAGCGCAACGACGCACCCCCTTCAAAATAGTCCTGCTCACCCGGAACTTTGGACTTCTTGTCGCGTCGAAGCCCCGCGAAGACGGATGGACCTTGGCCTTTTTCCTTTCCCCCGCGACCATTCACAATCCCGTCGGATGATCCAAAAACACCCACGGCACCTTGAACTTCCTCGCCAACTCCGCCGCCAGCGCCTTCACCCCAAACGTCTCCGTCAAGTAATGCCCGCCGTGAAAAACATTGATCCCCAATTCCTCCGCCATCGCATAAGACCAGTGCGGCCCCTCGCCCGTGATCAACGTATCTACCCCCGCCTCCGCGCATTCCTTTAGCCCATCCCCCGCGCCGCCCGTCACCACGCCGATGCCCTCGCAGATCTCGCCGCCTCCGGGAATCAACAACGCCTTCGACCCCAGCACCCGCTCCAATCGTCTCGCCAGTTCCGTCCGCGAAATCCGCTGGCGCGTCTTCAAACCAATCAACCCGCCGTGACTCGGGAAAAACGGCGTGAGCTTCTTCAGCCCCAGCGCCGCCGCCAATTGCGCGTTATTGCCCAGCTTCGGATGCGCATCCAGCGGCAGATGCGAACTGTAAACCGCCAGGTCATTCTCGATCAGCAATCGGATCAGCTCGTATTTCTTGCCGACCCACGGATGCGACGGCGACCAAAACAAACCGTGATGCACGATCAGCAAATCCGCCTTCGCTTCAATTGCCAGCTTCACCGTCGCGAGGCTCGCGTCTACTGTCGCCGCGATGCGCGAGACGCTCCCGCGATTCTCTACCTGCAACCCATTCGCAATGTTCGGATAATCCCCAATGTCCTTCGTGCGCAGAGTGCCGTCGCAGTATTGAACAATGGCGGCGAGAGAAGCTTTCATATCGGGGAGCAAGGGGGCACGGCCAGTCATAAATTATTTTCGAGTCAACCGACGGGAAGAAGCCCTATAAGTAACTTTCTTCTTTTGCGCCGGAACCTTTCGATTGATTGGCCTATCTTTCAAAACCATAGTTGTTTCTGATTCTGGTTCTGCGAAATACAAGTAAAAATCCTCCGCAGATTCATTGGGCCCCGAGTTTGTCTCGGCCTTTGCCTCACCGAAAAGATCCAAATGACCTTCTGCCGCCGGAGCTCGTTTTTTCGTGACATAGTCTCCCATAGGACGGCTGCCGAAGCGCAATCGACTTGTTATAGCCGTGATTGATTCATTGCTTTTATCAATTCCAACCCAGCGTCGGCCTAAATTGCCTGCTGCAACAAGCGTTGTTCCTGAGCCGGCAAAACAATCCAAAACTAAATCTCCAGGATTCGATGAAGCACTGACGATTTGCTCCATCATCTCAAGATTTTTTTCGGTGGGATAACCAGTAATTTCGATGTTTTGATTGTGAGCGTCTTTGAAATCAAGCCAGATGTCTTGGACAGGAATTCCATTGCTATCTTCAAGGTAAATTTTGCGCCTGGGATTACCATTTGAAGACCAAAAAATTTCTCCTCGGCGATCCATTTCATCAAGGACGTTCGGTGGAAATTGCCAGTGTTTGCCCGGCGGTGGCAGTTTGCCACGCCATGGCTTGCCGGTCTGTCCGTTACGGACACCAGGTGCGTGAACAGGCACTTTTTTAAATCGTCGGCCTGTGGATGCTTCCACGTAAGTGTATTCTTTTTTCGCGGTATCTTCGGTCCATGCAACGACCGGGCGGTTCCAGGTGTAATCTTGGCCTTTTGAGTAAAACAAAATATAATCGGAAATGTTGCCGTAGCTGTGACGTGTGTAGTTTTTGGTGTTACACTTCTTTCGAGTAATAAAATTGCGAAAATTCTCTGCTCCGAAAATTTCATCCATTGCCAGCTTAATAAGAAAGGCCATGTTTTCGTCAAGATGGACGTATATTGAACCATGTTTAGAAAGTAATTCCCGAAGGATTACTAAGCGCTCGCGCAAAAATTCGACGAACGCTGCACCTGAAAGCAAATCATGGTAGGCGAACTTCTGGTCACGAGATTCAAAAACACTGTTGGTTG
>Ga0105238_10004742_pt1 | contig 13451 bp, 5 predicted proteins | sample KBSC34metaG_FD_81526 | JGI IMG/M metagenome (GOLD analysis project Ga0105238, IMG submission 81526) | Corn rhizosphere microbial communities from Kellogg Biological Station, Michigan, USA - KBS C3-4 metaG | ecosystem: Host-associated > Plants > Roots > Rhizosphere > Soil | place: Michigan, USA... | reverse complement strand
GGTCTCGATCACATCAGGTGCGACCCTGCAACTGGACTTCCCGGATACCAATCGGGTGGCGTCCCTGGTGCTCAACGGTGTGACGCAGCCGAACGGTACCTATAACAATAATAACGCCTCCGCTTACATCACCGGCTCGGGCAGTTTGCTGGTGCTGCCCAATGTGAACACCGCGCCGACGAACGTCGTGGCGAAGGTCAATGGTGGCAATCTTGAATTGAGCTGGCCGGCGGACCATGTCGGCTGGCGTTTGCAGGTGCAGACGAATTCGCTGGCCGGCGGTCTGAAGACCAACTGGGTGGATGTGCCGAACGCCAACACGGTGAGTTCGGTCACCAATGCCATCAATACCGCGAATGGCGCCGTGTTCTACCGCATGATTTACCCTTAAGAGAAATTGAAAATATTCACGGGCAGGGTGAGGGTTTGATACAGCTTTCACCCTGCGTTTTGATTGAAAGCACTTTTTTATGTTACGACTGAAATCAGAAAAACAAACCGGATTCACCTTGATCGAACTGCTGGTGGTCATCGCCATCATCGCGATCCTTGCGGCGATGCTGTTGCCAGCCCTGGCCAGCGCCAAAGAGCGCGCCAAACGCATCGCCTGCCTGAATAACCTGCGGCAGATCGGCGTGGCGAGCATCATGTATGCGGGCGATAGCAAGGACACTTTGATCCCGGCCGGCGCGGTGAACGGGGCCACGGATCCCAACCATCCGTTCGAGCTGGACAATGTGAACCTTGATACCTGGGCTTCCGTCGGTCTGAAAATCTCAACCAACGGGATCGCGAATTCCTGGTCTTGTCCCAATCGTATGGGGCTGGCCAGCTTTAACTCCGCCAATGGCGGGCAGTGGACGTTGGGTTATCAATATTTTGCCGGGTTCAAGACGTGGAAAAACAACCTGGGATCAACGTTTACTGCAGCGAGCCCGGTCAAGACGACCTTGTCCAAGCCTTACTGGATGCTGGCATCCGATGTCATCTTGCACCGGGATGGTATCGGTTGGGCCAGCCAGGCGGGGGAAGACCCGCCCAGCGGCTATTCAAACCTGCCGGCGCACAAGACGAAGGGCGGACTGCCTGTCGGCGGCAACGAGGTGTTCATTGACGGGTCTTCCCGCTGGGTCAAGGCGTCAGAGATGCGCTATATCACCTATGGCTGGGATTCGACCAAACAATTTTACTTTTATCAGGATAACTTGAATGAGGTGTTTGGCGCACAAACAGCCTCGCTGTCGCTCATCCAGTAGCCATGCGCCGGACTTGTTGTCTTGAAACCAGTCCATCGACCGGTTGGAAAACCGGATGGACGGGCGGGGAAGATGTTTGATGTCATTGTCGTCAAAAAATCCGGCTCCCCGTCTGGCGGCGATTTTTTTGTTGCTTCTCGGCATCTGCGGCAGTGTTTCAGTGCGGGCCGGCTCCCAACAAATTTATTTCCAATGTCTCACTAATTTTGAGACCTATGGCGAGACCATCTGGCACAGTGTTTCTGGTGCGGCTTATCCGACCAACGCGGGTTACTGGGGCGACGGCGGCAACACTGGCAACGGCGGTATCCGCGGCAATTGCGGGGTGGCGGTGGCGTACGCGGTACTGGTCAATGCCCAGCCCAATTCACCGAACAATCCAACGCGCATCGCGCATATCACACAGGCGTTGAATTATGCCGCGCAATCACACGTCACCGGCAGCAAGCAGACTGTCAACAACGGCAAATGGGGCTGGAGCAGTGGATCCACGGCGACCTGTACATCACAGGGCGGTTCAGACTGGCAGAGTGCCGAGTGGGCGGGATCGCTGGGACTGGCTTGCATACTCGTTCAATCGAATCTGCCTGCGCAGACCATCGCCGATGTGCAGGCGGTCGTTGCCAGCGAAGCGACGCATCGCGCCGGAATCGCCCCTTGCACCCGCATCCTGAGTGATGGCGACACGAAGGCGGAGGAGAACGGTTGGGACGGCAATATCCTCGCACTATCCGCCGCGTGGATGACGAATAATGTCAATGCATCCAACTGGCTTTCCGCAGCCAAAAGTTATCTGGTCAATACGTACACGGTTGCTTATCCCGACCTCAGCACACCCAACACGATTGGGGATCCACTTGCCGCCTGGGTCTCTACAGTGACCATTTTCCCAAGTTACGCGTTGGAGAATCATGGTTTTTATCATCCTACTTATGAAATGGTTGCGGGCATGTCCGGTGGTGATTCGCTTTTGATGGCGAAGCTGGCGAACACAAATATTGCCGCGCAACTCCAGCCGTATGCCGAGCATGATGTCATGGCGGTTTGGACCAACAACCTAAGCAACCTGTTACTGGACTCCGGCGATTTTGCCTATCCTGCGGGCGTGGACTGGTCGGTTCACGACTTCGAGCAGAATTCATTCATCACGTGGATGGCGGCGCATTTCAATGATCCGCTTGCCCGTTGGGCTGATGACAAGTTGTCCCAATGTGTCCGTTACCACCAGATCTTGAACGGTGACGGCACGTTTGTGGGCACCAGCGCGAATCCCGGCGGCGGCATCTTGTTCTATCGTGAAGCGGTTGAGGCGCGGCGCACGGCCATCGCCTGGCTGCACATGGCCAATGCCGACTATCCGACCGGTACGATGACCGCGCCCGGCGGCATGGTGATGACCAACTATGATGTGCAGGTGATCCACCAGCGCAGTGCGTTCGGCTCGTTCTCGGTCAGCTATGGCAGTTCGCGCATCATGGCTATGGTAGAGCCATCCGCGCTTTCAGAGCCGACAAATGCGTTCATTTCGTCACCACGACTACCCGGCATCCTGGGGCTTGGCGCGCTGGGAAATCCAAGTTCTGCGACGCTGGTCAGCCTCGCCACCAACATCAACGGCTTTGATGCGGAAATAAAAATCACCAGCTCGCTGGGCACCACGGAAGAATATATCAAATCCACCGGCGAATCCTTTGCGGTGATCGAAGTGCCACGGTTGAACAGCGGTTCAACCGCCTCCAGCGGCGGGAGTTTCATTTGCGGCATTGAAAACGATCCGTTGACCGGCAGCGCGCGGCTGTTGGAATGGGCGGGTGCCTCGAGTTCGGTGGCGGCAATGTCCGGTGCGATCCGCAATGTGACGAATGGCTGGATCTGTGTCTCCGGCCGTTACGGACTGGCGGCCGGGCCGGCGGGATATTTTCAATATTCGGCCACCAATTCTTACAGGCGTACCAGCCCGAGTTATTCCGAAGCGGGCGAAGCCGAGGACATGCTTTTATTTGTCGAGGACAGCCAACTTGCGCCGCGCTATGCCGTGTGGTTTCCGACGAAGAGCGCGTTGCAGACCTCCAACGCCGCCGCCGCCATCACCTGGATCACCAATAATTTAAACACGACGGTCACGCTGACGTTTCCAGGCGCGGGCGGTGTGGCGACGAGCCTGTCAGCGTTCACCGGTGTTTCGTCCACCAACAATAATGGCGCGTGGGGTGTGGATGCGGATGGCTTTTGGAGTGATCCGGGCAACTGGAACGGCGGGCTGATCGCCGATGGAACCGGCAACACCGCCGATTTCAGTGCTATCGACATCAGCACCGATCGTACTGTCACGCTGGACACGTCGCGCAATATTGGGACGTTGAAATTCGGCGATGCCGGGGGTGTGCAGAACTGGACGATCACCAATTCCGGCGGCAGCGTGCTCACGCTCAACAATGGCGCATCGTCGCCAGCGATCGTGGTGGCCAACACGGCGACAATTTCTGCGCCCCTGGCCGGGACGGGTGGTTTTACCAAGAGCGGTACAGGCACGCTGGTTTTGAGCGGCAACAATTCGCTGTCGGGTACCGTTTTTCTTGATAGCGGCAGCACGACCGGCAGCGGTGACGGCGCGGTACGGGTGACGGCGAGCGCGGCGCTGGCAAATGTCTCCGCCTTGAACATCCGGAACAATACCGGCACAGCCAATGGCTCGACGCTACAATTGGACGGCGCATCGGGCAACATAGTGCTCGCACCGATTTTCACGAACAGTTGTCGCGCCAACATCATTCCGAACCTGGAAAACATCACGGGCAGCAATTTTTTTGGCGGCAATATCTACATGCAGACCGGTGGCTCGAACATTGTTTTTCAATCCGATGCCGGCACTTTGGTCCTGGGTGGCTCGCTCCAATACATCGGCTCACTGACCTCGGCGCGTACATTTAATTTTTTTGGTGGGGGAAACACGGTTGTTGCCGGGCCAATCCTGTTTTCATCCGTTGCGCCTTTGAACGTCGGCAAGTATGGCAGCGGCACCTTGTCGCTCAATGGCGCGAATACCTATGCCGGATCGACCATGATCTACGGCGGCGCTTTGTCGGGTAATGGGGTCATCGCCTCGCCGGTCACGGTTTCATCAGGTGCTTTCTTGGCGCCGGGCGGCAATGCTATTGGCACACTGACCATCAACAACGCGCTGACGAACAACGGCACGTTTGTCATCCGCCTGAACAAGACCGGGAACGCGTTGACCAATGATAATGTGAAGGGCATCAGCACGCTCGTGTTCGGAGGACCGTTGCAACTGGTGATGTCCGGCGACCCGATCACGGCGGGTGACAGTTTCAAGATTTTTGCCGCGACGAATTATCGTAATTTCATCACGGGACTGACGCCCGCGTTGCCGGGCACGAACTTGATCTGGAATACGAACAATCTCGCCGTGAACGGTACATTGGCGGTGGCGCTTGGAGCCGTGAAGCCCCGTGTCGCCAGCATTTCCCTGGCGGGCTCAAACCTTGTGCTTAGCGGCAGCGGTGGGGCGGCAGGTTACGGCTTTTCGATCCTGGCCTCGACCAACCTGACGATACCCGTGACCAACTGGCCAGTGACCGGCATGGGCGTGTGCGACAGCAATGGCAACTTCATTGTGACCAACAGTCTGAACATGACCAACTTGCGGCAGTTCTACCTTGTCCGCATGCCGTGAGCGTGCGTGCGTTTTTTACCCGTTCGGGTGATAGATATACGAACTTACCGGTGATAAATTATCCAATCATTCACATGCGTTTCAAGACCTGCCCGATTTTTTGCCCGCTGCTGGCGGCGTTTTTGTGGTTGTCAATGTTGGCAGCCCCGGCGCAGACGCTGGTCATCACCAACGGCGTCCAGATTTACACCACGCTCGCCAGCACGACGGTGACGATGAGCAACCGTTGTGAACTGCGGGTGACGGCCACGAACGCGCCGCTCACCGGCTGCATCATCAATCTCAACTCTGTGGATTCCTACCTGATGCTGCCAGGCATCAAGCCTTCAGTGGTCGTTTCCACGTATCTCAGCCAGGTGCGTATCAACGGGGCATCGGCGGTGGCGGACAGCAATTGCCGGGTGGTGGAATATGCGATGGGTGCGGTCGTTGTGCCGCATAGTCCGTCGTTCCAGCCGTTGACGGTATATAGCGCGCCGTATTTCAACGGCGCGTCCATGACGCTCAGCCAGTATACGTATTACAAGAGCGGGCTGGGGGTGTTGTATGCGAACATCAGTTCGTTCAAATTGAAACGCGGTTACATGGCGGTGTTTGCGCAGACGGAGAACGGCACGGGTATCAGCAAATCCTACGTGGCGCAGGATGGCGACATGGAGGTCAGCGTGCTGCCGGCAGAATTCGATCACAGCATCCGGTTCGTCTATGTCACGCCATGGCGCTGGACGAGCAAGAAGGGCATTGCCGGCGACCCGGGCAACAGCCTGATCAACATCCGCTGGAACTACGACTGGAACATCGACCAGAATTCCTCGCGCGACCAGGAATACGTGGCCATCCGGCAGACCCGTTACTGGCCGGGGCTTTCGCAGAACTGGCAGACGCGCGGGGTGAACACGTTGCTCGGTTACAACGAGCCGGATAATACCGCCCAGGCGAACATCGCCGTGGGTGACGCCATCTATTCGTGGCCGGACCTGCTGGGCACGGGATTGCGGGTGGGTGCGCCGGCGGTCACGGATGGCGGACGGAGCAGCTGGCTGTATCCATTCATCTCGCAGGCGGACGCGGCCAACCTGCGCGTGGATTTCGTGCCCCTTCATTATTACCAATGCGTGGATCCGAGCAATCCCTCCGCCGCGGTGACGCAGCTCTATAATTTTCTGAAGGCGACCTATGACCAGACCAAGCGTCCGATCTGGATCACCGAATGGAACAATGGCGCGAACTGGACGACGTGCGGCGACCCGACCTTCGCGCAGCAGCAGGCGGCGATCGCGGCGATGATCAACATGCTGGACACGACGCCTTTCGTGGAGCATTACGCGCTGTATAACTGGGTGGAGAATGTAAGGTCCGTGGTTGATACCAACGGCGTCATCACCGCCGCCGGGGTGTCGTATCGTGACGAGCAATCCCCCATCGGTTATGTGCAGGCTTTGCAGGGCAACGGCACGCGCTCCATCACGCAATTGCGTTTTGAGACCAACACGCTGGATTCCTCCGGTTACGGCAACAACGGCATCACCGCCGGCTGCCCCGCATACACGAACGGCCATTCGGGGCAGGCGATCGTGTTCGACGGTGCCACCACGGTCGTCACGCTGCCGCCGAACACCGCCACGAACAATGCGTTCACCTTTGCCGCCTGGGTCAACTGGGGCGGCGGTGTGAACTGGCAGCGCATCTTCGATTTTGGCAACAGCACCACGCACTACATGTTCCTCACGCCGAGTTCCGGCAATGGCACGCTGCGTTTCGCCATCGCCAATGGCGGCAGCGAGCAGCGGGTTGAAACGAGCGCGCTGACGCAGAACCAGTGGCAACACGTGGCGATCACGTTGAGCGGCAGCACGGCAAAGCTCTACGTCAACGGAGTGCTGGCGGCGTCGAACACCGGCATGAGCATCACCCCCGCAAGCTTTGCGCCGCGCGTGGATTTTCTCGGCAAGAGCCAGTTTTACAGCGACCCGCTGTTCAAAGGGGCGCTGGACGACGTGCTCGTCGCCGACTATGCCCTGTCGGCGGCGCAGATCGCGGCATTGCAGACGAACACGCCGCCGCAGTTCACGAACAGCATTTTCGCGCGCGGTAATGGCACGGAGGGTATTGCTTACAACAATACGATGGCGGGCACGGCCACGGATGCGGACCCGGGCGACACGCTGACGTACAGCAAGGCCATCGGTCCGGCGTGGTTGAATATTGCCGCCGATGGCACGATGACCGGCACCCCCACATCCGCCGATGGCGGGACGAATTACTTGACCGTGGCGGTCACGGATGCCGCCGGACAAAGCGGCTACGCCCTGGCCACCGTGGTGGTCACGACGGTGACCAGCAGCGGGACCTGGACCGCGGATGCGAGCGCCAACTGGAGCGATACCCTACGATGGAGCGGCAACGTCGTCGCCACCGGGGCAGGGCAGACGGCGAACTTCAGCACGATCAACATCAATGCCAATCGCACCGTGACACTGGATGTCTCGCGCAGCATCGGCAACCTGAAGTTCAGCGACATCACTTCCACGTTCTTCAACTGGACCGTCACCAACAGCAGCGGCAGCACGTTGACTTTGAACACCGGCAGCGCCACTTCGCCGAACATCATCGTCACCAACACGGCCACCATCGGCGCGCCGCTGGCCGGCACCAATGGTTATACCAAGAACGGCCCGGGCACGTTGATCCTCTCCGGCAACAACTCGCTGTCGGGCACGGTCAATATTGACACGAGCAGCAGCACGCTCAACGACGGCATCACCCGCTTGGTGGGTCCGGGCGCATTGGGCAACGCGACGCTGGTCCAGATCCGCAACAACAACAGCGGATTCTCCACGCTCCAACTCGACGGCTCGGCCGGCAGCATCTCGGTGAATGCCGCGGTCGGCGTGACATGCCGCAACAGCGGTGTTGTGACCATCGAAAACATCGCGGGCACGAATTTTTTCAACGGGAACATCCTGCTGAATGTCGGGGGAAATACCCACACGGTGCAATCTGACTCAGGGTTGCTGGTTTTCACCGGCACGAACATGTATATCGGTACCGGGACGGGCGGGCGTACTTACTTTTTCACCGGCGCGGGTAATCACCTGTTGCTCGGCCCGGTGGTAAATTCCACCAACGGCGCGCCGATCGCCTTCTCGAAATCCGGCACCGGCACGCTGATCCTCGAAAGCGCCAACACCTATGGCAATGGCACAGCGCTGGCTGGCGGAACGATGATCGTGGATGGTTCGCTGCCAGCGGGCACCTTTACGATCAGCAGCGGAACCACGCTTGGCGGCAATGGTGTCATCTACCCGGCGGTCACACTGCCGACCGGGGCGTTCCTTTCGCCGGGTAACAGTTCAGGCATTGTCCTGACCAACAACGGCAATGGCGGCATATCCACCAACAGCAATTATTCAGTGGGCAGCCTGACCATCAACAACGATGCCACGCTCCAGGCCGGCAGCATCTGCCTGTTTGAGATCGACAAGTCTTCCGCCAACATCAATGACAAGCTGGTCGTGACCGGCACGCTTACCCTTGGCGGCACGCTGACAGTCACGAACCTTGGTGTCCCGCTGGCTGCCGGGGATTCGTTCACACTGTTCAGCGCAGGAAGCGTCAACGGCAATTTTTCCACCGTGAAGCTGCCGGCCTTGGGTACCGGGCTGGCATGGAATACGAATAACCTGACGGCAGGCGTGGTGTCCGTGGTTGCCACGGCGTTGCCGCAGTTCGGCACCATGGCGCAGATGGCGGACGGGAATTTTCAATTCAACGGTACCGGCGCGGCAGGTGTGAGTTATGAGCTGGATGCCGCCACCAATCTTGTGCCGCCGATCTACTGGTTCTTTGTGACCAATGCTGTGGCTGACCAAAACGGCCAGTTTCAGTTGATGGATCTGTCGGCTACAAACGATCTCCAGCGGTTTTATCGGATAAGTTCGGGACAGTGAGCGGTATCTTCGCGTTCAGGCCGCCAGATGCCGGGCCTGTCGTTTGGGCAGGGCGGATTTGCTGGAGCGGGGACGGACGAGACTTTCTGCTGGGAGAAATGGGCGGAGGAATTCCGGGGGATCGCGGCGGTCGCCGCGCTGCCAGTCGCGCCATAAGGTTTCCGCGGCGAGCCGGGTTTCGACCTTCAATTCAACGGTGATGAATTCGAAGAGTTTTTCTGCCAGCCGTACCAGCGCGATGGTGTCTGTGCGGCCAATCTGTGCGTAAAGCCAGTCGCTGAAGCGGAGCAGACTGGCGAACGGGGTGCCAACGCTCCAGATCAACGGGGTGGTCTCCACAAAATTGCCGCTGTTGCCGACGAGGTCCCAGTATTTGGCAAAACGGCGCAAGCGCTGCATCGTGGCGAAATCAATCAGCTTGTTCTGTAAAATATCGTAGGGCGGGTGCGCGTTGTAAATCATCTGCCATTCCGCATCGTGCCGGATGATGGGCGTGCCGCGCAGCCGCTTGAGGATGCCGACCTGGATTTCCTGCGGGCCGAGCGCGATAAGGCGGTCGAAACCCACGCCAAAACTCTCCACCGTTTCCCCGGGCAGGCCGACGATCAAATCCGCATGGATATGGACGCCGGTTTCCCGGCGCAGGAACTGGAAATTGTCTGCGAGCCGGTCGTAATTCTGACGGCGGCTGATGAGCGTGCCGACCTGCGGATTGAAGGTCTGGATGCCGACTTCAAATTGCAGGGCGCCCGGCGGAAATCTGGCGATGAGCGTACGCAGTTCGGCAGGCAGGCGGTCGGGGATCATCTCGAAGTGATAGAAATGGCCGGGCTGGTAACGCGCCAGGAAAAACTCGAGGATGGCCTTGCTCGTAGGGATGTTGAGATTGAAAGTGCGGTCCACGAACTTGAACTGCTTCAGTCCGCGATCCAGGAGCCGCTGCATCGCGGCGAGAAATTTATCCAGCGGCACCTGTCGGACGGGGATATCGAGTGAGGACAGGCAGAACTCACAGGTGAATGGACAGCCGCGCGAAGCCTCGACGTAGACGATGCGGTGTGCGAGGTCGGACTGTGTGTAATAATCGTAGGGCAGGGCGAGGCGCGAAAATTCCGGCAGTTCGGCGGCGATGATCTTGGGCAGGTTCTTTTGGTTAGCCACCAACAATTCCCGGCACACTTCCGCAAATTTCAGGTCGGCCTCGCCGGTGATGACGTGGTCGGACAGTTCCACGATGCGCTGACCTTCGGTCTCGTAGCTGACCTCGGGGCCGCCGAGGATTATCTTGATGTCCGGGCGGACGCGCTTGATGGCGGTGATGACCTCGGTGGTCTCCGTCACGTTCCAGATATAGATACCAAAGCCGATGATGCTGGGTTCACGCGCGAGCAGGGCTTCCGCGATGTCGAGCGGACGCAGGTTGATATCGAACTCGGCGATGACGGCGCGCGGCTGCAATTCGCCCAGATTGGCGAAGAGATAGCGCAGCCCGAACGCGGCGTGGCTGTACTTGGCGTTGAGCGTGGTGAGGACGATGTCCGGCATCGCCTTAAATTAGCAGCCGGCTGCGTGTACGGCAATGCCTTGGCAGAACACAATGCGCGGATTCAAACGTCGTGGCGGCCGTCCGGTCGGTCAATTCACCCGGTCGAGGTGCAAATTTTCTGCGGGGTTCAATGACCGGCAGCGCCCTGCATTTTAAGGGCGATGGTGAGGTTGGTGTTGGCCTCGGCGTAATCCGGGTTGAGGCGGATGGCCTCCTGAAACTCGGCAATCGCTTCATTGAGATGGCCAACCGACCCCAGGGCGATGCCAAGTTTGTTGTGCGCGAAAGCGTAATCGGGCTTCAGGTGGATGGCTTCCTGAAGCTGGGTGATTGCCGCGTCCGCCTGTCCTTTTCGGATGAGAATGGTGCCCAGGTAATAGCGGGCGGGTGCGTATTTTGGAGCGAGGCGGACTACGGTTTGGAATTCAGCCGCAGCGTCGTCGGCCCGCCCTTGCTTCAAATAAAGGGCGCCAAGGCTGTAATGGATATCAGCATCACCTGGTTTCAGGCGGATTGATTCCTGCAATTCCCCGATGGCCTGGTCCATCAGGCCTTTTTTTAAGAGCAGACTGGCGAGATTGTTATGCGCCTCGAAGGAATCTGGTTTGAGGCGGATGGTTTCCCGGAACTGGGCGATGGCATCATCGTATTCGCCGCAGTCAAGGAGCAGGTTGCCAAGCTGGTAGTGGATTTCCGGATTTGACGGCGTCATCTGAATGGCAGACTGCAACTGGTCAATGGCAGCGGTGATCTGGCCGCTCTTGGCCAACAGATTGGCAATGGCCTGGTTGGATGCCGGGTCATTGGTCTTGAAATGCACGGCTTCCTTGAACTGGCTGACGCCCACATCGGTCTGCCCACTCTTAAGCAGCAGGCCGCCATAACAATAGCGGGCGTTGTAGTTGGCGGGTTCCAATTGGACGGCTTTTTGGAGTTCACCGAGGGCTTGATCAGTAAGCCCTTTCATGGCGAGCAGGTTGCCAAGGTTCATGTGCGGTGTGACAAGGTTTGAATTGATGTTCAAGACTTCCTGATACTCAGCGATGGCGGCGTTGGTCTGCCCCTGCTCCACATAGACGCCCGCCAGATTGTAGTGCGCGAGGAGATTGTCGGTTGTGACCGCGATCGTATGCCGGTACAGAGTCGCACTGTCTTTCCAATAACCAATCTGCCGACGGGTGGCGCCGGCAAAAAGAATGATCACAGCGGCACCCGTCACCGATAGCGTCAACGCCTGATGAGGCCAGCGCCGGGTTAGCGCATATGTTCTCCAGCAAATCAAAATGAACATGCCTACCGACGGGATATATGTGTAACGATCGGCCAGTGATTGTGCGCCCACTTGCACCACGCCGATCACCGGAACAAGCGTGCCAATAAACCAAAGCCAGCCCATCAGTGCATAAGGATGTCGCCGGCGACCGGACCAGAGCAACAGGGTACAACCAGCCAGCGCAATCACCGCCAGCAGCACCCACAGCAGCGGCCAGTACCTGGGATAGGGGTAATAAGCCGCCAGATCCTCCGGCCAGACGATTTTAAGACCGTAACGGCAATACGCAATCACCGCATTTTCCAGCCGCGTGGCGAGCGGCAGAATGTCCAGCGGCTGCACCGCCCCTTCCAATTTCTGCACGAAGAAAGTGGCCGCGCAGGTTGCCAGGGTCAGGCAGAAAAAAGGAATTTTTTCCAGGACCAAGGGCTGGAGGCGGCCGGGTTGAAAACGGTCCAACGGCCAATAATCCAGCAACAACAAGACAAAAGGCCAGGTGACCAGCATCGGCTTGCTCAGCAAGCCAAAGGCGAAACAAAAGCAGGCGAGCCAGTAATCACGTGAACGATGAAACGAGACGCCGGGTTGCCCCAGTTCGGATTCCATGCTTGCGGGGGTTGTCGCCCGGACGTAGCGGGCGTAAAACAGCAGGGCAAGAAATCCAAAAAAGGTGCTCAACACATCTTTTCTTTCCGCCACCCACGCGACAGATTCGACATGCAGCGGATGCACGGCAAACAGGGCAGCCACGAAGAGGCTGCGCCAAACCGCCCCGGTCAGGCTTTGCAGCAACAGCAGCAGCAGGACGGAGTCGGCGGCATGAAGCAGCAGGCTCGTCAGGTGATGCCCCCATGGCTTCAGGCCATACAACTGGCAGTCGAGCATGTGGGACAACATTGTCACCGGGTGCCAATTGCCGCTGACGGTGTGGGTGAAAGCCCATTTGAGGTTTTCCAAGGTCAGCCCATGCTGAACTTGGGTATTCGACTGGACATAGAGATTGTCGTCGAGGCTGACGAAGTCATTGCTTGTGGCCGGCCAATAAAGTGCAATCGTCAGCAATCCGAGCATGACAGCAATCAGCCACGGAGCATAAAGCTGACGCATGAACATCCGGGCGGGGGGATCTGATGGCTCGGATTTCAATTTCATTGCCGTGAGACAAGTTGAATTTCCGACCAAGAACGAGTTGGTAACCACATAAAATTTTGTCAGGTAAGAGGAAGGGAAAAGGCTTGGCAAGCCTCATTTTGGGAATGGATGTCGAGCCAGCCCGGTCACCAGGGAGAAACGGGCGGGATGGCCGGCGGCCAATGCGGGAGGCGGAGGTGTGGACAGCCGTTTTCGCCTTTATTTGCAATGTGTTTTCCGGGGTTTTGGTTGCTTGAAAAAAGTGGCTTGAATTGTCACGGTAGCTTTTCGGGTTTTCGGGGTATGTGGTTTAATTAAGGAAATTGAAAAGTCGGAAATTGGAGCTGGAATCGTTGTTTTCTTATTTGTTTGCAATGGGTTTGCGGGTTTTCAGGTTTTTTAAAAAATCTGCGGGTTTCACCTTCTGGAGGAATTAATTTTTTCAAGATCTGTGCTTCAATGGCGGGTGTGAGCTGGGGACTGGGATTCAGGTTCTGGGTTCTGGAGGGTTCTTTGACATATTGGGGATAGGGTCTGGCGTCTGGGGTCTGGGGTGCGGATGGGTGCGAGCCGCACGGGGTCCTTGCGGACGGCCACCATG
>Ga0105238_10004741_pt1 | contig 13453 bp, 16 predicted proteins | sample KBSC34metaG_FD_81526 | JGI IMG/M metagenome (GOLD analysis project Ga0105238, IMG submission 81526) | Corn rhizosphere microbial communities from Kellogg Biological Station, Michigan, USA - KBS C3-4 metaG | ecosystem: Host-associated > Plants > Roots > Rhizosphere > Soil | place: Michigan, USA... | reverse complement strand
GCGGAAGAGCGGATCGATCGGCTTCAGCAGGATCGATTTGAAGCCGGTGACGGTCTTCGACACCGGCGCATCCAGACGCAACGCTCCAGCGAAATCAAGCCCCTGGGTGCTCAGCACGTAGCGCCCTCCGAGATCGACGCGCGCCCCGCGGACGCTGAACTGCAAGCCGGGCAGGCGCAGCACGCCGCTGTCCAGCGAGAACGCCCCGCCGAACGCCGAGATCACATCGCTCACTTCCATGTTGCCGGGCTCGCCGCGTCCACGCCGGCTCAATTCGTCGATCTTGTCCTGCGTGGCGTCGCTCGCGAACCGGCCGCCGCGGATGGCGAATTTGCCTTTGAGCTTAAGCCGCTGCGACACGTCGGCCTTGCCGGGCGGCAGCTCGAATCCGGTATCGATGTCGAGACGTCCCCGCATCGGCGGCTCGGCCGACTTGACGGACAGCCGCAGCAGATCCTCGAAGCGCGCGTCCTTCATCGACACCGTCAACGTGACCGCGCGCCCATCGGCGCCCGGGGTTGCCGCCACCGAGCCGTGCGCGCGGATGCGCGACTGGCCAAGGGTGGCATCCACGTCGTTGAGGAACGTATCGCCGCTCGTGCCGTCGACAGTGGCCTTGAAGGCGGTGCGAAGCGGCACCGGCTGATTGGCCAGATCGAGCTGAAAGTCTGCGCTGGTCGTCGTGCCTTGCACGTCGAGCCGTTCGAGGACGCCGTCAAAGCGCCCGCTCGACGTCATGTGGCCACCGATCCCCTTGATGACATCCAGGTCGCCGTCGTGAAAGAGATAGACGCCCGACACCGGCGTCGTCCGCGGCGACTCGCTCCGCCACGGTCCGAAGCGCCCCTCGGTCTGGATCAGCGCACGCGGTTTCGGATTGACGAGGCGGGCGGCGAAGGCCGTTGACCGATCGAAGGCGAAATCGGTCAGCGTGAGATCCTGGAGTCCGAATTCGAGCGGAATCTTCCGCGGGTCGTCGGGCAGGATCACCAGACGGCCGTTGCGGACGACGACCTCGCCGACTTGCACATCGCGGACGTGCGTCCGGATTTTCGTGGCCTGGCCCTTGCCCTTCGAGATATAGAGCTGCAGGCCATCGAGCTCGACGCGCGCGAAGCGCCGGTTCAAAAGCTCTGTGGGTGTGCCGGCGACCGTGAACCGCGCGATCTCCAGAAGCGGTGCGGCGCCGTCGTCACGGACGATGCGCAGGTTCGTGCCGCTCACGGCGACGCGCGGAAAGAGCGACATGGACAGCGAGTCCACGCGCACGCGGCCCTCGAACTGCGCTTCCAGCATCGCCGCCGCCTCACGGGCGACGCGCCGCGAGGCCCAGCTGGTGTTGAGCACAGCGAAACCGGCGGCTGCGACCAACGCCAGGGCGATTGCGATGCCGCCGACGACTCGTCCCGTACGCACACGCATCGCTGATCCCCTTCGGCGGCAGCGGCCGCCTTGTTCACACCTTTCGGCCGCTCGTGACGATGATAACGAGGCCCGCGACGGCCGCCAGCCCGCCGACGATTGGCGGCACTGGCACGTGCTTCTGGTGTTGGGCGGTCACTTCGATCGGCCCGAGGTCCACCACCTTGTCCGTCTTCGTATAGCTGATGACCGGCCACGCCAGCCCCGCGAGGCCGGCGACGAGCAGAATCACACCAAGCAGCACTGTTCCTCGCATTCGCTCCTCCCGATCTGTTTGGAGCATGTTCCATGCCCGCAGAAGGGCGCCGACAGGGGCGTCGCGATGGGTTTGAAGGCCCGGCTTGTAATGCAGCGTGCGATGAGCCTGTAAGCCTTACAGTGTCATGGCCAATCGGACGAGATTGGAAATGCCCTTGATGCCCGGCCAGTACCGTGTTCGAGCCGGTGGTACGCCGAATGCTCCAATCCCGTCAGAAGCGGCCTCGGCCGCGCCGTTAACCAACGAGGGAGGACTAGATGGACGCCAACATCCTGAAGGGCAAGTGGCTGCAGTTGAAGGGCAACGTGCGCGAGAAGTGGGGCCAGCTCACCGACGACGACGTCGACAAAGTGGGCGGCAGCACGGAGCGCCTCGTGGGCATCATCCAGGAACGCTATGGATATGCGAAGCAGCAGGCCGAAGCGGAAGTGGATTCGTTCCTCAATCGTTACGGCACGACCAACCCGTAACGCGTGAACAACCGGCGTTAAGGAGAGACGCACATGCTGTGGACGATCTTTATCGTGCTGCTCGTTTTGTGGTTGGTCGGCGTCGTGAGCTCTTACACGCTCGGCGGCTTCATCCACATCCTGCTGGTGCTCGCCATCGTGACGGTGCTGATCCAGCTGATTCAGGGCCGCAGGGCGGTCTGACGCTAGCAGGGCGAGTGAGGCGGGTAAGGCGGGTGAGGCGGGAGGGACGTTTCCGGCCCCACCCGCCCTATCTGCTCATCTGACCTACTCGCCCTAGTTACGCGCCGGCTTCGAACCTCGCGATATCGTCCTCGTCTTCCAGACGCCGCGCATGGCCGTTGGTGCCGCGGCCGAACAGCTCCTGCAGCCCCGCCCGGGCTCCAGCCGCCACTCGCGCCGCCTGACGCACCCCCCCCTCAACCACGTCGAATGCCAAGCGGACGCCGCGCGTGGCGCGCTCCACCTCGCTCCCGGCCAGGTGCAACGCCCCCTGTGCGATGCGCGTGGCCCGTTCGACCTCCTCGCCGACGCGGTCCATCCGGTCCGCTACTTTGTGGAGATCGTCCACGAGGCCCGAGAGCTTATGGGTGAGCTCGGGCATATGGGTCGCTTCGAAGCGTGCCAGCGTCTTCGTTACGGACTCCTGCACGTCCGAGATGCGTTTGGCCACCCACAACGCACCGACCAGGAACATTAGAAACTGAGCCGCGGTCGCGGCGGCAATCACGGCAAGAATCCAATTCGTCGTTTCGAGGCTTGGCATGGCTCGCTCCTTCCAGCTCGCTGAACTTCAGTCGAGCAACTGGTGTGCCACGGGGCGTAGAGTCAAAATCCCCACTCACCGCGACGTTCTTACAACAGGAAGTGATGCGACATTGCATCGCGTTTGGAGTGTCAGGCTCGCCGCGCACAAAAATATGCGTAGCGCCGGGATATGACCCTGGCACGCATCCTGCTCCCTGAGTCGGCAGCTTTTTGCTTGAGACGGACGATACGCCTAGCTGTGCCGGGGAGGACAGGTCATGGATGAACTCAATCGACGGGGATTCGATATGGAGAGTCGTGGGGGCTCGGGGATGATGCTGTTCCTTGCGGGTGCCGTGGTAGGCGCCGCAGCCGCGCTGATCCTGGCTCCGGCGGCGGGCCGCGACACGCGCGCGTTCCTCAACCGCCGCAGTCGTGAATTCGCCGACGACGTCACGAACCGCGGCAAGAAGCTGTGGGACGAGCACGGCGATCGGATTACGAGCGCGGTGAAACGCGGCTACGAGCAAGCGAAGAACACCGCGACGGACGCCGTCAACGGCGCGGCCGACGCCAGCCGCTCGATGTAGCGGAACCGTCCGCCGCCGCCCTCGCGGCTGCGGAGCATGCGATCCTCAGGCGTGCCGGTGCGACATCGACGCCGGCACGCCATTGCGGCGCAGCACGGTCATCATCGGCCACCAGCCCGTGAGGCCGGACTGCGCGACGTCCTCATTCGGTGGGTCATGTAGTAGGTGGGCGGTACGGTCATCCGCGAGAGCAGCAACGACGCCACCTCGCCGGCCATCAGCGAAATCGCCGGCCCTTGGAAGATCGGGTCGAACAGAATCACCGCCGACCCGGCAATCACCGCGGGCGCAGTCAGCGCCATGGGCCGGAAGCGGACAGCGCCGGCGTCAATCACCGCCTCGGCCAGCGGCATGCCGTCCCGCACGCGCAACTCGATGAAGTCCACCGGATGATCGAGTTGCGCACCACGATGCCCGCCACGGCGATGAAGCCGATCATCGAGGTCGCCGTGAAGAAGGCGCCGAGCGCCGCGTGCGCCGGCAGAATCCCCACGAGCGACAACGGAATGGCCAGCATGATCGTGAGCGGGGTGGTGAAGGACTGGAACCAGCCGACCACGAGTACGTAGATCAGGATCAGCACCGCCGCGAAGGCGATGCCGAGGTCGCGGAACACCTCGTACGTGATGTGCCACTCGCCGTCCCATTTCATGGCGTAGCGGCCGCTGTCGCGCGGCTGCGATGCCTGGTAGACCTCCAGACCGTAGCCTTCCGGCAGCGGGCGTCCTTCGAGCGATTTCGTGAGCTGGAGAATCGCGTAGACGGGGCTCTCGATCTTGCCGGCGACGTCGGCGGTGACGTAGGTCACCGGCAACAGGTTCTTGTGATAGATGGGCTGCGGTTCGTCTTCGACACGACGCCGCGCGGTGTCGTTCACGACGACACCGGGCGCGAGCGGCAGGGCGCCCACGTCGTCGAGTCTGGCGCGGCGCGCCTGTGGCAGTCGCACGACGACAGGGACCACTTCTCGCGCGGCGGGGTCGTGCAGCGCCGCGGTCGCATCGCCGGCTCCCGCCATGGCGACCGCCCGGGCCAGATCGGCACCGGCCACGCCGCCGCTGCGCTCGACGTCCAGTTCGAGCCGCTCCAGCGGGCGCGGCGTGTCGACATACCCACCGCGCCCGCGTGCGGCTGCGTGGACAGTTGAGCCGTGAGTGATGAAGATGGACGAAGAATGCCGACAGCTGTTCGCTGACGTGGAGGCTTATCTCGACGGGGAGCTCGACGACCACGCGTGCCGCCGTCTCGAGCAGCACGCGGCCGCGTGTGCCACCTGCGCCCGCGAGGTGGAACACCTTCGTCGTACGATTGGGATGTGCCGGAAAGCCGGTCAGGCACAGCTGCCTGATGACGTGCGTGCGCGGGCGCGCGCAGCGGTCCGGCGGCTACTCGCCTAAGGTCAATGAGGCGCGGCCGGCCTCGAGGATGGATATCGTGATTCAAACGTGTCACGCATGTGGTCGGAAGAACCGGGTGGCGATTGCGAATCTCGGCAAGGTACGCTGCGGGTCCTGCAAGACGATGCTGCCGCCGATTGCCGAACCGATCGACGCCGACCCCGAGATCTTCGACCAGGCGCTACATGCGTCGCCCCTGCCCGTGCTCGTCGACTTCTGGGCCGAGTGGTGCGGACCCTGTCGCATGGCGGCTCCAGAGGTCAAGAAAGTGGCGGCTAACCTGGCCGGCCGCGCGCTCGTCCTCAAGGTGGATACCGAAAGTCATCCCGATCTCGCCGCGCGGTACAACGTCCGCGGCATCCCCAACTTCGTCGTGCTGCGCGGTGGCCGTGTGGTGTCGCAACACGCTGGTCTCGCGCCGGCGCACGAGATGCAGCGCTGGTTGGAAAGCTCGTCGCAGTAATCACACGGTAAGATTGCCGGCGACCCCGTGGAGGAGCCGGTGAAGAGAGTCCTGTGTGCCCTTGGCGCAGCGGCCATCGTGGCTGCCGGCGGAAGCGCCCTCGGGCAGCGCGGCCAACCGCTGCGGGCGCCGATGATCAAAGAGGGCGTCACCCAGAAGATCGGCGAGCACGTCTACGTCATCCCGGACTTCGACGTCGTGCTGGTCCCGAACGTCACGATCGTCGTCGGCAGCCGCGGCACGCTCGTCGTGGATACCGGAATGGGGGCGAAGAACGGCCAGGCCGTGATGCGTGAAGTGGACAAGGTGAGCAAAGGCACCGAGCTCTACCTCGTCGCCACGCATATCCATCCCGAGCACGACCTCGGTGCTGGCGGCTTCCCGGCGCGTACGAAAATGCTCCGGTCAAAGGAACAGGAGGCCGACATCCAGGAAACGGGCCTCTCCACCGCGAAGATCTTCGCGAGCTTCTCGCCGGCGATCGGCGAACTGCTCCAGGGCGCCGAGTTCCGCAAGGCCGACATCAGCTTCGAACGCGATCACGTCGTGGACCTGGGTGGCGTGCGCGCCCAGGTGATGGCCATGGGCGCCAACCACACCAAGAGCGACATCGCCGTGTTCGTCGAGCCGGACCGCGTGCTGGCGGCCGGCGACCTCGCGATGAAGGGGCTGCCGCAGTTCACGGCGCCCAGGGCGCGGATTGCCACCTGGCTGGCGAGCCTCGATCGGTTCGACGCACTGAAACCGGTGCGCATCGTGCCGAGCCACGGGGCGATGGGCGACGCATCGATGATCGCCACCTACCGCACGTTCCTGACGACCGTGCGCGACCGGGCGGCGGCGCTGAAGAAAGCCGGAAAGAGCGCCGACGAGACGCTGCGCAGGCTCCAGGACGAACTGCAAGCGCGGTTCAACCGCAACGAGATGGCGAGCGCCGTGCGCGCGGCGTACAACGAGGCACAATAGGCTCATGTACAACCTGGTGCTGTTCGCACACTCCTGGTTCCGCTGGCTGGTGCTGCTCGCGGCGCTCGTCGCCGTGGGGCGCGCAATCGGCGGCGTGAGCACCCGCCGCCCCTGGACGCCGGTGGACGACCGCGCCGGTCTGTGGCTGACCGCGTCGCTCGACCTGCAGATGCTGCTCGGGCTCCTGCTCTATATATTTCTCAGCCCCGTCACCAAGTCGGGTTTCGTCGACATGGCGGCGGCCATGAAAATGCCGGACGTCCGCTTCTTCCTCGCCGACCACCCGGTGGGCATGATCATCGCGATCGCCCTCGCGCACGTGGGCCGGGTGCGCATTCGAAAAGCAGGCGATTCGGAGTCGCGGCACAAGAGCGCGCTGATCTTCTTCGCCCTCGCGCTGGTGATGCTGCTGCTGTCGATTCCGTGGCCGTTCCTCTCGGCTCCGAGGCCGCTCTTCCGCGGGTTGTGAGCCAGCCGCTGCGCATCGTGTTCCTCGGGTGCGGGTTCATCACCCGCATCCACAGCCGTCATCTCCAGTATCTCCGCAGCTTGTACACCGTGGCGTATGCGAGCCGCGACCACGACAAAGCGGAGCGATATCGGCGGCGATATCGCGGTGTGGCGTCATATGAGGGATACGAAGGGGCGATTGCCGATCCCGCCAACGATGCTGTCGTGGTGGCCGTGCCGCCGCGGTGGCATCTCGATCTCACGCTGAAGGCGCTCGCGGCCGGGAAGCACGTGCTGGTAGAGAAGCCGGCCTTTCCCGCGCTGGCCGACTATCGGACGGCGGTCGCGGCCCGGGACGCCGCCGGGCGCGTGGTGATCGTCGGCGAGAACGACCACTACAAGCCGGCAGCCGTCTACCTGCGCAAGCTGCTCCGGCGCGGCACAATCGGCGACCTTCTGTTCGCGACGTTCAACACGGTGGCGAACAAGCCGAAGACGGCCAGCGATTGGCGCAACGACGAGGCGATGGCCGGCGGCGATGCGTTCTTCGAAGAGGGTATCCACTGGCTGCACTTCGCCGGAAGTTTGGGCCCGACGATCACCCGCATCTACGGCTTCCGGCCGCCGCCGAAGCCCGAAGGGTCCGACCGCCGACCGCGAAGCATGCTGGCGGCGTTCGAATACGACTCGGGCGCCGCGGGCACCGTGCTGTATTCGCGGGAGGTCCCGTCGTTGCTGCTCGGGCTGCGCATGTCGAAGCTCTATGGCCGCAAGGGTGTCATCTCGTTCGAGTCCAACGGCTCGATCGTGCTCGTGCGTCGCTGGGGGCTCAGCTGGATTGCGATTCCCGGGTGGCTGCAGGACATTCGCGGGTATCGCGCGATGTACCGCGACTTTGCTGCCTCGATCCGGGCCGGCCGGCAGCCCGAGATGAGCCTCGAGCGCGCCATCGAGGACCAGCTGTTGATGGACCAGGTTTACGGGAGCGTGACGCGCGCCGATGGTCGATAAGCAGTTCGACGTGGTCATCGTCGGCAGCGGCGCCGGCGGCGGCACCATGCTGCACGCCCTCGCCGGCACGGGCGCGCGCATCCTCGTGGTGGAGCGCGGCGAGTTCGTCCCGCAGGAAGACGCCAACTGGGACCCGATCGCGGTCTGGAAAGACCTTCGGTACCGTACGACGGAGCAGTGGGTCGACGCGGGCGACGCGCGGTTCTCGCCGTACATGCACTACAACGTCGGCGGCAACAGCAAGTTCTGGGGCAGCGTGCTTTATCGCCTGCGCCGCGAGGACTTCGGAGAGCTGCGGCATCGCGACGGCATCTCGCCGGCATGGCCGATCGACTACGACACGCTCGCGCCGTACTACGCCCGCGCCGAACGTCTCTACAGCGTGCACGGAGGGACCGGCGATGATCCCACCGAACCGCCTCGCGGGCCGTACCCCAATCCGCCAATTCCGCACGCGCCGGGCATCGCGCGGCTTGCGGAGCAGCTCCGGGGAGCGGGGCTGCACCCGTCGCCACTGCCGCTTGGCCTGATCAACCCAGGACTGGCCGGCGGCTGCATCCTGTGCCGCACGTGCAACTCATTTCCGTGCCGAGTGCACGCCAAGAGCGACGCGGACGTCTGCTGCGTTCGCCCGGCACTCGGCCAGCCGACGGTCACGCTGTGGACGGACAGCTACGCGAATCGCCTGGTGACGGACGGCAGCGGCACGCGGATCGTGGCGGCCGAGATCACCAGGGCCGGTGAGCCGGTGCGGGTGGAGGCGCCGCTGTTCATCGTGTCGTGCGGTGCGGTCAATTCCGCGGCGCTCCTCCTGCGATCGGCGACGGCCACGCACCCGAACGGGTTGGCCAACTCGTCGGGGATCGCCGGGCGCAACTACATGGCCCACGTGGCGACGATGCTCCAAGGCGTCTCGTGGGAGACCAATCACGACGACTTCCAGAAGACGCTGGCCGTGAACGACTTCTATCTGCAGGGACCCGGCCGACACTATCCCCTCGGTCAGATTCAGTCGCAGGGGCGCACCGATGCGCGGATGGCGAAGATCGTCGGTGATACGTGGACCTACAAGGGCATCCCGATGCGCCACATCCCGCTCTGGGCCTACGAGGCGTGGGTGTCGCGCGCCAACGACTGGCTGGTGATGACCGAGGATCTGCCACGACCCGACAACCGCGTTACGCTCACGCCGGGGGGCGGCATCAAGCTGACGTACCGCGCCACCAATCTCGAGTCGCACCAGCAGCTCGTGACGATCCTGCGCGACACGCTGGCACGGCTCGGTTACTGGTCGCCGCAGGTCTTCGCCCACTCGGTGGGCGTGCGCAACACCACGCATCAGTGCGGCACGCTGGTCTTCGGCACGGATCCGAAGACGTCGGTGCTCGACCCTTTCTGCCGCACGCACGACGTGCAGAACCTGTTCGTGGTGGACGCATCGTTCTTCCCCTCGTCGGCCGCGGTGAACCCGGCGCTCACGATCATCGCGCAGGCGCTGCGCGTGGCGGATCACATCAAAGCGACAGAATTGAGGTCGTAGTTGCAGGCCTTCAGGCCTGCCTGGAAGGATATCGAGAGTGAAAGCGCGATCGTTCAGCCACGTCGGCATCACCGTGTCGGATTTCAACAAGGCCGTGCAGTTCTACTCGGACGTGTTCGGATGCCCGCTCGTCGGTGTGGCCGATACACCGCCTGAACGCGTGCGCAGCTTCTTCGGCGTGGATGCGCCGGCGCCCGCCTGCAAGATCGGCTGGATCCGCGCGCGCGGTGGCGGGGTGCTCGAGATCTTCGCGTTCGAGCCGAAGCTGCCGGCCGAACGCATTCCCTGGAACCGCATCGGCCTCACGCATTTCTGCTTCGACGTGCGCGGCATTCACAAGTGGCACGCCTATCTGAAAAAGAAGGGTGTGGACGTGCTGGGGGCTCCCGAACAGTCGCCGCGCGGCCACTGGTTCTTCTTCGTGCGCGATTTCGACGGCAACCTGATCGAGCTGATCGATCTGGGCTACATGTACCATGTCGTGAAGTGGCTCGGCCCGCTCGGCGGCTGGCTTTTCCGCCGCGGCCAGTACGCGAAGTACTACGAGGCCAGGTAGGCCGGACGGGCCGGGCAAGCGGGGCTGGCGCAACGTAGCTGTAGGCCTTCAGGCCTGCTTCATAAATGCACTACACGATCTTCAACACGGCCCTCGGCATCTGCGCGCTCGTGTGGGGCGAGCGTGGACTCGTCGGTGTGCTCCTGCCCGACGGGAACGCTGCGCGCATGCGGGCCAGCGTTCAGCGCCGGTTTCCCGCTGCGGGACTGGCACCAGCGACGCCAGCGGTGCAGCACGCAATCGAGGGCATCATCGCGCTCTTTCGCGGCGAGAAGCGCGACTTGCGCGAGATCGAGCTCGATTTCGACGGCCTACCTGAGTTCAATCGGCGCGTCTATGAGCTGGCGCGGACGATTCCGCCCGGGTCCACCATCACCTATGGCGACATCGCGCGTCGTCTGAACGCACCGGGGATGGCGCGTATCGTGGGGCAGGCGCTCGGCCAGAACCCGTGGCCCATCATCGTGCCGTGCCATCGTGTGCTTGCGGCCGACGGCGGAATGGGCGGCTTCTCGGCGCCCGGGGGCGTGTCCACCAAGCGACAGATGCTCGAGATCGAAGGGGTCGAAGGCGTGCAGGCGCCGCCGCGTTTGTTCTGAGGCCAGTCTGAAGACCGGCAGCTACGTACCCACCCGATCGGGCGGTGTCACCCGTCGCGCATCGTCCTAGTCTGGGTCCATGGCAAGTCCGGTTCCCAACGATCGTGAACTGCTCGACGCGTATTCGACGGCGGTCGTTGGCGCGGTCGAGACGGTTGGACCCGCCGTCGTCAGGGTCGAACGCGAGCGAGGCGGTGGCTCCGGCGTCATCTTCGCGCCCGACGGGTTCGTCCTCACGAACAGCCACGTCGTTCACAGCGCGCACCAGCTCTCGGTGACGATGCCAGACGGCCACGAGCTGCGCGCCGACATCGTTGGCGACGACCCACATACCGACCTTGCCGTGCTCCGCGTGGACGGTACTGCGCTGCCTTATGCCAGCCTTGGCGACTCGCGGCGACTGCGTGTCGGACAGATCGCCATCGCCATCGGCAACCCGTACCGATTTCATCACTCCGCCACCGCGGGGATCGTCAGCGGCCTCGGCCGCTCGCTGCGTGCGAGGTCGGGGCGTCTCATCGACGACGTGATCCAGACCGACGCGGCGCTGAATCCGGGGAATTCCGGCGGCGCGCTCGTGACGTCGCGCGGCGAGGTGGTGGGGATCAACACGGCGACCATCCTGCCGGCGCAGGGTTTGTGCTTTGCCGTCGCGAGCAACACGGCGCGGTTCGTGGCGACGCGGCTTCTGAGCGACGGGCGGATCCGGCGCAGCTACATCGGTGTGGGCGGTCAGAACACAGCGGTGCCGCGGGAGCAGGCGCGCGCCACCGGCCTGGCGGTCACATCGGGCGTGCTCGTGCTGTCGATTGAATCCGGCAGTCCGGCGAGCCGTGCCGGGCTCGCGGAGGGCGACGTGATTGTGTCGCTCGGCGACCATTCCGTGGCGGGCGTAGACGATCTGCATCGGCTGCTGACCGAGGAGCGCATCGGTCTTGACCTGCCGCTCACCGTGCTGCGTCGCGGCCGGCGCATTCGGCTTACCATCGTTCCGGCCGAATCACTGGCGTGAGGCAGGCCTTCAGGCCTGCCTACATGGCAATCAGGCCGCGTCGTACGGCCACGCGCACCGCTTCGGTGCGGTTCGCCACTCCAAGCTTGCCGAGAATTGCGGCCACGTGGAACTTCACCGTCTGGTCGCTGATGCTCAGGCGCTCGGCGATCGTCTTGTTCGCAAACCCTTCGGCCAGCAGTTCGAGCACCTGAATTTCGCGGGGCGTGAGCGCCTCTTCGATCACCTCGGGTTCGTCGCGGCGCCGCGTCGAGCCGCCGGACTCCAGCGCCACAAGGAGTGCGTCGGCGGAAATGCCGGACTGACGCGCCTCGTCGGGCGACGCGAACTCCGCCGCCACGTCGATCGAAGACTCGAGGAGCTGCGCGCGCAGCGCATCGCGTACGCGGACGGGGCCGACCAGAAGGACACGCATCGGAGAAGGGCCGTTCTCTCAATGCTAGACTGCAAAACACCGTGCCGGCATCCATTTCAGAGCTCCAGCAGCGCCTTGCGGACCAGCGCTACGTGACTGATCGCGGCCTGGCGGTATCGCTCTTCATCGCGCTGCGTCTGGGGCGGCCGCTTTTCCTCGAAGGTGAGGCCGGCGTCGGCAAGACGTCGCTCGCCGCCGCCATCGCGGCCGCGCTCGAGACTGATCTCATTCGGCTGCAATGCTATGAGGGGCTGGACATCTCACATGCCGTCTACGAGTGGGACTATCCGCGGCAACTGCTGGAGCTGCGGTTGCTCGAGGCGGGAGGATCGGTCGATCGCGCCGCCGCTCACAAGGCGCTGTACAGCGAGGCGTTCCTGCTGAAGCGGCCGTTGCTGCAGGCGATCGATCCGGCGCGCACGCGTCCGGCGGTGCTGCTCATCGACGAGATCGATCGTGCCGACGAAGAGTTCGAGGGGTACCTCCTCGAGCTGCTGGCCGAGTTCCAGGTGACGATTCCGGAAATCGGCACCGTGCGCGCCACGGAGCGTCCGCTCGTCATCCTCACGTCGAATCGGACGCGCGAAGTGCACGATGCGCTGAAGCGCCGCTGTCTGTATCAATGGCTCGAGTACCCCAGCTTCGAGAAGGAGCTGGCGATCGTGCGTGCGCGGGTGCCGGAGGCATCGGCGCAGCTGGCGGCGCACGTGACGGCGCTCTCGCAGGAGCTGCGATCGCAGGAGCTCTACAAGACGCCCGGCGTCTCCGAAACCATCGACTGGGTGGCGGCGCTGGTGGCACTCGGTCACGAACGGCTCGACACACAAGGCGTGGACGAGACGCTCGGCGTCGTGCTGAAGGCGCGCGAGGACGTCGACGCGATGCGTGGCAACCGCGTGACCGAGCTGCTTGCGCGCGCCGTGGCACGCGGCGGCGGCGCATGAGCGGAGGCCCTGGCGACGCGCTCCTGGCGCGGCTGCTCGGGTTCGGCCGGACGCTGCGGCGGCTCGGCCTCGACGTGCATACGGGAAGGATGCTCGACGTCGTCGACGCGCTGTCCCACGTCGAGCTCGCACGGCGCGACGATGTCTTTCACGTGTGCCGCGCCCTGCTCGTGCACCGTCACGAGGATCTCGAGACGTTCGAGCGCGCCTTCGACGCGTTCTGGACGACGTCGGCAGCGGTCGGCGTCGGCTCTCCCGACGCAGACAGCGCGCCAGATGGTGGACCGCCTGCCGCGGGCCGCGAGTCGATGGGTCTGCTCGAGACGCAGACCGGCGACGCAGCGGCAGAGAACGACGGCGACGAGCTGGACGTGCCGGCATGGAGCGATGCCGAAGCGCTGGGCACGAAGGACTTCGCCGAGTTCTCCGAGAGCGAGCTGGCTGTGGCGCGCGAAGCGATCGAGCGCCTGGAGTGGCAGCCCGGCCTCCGGCGGACGCGCCGCTGGGTGGCGGGCCGCGGTTCGCGTCTCGACCTGCGGCGGGCGCTGGCGCGCAGCGTGCGCACCGGCGGCGATATGGTGCGGCTGCCGCGTCGCGTCCGGCGGCGGCGGC
>Ga0105238_10004739_pt1 | contig 13454 bp, 9 predicted proteins | sample KBSC34metaG_FD_81526 | JGI IMG/M metagenome (GOLD analysis project Ga0105238, IMG submission 81526) | Corn rhizosphere microbial communities from Kellogg Biological Station, Michigan, USA - KBS C3-4 metaG | ecosystem: Host-associated > Plants > Roots > Rhizosphere > Soil | place: Michigan, USA... | reverse complement strand
GCACCACGGCCGATTGTCCCGGCAGCAGCAGCGTCGTGGTGTCGAGTTGCGACACGATGGCGGGACCGGCGATCGTCGCGCCGATGGCGAGCCGATCGCGGTCGTAGAGCGGTGCGCGCCGGGTGCCACCCACCAGCGCCATATCGAGGTGACCCGTGATGGCATCTTCGGGGCGTCCGCTGCCAGCCACGGGCGCCGTGGCCGGCGGCGCAAAGGCAGCCGTTGCCTCGACCCGCAGCGTCACGATCTCGACCGGCGTGTCCGGTTGCGCAAATGTGTAGAGCTGTTCGTGCAGTGTATGGAAGGCCTGGATGGTTGCGGCCAGCGAAGTAGCATCGACCTTGTCGCCCGACCACGGGACGAACAACTCAAAGCCCTGATTGCGGTAGCGCAGGGCGGCGCTCTTTGTGATGCGGCGGACGTTGCCCGGCACCCGCTCGTCGTCGAGCCAGCTGAGCGCTTGATGCCCGAGGCGATCAAAAGTTGAGCCGATCTGCTCGATGTTCAGGCGTCCCCCGGCATACTCGACCGTGCGCGCGAACTCCGCCTTGACGTTCGAAATCAGCAGACCGGTGGCTGACAGAACCCCCGGCGCCGGTGGCACAACGATCGTTCGGATGTCGAGCAGGCGGGCAAGCGCGCCGCCGTGCAATGGACCGGCGCCGCCGAACGCGAGCAGCGCAAAATCGCGCGGGTCGTGGCCGCGCTCGATCGAGACCAGGCGGATCGCCCCCACCATGTGATGGTTGACGATCGCGAGAATGCCGCGGGCCGCGTCATCGACCGTCATTCCGAGCGGCTCGGCAATGCGTGTTACAATCGCGCGGCGTGCCGCCTCGGCGTCCAGCCGAAACGAGCCGCCAAGCAGATGCGGCGGGAGATAGCCGAGGACGAGGTTAGCGTCGGTGACGGTCGGCTCCGTGCCGCCTCGGCCGTAGCATGCGGGTCCGGGCTGTGCACCGGCGCTCTCCGGTCCCACGGTCAGAGTGCCGGAGCTGGAAACGCGTGCGATCGAGCCGCCCCCGGCGCCGATGGTGCGGATGTCAACTGTTGGCAACGCGAGCGGCCAGTCGCCGATCCGGCCGCGCATCGTCAGGGACGGATCGGCGTCCCGTATCAGGCTGATGTCGGCCGAGGTGCCGCCAATGTCGATCGCGATCAGATCGCGATGACCAGCTGCTGCGCCAGCCGCACTCGCACCGACCGTGCCTGCGGCCGGGCCGGACAACGCGGTTTCGACGGGCGTCGTGCGCAGCCGCCGGGCGCTGGCGACGCCGCCGTTTGATTTCATCAGCAGCAGCGGTGCGGCAACGCCGAGGTCGGTGAGGCGCCGCTCGAGCCGCGCGATATAGTCGCCGACGACGGGCTTCACAGTGGCATTGAGGATCGTCGCCATGCTCCGTTCGTATTCGCGAAACACCGGCAGCACGTCGCTTGAGAGCGAGATCGACGCGGCGGGATGCAGGCGTTCGAGAATCTGCGCTGCGCGTTGCTCATGCCTGGGGTTGGCATAGCTGTGCAGGAAGACGACCGCGATCGTGTTGATGCCGGCAGCCTCGATGCGCCCTGCGATTTCTCCCAAGGCGAATTCGTCGAGTGGCTCGACCTCGTCGCCTCGCGGATCGAGGCGGCCGGCCACTTCGAAGATGTGATGAGGCGCCACCGGACGCTTCGGCTTGATCCAGGAGAACAAGCTTGAGCCACGGGGCACGTCATTGCGGCCGATTTCAAGAACGTAACGGAAGCCGGCATTGGTGATGAGCGCGGTGGCGGCGCCCTTGTTCTCGAGGATCAAATTGGTCGCGACCGTCGTGCCGTGCAGGACGCGGCCGATGTCGCTCGCGCTGGCGCCGGCGACTTTCAGCACCGCGGCGATTGCCTGGCCGAAGCCGAGCGACGGATCCTCGGGGGTCGACGGCGTCTTGCCGGCCCAACTCTGTCCGGTCGCAGGGTTGACCAGCGTGACGTCGGTGAACGTGCCGCCCGTGTCGACGCCGACGACCAGTTGGGCGCTCCTGGATGCGATCGCCATCAATCAAGGTCCGCGCGATAGTCGCCGCGGTGAAACAGGTTCGTCGGCGGACGCGTTGCGCGCTGGCGTGCCGTCGCGTCGGTATCGATCGCTGCGCCGTCCGCTGCAAGAACGACGCCGTACTCGCTCGCCGCGCGGTCGCAGCTGACGAAGCCATCGATGACGTCGCGCAAGACGCGCTCGGCCTCGCGATCATAGGGATGGCCCCAGCCACCGCCGCCGCCGGTCTCGACGCGGACGATGTCGCCGCGACGGACCTTGTTGTTGTCGCTGAGCGGCGGCAGCCGTCGTTCATTGGGGCGGCCCGGATTGATGATGCAGCCGCCGACACCGGCCTGCTTGCCGCCCGCCGTTCCCCACGGCGGATTGGCGACACTGTCGATGCGCACCGATACCACCGCTTCCTCGGCCAGCACCTCGATTTCCCTGACGATGCCGCAGCCGCCGCGCCAGCGTCCTGCGCCACCGGTGTCGGGATTGATGCCGTAGCGCCGCACACGCAGCGGAAAGGTGGAATCCAGAAATTCGGCCGGATAGTTCTCCTGGCCGACGTTGAACACGGCATCATGGCCGTCGGCATAGGGCCGTGCGCCGTAGCCGACGCCCATGCCATCGGACATCAGGAAGAACTTTCCCTCGTCGTCGAGACCACGCAGGTTCCAGATCACGTAGGCGCTGTGCGATGCCATCGCCCGTCCGCCGGTCGCAACGGCCATCAGGCCGAGGCAGCCGGCGACATTGCGCATCAAGGTCACGCCGCGCAGGCCGAGCGGCGCCGGGAAGCGCGGCTGCAGCACCGAGCCCTCGCGCAGCCTGACTTCGTCGATGGCCTGCTCGGCGCCGGCATTGAGCAGGTGTTCGCGATCGCCGCCCAACAGATAGTCGCCGAACACCATCAGCGGCACCGACCGGTTCATCAGGAAGTTGACCGGGCCCGGCACCTGATTGTCGCTCGCCGTCGTATCGAGGGTGATACGATCGTTGGTCATCGCGAGGCGATAGCGCAGGTGGATCGGCCCGCTACCCTGACCGTCGCTGTCGACGCGATCGGTGAAGGTATACTCGCCTCCGGGGATCAACTCGGTGAGCCGCTCGCGCACCCGCTGCCGGGTGCGCTCGATCAGTTGCGCCAGCCCGTCGGTCAATTTGTCCGCGCCGAACCGGTCGTAGAGCTCGGTCAGTCTCTTCACGCCGAGCCGCACTGCCGCGATCGACGCGCGAGTGTCGCCCTGGACCATGACCGGCAGCCGCGAGTTGCGATAGAACAGCCGAAGCAGTTCCTCGTTCAACACGCCCTGATGCGCGAGCCGCGTCGGCGGCACGATGATGCCTTCCTGGAATATCTCGGTGCAGTCGGGCGACATAGAGCCGGGGCGCATGCCGCCGATGTCGCTGAAATGCGCCCAGCTCTGCGCATAGGCTACGAGTTTGTTGCCGCTGAAAACCGGAGCCACCAGCACGAGGTCCGGTGAATGCGAGATCGCGCCGGCCGAGCCGTAGCAGTCGTTGAACCAGAAGATGTCGCCGGGGGACATGTTCTCCGGTGGATAGTGCGCCGCGATCGGCGTGATGACGTCGCCCGTGATCGGTAAGCCTGAGCCGATCACCAGCTGGCCGTGGCGGTCGAGCAGAGCCGCGAAGAAATCCTTCTTCTCACGGATGAACGGCGACATCGCCGTGCGTTCGATCAGCGTCTCCATCTCGGCGAGTGTCGAGCGCAGCGCGCCGCGGACGATTTCCAGCGTCACAGGGTCGCAGCGCTGCGCTGAAGCGGCGGCGTCGGATGGGGTCAGGGCGTGCTGCTGCATGGGACTTCGGTCTCGTTGACGCGAGATACAGCGATCTCGCGTGAACTGTAGGCGAGGACTTTTGTGAGCGGATCAGGGACTTTTGTGGAGGCGGTCGTCGCCGCCGGAGCGCGTGCTATGATTTGCGCGCCACTCGAAAGTTGCCGGTCGCAAGCCAGAGCTGTCAGCATATCGTTGGAGCATCACACATGGCCAAATCGTCCCGGGCGAGATTGTCCCGCTTGTTCGCAGCGGCCGCAGTTGCGGCGACCCTTTCCACATCGTGCGCCTGGGCCGATCCCAACGTGCTCGTCAGTGGAGATCCGCTGCCCGCGAGCCTCGATCCGCATCAGCTCTACGATGTGACGATGCAGACCTATATGCTCAATACCTACGATACCTTGTACCGGTATGAAGGCAATCCGCCGGTGCTGCAACCGTGGCTTGCCGAGTCGAGCGAAGTCTCGAGCGATGGTCTGAAGTGGCGCTTCAAGCTGCGCTCCGGGGTCACGTTCCATGACGGCAGCCCGATGACGGCCGATGACGTCGTCTACAGCTTCCGCCGCGTGTTGAGCCTCGGCAAGGCGCCGGCCGGCGCGCTCAAGCCGATCCTGAAGCCTGACAATGTCACCGCGCCCGACGCCATGACGGTGCAGTTGCAGATCGACAAGCCTTATGCGCCGCTGCTGTCGACGATGCCGATCGTCGCGATCGTCAATTCGCGCCTGCTGCAGTCGCACACCGTGAACGACGATTGGGGCACTGCCTGGTTGGCCTCGCAGGAAGCGGGGTCGGGCTCCTACAGTCTCGATACGGCGAACTATGTGCCGCAGGAGCGGCTCGACATGCGCCGGTTCGACAAGCACTTCCTCGGCTGGGCGGAAAATCCGGCAGCGCCGAAAGAAGTGCGCTTTCGCCCGACCAAGGAGACTTCCACCCGCGTGCTGGCGCTGCTGAACCACTCGATCGACGAGACCGACGGCTATCTGCCGACCGATCAGGTCGAGCGCATCGAGAAGGCCGACGGTGTGCGGGTCGAAAAGAACGTCTCGATGGCGCTGTTCCTGATCCGCATGAATAACAGCAAGCCGCCGTTCAACAACCTCGATTTCCGCAAGTGCCTGTCCTACGCGTTCAACTACACCGGCTTCAACCGCGACATCCTGAAGAACTTTGCCGCGCGCGATCCGACCCCGATGCCTGTCAATCTGTGGGGCTATCCCAAGGACATCAAGGGATATGAGTACGACCTGACCACAGCGCGCAGCCACTGCGACAAGGCGCGTGCGGCCGGCGTCGCGATGGATCGCGAACTCGAAATTCATGTCCCGGCGCAGCTCGAGCAGACCACGCAGGCCGCGCAACTGTTCCAGAGCGACCTGGCGACGCTTGGCCTGAAAACGCGGATCGTCACCGAGCCGTGGGCGCAGCTGACCGGCAGCACCGCAAAGGCCGAGGGCTCGCCGGACCTGTGGGTGCACTGGGTCAGCACCTACTTTGTCGACCCCGAGAACTGGATTGGTCAGATGTACGACAGCCAGTTTGCCGGCACCTGGAAGGCGTCGTCGTGGTACAAGAGTGACAAGGTCGATGGTCTGCTGCGCAAGGCGCGGGAGGTCACCGATCAGGCCCAGCGGCAGCAGCTGTATGAGGACGCAACGCGGCAGATCGTGGACGATGCAGTCGACATCTGGATCAACAACACGGTCGAACTGCGCGGCGTGTCGAGCCGGCTGCAGGGCTTTCGCTACTCCCCGGTCGGCGGCGGAACGGAGATGCGCTGGGTCCACCTCAAGGATTGAGGCCGGAATGACGGAGCGCACATGCTGACATTTGCGCTGCGTCGCGTCGGAATGGTCGTTCCGTCGCTGTTCGGACTGCTGGTGCTGACGTTCGTGCTGATCCACGCGATGCCGTCCGACCCGGCGACCGTGCTGGCCGGCGACAATGCGACGCCTGCGCAGATCCAGGAGATACGGCAGAAGTTCGGGCTTGATCGATCGCTGCCGGTGCAATTCCTGGCCTATCTCGATCGCGCAGTTCGGCTTGATTTCGGCGAGAGCGCGTACTCGCACCGGCCTGTCGCCCAGGACATCCTGCTGCGCCTGCCGGCGACGCTCGAGCTGGTGTTCGTCTCGCTCGTGGTCGCCGCCGCGATCGGCGTTCCGCTCGGTACGATCGCGGCTACTCGCCACAATCAGCTGCCCGATTTCGTGGTGCGCATCACGACGGTCATGGCGACTGCCGTGGCGACGTTCTGGCTCGCCATCATGCTGCAGCTGTTGTTTGCGATGGACCTGCACTGGCTGCCGTTGCGTGGCCGCTTCGGCGACGATATCGCGTTGCCGGCGCCGGTCACGCGGTTCCTGCTGATCGATAGTCTGCTGGCACTGCGCTGGGACGCGTTTGTCGACGCCGTGCGGCACCTCGTGTTGCCCGTGCTCGCGCTGTCGCTGGGCAGCATCGCGTCGATCGCGCGTTTCACCCGGGCCGGCATGCTTGACGCGCTGCAGCGTGATTTCGTGACCTATGGACGCGCGGTCGGCATCGCACGCTGGCGCCTCATCTGGATCTACGTTCTGCGCAACGGCATTTCCGCGACCGTCACCCAGATCGGCCTGCTGTTCGGATCGCTGATCGCGGGCGGCGTGGTCGTCGAGGCGATCTTCGACTGGCCCGGGATCGGCGGCTATGCGGTGTCATCGATCGTCAGCGCCGACGAGAGCGCCGTGCTGGCCGTCACGCTGGTCATCGGACTGATCTATTCCGTGGTCAATATCGTGGTCGACATCGTGCTCGGACTGGTCGATCCGCGCGTGCGCGAAAAAGGATAGCTCGTCATGTTGCGCAAATTCCTGCGCGATGTGCCGGCGGTGGTCGGGCTGGTCATCATCCTGCTTGCGCTCGCGCTTGCCGTCTTTGGGCCTTTGATCGCGCCGCATCCTGAGGATGCGACGGCGGCTCATCTGTTGCAACGCCTGCGTCCGCCGAGCTGGGCCGCGCCGTTCGGAACCGACAACCTCGGCCGGGATATCTTTTCACGCGTCATCCTCGGGACGCGCAGTGCGCTGATCGTGCCGCTGGTCGTCGTCGGTGCATCGATCGCGATTGGTGTGCCGCTCGGCTTGATGGCCGGATGGAAGCCCGGCTGGCTCTCTGCGGCGATCATGCGGTTGACCGATGTCTTTCTCTCGGTGCCGCAGCTGGTGCTGGCGCTCGCATTGACGCAGCTGCTCGGCGCCGGACTGCGCAGCGCGATGTTCGCCCTGGTGCTGACCTACTGGCCGTTTTTCGCGCGTATCGTCTACGGCGAAACACAGCGCCTGCGGGAAAGTCTGTTCGTCGACGCGCTGCGTTGCATCGGAATGCCGCGAGCCAACATTCTGTTCGTCCATGTGTTGCCCAACATGCTGTCGCCGATCATCGTGCGCGCGACCATCGGCATGGGCTTCACCATCCTGGTCGCCGCCATGCTGGGATTCCTTGGCATGGGCGCGTCGCCGCCGGATCCGGACTGGGGGCTGGCAATCGCAGAAAGCCGCAGCTACTTGCCGGCCGCCTGGTGGTTTTCAACGTTCCCGGGCCTGGCGATTCTGATCGTCGTGCTCGGATTCAACCTTCTCGGTGACGGGCTGCGCGACATTGCCGACCCGAGACTGAGGCGATCGCGATGAGTGCGCCGATCCTCGAGGTGCGGGATCTGCGCGTCTCCATCGCTGGCGATGAAGGAGTTGCCCGGATCCTCGATCATGTCGAGTTCACGATCCAGCGGGGCCGTATCCTTGGGCTCGTCGGCGAATCCGGTTGCGGCAAGTCGACCCTGATCCGCGCGATCCTTGGCATTCTCCCACCGCGCAGCAGCGTCGAGCGGGGCAGCATTCGTTTTGCCGACAAGCAGCTGCTTGCGCTCGATGAACGGGCGCTGGAGCGTGATGTGCGCGGCGGCGCCATCGGCTTCGTGCCGCAGGATCCGTATCTCGCGCTCAACCCGGTCTTTTCCGTCGGCAGTCAATTGTTGGCCGCGATGCGCGCGCATTCCCATCTGTCCGGCTCGACGCATCGCGACCATTTGATCAATCTGATGCGTCGCATGCGACTACATCGGCCCGAAGCGTTATTTGACCGCTATCCGCATCAGCTGTCGGGTGGCCAACGCCAGCGCATGTTGATTGCCGGCGCACTGGCCTTGAAACCGCAGCTGATCGTAGCCGACGAACCGACGACGGCGCTCGATTCGATCACGCAGCGACAAATCCTCGGGCTGCTCAGGGAACTGGTTCGAGACCTGGAACTGTCGCTGCTGTTCGTGACTCATGATCTCGGCGCGGCTGCCCAGCTCTGCGATGACATCGGTGTGATGTATGCTGGCCAGATCGTCGAATTTGGTCCAGCCGCCAGCGTCCTGCAGCAGGCGAAGCATCCTTACACGAGCGCCCTCATCGGTTGCCATCCCGAACGAAGCGATCGGCCGACCGGCATCGCCGGGCAGGTGGCGTCGCCGCTGCGCGCACCGCCGGGCTGCCGGTTCGCGCCGCGCTGTGGCGCTGCGCTGCCGGCATGCGGCACTCGTACGCCGATGTTGAACTCGACCGGTCGTGATGACCACCTGGTCGACTGCCGCCTGTTCGACGCATGATTGCTCCCGTTGTTCTCGAGGCAAGGCACCTCGCGGTCCGCTTCGCGGGCCCACGGCGTGGCAGTCACGTTCAGGCGTTGCAAGACATCTCTCTGACGCTTCGTGGCGGAGAGGTGTTGGGCCTGGTCGGAGAATCCGGTTCTGGCAAAACAACCCTGGCGCGGACGCTGCTGGGCATTCAACGTGAAAGCAGCGGAGAGATACTCCTCGACGGCCAGCGCGTCAGCGGTGTCGACGCCGACAAGGCGCGCCGACTGCGGCGCCGAATCCAGTATGTGCATCAGGACGCCGCAGCGAGCCTCGATCCGTGGTGGAGCGTCGGCGCGAGCCTGCATGAGGTGCTGAAGTGGCGCGGCGTGCGCGATAGCGCTGATCGCGATCACAAAATCTCGGAAGTCCTTGCTCTGGTCGGGCTCGATCCGGACGTCGTCGCGCGTTACGTGCATGAACTGTCCGGCGGGCAACTGCGGCGGGTGGCGCTGGCGCGCATTCTCATGCTTGAGCCGGATATCGTGATTCTGGATGAGCCGACCGCGGGTCTCGATCTGTCGGTGCAGGCGACGGTGCTGAGCCTGCTGATCGAGTTGCGCGCGCGCCTTGGGCTGACGTATCTCGTCATTTCGCACGATCTGAGCCTGGTGCGGCGCTTCTGCGATCACGTCGCAATCCTCTATCTCGGGCGAATCGTGGAGACGGCACCAGTCGGCGAACTCTTCAGCACGCCGAGACATCCGTATACGCACGCCTTGCTCGGCGCGATGCTCAGTCTCGAGCCGGGGACCGCGCTGGACGACGCCCTGCTCGACAATGATCCGGCAGACCATGGGAATTCGGGAACTGGTTGCAGCTTTCAGCCGCGTTGCGCGCATGCGGTCGCAGACTGCGCAGCCCGCGTGCCGCCACTGGAGCCATCTGGCGAGGGTCGTGAGGTCGCATGCTGGCGCTGGCGCAGCTTGCAACAATCGATCTAGAATGACGCCCGGCATTGTCCAGCGGAGCGCGCACGATGGGGATCGTCCACAAGCTGATCGAGGAAAAGGGCAAGGCCGGCGCATTGCGTGCCAATCTGGACCGCCGCGTCGTCGAAGCGGCGGCTCAGTATATGTCGAGCCAGGAACCCGGCATCGGGTTTGCCTTCAACGGCTGGGCGCAAGCTGCTCTGCCGCACCGCCGTCTCGCCAATGATGCCGCGTGGAAGATCGAAAGCGGCGACGTCACCTTGATGGTGCAACCCGGCCAGCGCCGGACACCCTCGGGCAAGGTCGAGTTCATCGGCGTTCCCTATGGCTCGCGGGCGCGGTTGATCATCCTCTACCTGCAGACGGAAGCGTTGCGCACCGGATCCCGCGAAGTCGAGCTCGGCCGCAGCTTGCGGGCCTGGCTGATGCAACTTGGCATTCCCCTGGGCGGCAAGTCGATCCGCGATGTTCGCGATCAAACCGAGCGGATCCTGCGTTGCCGGCTGACATTCGAGGTCAATCAGCAGGGTTGTCACGGCATCATCCATCAACACATCGTCGATGCCGCGATGTTCGAAGGCGAGGGCGCGCGCCACGGTGCGATGATGGTGGATCGCGTCCTGCTGTGCGACAGTTTCTTCAAGCGGCTGATGCGTTCGCCGGTGCGGATTGAAAAGGCAGCCATACGCGCGATCAACAACAACAGCATGGCGATCGATGTCTACTGCTGGCTGGCGCACTACCTGCCGCAACTCACTGAGGACCACATGCTGTCGTGGTCGGCATTGCAGGTGCAATTCGGCTCGCGCTTTCAGCGGCCCGATCACTTCCGCGCGCGCTTTCTTGAAAATCTCGGACTGGCGCTGGCGGTTTATCGCAACGCCGGCGTCGATGTGATGCGCGACGGGTTGTTGCTGCACGCGTCAGACCCGCCCGCTGCGGCGACCAGCGTCTGACGCTCGCCTCGCTGAACAGGGACCGAAGGCATGGATTCGGAAACCATCGGCTTTATGCCGGCTATCGAACTGGCCGAACTGATCCGCACCAAAAAAATCTCGCCGGTCGAATACGTACGTGCCTTGCTGGATCGCATCGCTGCGCTCGAGCCGAAGGTGAATGCCTTCGCCTATCTTGGTGCCGACCAGGCAATGGATGCTGCGAAGAAGGCGGAAGCTCAACTGATGAGCGGCGGCAGGATCGGGCGGCTGCACGGCATCCCCGTCACGATCAAGGACCTGCTGTTCACCAAGGACATGCCGACACAGCGCGGCAGCAAGATCTTCGCAGGCGATCGCCCGAGCGAGGACACGCCGATCGTGCCGCGCCTGCAGGACGAGGGCGCGATCGTCATCGGCAAGACCACCACCTCGGAATTCGGCTGGACCGGTGTCTCGCGCAGCCCGCTGACGGGCATCACCAGCAACCCATGGAAACCAGGCTACAACGCCGGCGCATCCTCGGCCGGCGCAGGTGCGGCGTCGGCGGCGGGTTATGGCCCGCTGCACCAGGGCAGCGACGGCGCGGGATCGATCCGCATGCCCTCGCACTTCTGTGGCGTGTTCGGACTGAAGCCGAGTTTCGGTCGTGTGCCATATTACCCGGTCGGTGTCGGCGATTTGACCTCGCACATCGGTCCGATGACACGCACGGTTGCCGACGGCGCGCTGATGCTGGAGGTGATGGCCGGGCCGCACGACCTCGACTACACCACGCTCGAGGCTGGACCTGCGAACTATCTGGCGCGGCTCAAGGAGGGCGTGAAAGGCAGGCGCATTGCCTACAGCCCGGACCTCGGTGTCGCTCGCGTCGATGCCGAGGTGGCCGAACTCGTCAAGGCCGCCGTGGCGCGCTTCACCGAACTCGGTGCTGTTGTCGAGCAGGTACCGACGCCGTGGGCCAAGGCCGGACCGGAACTGATCCGCTTCTTCTGGTCCGCGCACCTGACCCGGCTCGCGCGCTACCTGCCGAAATGGCAGTCCGAGATGGACCCCGGTCTCGTCGCCTGTATCAAGGATTCGGACAATGTTTCGGTCGCGCGCTATCAGGAGATGCGCGAGCACAAGATGGACTACGTCGCGAGTATCCATCGCTGGTTCCGCGATTGGGATTTTCTGCTGACGCCCGCTGTTTCGGTCGCTGCCTTTCCGGCCGAGAAGCTGATGCCGGATCACTGGCCGGCGCATCCGTGGGACTGGGTGATGTGGGCGGAGTTCTCCTATCCCTTCAACATGTCGTGGAATCCGGCAGCGAGCGTACCTTGCGGCTTCACGCCGGCCGGGCTGCCCGTCGGTCTGCAGATCGTCGGCAAGCGCTTCGACGATCTCGGTGTGTTGCAGGCCGCTGCGGCGTTCGAGCAGGCGCAGCCCTGGGCGGACAAGCGCCCGCGTCTCTGACGCCGAAACTCGCCGGTGATCGGGGATCGAGTTCCACGCAATTGTGTCGGGCACAGCCCAACACTCTCCACCGTGCGGCCTTGCTTTGGTCAAACCGGAATGAGGACTTGGCCCCCTAAGCGGGGGCCGGGTATTCGCGCGCCGTCGCATCAGGTGTCACAGTGCGACCAATGGAGCGCCTATGCAGACCTCGCTCTCTGCCAAACCAACCGACGATCCTTGCGATGATGTCGCGCTCGCGCCCGATGTTGCGCACGTCGTGCCGTCCGAGGAGGAGCTTTCGAGCGTGCTTCACCTTGCGGCACGCCATCGGCTGGACGCGCAGGTGAGCGTAGCCCCGGACGTCACTTCCGTGTCCGAGGTTCAGCCGACCGATCCGATCGTACGTCCGGTGCTGCCCAGGGACATTCTGACTTCGGAGGATCGCGCCGCGCACCACATCGCTCCACCCGTCGATGCGATGATTCGTCCGGAGCCCGCGAACGATATCGGTCGTCCAGACGATCGGCGGCGGAAGCGTGGGCCTGTCACGCGCGCCTTTCTCGCGTTGCTGTCCACGTTGATCATCGGGCTTGGCGCGGCCACCTGGAAATCATACGGCGACGGGGCCTCGAAGATGGTCGCGGGGCTTGTGACGCAACCCGTTGTCGCGTCGTCGCGGCCTGCGTCGCCGGAGCAACCACAGCCGGAGAAGTCGGACATCGCGGCCCAGCCCGCATCACCGGCGGTTCCGGCAGGGACGGCAACTGCGGCATCCGATCAGCCTGCCTCTACGGCGCAGGCCATTTCCGCAGCGCCCCCATCTGCTGCATCTGCATCTTCCGACCAGGCGCAACTGCTGCAGTCGATGGCGAGCGATCTTGCGACGCTGAGACAACAGCTCGACGACCTGAAGGCTGAGATGGCGCAGGTGAAAGCGAGCCAACAACAGACGTCTCATAATTCGGCCAACGCTGCTGCGCCGGGCCAGCGCGCCAGGACATCACCGCTACCGCCGCGGCCGGTTGCGGCGCAGACGCGCAAGCCGATCCAGCCCGGCCAGCCGTTGGCGTCGTCGCAGGCTGCGGTGCCGCAGCCCGCCGTCCCGCAAGTTGCGACGGCTCCCTATCGTTCGGCTCCGCAAGCCGCCGCCGGGCCGATAGTGACCACTCCTTATTATGGCCAGCCGCAGCGTTATGTGCCTCCGCCGCCACCTGAACTTCCGCCGCAGGCAACGGCTGAGCCCGTCGATCAGGAGTATCGCGACTCGTGGACGCCGCGCCCGCCAATGCCCGTGCGCTAGCGCGTCACTCGATGGTGACGTTCGCTGTCTTGGCGACAGAACCCCAGACCTTGAGTTCGGTCGTGATGCGCTCGGTGAACTCGGAGGGCGTATTGCTGGCCGCATTCGTCGCGAGCGCGCGCAGCCGGTCGCGCAAGCCTTGATCCTGCATTGCCGCCTTCACGTCCGACTGCAGACGGGTCACGATCTCGAGCGGTAAATTCTTCGGCGCGAACAGTCCCGACCAGAATTCGGCTTCCGCACCTGTTATCCCGGCCTCCGCCATGGTCGGGACATCAGGCAGCTCCAGCAGCCGGCTGGGGGACGTAACCGCCAGTGCACGCAACTTGCCGTCTCGCAACAACGGAATCGCGGGCAACGGATCG
>Ga0105238_10004737_pt1 | contig 13456 bp, 10 predicted proteins | sample KBSC34metaG_FD_81526 | JGI IMG/M metagenome (GOLD analysis project Ga0105238, IMG submission 81526) | Corn rhizosphere microbial communities from Kellogg Biological Station, Michigan, USA - KBS C3-4 metaG | ecosystem: Host-associated > Plants > Roots > Rhizosphere > Soil | place: Michigan, USA... | reverse complement strand
TTTGGCGATCAAACGGTCTTGAACGGAATCACTTTGCACGTGAACCGCGGCGAGACCGTAGCGGTCCTGGGACGGAGCGGAACTGGCAAGAGCGTACTCTTGAAACTGATCATCGGCCTTCAGCCCGCTGACTCAGGCACGGTGAAAATCGATGGCCAGCAGATCACGGGTCTCGATGTAAATCACTTGAACCAAGTTCGGAAAAGCGTGGGCTTCTTGTTTCAACAGGCGGCTCTATATGACTCGCTGACGGTCGAGGAAAACGTGGGTTTTCCTCTGAGCAGGCACACCAGGATTTCCGACGCAGACCGAAAAAAGCGGGTCCAAGAATTGCTCGAAAGTGTCGGAATGGAGCAAGACCTGGAGAAGATGCCTTCCGAGATCTCCGGCGGCATGCAAAAGCGGGTAGGTCTGGCGCGCGCTCTTGCACTGGATCCGGACATTCTGCTCTTCGACGAGCCTACCGCCGGACTGGATCCGATTACCGGCGCGGAAATCGGCAAGCTGATCCTGGAGCTGAAGCAGAAACGCAAGATGACGGCCATAGTCGTTACACACGACATCCGCGGCGCCAAGGTGTTCTCGGATCGTATGGTTCTGATCCACGAGGGAAACATTTTGGCCGAAGGGCCTCTTGCCGAGTTGCAGAAGAGCAAGCATCCATTTGTCATCCAATTCCTAAAGGATAGTTCCTAAGGCGGTGAATTATGTCCAGAACTTTTCGACTGGGCGCCTTTATCGTTGCGGCGCTTCTCATTTTTGCCGCGGGCGTATTTTGGATTGGCGGCAAGCAGTTCATGTTCAGCTCAACCTATCGTCTCAATGCGGACTTCCAGACCGTGGCCGGATTGCCCAACGGCGCCGACGTACGGGTGGGAGGAATTCACGAAGGCACAATCGCGCGCATCCAACTGCCGCGCGGGCCTAACGACAAAGTGCGGGTGGTGATGGATCTGAGGAACGCGACCCGAAACGTGATCAAGAAAGATTCCGTGGCGGCGATCCGATCCGAGGGGCTGGTGGGGGATAAATACGTGGAAATCACATTCGGATCGGAGGGCGCTCCGCAGGTGAGCAATGGCGATCTGATCCAAGGCGAGCCGCCGCTCGAATTCTCGGATTTGATGAAGAAGACCAATGGACTTTTGGACTCGGCCAGCGGCGCGATGCAAAATGTCGTGAGTACGTCCGAAGATCTTAAGTCCATCAGCGGTAAAATCAATCAGGGTACTGGAACCATGGGAGCCTTGGTCAACGACAAAGGGCTCTATCAGCGCATCAACGCCGGGGCAGCCGCCATGCAAGAAGATATGGAGGCACTGAAGCACAATTTCCTTCTGCGCGGTTTTTTCAACCGGCGAGGATACGAGGATTCGGCCGATCTTACGAAGCATGAAATTCCCCAACTGCCCGCCGCACCAGTCAGCAAAAACTACACATACGAGGCGGCGAAGCTATTCGATAAGCCGGATAATGCCAAGCTCAAAAGCGCGAAGGCGGTAAATGAAGCGGGAAAATTCCTGGAGACCAACGCGTTCGGACTCGCGGTTGTGACCGCGTACACGGACATGAAGGGCGACACCGAAAAGAATCGTCTGCTCACAGAGGCGAGGGCGATGGTGGTTCGCGATTACCTGGTGCAAAACTTCAAGTTAGACGACACCCGAATCAAGACCATCGGCCAGGGAAAGTCGTCGGACGCCAATGCAATCGGGGGAGGCGTGGAGATTCTGGTCTATCCGGCCGGAACGAAGCCTCCGGACGTGCAGCGGGGTCTATCATCGAAACGTTAGAGGGAGCAAGGAACCAATGTCTAAAACCAATAATCGTCTAATCCTGGTAACTGGAGCTACTGGAAAGCAAGGCGGCGCTGTTCTTCGGCACTTGCGTGATAAGGGATTTCCCGTACGTGCATTGACACGCCATCCTGACAAGCCGGAGGCGCGGGCTTTGGTCGGTCACGGCACAGAAGTTGTCGGGGGCGATCTTGACGACCGGCCCTCCGTGGCGCGGGCTCTCGATGGTGTCTATGGCGTGTACTCCGTCCAAAGCCGCCCGGAAGAGGGCGTGGAAGCCGAGATTCGCCAGGGAATCGCGCTGGCGGATGCGGCGCGCCGCGAAAACGTCAGCCATCTCGTGTATAGCTCGGTCGGCAGCGCGGACCAGCATACGGGCGTGCCACACTTCGACAGCAAATTTCAGATCGAAGAGCATATTCGGAAATTAGGGCTTCCGTACACTATTATTCGCCCAGTTTTCTTCATGGATAATTGGCTCGGCATGAGGACCGGAATGGAGCAGGGGACGCTGACGTTGCCGCTGAAACCAGATACCCGGCTGCAGATGATTGCTGTAGAGGACATCGGCGCATTCGCGACGATGGCGTTCGAATTCCCTGGGCGCTGGCAGGGCCATACCCTGGACATTGCGGGAGATGAATTATCGATGAACCAAATTGCTCAAGCCCTGGGCCGGGTGTTGGGCGAAGACTTGAAATACGTTCAGGCGCCCTGGGATAAGTTCGAACAGCAGGCGGGACACGAGATGGCGTTGATGTTCAAATGGTTTGAGAATGTTGGTTATCACGCCGATATTCCTGCACTACGACAACAGCACCCGTCCCTTATGAGTTTCGAGCGATGGATGCAATCGAAGCTGCGACCGGCGTTATCGGCTTCCCGGCCCTAAGGGCTCCTCCGAAATGCTCACTCGACTATAAATTTACCTTCGATGCCTCTGGCCGAGTCGGGAGCTATCCAAAAATGAAAAGTGCCTGGTTCAGTCAGTAATTGCATCCGCTGGTTGTAAAAAGCCAAGTCCTTAGTAGTGACTAGGAATTGCACGTTCACTGTTTCACCCGGTTTCAAGTGCACGCGGCGAGCACCCTTCAATTGCCTGACGGGCCGACTCACGCTGGCAACGTCTTGGTGCACGTAAAGTTGCACAATTTCATCCGCAGCGACTGCGCCAGTGTTTGTGATATCGGCCGCCAGCGTCAGAAGACCGCCCATGCGCAGCTTCGGTGCAGACACCCGCAGGTTCGAGTATTTAAAGTCGGAGTACGACAACCCGTAACCGAAAGGAAATTCCGGCGTGAAATCGACATCTACGTATTTTGAGACATAGCCTACGGGATTTACCGGGTTTCCTAGTGGGATTCCGAGGTCGCTACTTGACGCAGGCCGGCCTGTAGGGAGCTGCGCGTAGTAGATCGGTACCTGGCCGACGGTGCGCGGGAATGTGATCGTCAGTTTCCCCGATGGAACCGCATCTCCAAATAGTAGATCGGCGATGGCGGGCCCGCCCATGGTTCCAGGATGCCAGCCATATAAGATTGCCTTCGACTTTGCCGCCGTTTCATGAAAGGTCAGAGGACGCCCAGCCAAGACGACAGTCACGAGCGGCCGGCCTAATTTCGCGATTTCATTCACCAATGCCTCTTGAGCCCCAGGAAGATCGAGAAAAGCGCGGGAATGAGCTTCTCCCGACAGTATCTGCTCTTCTCCCAAAAAGAGAAGAACCACGTCAGCCATTCGTGCCTTCTGCAGTGCGTCCTCGAAACCATCCCGGGCTAGGTCGCGGCTGTTCTTCAAGCCAGGCGAATACAACACGCGAGCGTCGCCCAGCTTCTCCCGAAGCGCTGCCAGCGGTGTTTGTACGTCACTTGCGCGGCCGTCCATGGTCCAGGTACCCATCTGATCTACCGGACTATCCGCCAGCGGTCCGATGACAGCTATTTTTTCATTTGATTTTGAGAGCGGCAGGATGTGTGTGTCGTTTTTCAACAGAACGATACTCTCGGTTGCCAGACGCTTGGCGATCTCCAATGCTTCGGCCGCAGGCGGTTCGACAGGTACCGGCGGACTCTGGTCGAAGAGTCCGAGTTGGAACTTGAGTCGCAAAATATTGCGCACCGCGGCGTCAATCGCTCTTCGATCGACCAGTCCCTTCTCAACCAAGGTTTTCAGATGGTCAAAATAGGTTGTGCTGACCATCTCCATGTCCACGCCAGCAAGCAAGGCTTTCCTGGCGGCATCCGCGGTATTGGCGGCGTAGCCGTGCTGGATCATCTCAGGAATTGCGGTATAGTCGCTTACCACCATTCCCTTGAAATTCCATTCCCCGCGAAGAATCTTCTGCAGTGTAAATAGGTTTCCCGTAGCAGGTACACCGTTCAGAGCGTTGAAGCCCGGCATGAACGTCGCTACGCCAGCATCACTAGCCGCTTGAAAGGGCGGCAGGTATACTTCGCGAAGCTGGCCTTCAGGAACCCAGGTACTGTTATACTCCCTGCCCGCCTCCGCCGCCCCATAACCAACATAGTGTTTGGCGCTAGCAGCGATCGCGCCGGTTGAACTCAACGAGTCTGATTGGAAGCCGTGAATCATGGAGACAGCGAGTCTGCTGGCCAAGTAGGGATCTTCACCCAAACCTTCCGCAACTCTGCCCCATCTGGGGTCCCGCGTGATATCAACCATGGGGGCGAAGGTCCAGCGGATTCCGTCGGCAAACGCCTCGTGTGCCGCGATGCGCGCCGCCTGCTCGATTAGATCGGGATCCCAGCTTGCGGACTGTCCGAGTGGAATTGGGAAAATAGTCCGGTATCCGTGAATCACGTCGCGCCCGAAAAGTAGCGGAATCCCCAGGCGGCTTTCCTTCAGCGCGATCCTTTGCGCCTCGGCGCGATCCTGAGGGCTGCCCGCATTGAGAAATGAGCCCCAGCGCCCTCTGCGAATTTCCTCCTTTATTTGCCCGGAGAGTGGCGTCGTCATCGATGTCGACTGGGACATTTGCCCGATCTTTTCGTCGAGAGTCATACGAGTCAACAGGGACGTGATGCGGACTTCAATGTCCGCGGACGGCGCTGCCTGGAGTACCATCACGGTAGTCAGCACAGCCGCCAACCGACAGTGACTGTTTCGCCTTTGTAGCCGCATTTTCAGGAGTATTTCTGAAACCCCGCTCGTTGCAAGCCGCGCCGGGCTTCTCTACTTTTCATGAAGGTATTCCATACGAAGCCGGTGCGCAGATTTTCCGCCATGAGCATTGTGATACCGGTGTCGATTCCAACTACGTCAGTGTCATACCAATTCTTTAACGGATTGAACGCGTTTACGAAGCCATAGCGGCTCCAGATGCGCTCCCCATAGCTATTCTTGATGTTTTTCAAAACCCGCAAGGTCGCTTCAGGCAGGAACGGCAGCGAACCTCCGGTTGCGCTCGGGACCACGGTTCCATCAATCGGGCCGATCTCCGGAGGGCCGCCCCACACGACATATCCGTGCTGAGAATCCGAGGCACTAATGCCCCACAGATCATCGCTGTAATTACGGAAGCGACCGGCGAGATCCAGACAGAATCGACGATGGACTTCCGTGCAGATTTGGGAGTTCTTGAAGTAATCCGCGTACCGATCGCGCTTCCCGCGCAAGTCGAACCAAGCCTGCGGGTATTGATGCACGAACAGCGGGGCGTAGGAACCAATGTAACGTAGCCCTGCATACTCGAATGTCGTACGTTTCCAAGCGCTCCACGCTGTCTGGTCCAGCGGGTGGCTGGAGGACCCCATGCCAAGCAGATACATGATGATCAATTCGCTGTAGTAATCCCAGCGGTAGGGCAAGAACCCAATCTCGGGAGTCCATCCGTGCGAAAGCAGGGAAGTGTCTTCAGCGACCCAGGTCCAGTCCACACGCTCGAAGACCAGGTTGGCCAGCCGCGTGATCTCTGGATGGCCGAAGTATTCACGGCAGGTGAGAACACCGCACAACAAAATTGCCGTGTCTATCGAAGACACTTCGGCATCCCAGACTCTTTCGCCAGTGCTGATATTGGCCCAGTGATAAAAAAATCCGCGATGCGTCGGCATCTTTTTGGAAAGGAATTCCAGGGTGGTCAAGACGCGCGCGCCGACGCTCGAGAGCGGGACATAACCGCGCTTATGTCCAATGCAAAGGGCTGTGAGACCGAAACCAGTAGCGGCAATGCTCGCCACGATCTCTTTCGAGGCGAGCTCTTTGCCGGCGGCGTTAACCCTATTGCGGTCTTTAACCAGGCCAGTACGCGGATCCGCCTGTTCCCAAAAAAAGAGAAAATTTGCCTTCTCCAAATCTTCCAGGAACTGGTCATCAGCCGGCGAGAGAGCTATTTGATTGCTGCGCGGGTCAGCCTCCGCTGCCTGCAAGTCGTTGGGGTAGTTGGGGTTAAAAAGGAGGGCGGCACTCGTTCCTCCACAGCAACACTGTATTAATTTCCGACGCGACAACATTTGGCAGTCCGAGGATCCGTGTAGCGCACGCTAGGTGCTCATTTTAGAGATGCGAGAGACTGCGGGATGCTACAATCCTCCACAAATTGCACGAGGCGCGAAATGGTTTTCCTCCTGATTCATCGAATAGAATGTGACAGTCCCCAGGACACTGATTAGGCGGAAGTCGGCCGTCTGGCCTATTACGGGCGCCGTCGCCGTAGTCCTTGCCCTGACCCTCTACTTCGCTTCTAAACCCAAAGATTTGAAGTCGATAACGGGCGCCGTTCTTCGACAGGACACCGAACTAGGTAAGCAACTTCCGATCGCTAACGCGCAAATCTCGCTGGTAGGTGATCTAGCGGACGGTGTGGCAACCTCCGACTCTTCAGGTAGATTCGAGGTCAGATTGCGGCCGGGCGTCCGCGTCGGCCAAATGGCCAGGCTTCGTATCAGCCATCCCGGCTACCGGCCGATGGATCTTCCCGAATATCTACTGGATCGCCTGTATATAATTCGCATGGTGCCGAGCGACCAGACAGCCGATGCAAGTCATGCTGCGCCCATAGTTTTGTCGGATATTCGCGTGCGCTCCACCACCAGGAGTGAGATCTCCGTCAATGCGGGCAGCGCGTTAAAGACTTTTGAGGTGGTGAACACGGGCGACGTACCTTGCGATCGCCGTGGTCCCTGCTCTCCCGATGGTAAATGGAAAGCGACCGTAGGGGGCGCTTCGCTCGACGCCGGGGAAAACAATTCATTCCACAACGTGCGCGTTTCCTGTATTGCCGGCCCGTGTCCCTTCACCAAGATCGAAAAGGATTCTTTCTCTGCTGGCGGCAGCCACATAAGTGTGACCATTCGAAACTGGTCCGATACCACCACGTTTCTGCTGGAAGCCGAGGTGACCCATATCTCGAGTGGTGATATGATCCTTCAGTCCTTTCCCGCGATCTTCGACCGCAGTATGAGCTTTACTTTGCCGGCGTCGGCGCAAGGGCCCAGCATAGAGGCGACCATTGATGGGAAGGAAATTGTTTACCCGCTCGGCCCGACTTTAGATTTGTCGTGGGCCGCCTGCACCGTCAAGGCTTCAGGGGACGGCACGAAACTGTACCGCTGTGTGCTCAAATCTGGATACCGGTTTCGGTGATGGAGCAGGTCTCCAATATCCTCGAGTGTCCGGCCCTTGGTTTCGGGCACCAGCGCGAGTGGGGCCGAGCGTTGGCAAAAACATCATTTTTATGGGTGTTTATTGGTGCGCCCAGAGGGACTCGACCCCCCGGCCTACTCGAAGTCAAAGCTATGTTCGGCCAGTGGAATTCGAAGATCCGGCCACCGCTGTGGATTTTGTGATTGAGGGTATACTGACTCCTAGCCGGGAAGCTAAATGAAAGCTCATAGGGGTTTTCCCCCACATAGATCCCGCGGCTTTCACTTGTGCGTTCTGCTGTTGGTGGTGAGTGCTTCCTGGGGGTGCAAGCCCACTCCCCCTGCGTCAGCAACGACTCGCCAGATCGGTTGGCGGCCGATTGAGTCATGGATGGGCCGTGGCGACACGCAAACCGATTCCTTCAATATCGAAAGCACGCAGTGGCGGATTAAATGGGCGACCAAGGGCGCGGCCTCGCCCGGCGCCGGGTTGTTTCACGTCGTGGTGCACAGCGCGGTGAGCGGGCGGCCGATCGCCGACGCCGTGGATCACCAGGGAAACGGTAAAGGCGTCGCGTATGTCACCGAAGATCCCCGCCTCTATCATCTGGTCATCGACTCCAGCGGCGTCGATTGGTCGCTCGCGGTGGAAGAAGCGGTTGCCGGCGACGTAAAACGACAATGACCCCCTTGTTTCAAACGCCCAGAAGTGTATAATTTTGTTCGGCCTTTCGCTGGAGGTACGTAGAATGCCGGACAACACAATGAAGACGGACGACGCTCCGCGCGGGGTGTCCCGCCGGGAAATGATCAAGGGTGTGATTGCGGCGGGCGCGGTGTCCTCGTCAGCCTATCTGTTCCGTACCGCCATCGTGCGCGCCCAGCAGCCGGCCGCTGGAGCAGTGGAGCGGCTGGTGACTCTCACTGTCAACGGCCAGCAGCGGCGCGTGGATGTCATGAAGCAGGAGACGCTGGCCACGACGCTGCGCTACAAACTGGGGCTCACCGGCACTAAGCTGGGCTGCGACCGCTCGGAGTGCGGCGCCTGCACCGTATTGATCGACGACGTTCCGCATTATTCGTGTTCCGTCTTGACGCACAGCGTGCGCGGAAAGCAGGTCGCGACCATCGAAGGACTGGCTGCCGCCGACGGCAAGCTGCATCCGGTCCAGCAAGGCGTGATCGATGAACAGGGATTCCAGTGCGCCTTCTGCATGTCCGGCTTCATTATGGCGACGGTGGGATTCCTGAAAGTGAATCCGAACCCCACGCGCGCCGAACTGGCCCATGGCATCTCCGGCAATTTGTGCCGCTGCCAGGATTACGACAAGATCCTCACCGCCATGATGCGCGGCGCGGAGAATCTGAGAAAGGTGAGCTAACATGCCTGCCAAAACGTCTCCCGGCCAACCCGCTTATAAATTGATTGGACAGAACTACGCCACCCCCGACCTGGTGGCGAAAGTCACGGGGCGCGCGAAATACGCCGAGGACTATCGCGCCGAAGGCATGCTGTTCGCGAAGCTCCTGCTCAGCCCGATGCCGCACGCCCATGTGCGCAACATCGACGCCAGCGAAGCGCTCGCGATGCCCGGCGTGAAGGCGATCCTCACGGTGGACGATCTTCCGGCGCCCGCCGACGCCATGACGGATCTGGGTCAGGTGATCCCGGCGAACAAGTTAGCCGAGCGCGGGCTCACTAACGATCCGGTGTATCAGGGCGAACCCATTCTGGCGGTCTGCGCGGTCGATGAATACACCTGCGCCGAAGCCATCGAAAGAATTCGCATCGATTACGAGCGCTTGCCGCATGCCGTCGATCCGCTGGTCACGCTGCGTCCCGGAACGGCCAATGCGAGAGTCGAAGGCAACGTGTGGGTGCGACCGGTGGCAGCAGCGCCGGGTCCTGGACAGCCGCCTCCGCCTCCGCCCGCGCCGGCGGTGCAAGAGCTCAAGTGGACCGACGCGGACTTCGCGGAAGCCAAAGACGGCCAGCTTCCCATGGGCAAAGCTACCGATGAGTGGACTTACGGCGATTGGCAGGCGGGGCTCAAGAACGCCGACCTGGTTCTGGACGAAACGTTTGTAACGCCCAACACCAGCCATCAGACGCTCGAAACCCGCACCGCGATGGCGTACTGGCAGAACGGCAAAGTTTTCGTGCACTGCTCGACGCAGAGCACTTCGCAGACGGTTCCGGCGCTGGCGCGCTGGCTGCATATGGATGCGAGCGACGTCGTGGTGATCAGCGAATACACCGGCGGCGGATTCGGCAGCAAAATCACCAGCTCCATCCAGGCCATCATTCCCGCGCTGCTGTCCAAGAAGACAGGTGCGCCGGTGATGATGCGTGTGAGCCGTGAGGAGGAGCACTACATCGGCAAGGCGCGGCCCAGCATTCACGGCCGCTTGAAAGTCGGATTCACCAAGGACGGCCGCATCACCGCCGTCGATATGTTTGTGATTTGCGACAGCGGCCCCTACGATCCACAGGGCGATGCGAACCAGGCGGGGCGGCAGCTCTCGCTGATGTATCAGCCTCCGGCCATGCGCTGGCGCGGCCTTTCGGTGTTGACCAACACGCCGCCGCGCGTTTCGCAGAGCCAGCCCGGCGGATTCCAGGGGATCGTGCTGATGGAGCCGATCCTCTCCAAAGCCTCGCGTAAATTAGGCATCGATCAAGTGGCTATCCACCGCATCAATGCGCCAGAGGGTAAGGCGCTCATCGGACCGGCGGTGGGTGGCAAGCGGCAATACGTCACCAGTGCGTTTATCAAAGAAGCGCTCGATAAAGGTCACGCCGCGTTCCGTTGGGACGAGAGAAAAGCGCAGCCGAAGCGCAGCGGCACCAAGGCGCGCGGCATCGGCGTAGCCACCAGTTGCTTTGTCGGCGGCTCGGTGGGGTTCGACGGGCTGTTCATCATCAAGCCGGACGGCAGACTCTATATTCAATCCGGAATCGGCAACTTGGGTACGGAATCGGTCAGCGATTGCCACCGCGTCACCGCGGAGGTTCTCGGTGTGCCGTGGGACAAATGCGAAATCACGTGGGGCCACACCGGGCGCAATCTGCCGTGGACTTGTCCCTCGGGCGGCAGCCAGACCACTCATGCCATGACGCGCGCGGCTTATGTCGCGGCGATGGATGCCAAGGACAAGCTGCAGCAGATTGCGGCCAAGGACCTCGGCGGCAAACCGGAAGATTACGACGTGGGCGGCGAGCGCGTCTTCCACAAAGGCGGCGGCGCGAGCATGAGCCTGGCGCAGGCGGCCAAGCGAGCTGTAGAGCTGGGCGGCATTTATGATGGTCACGAACTGCCGAAGGGCATCAACAAGTTCACCGTGGCTTCGGCGAATGCGCTCTCGGGCCAAGGGCTGCTCGCCGTGGCGCGCGATACCATGCCGCGCGATGGCCTGACGCATTCCTACGTGGCGGGCTTCGCCGAGGTGGAAGTGGATCTCGAAACCGGCAAATATCAGATCCTCGATTACCTGGCGGTGGCCGACGTCGGCACAGTGATTCATCCGCGTGCGTTGGGCGGCCAGATCCTGGGACGGTCGATGCTAGGTATTGGCCATGCCATCGGCCAGAAGTGGGTTTACGATCAGCACTACGGCCTTCCGCTCGCCAAGCGGTTTCATCACCTGAAGCCGCCGACCATTCTCGACGCTCCCGAAAAGATGGCGTGGGACGCGGTGGGCATTCCCGATCCGGAGACGCCCATCGGGGCTCGCGGAATTGGTGAGCCGCCCGTGGGCGCTGGATGCATGGCGATTCTCAATGCGCTTTCAGACGCTTTGGGAGACGACGTGTTCCGCCGCGCTCCCGTGCTGGCGGATACGATTCTGGCTTCGCTCGAAGCGGGCCGGCCGATGGAAGAGGGCCTCACGGCCCACATATAAGGAGAGCGGAATATGGCAATCGTACGCGATATCATGCCGGCCTTCGAGCTCTTTCAGCCGGCCACGGTTGACGACGCGCTGCGCCTGCTCGCGCAGCATGGCGCGGATGCCTGGGTGCTGGCCGGCGGCCTCGACAGTTTCGACTGGCTGAAAGACCGTATCAAGCGCCCCAAGGTGGTAATCGATTTGAGCCAGGTGGCCGAGCTGCGCGGCGTGCGCGAAGTCGGCGGCGGCCTGGAGATCGGCGCCATGACCACGCTGACTGAAGTGGTACGGCATCCCGTAGTCAAGGCGAAGTTCAGCATTCTATCGACAGGCGCGGAGTCCGCCGCGTCACCGCAGATTCGCAACCAGGGCACCCTCGGCGGCAACGTTTCACAGGACGCGCGCTGCTGGTATTACCGCGGCGGCTGGAAATGCTATCGCGCGGGCGGTAACATCTGCTTTGCCGATACGCCCACCGCGATCAATCGCGAGCATGCCATTCTCGGCGCCGACCGGTGCGTGGCCGTCAACCCGTCCGACAGCGCGCCCGCCTTGATCGCGCTCGAAGCGCAAATGGTGATTCGCAACACGCAGGGCGAGCGGGTGGTCAACGCCGAAGACTATTTCATCGGGCCTGCAATCGACATCATGCGCATGACGGTGCTGAAGCCCGGCGATCTGCTGACGGCGATTCGCATCCCGGCCACGTGGGCGGGGGCGCAATTCTACTTTGAAAAAGTCCGCGACCGCGCGGTGTGGGATTTTCCGCTGTTGAACGTCGCCTCCGCCATGGTGGTGACGGGTGGCAACATCGAACGCATCCGCATCGCGGTGAATGCCGCCGCGGCGCGCCCCTTGCGCCTCACGGCTGTCGAGGATGCGGTCCGCGGCAAACCGCGCAATGCTTCCACGGGCGAGATGGGCGGGAAACTCGCCGTCGCCGGCGCGGAACCGCTGCGCTACAACGGTTACAAAATCCCGCTGATGCGGAATCTGGTCAAACGCGCCATTAGCGGCGTGGAGGAGGCCAAGTGGGCCTAGTCGAGTTCGCGACAAGTCCATGGGGGCAGTCGGTCCCCATTCATATTTCGTTTTTCCTGATGTGGGTGGCGGCCATCGGTGGGTTGGCGTTTTTGATCGTTCACGCCATCTGGGTGCAATTCATTGCCAGGAAAGAAGCGCCGGCGGAAGCTGTGTCGCCAGAAGTGGCGGCGAAGGTTCCGGAGAAAGTGGCGCGCCACAGTTTGGCCTCGCGCCTGTTCCACTGGATCATGGCGGCGGCGATGTTCGCTCTGTTGATCACCGCGTTTCTGCCCAAACTCGGATATCAATTCCCCTGGGTGACCTATCATTGGATCGCCGGTCTGGTGCTGACCGCATCCATCGTGTTCCATATCTTCCATGCGTCGTTCTGGCTGGACTTCTGGGCCATCTGGCCCGATTCGATCGACCTTGAGGACGCCAAGCGGCGCTGGCTGCGGGCCACCGGCAAAACCGCCGCGGCTCCGCGCAAGTTCGCAAAGTATCCGATGGAAAACAAGATGTACCACGCGGTGATCGTGCTGGCCGGATTGTCTGTGACGGTCACGGGCCTGTTCATGATGAAACGCGTGCGGACTCCGTTTTTCACCCGCAATCCGTACGTCTTCGGCGACATGACCTGGGGGCTGATGTACGTGCTGCACGGCCTCGCGGGCGTGGGACTGATTGCGCTGATCATGGCGCACATCTACTTTGCGCTGCGGCCCGAGAAGTTCGCGATCACGAAATCTATGGTCTTCGGCTCGATCAGCCGCGAGCACTATCTGGAGCACCACGATCCGGAACGCTGGGCCGCCACCAAATAATGCCCAGCCAACTTGCGGAGTCCTGTAGTTCCATTGAAGAGTGCTATGAATTCATGCTGGCGTATGCCGGGCAAGGCTTGGCCGGCGGAGGACAAGACGGTCTGATCCGCGATTTTCTGGGCCGCGCGGCGCAGGCGCTAGCGGGATTGGAGGGCGCTTATGCCTCTGCCGTTGCGGAGCGGGCAGCGGATCATGCTGGGACCTACGCCGCGTTTCAAGCGGTGCTGGCTCGCGATGCGCGGGATTCACTGGCGGCAGTGGAACTGGTGCTGGCGCAATCCACTATCAGCTCTCAGTTGATCGACAATCTGAACGCGTCGAT
>Ga0105238_10004735_pt1 | contig 13459 bp, 10 predicted proteins | sample KBSC34metaG_FD_81526 | JGI IMG/M metagenome (GOLD analysis project Ga0105238, IMG submission 81526) | Corn rhizosphere microbial communities from Kellogg Biological Station, Michigan, USA - KBS C3-4 metaG | ecosystem: Host-associated > Plants > Roots > Rhizosphere > Soil | place: Michigan, USA... | reverse complement strand
GGGGGAACCCAAGGGGATCGTCCAGCCGCACGCGATGCGCTGGGCGCACCTGGGGCGCGCTGTCACCTACGGCTACGGGCCGGACACCGTGACGCTCGTCTCCACGCCGCTCCATTCGAATACGACGCTCGTCGCCGTGCTCCCCACCTTCGCCCTGGGCGGCACCGCGGTCCTCATGGAGAAGTTCGAGCCCGCGACCTTCCTCGCGCTCGCCGAGCGCACGCGCGCGACCCACGCGATGCTCGTGCCGGTCCAGTACCGGCGCATCATGGCGCTCCCGGATTTCGGCCGCTACGACCTCTCCTCCTTCCGCATGAAGTTCTCGACCAGCGCGCCCTTCGCCGCGGCGCTGAAGGCGGACGTCCTCGCCCGCTGGCCCGGCGGCCTCGTCGAGTACTACGGCATGACCGAAGGCGGCGGCACGTGCGTGCTCGCGGCGCACCTGCATCCGGACAAGCTCCACACGGTTGGCGTCCCCGCGCCGGGCCACGACATCCGCCTCATCGACGAGCAGGGCCGCGAGCTCCCGCCGGGATCGACGGGCGAGGTGGTGGGACATTCGCCCTCGATGATGACGGGATACCACCGGCGCCCGCAGAAGACCGCCGAGGCGGAATGGCGCGACGCCGCGGGCCGCCGCTTCATCCGAACCGGAGACGTGGGCCGCTTCGACGCGGACGGCTTCCTCGTGCTGGTCGACCGCCGGAAGGACATGATCATCTCCGGCGGCTTCAACGTGTACCCGAGCGACCTCGAGGCGGTGGTCTCCGGGCACCCGGACGTGGCGGAGGTGGCCGTGGCGGGCGTGCCCTCGGCGCGCTGGGGCGAGACGCCGGTCGCGTTCGTGGTCGCGCGCGCGGGCGCGGCCGTCGACCCGCAGGCGCTCCTCGCGTGGAGCAACGCGCGGCTGGGGAAAGTCCAGCGGATCGCCGCGGTGGAGATGGTCGACGTCCTTCCGCGCAGCCCGATCGGGAAGGTGCTGAAGCGCGAGCTGCGCGACGCATTCGCCGCGCGCCATCCCGACGCGGCCGCGGGCCGGTCCCCGGACGCACTACAATAGCGGGCCTCGGAATCGCGATCGGAACCGCGCCTGGAAACTCGATGCGCGTCGTGAAACACCTTCCGGCGCTCGCCGCCGCCGCGCTCGCGGCCGCGTGCGCCGTCCCGGGAGCCTCCACCACCGGCAAGGCCGTCGATCCGGCAACGCTCCAGGCGCAGGCGACGCTCCGCGGCGTGCCGGTGGCCCGCGAGGCGCTCGCGCCGGCGTGGTGGAAGCGCTACGGGGATCCGCAGCTCGACGCCCTGGTCGACGAGGCGATCGCGGGCAATCCGTCGATCGGCCTCGTCCGCGCGCGCGTGGAGCAGGCACAGGCCGCGGCCGCCACGGTTCGACTGGGGCTCACGCCCGCCATCGCGGGCTCGGTGGAGTCGAGCCGGCAACGGCTCTCGGAGAACGGACTCGTGCCGCCGCCCTTCGGCGGCCGGTGGATCTGGCAGAACCAGGCCACCGTGAGCTTCCGCTACCAGCTCGACCTCTGGGGGAAGAACCGCAAGGCCTACGAGGCGGCCCTGGGCACGCTCGCCGCGGCCGAGATGGACGCGCGCGCGGCGCGGCTCCTGCTGGAGACGGCGATCGTGCGCACGTACCTGCAGCTCCAGGCGGCCTTCGAGCAGGAGGACATCGCGCGCGCGACCCTCGCCCAGCGGGAGGGCGTCCTCTCGATCACGCGCGGGCGCTTCGACGCGGGCCTGGACGCCGAGCTCGAGGTCCGGCAGGCCGAGGGCGCCGTCCCCGCCGCGCGCGGCGACGTGCTCGCGGCCGGGCAGGCGGTGACGCTCGCGCGGGACCTGCTGGGCGCGCTGGCGGGCGCCGGACCCGACCGCGGCCTCGCCATCCGGCGCCCTGCGCTGGAAAGCCTCGATGCCGCGATCCCGTCGACGCTTCCCGCGGACCTGGTCGGCCGGCGCCCGGACGTGATCGCGCAGCGCCTGCGGATCGAAGCCGCCGGCCGCGGGATCGAGAGCGCGCGCGCCGCGTTCTACCCGAACATCGACCTCAACGCGTTCGCGGGCCTCCAGGCGCTCGACTTCGCGAAGTTCCTGCGGCCGGGAAGCCTCACCGTGGGCGCGGGCCCCGCCCTCTCGCTCCCGCTCTTCGAGCAGGGGTCGCTCCGCGCGAGCCTCGCCGCCCGCTCGGCCGAATGGGACCTCGCGGTCGCGCAGTACAACCAGGCGGTCGTCGACGCGCTGCGCGAGGTGGTCGACCAGGTGACGGCGCTGCGCGCGCTCGAGGCGCGCGCGGCGGAGGCCGCCTCCGCGCTCGCATCCGCCGAGCGCGCCCATGCGATCTCGCTCGCGCGCTACCGCGGCGGCCTCGGGAACTACCTGCAGGTCCTCTCGACCGAAGGCCCGGTGCTCGCCCAGCGCGCGCTCGCGGCCGACCTGCGCGCCCGGCATCGCGACGCCGCGGTGGCGCTCATCCAGGCGCTGGGCGGCGGCTACGACGCGGCGGACCCCGCGCACGCCGCCGCGCGCTGACGCTTCGCGAAAGGAACCATGGCCACCAACGCCCCCGCCGCTCCCGCTGCCACGCCCGCCGACGACGGAAGGAAGGAGGGACGCCGCAAGCGCCTCCTCCTCATCGTCGCGGCGGTGTTCCTCCTGGCCGGGCTCGGCTGGGCCGCGTGGTATTTCCTCGTGGGACAGTGGTACGAGACCACGGACGACGCCTACGTCGGCGGGAACGTCGTGCAGATCACGCCGCAGGTCGCGGGGACGGTCGTCGCCGTCGCCGCGGACGACACGGACCGCGTGCAGGAAGGGCAGGTGCTGGTGCGCCTGGACTCCTCGGACGCGCGCATCGCGCTCGCGCAGGCGGAGGCGGCGCTCGCCCGGACCGTGCGCCAGGTGCGCACCCTTTTCGCCACGAGCGGCCAGTTCGACGCGACGGTCGCGCAGCGCGCGAGCGACCTCGAGCGCGCCGAGTCGGACCTCGCGCGCCGCGAGCAGCTCGCCTCCTCCGGGGGCGTCTCGAAGGAGGAGCTCCAGCACGCGCGCGACGCGGTGAAGGCGGCGAAGGACGCGCTTCGCGCCGCGCGCGAGCAGCTCACCGCGAACCGCGCGCTCGTCGACCGCACGACCGTGGAGGAGCATCCGGACGTGCTCGCTGCCGCGGCGCGCGTGCACCAGGCGTTCCTCGACAACGCGCGGACACGGATCCCGGCACCCGTCACGGGCGTGGTCGCGCGCCGCAGCGCGCAGGTGGGGCAGCGCGTCGCGGCCGGCACGCCGCTCATGGCGATCGTGCCGCTGGACAACGTCTGGATCGACGCCAACTTCAAGGAGAGCCAGCTCCGGAACCTGCGCGAGGGGCAGCCGGTCTCGCTCGAGGCGGACCTCTACGGCCGCCACCTCGCGTACCACGGGCGCATCGTGGGCTTCGCGGCGGGCACGGGCGCCGCCTTCGCGCTCCTCCCCGCGCAGAACGCGACCGGCAACTGGATCAAGGTGGTGCAGCGCGTACCGGTCCGCATCGCCCTGGACCCGAAGGAAGTCCGCGAGCATCCGCTGCAGGTGGGGCTCTCGATGCGCGCGGAGGTCGACACGCACAGCCGCGACGGCGAGCGCCTCCCGCAGGGGGCGGTGCAGCGCTCCACGGCGCAGGAGACGCGCGTCTTCGACGAGCAGGGCGCGGCCGCCGACGCGCGCGTGGCGGAGATCATCGAGAAGAACGGCGGGCACGCCGCGAACGGAACCGGGGCACATGGCGGCGGCTGATGCGCGGCCGGGCGCGAAGGGCGCGCCGGGGCCCTACTACACCGGCGGGATGCGGGTCGTCCTCACGCTCATCCTCGCGCTCGCGAACCTGATGGAGGTGCTGGACATCACCATCGCCAACGTCTCGATCCCGTCGATCACCGGCGAGCTGGGCGCGGCGCCCAGCCAGGGCGCGTGGATCATCACGTCGTACGCGGTCGCCAACGCCATCACGGTGCCCATCACGGGCTGGCTCGCGGACCGGATCGGGCAGGTGCGGCTCTTCACGACGGCGATCGTGCTCTTCACGGCGTCGTCATTCCTCTGCGCGATGTCGGTGAGCCTCCCGATGCTGATCGCCTTCCGCGTCGTGCAGGGCGCGGTCGCGGGCTTCATGATCCCGCTCTCGCAATCGCTCCTCATGATGAACTACCCGCCGGACAAGCGGACGATGGCGCTCGCGATCTGGGCGATGACGGTCACCATAGGCCCCATCATCGGCCCCATCCTCGGGGGCTGGATCACGAGCAACTACCACTGGTCGTGGATCTTCCTCATCAACGTGCCGGTGGGGCTCTTCGCCGCGTTCGGGACGTGGGAGCTCCTGTCGGACCACGAGACGCCGACCCACACCGTCCCGATCGACTTCGTGGGCATCGCGCTCCTCGTGATCTGGGTGGGCTCGCTCCAGATCCTGCTGGACAAGGGGAACGAGCTCGACTGGTTCGGGTCGCCCTTCATCGTGGGGCTCGCCGTCACGGCGGCGATGGGGCTCGCGTTCTTCCTCGTGTGGGAGCTTACCGACGAGCACCCCATCGTCGACTTGACGCTCCTCGCCAACCGCAACTTCACGCTGGGGATCGTCACGCTCTCGCTGGGGTTCGCGCTCTTCTTCGGGATGACGCTGCTGCTGCCCCTGTGGCTGCAGACGCAGATGGGCTATACGTCGGAATGGGCGGGCTTCGCGCTGGCGCCCGCGGGCGTCTTCGCGGTGCTCCTCTCGCCCGTGGTCGGGAAGACGATGCCGAAGGCGGGCCCGCGCCTCTACGCGAGCATCGGCATCGGCATGCTCGCCTGGCTTTTTTTTTTGAGTGCTAACGCCACCACCGAGAGCGATTACTGGACCATCGCCACGCCGCAGATCCTCCAGGGCATCGGCATCGCATTCTTCTTCGCGCCCTTGATCTCGATCTCGCTGGGCGGCGTCCCGAACCACAAGATCGCGCGCGCCTCGGGGCTGCAGAACTTCATGCGGATGATGGCGGGGAGCTTCGGCGCCTCGATCATCATCGCGGCCTGGGACAACCGGCAGGCGCTGCACCACACGCGCCTGGTGGAGCACCTTCCCGTGGGCAACGGCATGGTGGCGAGCTTCGACGCGAAGGTGGCGGGGCTGGGCCTCGTGCAGCAGCAGTCCCACGGGCTCTTGAACCAGATCGTCGACAACCAGGCCTACATGCTGGCGACGAACGACATCTTCTGGCTCTGCGGGGTGCTCTTCGTGATCCTGATCCCGCTCATCTGGACCACCCGCCCGCCGTTCGGGCAGATGGGCGCCGCGCACTAGCGATTTTCAGGCGACGAACTTGAGGACCGCGGCGAAGTGGAGGCCGCTCCCCGCCATGACGCACAGGTGCCAGAGGCCGTGCCAGTGGCGGAAGCGCTCGTCGAAGAGGTAGAACACGAGGCCCGCGGTGTAGACGCCGCCCGCGGCGAGGAGCCACGTGAAGCCGTCCCAGGTGAGCGCGTGGATGAGCGGCTCCACGACCAGGAGCCCCATCCATCCCATGATCACGTAGATCGCGAGCGACGTGAGGCGCCGGCCCTTCGCGACCCAGATCTCCTGCAGGATCCCCACGAGGGCGAGCCCCCAGGAGGCGGCGAAAAGCGTCCAGCCGGCGGCGCCCTTGAGCGTCACCAGCGCGAACGGGGTGTAGCTCCCCGCGATGAGGAGGTAGATCGCCGTGTGGTCGAGCTTCTGGAAGAGCGCCTTCCGGGGGCCGCGGGTGCTGTGGTACGCGGTCGAGGCGAGGTAGAGGACGAGGAGCGTCGCGCAGTAGATCGAGACGCTCGCGATCCGGAGGGCATCGCCCTTGGCCGCCGCGGAGCTTACGAGGACCGCGGCGCCGCCCGTCGCGAGGACCGCCCCCGCGAGGTGCGTGTAGCCGTTCAGTCGCTCGCCGTAGTACATGCGCCCGATTATCGGCGGCCCGCCCGGCGCATCCAACGGAGCTTTCCTCGATCCGCGTGCAGGATTTGCGCGGATTTCACTGTGGGACGCGCACCGACACGCCCGGCGGCGGAAATCGTTTCCGGCTAGAAATCCAGCCCCAGCCACTGCCGGACCTGCTCGTGCAGGTCGCCCTCGAAGTCCTCGCGGGCGCCCGCCGCGGTGATCCGGCCGAGGCTCAGGACATGGATCCGGTCGGACATCTTCACCACGCGCCGCACGTTGTGGTCGATGAGGAGGATCCCCATGCCCGCCGCCGCGAACTTCTCGATCCAGCCGAACACTTCCTCGGCGAGGAGCGGTGCCAGGCCGATGCTGGGCTCGTCGATGAGGCAGAGCCTGGGCTCCTGGAGCCAGGCCTTCGCGAACTCCACCTGCTTCTGCTGGCCGCCGGAAAGGTCGCCCGCCGCCGCGCGGCGCTTCTCGGCGAGCGCCGGGAAGATGCCCAGCACCTCCGCGTAGCGCCGCGCGATCGTCGCGCCGAAGCGGCGCGCGCGGCCCTGGAGCGGCAGGAGCAGGTTCTCCTCGACCGTGAGGTACGGGAAGAGGCTCGACTCCTGCGGGATGCAGCAGATCCCCTCGTCGATCAGGCGATGGGGCGCGATGCCCGCGATCGGGCGGCCGAGGTATTCGATCCGGCCGGACTTGGGTGCCAGGAGCCCGCAGATCGTCTTCACGATCGTGGACTTCCCGGCGCCGTTCAAGCCGATGAGCCCGCTCACGTGCCCCGCGTGCACCGAGAGGGAGACCTCGCGCAGCACGTCGATGTCCCGCGCGTAGCCCGCGGTCACGCGATCGAGCTCGAGCAGCAGCTCAGGCATGGCTGCCGCTCCCGAGGTACGCCTCGATCACGGCGGTGTCCTTCAGCACCTCGCGCGTCGCGCCGATCGCGATGAGGCGCCCCGCGTTCATGCAGGCCGTGCGCGGGCAGAGCTCGACCACGATGGGCATGTCGTGGCTCACGACCAGGAACGCGTGGCCCTCGGCGTTCCGGCGCCGGATGAAGCCCGCCATCGTCTCGCGCATCACCGGGTGCACGGCGGCGAAGGGCTCGTCCAGGAGGGCCACGCGCGGCGGCGCGATGAAGCACATGCCGAACTCCAGGAGCTTCCGCTGCCCGCCGGAGAGCTGCGCGGCATCCAGGTACATCACCGCCGAGAGGGTGAGCTCGTCCAGGAGCGCCCCCGCGCGCGTGCGCGCGTCGCGCTCCGCGAGCCCGCGCGCGAGTCCCGCGGTGAGGAGGTTGTCGAAGGCCGAGATGCGCCCGAAGACGCGCGTCGCCTGGAACATGCGCAGCAGCCCGCGGCGGGCGAGCGCCACGGGCTTGAGCCCCGTCACCTCCTCCTCCGCGAGCCAGGTGCGGCCGCTGTCCGGGGCGAGGAAGCCCGAGAGCATGTTGAGCGCCGTGGTCTTGCCGGAGCCGTTCGGCCCGATGAGCCCGAGGATCTCCCCTTCCTCCACGGAGAACGAGAGGTCCTGCACCGCCGCGACGCCGCCGAAGCGCTTGCCGAGCCCCTCCGCGCGAAGGAGGCTCACGGCGCGGCGGTCCTGCGCGCGCGCGCCCGGATCGCGAGCCCCCAGAGCCCCTCCCGGAAGAAGCGCGCGAAGACGATCACCAGCGCCGCGAAGACGATCATCTGGACGTTGCCCAGCTCGCGCATCCATTCCGAGGCGAGGTAGACCAGAAGGGCGCCCACGAGCGGCCCGGTGAGCGTGCCGATGCCGCCGATCACCACCATCGCGATCACGAGGCCGGTCTGCAGCAGCAGCCCCAGCTCCGGGCTCACGAGCTGGCTGAAGGTTCCGTAGAGCGCGCCCGCGAGGCCGCACACCGCGCACGAGAGCGCGAAGGCGAGCGTCTTGTAGCGGACCACGTCGATGCCGCGGCTCTCGGCCCCCGTCTCGTCATCCCGGATGGCGAGCCAGAAGCGGCCGGGCCGCGAGCGCATGAGCGCGTACATGCCCGCCACGACCGCGAGCACGGTCGCGAGGAAGAGGTAGTAGTAGCCCAGGCGGCTCTGCATGAGCGTCGGCACGTTGAGTCCCTGGGCCCCCCGCGTGAAATCGTAGGAATTCCCGATCACGACGCGGGCGATCTCCGCGAACGAGAGCGTCGTGAGCGCGAGGTAGGGCCCGCGCAGCCGCAGCACCACGCGCCCCAGGACCCAGCCCAGCGCCGCCGTCGCGGCGACCCCCGCCGGAATGCCCCACGCGAGCGGCACGTGCCAGTGGTAGTCGAGGAGCCCCGGCCCGTAGGCGCCCAGCATCGCGAAGGCGGCGGGTGCGAGGGAGAACTGCCCCGAGAACCCGGCGAGGAGGTTCCAGCCGGAAGCGAGGAGCGCGAAGTACATGCTCACGACGAGGATCCCCATCGTGTACGGCGAGTCCACGACGACCGGCGCCGCGGCGAGGACCGCCACCACCACGAGCGAGGCGCGGAAATCCGTCGCGAGGCGCCGGCTCCAGAGGTTCGCCTCGCCGCTCACAGCTCCCGGCCCTTCTCCCCCAGGAGCCCCTGCGGCCGGACGAGGAGCACGGCCATGAGGATCATGAGCCCGAAGGCGTCGCGGTAATCGTACGAGACGTACACCGCGAAGAAGGACTCGAGGACGCCCAGGAGGAGCGAGGCGATCATGGCGCCCCACACGGAGCCCATGCCGCCCAGCACCACGATCACGTAGGACTTGATGGCCGGGAATGCGCCCACGTCCGGCGAGGGGTTGATGAGCGGCGAGAGGAGCGCGCCCGAAAGCGCCGCGAGGAGCCCCGAGATCGCGAAGATGAGGCTCGTCGTGCGCGTGGCGTCGATGCCCGCGAGCGAGGCGCCCAGCCGGTTCTGCGCGACGGCCTGGATCTGGCGGCCCCAGAGCGAGTGCTTGATGAAGAGGGCGAGGCCCACCAGGAGCGCGGCGGAGACGGCCGCGGCGATGACCTTCTGCCCGTTCAGCCGCACGGGGCCCAGCATGAAGACCGACGTCTCGGTGAGCACCGGGCCGCGGTAGGGGTACGGCCCCACGACCTTGTCGACCAGGTTGATGAGGAGGAGCGAGAGGCCGAAGGTCACGACGACCGCGTACTCGTCCTTCATGATGGCCCAGCTGCCGTAGCCCGCGTAGAGCGGGCGCATGAGCGTGCGCTCCACGACCCACCCCAGCGCCGCGCCCGCGACGGCCGCGAGCGGGAGCGCGATCCAGGGCGAGATCCCGAGCTTCAGCGCGACCAGCACGTAGGTGTAGGCGCCGACCATGTAGAACTCGCCGTGCGCGAAGTTCACGATCTTCAGCACGCCGAAGATCATCGCGAGCCCCACCGCCATGAGCGCGTAGAAGAGGCCCACGATGAGCCCGTTCACGAAGAGGTCGACGGCGAGCATCGCGCTCCTAGCGGCGGGGACGCGCCTCGCGCCAGGGCGCGAGCGCCTGCAGGCGCTCCGCCACCGCGAGCGCCCGCCAGTCCGCCCCGCGCGGCGCCACGACCTGCAGGCAGATCGGCACGCCATCCTGCGAGAGGGACCAAGGCACCGACACCGCGGGCAGGCCCGCGAGGTTGAACGGCTGCGTGAGGTTCGTGACCGCCGTGTGGAGCGCGTAGTCGCGCCCGCCGATGTCCACGCGCGAGGCGCCCACCCGCGGCGCCGGGGTGCGAAGCGTGGGACAGAGGAGCACGTCGGCGCCGTCGAACGCGGCCTCGATCGCGCGCACGAGGGCCGCGCGCAGCCGCTGCGCCTTCGCGTACCAGTATCCCGGCATGAGGAGGCCCGTCTCGAGCCGCACCCGCACGTCCTCGCCGAAGCGCTCGCCGCGCGGGCCCAGGCGGTCGGCGTGGACTGCGGTGGCCTCCGCGCTGATGGTCGGAAGCTGGATCGCGGGCGTGAGCTCGACCCCGGCGACGGAGCGGTCGATCACCCGCGCTCCGTCCGCGGCGAGCGCCCGCGCCGCGGCATCGGCCGCCGCGCGGACCTCGCGATCGAGCGGCTCGTCGAAGTAGCCGCGCAGCCGCGCGACGGTGCGCCCCTCGAGGCCGCCGTAGCGCCAGGCGGGCTCCGCATCCATCCCGAGCATCGCGGCGAAGAGCGCGGCGCAGTCCCCGACGTCGCGGCCCATGGGGCCCACGTGGTCCAGGCTGGGCGCGAGGTCGAGCACCCCGTCGCGGGGAAGCGCGTCGTAGCTGGGCTTGAGGCCCACGATGCCGCAGCAGGCGGCCGGGATGCGGATCGATCCCGCGGTGTCGGTGCCCACCGCGGCGCGCACGATGCCGGCGGCGATCGCGGCCGCCGATCCGCCGCTGGAGCCGCCGGGAATGCGGTCCGGCGCCGCCGGGTTCACGACGCGGCCGAAGCGCGGGTTGTCGCTGGTGATGCCGTAGGCGACCTCGTGCAGGTTCGCGAGGCCCATCACGATGGTGCCGGCGCGGCGAAGCCGCGCCACGATTTCCGCGTCGTGCTCCGGGATCGCGTCGTCCAGGGCCCGGCTTCCCCCGGTAAGCGGCGCGCCCCGCACGGCCATGAGGTCCTTCACGGCGACCGGCACGCCGCGCAGCGGTCCCGGCCCGCCTTCGGGCACCTGCGCCGGGAGCCACGTGAAGGCGTGGAGCTCCGGGCGCGCACGCGCGCGCTCGAGCGCCTCCCGCGCGTCGGCCGGCATCCCATGCGCCGGCGCGGCAACCCCGTCCGCGGGGGCGACGGCGGCTCGTCCCGGCGCGTACGGCTGCAGGTCCGGGGTCGCCGCGGCCGCGAACGCCTCGAGCTCGGGGCGGTTCACCTCCAGGCGCGCGACCCAGGCGTCCGCGCGCTCGCCGTGGCCGTAGCCCAGCCAGCCGGCGTAGCCGGCCAGCGTTTCGCGAAGCGAGGCCAACTACTTCGACTTCTGCAGCTTGCCGACGTCGAGCTTCTGTCCCGGCCCCTGGATCAGGTTCGACTCCGAGATCGGCTGGTTCACGGCCGTGAGCTGGTAGTTCACGTACGGGATGTCGACCCACTGCTGGAACGTGTTGCCCGGCTTCTCGCTGAACGAGAACGTGCCGCGCGTGCCGGTGAACTTGATCGCGCGGAGCGCCTTCTCGATCGCCTTGGGATCCGTGCTCTTCGCGTCCCGGATGGCGTCGACGATGAGCAGGAGCGAGTCCGCCGCCTGGAAGATGAGGCGGTTGGGCTCGCCCTTCGTGCGCTTCGTGTACTCGGCCGCCACCTGCCTGCCGAGCGGCGGGATGTCCATCTTCGGGTGGTAGAGCGCGAAGCAGATCATGCCCTTGCCCGCCTCCTTCACGTTCTGCCAGAAGTCCGGATAGTCCGCGAGGCCCGCGCCGTCGTAGCTCCACGTCTTCGCGCTGGGCGCCACGCCCTGCTCGTAGAGCTGGTTCATGAGGATGTAGGCGGCCGGCGGCAGCATGATGTTGATCACCATGTCCGGCGGGTTCGCGCGGAGCGCGAGCACCGCGGGCGTGAAGTCCTTGCTCGCGCGGTCGAGCGTCTCGTACTTGTACTTCGTGCCCGGAGACTTCTCCTTGATGAACTTGTCCAGGAGCTTCGCCTGCCCGATGCCGTAGTCGGTGTTCTCGGCGAAGGCGACCACGCTCTTCAGCTTCATCGCGGCGATCGTCTCGGCCATCGCCATGGACACGCGCGAGTTGTAGTTGCCGGGGTTGAACACCTCCGGGTAGCCCTTGATCCGGATGTCGTCCGACCAGCAGTTGGTGTTCACGTACGGCACGCCGTAGCGGTGCGCGACCTCGATCTCGGCCAGGCACACCGAGCTCTGGTGGCCGCCGGTGATGGCGACGACCTTGTCCTTGGTGATGAGCTTCTCGGTCGCGGCGCGGCCCTTCTCCGGGACGCCCTGGTTGTCCTCGTAGACGAGCTTGATCTGCCGGCCGAGGACGCCGCCCTTGGCGTTCACCATGTCCTTCACGATCTCGAGGCCGTCCTTCACCTGGGTGCCCTGGACCACGGACCCGGGGGGCGACTGGGCGATGCTGATGCCGATGGCGATGGGATCGGCCGCGGCGGCAGCCCCGGCGGCGATGGCGAGCGACGCGAGCAGCAGGATTCGACGCATTTTCGACCTCCTCAGGTGGTTTTTTCGGCCGGCTCGGGGGCGAATGGGGACGGCGGGCGTGCAGACGGCGAATATACGCTTCGTGACAGGCGTAGGAAAACCCCACGAAATCAATGGGAATTCCTGGGTTTTCCCGGTATAATCCCGATTCAGGTCGCGCGGCGTCTCATCCGGTTAACGCCGCCGCCCATTCGCGGCTCATCTTCGATCCTCGAATTCCCGAAGAAAATTTCATCAGCCTGAACCGGTGTCGAAGGCCGAGTCCTTCGCGGGCCGATCCGTTCAGGAGACTGACATAAGCACGTCCTTCGAAAGCCTCGGGCTCGCGCCCGAGCTGCTTCGCGCGATCGCGGAGCAAGGCTACACCGAACCCACCCCCATCCAGGCGCAAGCCATCCCCGTCGTCCTCTCGGGCCGGGACCTCCTCGGCGCCGCCCAGACCGGCACCGGCAAGACCGCGGGCTTCGCGCTCCCGATCCTGCAGCGCCTGGCGCCCATGGCGACCAAGAGCTTCTCGCCCGCGCTCCACCCGGTGCGCTGCCTGATCCTCACGCCCACCCGCGAGCTCGCGATCCAGGTGCAGGACAGCGTGAAGACGTACGGCAAGCACGTGCCGCTGCGCTCGTACGTGGTCTACGGCGGCGTGAACATCAATCCGCAGATCGAGGAGCTCCGCCGCGGCGTCGAGATCCTCGTGGCCACCCCGGGGCGCCTCCTCGACCTCGTGGGCCAGAAGGCCGTGAACCTGGGCAAGGTCCAGATCCTCGTCCTCGACGAGGCGGACCGCATGCTCGACATGGGCTTCATCCCGGACATCAAGCGCATCATCGCGCTCCTGCCGAAGCCGCCCATGCGGCAGACGCTCCTCTTCTCCGCGACCTTCTCGGACGAGATCCGCAAGCTTTCCGCGCAATTCCTGGACGACCCCGCGACGATCGAGGTGGCCCGCCGCAACACGCCGGCCGAGCTCGTCACGCAATACGTCTACCACGTGGAAGCGAACCGGAAGCGCGAGCTCCTCTCGCACCTCGTGAAGAAGCACGACTGGATGCAGGTGCTCGTGTTCTGCAAGACCAAGCACGGCGCGAACCGCCTCGCCTCCCAGCTCCAGAAGGACGGCATCAACGCCGACGCGATCCACGGCAACAAGAGCCAGAACGCGCGCGTGCGCGCGCTCGAGGACTTCAAGGAAGGCAAGGTCCGCGTGCTGGTCGCCACCGACATCGCCGCGCGCGGGCTCGATATCGAGGAGCTGCCGCACGTCGTGAACTTCGACCTGCCGCATGTCGCCGAGGATTACGTGCACCGCATCGGCCGCACGGGACGCGCCGGCGCGACCGGTGAAGCCCTGTCGCTCGTATGCCCCGAAGATCGAACGCTGCTGGGCGCGGTCGAGCGGCTCATCAACAGGAAGATCGAG